>Ga0209108_10001437_pt1 | contig 13827 bp, 17 predicted proteins | sample Rifsed10ft1_FD_184003 | JGI IMG/M metagenome (GOLD analysis project Ga0209108, IMG submission 184003) | Soil microbial communities from Rifle, Colorado, USA - sediment 10ft 1 (version 2) | ecosystem: Environmental > Terrestrial > Deep subsurface > Rock core/Sediment | place: Rifle, Colorado...
GTAGTCGGGTAGTCAAGTAGTCGAGCGACCAATGGACTAGGCGACTACCAGACTAAGCGACTACTCGACCAGGAGACAAGAATGGCCAAATCAACCGGCAAAGTCGTTCAAGTCCTGGGCGGCGTGGTGGACTGCGAGTTCCCCGAGGGGAGCCTGCCCGAATTGTTTGACGCCGTCGAAGTCCCGCGCTCCGGCCAGGAGCCGCTGGTGCTGGAAGTGCAGAAGCACCTCGGCGACAACTGGGTGCGCTGCGTGGCGATGGACACGACCGACGGCCTCCAGCGCGGGGCGGCGGCGCACGGAACCGGCGCGTCCATCATGGTCCCCGTCGGCCCGGCCACGCTCGGGCGCGTGTTCAACGTGCTGGGCCGCCCGGTGGACAATGCCGGCCCGGTCGTGACCGACATCCGCTACCCCATCCACCGCCCCGCGCCGAGGTTTGACGAGCAGGTCGCGCGCGTGGAAGTCTTCGAGACCGGCATCAAAGTCATTGACCTGATCGCGCCGTTCACCAAAGGCGGCAAGACCGGCATCTTCGGCGGCGCGGGCGTGGGCAAGACCGTCATCATCACCGAGCTGATTTCCTCCATCGCGCGCGTGCACAAGGGCAACTCGGTATTCGCCGGGGTGGGCGAGCGCTCGCGCGAGGGCACCTCGCTCCTGCGCGAGATGACCGAGTCCGGCGTGATGAAGGACACCGTGATGGTCTTCGGCCAGATGAACGAACCGGCGGGCGTGCGCCTGCGCGTGGGCCTCACCGGCCTGACCATGGCCGAATACTTCCGCGACCAGGGCCGGGACGTGCTGCTCTTCATTGACAACATCTTCCGCTTCGTGATGAGCGGGTCGGAAGTATCGGCGCTGCTGGGCCGCATGCCCTCCGCCGTGGGTTACCAGCCCACGCTCGCCACCGAGATGGGCGAATTGCAGGAGCGCATCACCTCGACCAAGACCGGCTCCATCACCTCGATGCAGGCCGTGTACGTCCCCGCCGACGACTACTCCGACCCCGCGCCGGTGGCGACCTTCACCCACCTGGACGCGACCATCGCGCTCGAGCGGAGCATCGCCGAGAAAGGCATTTACCCGGCGGTGGACCCGCTGGCCTCCACCAGCCGCATCCTCGATCCGAACATCGTGGGCGCGGAGCACTACAACACCGCGCGCGAAGTCCAGCGCGTGCTCCAGCGCTACAAGAACCTGCAGGACATCATCGCCATCCTCGGCGTGGACGAGCTTTCCGAAGACGACAAGCTGCTCGTGGCGCGCGCCCGCAAGATCGAGAAGTTCTTCGGCCAGCCGTTCGTGACCGCCGAGCAGTTCACGGGCCGCAAGGGCGTGTACGTGCCGATGAAAGAAACCGTCCGCTCCTTCCGCGAAATCCTCGACGGCAAGCACGACGACCTGCCCGAAGACGCGTTCCGCCTCGTCGGCACGATTGACGACGCGGTCGCGAAGGCGAAGGAACTGGCGGCGTAGTATGCCTATTCGTTGTGAAATCGTCAGCCAGGATCGCCTCGTGTACGAGGGCGACGTGGACATCGTGGTCGCCCCCGGCGTGGACGGCGAGATGGGCATCCTGCCGCATCACGCGCCCCTGCTCACCACGCTCAAGCCCGGCGTGCTGAAGGTCCGGCGCGGCGGAGAAGAAGAAATCTTCGCCGTCGCGGGCGGGGTGATGGAAGTGCGCCCGGACATCGTGACCGTGCTGGCCGATGCCGCCGAGCACGCCGACGAGATTGACGTGGCGCGGGCGGAAGAGGCGCGGCAGCGGGCGGAGGAATCTCTGCGCGCCGGGCCGCCGCCCGGCTCGGAGGCGTTCATGGCCGCCGAGATGGCGCTGCGCCGCTCGAACCTGCGGCTGCAAGTGGCCCAGCGCCGCCGCCGCGCCCCCCGGATCGAGTCGAGCGGCTCCGGCGGCTAGTCATCTGTCACCCTGAGCGGAGCGAAGGGTCTCTGTGGCAGCGTAGAGATGCTTCGCTCAGCATGACAAGCCTAACATGGCGCTTTTCTCCAAAGAACTCGGCATTGACCTCGGCACCATCAACGTGCTGATCTGTGAGGGCGGGCAGATCGTCCTCCACGAACCCAGCGTCGTCGCCATTGCCGTCGCCGAGCAAAAGATCGTCGCCGTCGGCCAGGAAGCCAAGGATATGTATGGCCGCGCCCCGGACAGCATCGAGGTCATGCGGCCCCTGCGCGACGGCGTCATCGCCGACTTCGACGTCACCACCAGCCTGCTGAAGTACATCATCCTGAAAGTGAGCGGCTCGTTCAGCCTCTTTCGCCCCAACGTGATCATCACCGTCCCGTGGGGCGTGACGAGCGTGGAGAGCCGCGCGGTGCAGGAGGCCACGCTGCAAGCGGGCGCGCGCGAAGTCTTTCTCCTTCCCGAACCGCTCGCCGCCGTGCTCGGCGCGAACCTGCCCGTGGCCACGCCCACCGGCAGCATGGTGGTGGATTTGGGCGGCGGCGCGACTCAGGCCGCGGTGATCTCGATGAGCGGCATTGTCTCGGCGCACACGGCGCGCGTGGGCGGGATGAAATTCGACGAGGCCATCATGACGTACATCCGCAAGAAGTACGGGCTGGTCGTCGGCGACCCGACCGCGGAGGACGTGAAAATCCGGATCGGCGCGGCGCTCCCGGTGGACGAGGAGCTGACGATGGAAGTGCAGGGGCGGGATCAGGTCACCGGCCTGCCGCGCACGACCACGATCAGCACGGGCGAGGTGGTGGAAGCGTTGCAAGAGCCGCTGGGCATCATCACCGGGGTCGTCAAGGCAGTGCTGGAAAAGACGCCGCCCGAGCTCGCGGCGGACATCATCGAGCGGGGGATGGTGCTGTGCGGCGGCGGCAGTCTTCTGCGCGGGGTTGACAGGCTGTTGACGAAGGAAACCGGGGTTCCCGCCTACGTCGCCGAGAATCCTCTGGCCATCGTGGCCCTGGGGGCGGGCCGGGCGTTCAAGCAGTTGGAGATTCTCAAGCGCGCGTTGGGGCGAGCGTGAGATGTGACTACTCCAACAACGGCTTGACGACCTCCAGCAGATTCAACAGCATGCGGGCCGTCGCCCCCCAGATGGTGCGGCCCTCGTAGTAAAAGTAATAGACGGGCACAGGCCGGCCGGGGACGATCGGATCGCGATACTGTGTTTCCAGGTTCGCAGGGTCGGCCAGCCAGCGCAGGGGGACGCCGAAGACTTCGGAAAGCTCGACCGTCGAAAGCACAAACGGGTACGGCCACGAGATCACGCCGACGACCGGCGTGATGCGATACTGCGTGACGGTGAGCAGCTCGTCGAGCTGTCCCAGCACGGTGACGTGCTCCGGCTTCAACCCGATCTCCTCTTCCGCCTCGCGCAGCGCGGTTTGGACGCGGCCGGCGTCGTCGTCGTCCACGCGGCCCCCGGGGAAAGACACCTGCCCCTTGTGATGTTCAACTAAGTCGGTGCGCTGGGTGAGGAGGACGCGCCACTCGCCCTGATCCAGATAAAGCGGCACGAGCACGGCGGCCGGGCGCGCCTCCCACTCCGCCTGGGTCTGCGGCGAGCGGGAGGCCAGCCGCGCGCGGAGGGCGTCGGCGAAAGGGGACATCAGGCGTTTCTCCCTCTCCCGGAGGGAGAGGGCCGGGGTGAGGGGGGCGACAGTTACTTTTTCTCGTCCTCAGACAGCGTCTGGATCAACTCGATGTCTTTTTCCAGGTTGCGCTGGCGCACCAGCCAGCTGACGAGGTACAGGAACGGCAGGCCGAAGAAGACGGCGTACCCGGCGATCATGTAGCCGACGGTGTTGGGGGTTTCGTCGAGGAGCATATCAGCACCCTTAGGCGGACAGGAGCTTCGCCTTCAACTGCTCCACCCGCTCGGCCAGGTTTTCGAGGCGGACCCGGTTGGCGAGGAAGCAGAAATACAGCACGGTGAAGGTGAACAGCGAGAACAGGAAAGTGACGAGCATACGCGAGGTCATGTCAAATCCGCCCTGCGCGGTGGCCGAGCCGCTGCCGATCACGACGGGGTGGATCGTGCGCCACCAGCGGATGGACATGAATGTGATCGGCACGCTGATGAAGCCGACGATGCCATAGACCGCCGCGAACCGCGCCCGCCGCTCCGGGTCCTCGAGGCCCTGTCGCAACATGATGTAGGCGACGTAAATCAGCGCCATGATCGTGTACGTGGTCAGGCGCGGATCCCACGTCCACCACGTATTCCAGGCGGGCCGCGCCCAAATCGAACCGGTGATGATGGTCATCACCGTGAACAGCAGCCCAACTTCCACCGACGACCGGGCCACGATATCCCAGCGGCGGTTGCCGCCGCGCAGATAGGCGATGCCCGCGACGAACGTGACCAGAAAGGCCAGGAAGCTCACCCACGCCGAAGGGACGTGAAAGTAAAAGATGCGCTGCACCTCGCCCATCGTCCGCTCTTGCGGGGCGTAGAGAAATACCAGCCCGGTCGCGACGACCAACAGGCCGGCGCTGGCGATGTTCAGGATTTGCAGGCCGCGATTTGGTTTCTCCATCTTACTCCTCCACTACGTAATCAAACACCATAAAAGCGACGGCGACGAAGATCACGTCGTAGCCGATCAGCAGGTTGACCCACGGGCCGATCTCATCCCACCCTGCCGCCGCAAGAATGGCGGCGCTGGCCTTCACGCTGGCGACCAGCACCGGGATGGCGACCGGGAAGAGCAGGATCGGCAGCATCACGTCGCGCGCGCGCGAGTGGATGGCCATCGAGGCGAGCAGCGTCCCCACGGCCGCGTATCCCAGCGTGCCCAGCAGCACGACGAGCAGCAGCAGCGGATGGAGCAGCGAGAGGTTGAAAAGGACGCTCAGCAGAGGCAGGATGATGACTTCCACCAGCGCCATGAACAGCAGGTTGCCCGCGGTTTTGCCAAAGTAGATGGCGCTTCGATCCACAGGCGCGAGCAGCAGCCCGTCGAGCGAGCCGCGATCCTTCTCCATCGCCAGGCTGCGGTTGAGGCCGATCGTCCCGGCGAAGATGAACGTGACCCACAGCACGCCGGAGACGACGGTCGCGAGCGTGGCGCGGGAACGTTCCAGTTCGAGCGCGAAGTTGAAGATGAGCACGACGAGCAGGGAGAACACGAGCATCGCGCTCAGGAGTTCTTTGCTGCGCAATTCGGCAGCGAGGTCTTTCCACACGACCGCGCCGGCTGCGCGGAAGAAGTCAGTCGCTAGTCGCCAGTAGTCGGAGGCTGTCCATTTAGCCGGCCGCGGAGCGGCGGCAACGGGCTCTGTCTGGCTATTGACGACTGGCTTCTGGCTACTGACTTCTGACATCTGGCCGCTAGTTGACGACGGAGGCATAGGTCTGGCCGAACGTGGCGGGGTCAATCTCGCCGCGCCGGGCGGAGTAGGCGATCACGCCGCGCGAGAGGATCACCATGCGGTCGGCGAGCGCGAGGCCGCGCGCGAGGTCGTGGGTCGTCATCAATACCGTCCGGCCCCGCGCGGCCACGTCGCGCAGCACCCCGTCGAGCATCGCGCAGGCGTCCTGGTCGAGGCCGGTGTACGGTTCGTCGAACAACATGACTTCCGGCTCGTGCAGCACGGCCCGCGCGATGGCGAGGCGCTGCTGCATGCCGCGCGAGAAAGTGCGCACCAGGTCGCGCCGCCGCGCCGCGAGGCCGACCTGCTCCAGCACGGTGTTGAGGCGCTGGGCGCGCTGCCGGACGCCGTACATCCGCGCGTAGAACAGCAGGTTCTCTTCGGCGGTCAGGTCGCCATACAGCAGGGGGTGATGCGAGACCACGCCGAGCCGCCGGCGCACTTCGCCGGCCCCGGCGGGCAGCGGGAAGCCTGCGACGCGCGCCTGCCCCAACGAGGGCCGCGCGAGCGTCGCCAGGATGCGCAGAAGCGTGGTCTTGCCCGCGCCGTTGGGGCCCATGAGCGCCACAAACTCGCCCGGCGCGACTGCGAGGTCAACGCCCCGCAGCACGCGCTGGAGGCCGAAATTCTTGGTGAGAGAACGTGTTTCGATCATAGAGATTGTCATGCTGAGCGCCGTCTCGCCCCGCTCGACGGGGAAGCGAAGCATCTCTGCGGCAGTGGTAGAGACTCTTCGCTTCGCTCAGAGTGACATGAGAAACTACTCTTCCATCAACTTGATCAGTTTCGCTTTCAGCCCCGTGCGTTCGCGCTGGTACTCGCCCTCGCCGATGTCCCCGGCCTCGAAGTCGTCGTCCAGTTCGGCGATGGCCTGCAGGAGGTCTTCGCGGCTCTCCGGTTCTGCCTCCGCGGCGCGCGAGCGCCGGAGCCACCACAGGCCCGCGCCGACGAGCACGAGCGCCACCGCGCCGAGGCCGATCCCGATGCCGAGCGAATTGGAGGCCGTGAGCGCCCCTGCTCCCGCGCCCGAAGCCGAACCCCCAGGCTCGCCCGAGAGCTGGAAGGTGACAGTGTCGCCCGCGGCCAGCCCGGTCGCATCGAAGGTGTGGTACGTGGTCCCCTGAATGTCTTGCGAGCCGCCATCCTGCAATTCTCCTCCCTGCAATCTTACGCCCACCTCGGGGAGCAGCACGTTGAGCGCGTTCACCGGGTGAAGCATCTTTTGCTCGAAGTTCAACTCGCGGTCGTAGGGCAGGTGGAACGAGAGCAGGACCTGCGCGGCGTTGGGGCCGGGCCGGATGGGCGCGGTGAGGGCAATCCCTTCGGCGGTGCGAACGAAATCCACACCCTCCTGCCCCCCCTGCATCGCCACATCGGTTGCGCCGGAGGGGAGGGGGAACTCCACCGTGGGCGCGTCCGGCTGCGCAATGGTTTTGTCGCCCTCGTTGGAGAGCAGGAACAACTCACCCACGGTCGCCTGCCCGCCCGCGAAGTCGAAGAATACGTGCATGCGCTCGACGCGCAGCGCCGCCGGGTCGGACGTGGATTCGAAAATCGTGACTGCCGCCGCGGGGGTTTGCCCTCCGTCAAAGGAGAGCAGGTCGGAGCCGTAGATCACGCCCTGGTAGCTCGTGGCGACGATGAACTGCCGCCCCGGCGCGTACGGCACGTTCTCGAACCGGAAAGTTCCGGCGACGCCGACCGTCGTAGACAACGTCGCCGCTTCGGTAAACTCGTCGAAGCCGTGCAGGTTCACGGTCAGGCCCTCGGGGATGGCTGCGCCTCCCGTCCCGTTGGTCACCGCGCCCGTCACCCGAACTTCGGTCGCGATAGGCGCGGCCCCGGGTGCAGTGTACTCGTAGGCGAACGTGCGCACGTAGTCGAGCGCGGCCCAGCGCTCGTCGTCGGTGAGCGCGCTCTGGAAGGCGTGCGTCCCGTCGCCGGGGCCGTTCGTCACCACGTTGAAGAAATCCGACTGGCTGGCGGCGGCCATATACTTCTGATCGGTGAAGTCCGGCCTCGGCTTGCCGGCCTCGGCTTTCGGCCCGTCCCCCTGGCCGCCCTCGCCGTGGCACTCGGCGCAGCTGGCCGCGTACACGGCTTTCCCGGAGTCAGCCGTCTCTGGCGGCGTGCTCAGCGTATACACGAAGGCCACGAGATTCCACCGCTGGGCTTCGGACAGCTTCTCCGACCACGGCGGCATGAGCTTGTCGAGACGGCCCTCGGTGATGATTTGAAACCACGTCGCGGGCGTGGCCGCGCGGGCGAGGCCGGGCGTCGAGAAATCCGGGAGCGGCTCACCGGACCGTTGCGCCAACAGCTCCGCCGACTGGGTTCCGTCACCTTTGCCCGTGAATCCGTGGCAGGCCGCGCAGTGCTGCGCGAACAGCGCCGCGCCTTCTGCCGACGAGGGCTTGAAGCCCGGGTAGGCGAGGCCAGCCGGGATGGGGGGCGCAGCGGTCGGGAGTGTGGCCGGGGGTGTGGAAACGGTAGAAGAACGCGACCCCGGCGGCGGGGTCACGTCACCGGCCAGCGAGCAGGCCGCCAGCAGAGTCGCGCCGATGGCCATGAAGAGGAGGCACGCACGTTTCATCCGGCGGCCTTGGCCGGCTGGAGTTTCGCCCCGCACGCGGCGCAAAAGCGGTCGCCGGGCTGGACGGGATGGGCGCACGTCGGGCATACGCCTGCGAGCACACGTCCGCATGTGGGGCAGAACCGGTCGCCGGGTTTCGCCAGTGCGCCGCAGTTGGAACATGTCACTCCGTCCGGCGCGGGGTGCTGAGCCGGGGCCGGCTTGCGCCTCGCGGCCACTGCGGCCTCGATGAGGTCATCCGCGCTTTGAACGGCGCGCGCTGCGGGCGTCGCGCGATGCTCCAAAGAGGACCTGCGGCGGGCGGCGACGGCGCGCTCGATTTCGTCTTCCGCGCTCGCGGCGTGTTCAGGCAGCGCCGGGCCGAGCGCGTCCAACTGTTTGAGTATGGCCACGCCCTGCGCGACGAGCTGGGCGCGTTGGGGCGTGTAATCTTCGTCGCTGATCTTGCCCGTCGCATGGTCGAAGTCCAGATCGCGCAGCGCGGCCAGGAGGCTTTCGCGTTCGGCCACGAGTTGGTCGGCCCGGCTGATTTCTTGGTCCGGCATATCCCGCCGCTCGAGGATGGGCCGGGCGACGATGAAGGCCACGAGCAGGAGCAGCGCGAGGCCGAGGAGGAGGGAACCTAAGTCCATATTTTACCTATCAGATGCGTGTATCGTCCATCGCTTAATTGCCCAGCAGCGGCTCGATGATGCCCGCCACCTCGCCCGGCTGGAACGGGCCGATCTTGACGAAGGCGAGCCGCCCTGTTTTGTCCACGACATAGGTTTCGGGGACGCCCTTGATGCGGTACGCCTGCGAGATGCGCGTGCCCAGGTCGGGGCCGTTGGGATAGGTGATGTCAAAACGCTGCATAAACGCTTTCGCCGCCGTCTCGGTGTCCACGTAGTCCACCCCGATGAAGACCACGCCCTTGTCCTTGTAGCGCCGCCAGGTGTTCTCCAGCTCGGCGGCTTCCTGTTCGCAGGGGATGCACCACGATGCCCAGAAGTTCACCACCACCACCTGCCCGCGCAGGTCGGCGAGCTTGAGCGTCTGCCCCTCGAAGGTGGTGATCTCGAACGGCGGGGCCATCTCCCCCGCGCCGACCGGCCCGGCGGCCAGCGGCCCGTTGCGGCGCATCTGGAAGGCGACCAGCGCCAGCAGGCCCAGCACCAGCGCGAAGATGGCGATCTGGCCCCACGGGATTCTGCGGGCTGGGGCGGGAGTTTCGGTCACGATATCAGACATGGCTAGCGGCGCTCCTGGAGTTCCTGCTCGAGCCGCGCGGCGTATTCGTCGGCGGGGTCGGGCGGGGTCGGCGCGGCCGCGGGTGTGCCCGGGGCCGGGCGCGCCATCTGGCGCAGGAAGCGCCACAGGACGAATGCGCCCGCCGCCAGCGCCAGCGGCGGGATGATCCAGACCAACACGGTCGGCCCGCGGGTGGACGGCTGGGCCAGCACCCGCTCGCCGTACTGCGCGACGAAGTAGTCCAGAATCTGCGGCTCAGACCACCCGGCCGCGAGTTTCTCGCGGATAGTGGCGCGCCACTGGGCGCAGGCCTGGGTGGGGCAGACGTCCAGCGGCACGTTCTCGCACACCGGACAGAAGAGTTTCTTGGCGATGCGATTGACGTCGTCGGCGGTGACCGGGCGGGGCGTGGCGTCCTGCGCGGACGCCGAGCGCGCGACGAGCAGCGCGCCGAACAGGAACAGCATCATGAACAATGACTTGAGCGTTTTCATGGGTCAGACAAGGAACCACGGATTACACACGTTTTGTCCCTGTCACCAAAATCCGTGTAATCCGTGGTTTCAGACTCGCACTCCCACCGCGATGGGCGCTCGCCGGCGTTCGCGCTCGGCGTCGGGCCAGGCGGCTATGAGCGTGCCCAGGATGAAGACCAGCCCGCCGAACCAGAGCCAGTTCACGAGCGGGTTGAGATAAACCTTGAACGTCGCGCCGTTCGCGGCGATCGGCTCCCAGTCCACGAGCAAAACGTAGAAGTCATCTTCCACGGTGCTGCGCACGCCGGGGATCGTCATCGGCTGCTGGCTGCTCACGAAGTAATCGCGCCGGGGGTGCAGTTGCCCCACCAACCGGCCATCCCGGTAAACGCTGATCGTCGCGCGCGCCACCAGGCGGTCGTCGTTCGTATTGAATTCGTCCAGCCCGTCGTACGTCATCACGTAGCGGCCCAGCGTCAACTGCTCGCCCAGTTTGAGACGGCCCTGCGTTTCCTTCTGGAAGAAGTTCGAGCCGATGATGCCGATCGTCATCAACACGACGGCGAGGTGGATGATGTAGCCCCCGTAGCGGCGGCGATTGCGGGCGACGAGCGTGGTGAACGCGGCCCAGGCGTTTTCGCCGGTTGACCGCATCCGCGCGCGCGTTCCGCGCCCGAACTCGATCAGGGTGGTCAGCGTGGCGAGGGTCACGATGCCGAACCCGAGCAGTGCGCCCCAACTGCGGATGCCCAGGATCAGCAGGGCGCCGACGACCAGGATCGCGGCGACGGACGGGATCAACAGCATCCGTCCGAGTTGTTTCGGCGAGGCTTTCCGCCACGCCATGAGCGGCCCGATGCCCATCAACAATACCAGCGCAGCGAACTGCGGGCCGGCCACCCGGTTGTAGAACGGCGGCCCGACGCTGATCTTCTGCCCGGTGGCCAGCTCCGAGATCATCGGGAAGACCGTGCCCCAGAAGACCGAGGCCGCGATCCCCATGAACAGCAGGTTGTTCAGCAGGAAGGCCGACTCACGCGAGAGCAGGCTGTCCATTTGATGCTCGCTCTTCAAGTGATCCCATTCGCGGAAGAGCAGGGTGAGGGACACGATAAAGGTCAGCCCGATGAAGGTGAAGAAGGCCGGGCCGATGGCGCTCTGCGCGAAGGCGTGGACGGAAGAGAGGACGCCCGAGCGGGTGAGAAACGTCCCGAAGATGACCAGCGCATACGTGAGGATGATCAAGACCAGGTTCCACTTCTTGAGCATCCCCCGCTTCTCTTGAATCATGACCGAGTGCAGAAACGCGGTCGCCGTCAGCCACGGCAGAAAGGCGGCGTTCTCGACCGGGTCCCAGCCCCAGTAGCCGCCCCAGCCGAGCACGTCGTACGCCCAGCGCCCGCCGAGGATGAGGCCGAGCGAGAGAAACAGCCAACCGACGAGCGTCCAGCGGCGCGTGGTGCGGATCCACTCGTCGTCGGTGCGGCGCGTGATGAGGGCCGCCATCGCAAACGCGTACGGGATGACGAAACTCACGAAGCCCAGATACAACATGGGCGGGTGGATGATCATGCCCGGGTGGCGCAGCAATGGGTTGAGGCCGTTCCCGTCGGCGGCGACGAAGGGCGCTGCCCCGGCCGGCTGAAGCATCGCCGTGAACGGCTCGCCGCCCCCGATCTGCCACAGGCGCCCGAAAGGATTTTCGAAGAGGACGACCAGCCCGACGAAGAAGCCCACCGTGATCATCGTCACCGCGATCACGTAGGGCATGAGGCTGTAATCGCGGTCCCACTTGCGCAGCATAGCCGCGCCCGCGAAGGTGGACATGAGCCAGCTCCAGAACAGGAGACTCCCGGCCTGGCCGCCCCACCATGCGGTGATCTTGAGATACATCGGCATCGCCCGGCTGGTCACGTGCGACACGTAGCCGATCTCGTAGTGGTCGGTGACGAGGAGGAAGATCAGGCACAGGCTGGCGAGGGTGAGCAGGGGCCAGGTGAGCAGCGCCGCGCGGTGCGCGCTGGCGAGCCAGGCCGGTTTCCGTTGCGGCACGCTCAGCACGGCCATCCCGGTGGCATAGGCGGCGCAGGCCAGCGCCAGGACGAGCGCGAAGAATCCGAGGTTGGCGATCATGGGCGTCTCCCGATCCAGGCTTCGGAAGTCTCTGAAACTTCCGAAGTCTCAATTGCCGGAACTCTGCGCTGGCACACTTTCTTCGTAGCGGGTGGGGCACTTGAGCAGCAACTCATCCGCGTAGAAGACGCCGTCCTGGCCGAGCTTGCCGGTGACGATGGCCTGGGCTTCGTTCTTGAGCAGGTCGGGCTTGGGGCCGACGTAGACGACTTTGACGCGCGCCGCGTTCGGGTCGGCGGCGGCCTGATGCAGGGCCTCGGCCAGCCCGCCCGCGGCTTCGATGGCTTTCGTATCATTCGACACATCCGCCATCGTGAACGAGACCGTGAGCGTGCCGGGGTCGAAGGCGATGGTCTCCCCCAGCACCGCGCCGGACACGCGCAGGTTCTTGCCCACGACGCTGGCCCCCTTGCTCTGGACTTCCTGCACGGTGAAGAAGTATTGCGCGGTGCTCTGCAGACTCGTCGCCACCAGATATACGATGGCGGCGATGATCAGCAGTCCCCCGACCAGGAACTTCAGCCGGCCACCGCCGGAACGCGCAGCTAGGGCGTCGGAAGTCACCGTTGTTTGGGCCATTGTCTATATCCTCCTGACGTGACGTTGCGTTAATTCTAACACTATTACCAGACGAGCTAAAGATCGCTCATCTTCCGCTCATCTGGATGATTGTTGGCAAGGGTCAAAAAAAAGGCACCGCACTCTTCTGTCATGTGGTGCCTCATCCCGGCGACGCGATCACCGATTAATTGGACGCGGCCAGCCCGGCTTCGATCCACCTTTGGAGTTCATTGAAATCCGTCGGGCTCTCGACCCTCTGCCCGTTCACGAAGATGGTCGGCGTTCCGTTCACTCCCTGTGCGCGGGCCTGCTGCTCGTCCGTCCGCACCGCGCCTGCGTACCTGTGTGCGTCAAAGCAGGCATTGAATATCCCGGTGTCCAGTCCCAGCGCTTCCGCAAAGGCCTTCAACCGCCGGTCGGCGAATGCGCCGCGCCCCTCGCCCTCCTGGTTGGCAAACAACATCGCGTGATAGTCCCAGAACCGGCCCTGCTCGTTGGCGCACTCGCTGGCCTCCGCCGCGTGGCGGGATTCGTTGCCCCCCACGTTGCCGTCCACCACGATGAAGTGATGATATTCGAGGCGCACTTGCCCGGTCGCGACGTACTGTTCGATGAGCTGACGTTCCACGTCAGTGGCAAATAGCCTGCAGAATGGTCACTGAAAATCGGAAAACTCCTGGATCAACACCTTCGCGTCCGCCGGGCCGAGCGCCTTGCCGTCGGCGAAGGGCCGGGTTTCCGGCTCCGGCGTCACAAACGCGCCGACGGGCCTGGAGTTCTCGAGGCTGGTCTGGTAGTTCTGGTACGCGATGTAACCCACCGCCGCTACGGCGACGACGACGATCCCGGCGACAATGGTAAGTTGGGTTCGCCGCGCCTGTTGCTGGCGGCGCTTTCTGAGTTCTTCGCGTTTGCTCATAATCTCCTTACGGGCGATACCAGGGCAGGATGACGGACAGGCCCTCCAGCGCCACGCGCTGGCGCTCCTCTTCTGTCAACGCCAACGTCGCCATATTATCCCCGTCTTTCACGATAAGTGTCAACTCCATCAGGCCGTCGTCTTCCATGGCCTGAATGCACGGGCGGTCCTCGCCGAGCGGGAACCGGACGAGTTTCGCCGAGTGCCGGTCGCAGTACGATTGGCACAAGGGACAATGGGTGCGATCAATGGTGATTTTCATGTCAGCCTCCCGGGCCACAGGTAGCCCTGTCTACAGGGTTCGGACAATCTGTATGGTGCGCCATCTCTAATTCGGACAAAAGTGAGTTTTGTCATCTTTTTGGGTGATTAGTGACCCCGGCTGGCTCAGAGTCTATCCGAAAACCTGTGGCGATGCTATGATTGGCCTCCCGTGCCGGGTTCACACCCTCGATCTGGAGCATACAAGGTGACTTTGCCCACCAGCGCTTCTGCCATCCACGTATCCCGCCTCTCCAAGACCTACTTCGTCCCCGAGCGCGAAGCCGGGCTGCAA
>Ga0209108_10001438_pt1 | contig 13826 bp, 8 predicted proteins | sample Rifsed10ft1_FD_184003 | JGI IMG/M metagenome (GOLD analysis project Ga0209108, IMG submission 184003) | Soil microbial communities from Rifle, Colorado, USA - sediment 10ft 1 (version 2) | ecosystem: Environmental > Terrestrial > Deep subsurface > Rock core/Sediment | place: Rifle, Colorado...
GGATCCTGGAAAAAGCCAATCTCGAGCCCGAGCCGCTCGGCATAGAGCGCCCATCCCTCGATGAACGCGGTGAAGTGCGTGAACCGCCGGAATGGCGGGAGGTCCCCGAGCTCCTGCTGGAGAGCGAGCTGGAGATGGTGGCCGGGGACCGCCTCATGGAGGGACAGCGCTTCGATCTCATAGAGCGGCCGGCTCTTCAGGTCGTACAGATTGACGTAGTAGAAGCCCGCTTTCGTACCGTCGCCCGCGGGCGGGTCGTAGTACGCAGTCGTATTCCCGGGCGCCTTGAAGTCCGGGATCGCGCGGATGCCGTACGGCGTTCGCGGCAGCGTCTTGAACAGGCGGGGGAGTTCGCCATCGATTCGCTTCAGGACGTACGCCGTCTCCTTCATCAGCGCATCCGGCGTCGTCGCGTAGAACCGGGGGTCCGCGCGGAGGTACTCGATGAATTCCCTGAACGTGCCCTGAAACCCCGTTTTCCGGATGAGGGCCTCCATCTCCGCACGAATCCGTTTCACCTCGGACATCCCGATCTCGTGGATCCTTTCGGGGGCGAGCTCGAGAGTCGTATGGCGGTAGATGCACGACGCGTAGTACGCACGGCCGTCCGGCAGCGATGCCGCAGCGATGTCGGATCTGGCGGAGGGCAGGTACTCGTCGAGAACGAACCGGAGGAGGCCGGAATAGCCACCGACAACGGACGTCAGGATCGCGCGGCGACCCGCCTCGCGAAGGCGCTCGCACTCCTCCGTGGGAACCGAGGGCGGGAACTTCGCGAACGGCTGGTCGAGCGGGCTCTTCGTGGGGTCCTCGACGATCTGCGTGCGGACGGTGTCGTCCACACCTTCGAGAGTGACGCGCGCGGGGACCTGCCCGCCTCGGAGGCCTTCGCGCATGATCTCGACGTACTCCCCGGCGTATTCGCGGAACGCGGAGAGGCGCGCGATGTAGTTCTCGTACTCCCGGACCGTGTTGAACGGCATCTCAAGGAAGAGATCGGGGAACCCGCTGTGGAATCCGCTAGTCCGCGAGATCGGCATGCGATAGGCGCGGAACTCCATCCACTGCGTCCGGTTGTGAAGTTCGCGGCCGAAGAGGTCGTGGTTCAGCTGGTCCGAGGGCGACAGGTCGTCGCGGGGAATCGATTCAAGGCGTGCATGGAACCCGTGCAACCGCTCGATCCGGCGTGCGAAGTCCGCCTCCCTCACATGGGGGAGAAGATGGTCATACCGGTGATCCCCGACCCACGTCGCGAACAGCGGATCGTCCTGAAGCTGGTATTCCCATTGGTCCGCGAGGAGGTGCCGAAACGTGGCGGTGCTCGAATCGTCGCCCATGGCGCCCGGGATGGAGGGGGAGTGGCTTTACACCTTGCGCGCAGTCCGCCTCTACGGATTCCCGCCACCGGAGACCGGAGCGTGGCGCGCCGCGAGGAACGACGCGGTTCGGCTCAAGACGGCGTGGAGTCCACCCGCGACGAAGAACGCAGGGAGGCTCGCCCCGACGGGACTCGCCCAAAGGGGGCCCATGAGGACGTTCTCCGTGCCCACGAGGCCGATGCCGTTCACGGAAACGTACGTCGCGATCCCGAAGATCCAGGACACGAGCGCGATGCCCTTCACGGCGGGCGCGCGATCCGCGAACTCCGCCGCCTCGTACCGCTGGCGGACCCACTGGTCCGCGATGAGGACGCCGAGGAGCGGGACGAAGACGCCCCCGACGAACAGGAGGAACCCTTCGTAGAGGGCGGCGAAGACCTGCCACTCGCTCGCGATGGCCGACCCGACAAAGAACGCGATAAGGGCGGTTCCGATCACGAGGCGGCGCTGGCTCGCGCGCGGCGCGATGTTCTGGGCGCTCACGGCCGTGCTGTACACGTTCGCGAACGCGTTGTCAGTCTCGTCGACGATGATCAGAAGGAGCACGAGGGAGCCCAGGACCGTGCCGACAATCGCCTGGACGAACGCGACAGGGCCCGCGCTCTGGTCTGCGAGTCCGAAGACAACGAGGATCGCCGCACCAAGGAAGTAGAACCACGAGTTGCTGAGCGTGTAGCCGAGGAACGTCCCCGCGAAGCTGTCCCGCGGCCGACGGGCGAAACGGTTATAGTCCGAGACAAGGGGCCACCACGAGATCGGCATCGCGATCACGAGATCGAGCCCGACCCCGAGGTTGCGGGTCCCCGCGCTCGGGACCGCGAAGAAATTCGTGAGGAAACCGGGGTGCGTCACGACGAGGTACGTGAGCCAGATCGTGCTCGCGACAACGAGCCAGACCGCGAACCGCTCGAGCCACTTCCGGATCACAAGGAGAGGTCCGCCGAGCGCGAGGAGCGTGACCCACACCGCGAGGACCGCAATCCAGACGTACACCGTGGCGGACCCGAGGAGCGGTCCGCTCACAAGGGAAAGGGCGATCCCCATGATCATGAACTCGAACGAGGCCCATCCGACGAGCTGGAGCGAGTTGATCCCGCTCGGGATCCACGACGCCTTCCGCCCGAGGACAGGGCGCAGGCTCACCATCGTCGGGACGCCATGGCGGGAGCCTGTGAGGCCCGCGGCGGCGAGCATGAGCGAACCGATCACGGACCCAAGGATGCTGACCCAAAGGACCTCGAACAGGCTCAGGCCGAGGAACACGAGGAGTGCGCCCGCGAAGAGGACGAGGAGACCGACCCCGAGGCTGAACCACAGGACGCCAAGGTCGATCGCACGGAGGCGCCGCTGGTCTTGCGGGACCGGGTCGACGCCCCACTCCGCGGGCTTGCGGAGCCACGACCCGAGCATCGGCCGAGCAAGCCTCGCACGTTACTTAACCCTGTCCCATTCGACCCCGCTGCGGGAACTTCTCCCGGGAGCGCTTGAGCGCGGTCACGAGCGGGAGCTCCTTCCCTGCGAGGAAGTTGATGAGGGCCCCGCCGCCGGTCGACACGTGGTCGATCTTCTTTTCGAGCCCGAGCTGCTCGACGACGGCGACCGTGTGGCCCCCGCCGACGACGCTGAACGCGGGCGAGTTCGCGACGGCCATGAAGATCTCCCGGGTACCGAGGGAGAACTCCTCCAGCTCGAAGACCCCCGCGGGCCCGTTCATGATGATCGTCCTCGCGAGGTCGATCTCGTTCTGGTAGTGGACGATCGTGTCGAGTCCGATGTCGTATACGGGGGACTTCGCAGGGAACTCGCTGAGGTGGAGGTTGCGGCGGACCCCCGCATCGTTCACGGCGACGTCGATTGGGAGTTCAACCCGGCCCGGGAACTTCGAGAGGATCTCCTTGCACCGCGCGACCTGCTCGTCGAGGTTCGACATCTCCCGCGCGAGGACTTCCACGCTCGCCGGCCCGAGGTTGATCCCCTTCGCGAGGAGGAACAGGTTCGCGACGCCGCCCGTCGTGAGGACCTTGTCGACGATCCCGTTCGCGAGCATGTGGCGGGTCACGGCGATCGAGTCGTCCGCCTTGATTCCGCCGAAGATCGCGACCTTCGGGCGATCCTGACTCTCCATCGCCTTCGTGAGCATCTGGATCTCCCGCTCCATCACGCGTCCCGCGAGGGCGGGGAGGACCTCCGCGAAGCCGCAGAGGCTCGGCTGGGCCCGATGGGCAGCGGCGAACGCGTCGAGGACGAAGTATTGCGCGAGGGGTGCGAGCTTCCGGACCATCATCGCCTTCGCCATCTTCTCGAACTTCGCGTCTGCGAGGGCCTCCTCCTCGGCGAAAAACCGCGTGTTCTCGAGGAGGACGATGTCCCCAACCTTCATGCCGCGGATCGCGTCGATCGCATGGGCGCCGAACAGGCTGTCCACGTACCGGACCGGCCGGCCGAGGAGGGCGCTCATCCGGTCCGCGTGGGCCTCGAGGGTCGTGAAGTCGTCCCTCCCGGGCCGACTCTGGTGCGCGAGAATCGCGAGGCGGGTGTTCGCGAGGTCCCGGATCGTGTCGAGGTGCTCCCGGACGCGGGCATCGTTGAGGATCCGGCCCGTGCTGGGGTCGATCGGGGAGTTGATGTCGACCCGGAGCAAGACCGTGGAACCGGAGACGTTGAAGTCGTCGAGAGTGTAGAAATTCCGGCCCATCGGCCGCGCGAACGGAGCCGCCTCGATTAAGCTTTACGTATGTCATTCGTGGAATCGGAATTGTTTTGCGCGGTGGCCGCCATGCGGGGTCGGGATGCCTCTACGGGAGCGGGACCTCGCACCCGCGATTGTCGCTCACTTCGAGGCCCTCGGCTACGAGGTCTTCCACGAGATCGAGCTCGGGGGCCGGAGGGCGGACCTCGTCGCGGAGAACGCGTCGGAGCTCGTCGGGATCGAGCTGAAGCTCCATGAATGGCGGAACGCGCTCCGCCAGACGATGGCGTACCAGCTCGCGGCGGACCGTGCGTTCGTCGCGTTGCCCCTGCGGCGCGCGCAGGACGCGCATCGGGCCCGCCATCTTTTCGACCGCGAAGGCGTTGGACTCCTCGCCGTCGGTCCGAAAAACGACGTCCGCGTTGTCCTCGCTGCCGCGCCGTCTCCGCGCCTGCTCCCCGCGCTCACGGAATCCGTGCGGATGCGACTCGAATTCGCGCGACTCGACACTGGACTCGAGGGCATCGCGGACGGATTGCACGAGTGATGCCGCCGCGAGACTCGGGCAGGCGATTCAGGCCATGCGAAGGTGCCACTCGATCTCTCGCAGGTAGGAAACGAGCTCCGCCTCGGTCGGCGCCATCCGGTTCGCGAGGTCGATGAGCTTGTAGAGTCCGGGAGGGAACTGGGTCCGCTTCCGGAGCGCCCGATTTAGCTCTTCGATCTGCCGAAGGAGGCCGGGGAATCGGTAGTTCGCAATCTGTGGCACAGACGCTCCGCTCTCCCGCACCCGCACCAGGCGGTGGAGCTTCGCCGCAGCGTCACGATATGCAGCATCTTCGAGCGGCGCCCGCCCGACCTCAATCGCCTCGCGCCCGCACCGCATGATCTCGAGGAGGACGTCGTCGAGGTCGTCATCAATCCAGATCCCGCGGGCCTCGAGCTCCGCCCGGATCTTCCGGATGTGGAGCTTGAGATCGAAACCGTGCGGCGGGCTTTCCTCGGAGAGCAACGGGAGGGTCTCCCCGGAATGCAGTGCGGCTGTGGTCTCATGAATGTTCGCGGCCCGCAATGCCTCCGCGAGAACGAGAGCCCGGAGATTCCCATCGATGAGCTTCAGCCGACAAGATATTTAAGCGAGGCCCCTCAATGGTAACCCCCTTCGGGGGAGGCCCCACGGCTCGTCCCGGAATTCCAGAGGGCAAGGTGATTCGGCGCATCTCGGGCAGCGCGGACGCTCTCAAGCTCCTCCTGCTCGACCTCAAGAAGTACTCATTCTCCGGCTATATCCGCACGATCCGGGTTGCGCAGGGCGCACCGTCCGAGGGATTTGTCGTCCTCCTGTCCGGTGCCCCCGAGGTCGCCCTCCACTTCCGCGGCGACTCCGAGGACATCGGCCGGACGGCGCTGAAGAAGGCGTGGCAGGACTCGTACGACTCGAGCTGCTCAATCGAGCTCCATGCGAAGATCGACGTCACCGAACTCGTCAAGTCCCTTGGCCGCGGGGCGCTCGAGCGCGGCAAGCGCGCCGCGCGGAAAGGCCAAGCCGGCGAGAAGACGGGGCGCGAGGCCCTCGAGGCGAAGCTAGCCCGGTGGGTCGATGCGGGTTACGCCGTCCGCGACCTCGAGACGACGCTCCGCCGGTCGCCGGAGGAGGCGGAGGCCGCGTTCGCGACGTTCGAAGAGAGCCTGCGGCGGGCGGGAATGCTACGCGGGATCCTCCGGGAGCTCGACACGAGCGGCTTCGAGGTCCGTGTCGCGGAAATCGAGGAAAAGCTCCGGGACACGCGGAACCTCCCTGGGGCGGAGGCGCTGATCGAAGACCTTCGCCAGGCGATCGCCCGTGTGCGCCGGGAGGAGCAGGATCGCGCCCAGGCGGAGGCCCGCGAGCTCGAGGTGCGGGAACAGGCCCGGGACGTGCTCGATACAATCGTGCGGCATCGGAAGGCGGCGGGTCGCGACACGACAGACATCACGGAGAGCGCTGTGATCACCGAAATCAAGGAGCCGCCGATCAGCCGCGACGGACGGACGAACCTCATCCGACCGTTCACGTTCGACACGTTCGTCGTCGGGCCCTCGAACCGCTTCCCGCACGCAGCGTGCGGCGCGGTCGCGAAGTCCTCTCACAATTCCTACAATCCGCTGTTCATCACGGCGGGGCCCGGCCTCGGGAAGACGCACCTCCTAAACGCAATCGGGAACGCGATCCTTGCTGCGAACCCGGCGGCGACCGTGCGCTACCTCAGCGTTGAGGGATTCGCGAACGAGTTCATGGACGCCCAAGCCGACGGGACGATGCCGGAGTTTCGGGAGCGGTACCGGACGCTCGATGTCCTCCTCCTCGACGATGTCCACTTCCTCAGTGGGCGCGGCGACGTCCAGGAGGAGCTGTTCCACACGTTCAACGAGTTGTACAACTCGGGGAAGCGGATCGCCCTCGCAAGCGACCGCCCGCCGAAGCAGATCCCGGACCTCGAGGACCGCCTCGTCTCACGGTTCGAGAGCGGGCTCGTCGCCGACGTCCACCCGCCGGACTACGAGACTCGGATTGCGATCCTGCAGAAGAAGGTCCGGGATGGCGGCGTCGGGATCGAGGACGACGTGCTCCCGTACATCGCGAATCTCGTCCAGAGCAACGTGCGAGAACTCAGCGGCGCCCTGAACCGGGTCCTCGCGTTCTCCTCCCTGATGGAAGAGGCGCTGACTCTCGACATGGCGAGGGACGTGCTCCAGCACCTCGAGGGCAGCGAAGCAAGGCGAGACCACGTGCGGATCGACTCCGCAAACATCCCTCCTGGAACCGCGTACCTGGTGAAAGAGGACCGACCCGCGGAGTGCTTCCGGCTCTTTGCGCGCGTCGCGGGGAACGGCTCGGGCGGGCTTGTGATCACTCGCGCGAATCCGAAGCGACTCCGCGGGCGATTCCACCTCGATTCCGTGAAGATCATGTGGCTCACGGACCGGGAGGGCGACGCCGGGGAAACGGTTCCTCCGGTCCTCGAGCGGATCTTCTACGAGATCGAGGACCACATGAAGAAGACATCGCGAGGCGCGGTCCTCATCGACGGCGTCGAGTATCTCGTGAGCAGCAACTCGTTCGAATCCGTCCTCAAGTTCCTGCGGAACCTCGTGGACCACGTGTCGGAGAGCCGCCACACGCTGCTTCTCTCGGTGGGCCGGGGGACCCTGAAGGAACAGGAACTGAAGGTCCTCGAGCGGGAGATGGAAGTCCTCGCGCTCTGATGGATACGGACCGACTAGCGCAACCCCGCCTCGGAGTTAAATGTCCGGACGTACCGCATCGCGTCGCCGTACTCTTCGCGCTTGAGGTGAATCGACGCCTGCTTGAGGAGACCGATCGCGCGCGTGAGGTCGCCGCCCCGCATTTTCATCTCGAGGAGCCGGTTGCGGGCCCGTTTCATCGCGTCGTTGAGGACCCCGGGAAGGACGTGCATGACCGCGCTCTTCGCGCGCTCGCCAAGGGTGGCGGCGCGCTCGTAATCCCGTCGGGCGAGCGATTCACGGCCCTGCCGGATGTGAGCCTCGGCCTCGCGGACATCGATGCCGAAGGCGCGCCCGTTCTCGACGAGGGTCTCCGCGTTCGTGAGGACCTCTTTCGACCGGTAATGGCCGCCCGCTTTCTGGTCGAACTCCTCGCGAGCTTGGGCAACTTTTCCGGACGAAGAAATGAAGTCCCCGCGCTCGAGGAGATCGATCGCAGAGGCCACGACATGCTCGATGTTCGGAACGTTCCCGGACCCGGCGGCCTTCGCTCGCTCGACCTCGCCAAGGAGCGTCTGGATCTGACCGGCAATGTGAACCGTGAAGGCCGTCTCGAGGTTGCTCTTCGCGTCCGCGACGAGTCGCACCGCGAGCTCGATCTCCCGGCGCTTCCCGGCCGCGATCGCGTCGTTGATCAAGCGCTTCGGCTCCTCGATGTCCACGCCGACCTGTTTCGCGCTGAGGAGCATGGGCTTGACCTCGTTGACGAGGCGGGGGAGCTCCTTGTATAGGACGCGCCGATCCGTCGTGATCGGTGGAGACGACGCGGAATGGCGGGCGAACTTCACCCGCTCGATGCGCTGGGCCATCGATTCTCTGGCGGTTCCCGCCGGAGCGGGCATCTCCGACGTCGCCGCCTTGACCTGCTCGACGAACGTCACGCCGCACGCGAGGCACTTCATCGTGGACGGGTCGACGGACGCGTCGCACACGGGGCAGACGAACTCCTCGACCGCTTCCTCCGCGAACTTTGCCCCGCAGCCTGGGCACACCGAGGCGTCCTCACCGACGGACGTCTGGCAGACCGGGCACTCGAACTGCACGGCCGAAGGCGCGGACGGCACCGTCGCGGCGACGGACGCGGAACCTGCACCAACCGCGGATGCGGATCCCGCGCGTTTCGTGGGAGCCTCGGTCGCGCCGCGCGCGACGTTCTTGAGGTTCTCGAAAATATCGGCCTTGACTTCTTTACCCTCTGAGATGGAGGCGATGAGGTCGTCGATGTACGCGCTCGACTGCGGCTTCACCCTGTCGAGACCATCGCCGGGGATGTCGAACAGCCGGAGGTCGGTGTCGCAGTGTGGACACTTCCGAGCGGCGGCGTCGATCGCAGAATCACAGACGGGGCAGAGCTTCGTCTCCCCACCAGCCGTACTGAACACCCCTGGACGACGCGAATCTACCGTTCCCGCCGATATATATGTATCGACATCTGTCTCGTCGATGAACAATCAGCGCGTTTTTCGCACCGTGAATACTGAAGAGGATAACGTTAAGTCGGTCGTCACGGCATGGGAACGTCGACGCTGCCCAGAGCCAACGCCATGGTGTTTCGCAATTCGATCGAAGGCCTCGACCGGGTCCTGAAGACGAATGTGGAAGCACCGAAGGTGATCCTCGTCACGGGCCCGCCGGGCTCGATGAAGACATCGTTCTGCTATGCCTTGATGTCTCGATATCTCCGGTTTACGGGGGAGTTCGGACTCTACACGACGCTCGAGGAGACCGTGCAGAGTCATCTGCGGAATATGGCGTCCCTCGGCATCGACGTGTCCCTCAACATGCAGATCTCGGACTTTACAGATCTCCGGGAGATCGACCAGGTCGTCGACCCGGACGACGCGACGGACTACATCGCGTTCATCGAAAAGATGATCGTGCACTACAAGAGGGTTCACGGGGATCGATTCCGCGTCTTTGCCCTGGATTCGCTCGGCGCGCTCTACTCTTTAATGCCGGAGCGGACAGACATGCGGAAGAAGCTGTTCTATTTCTTCAAGGTGCTCCGGGAAAACAATCTCATCTCCCTCATCGTGATGGAACGATCTCCGGGCGGCGAGGCAATGCTCCTCGGGAACGAAGGCTTCCTTGTCGACGGCATCATCCTCCTCGGCATGGATCGGTCGCGGGGGAAGCTCGTCCGGTACTTGCAGGTCGAGAAGATGCGGGCCGCCGAGCACTCGATGGAGAAACACGCAATCGAGGCGCGGAAGGGCGGGCTCGCCATCCTCGGGCCGATCTTCGAGTCGTCATCGTTGTAGGAATGGATTCTCACGGGAAAGGGATTAAGAACCGCATCACGGTTGGGCACGCCCCTGACCCAGGAGTCGGAACGTCATGTCTGCCGGCAAGTCGATTGCTGATCTCGTCCGCGAAATGGAGGACGCCATCAAGACCCGCGAGACGGAGGTGGCGAAGCACGAAGCCGCCCTCGCGGAGATGGAGGCGAAGCTCGAGCAAGAGCGGCAGGCGCTCGAGCAGGAGCGTGCGGCGTTCACCGATGAGCGGGACTCCATCGTCGGTCGTGAGAAGGGGCTTCGCGCCCGGGAAAAGGAGCTCGCGGCGATGGAGCGGGAGCTCGGGCAGCGCGAGCAGGACTTCGAGGCAACGAAGCAGAAGGTCCTCGAGAAGGAATCTCAGCTTGTGAGCCGAGAGCAAGACACTGCGAAGCGGATCGAGAGCCTCGTCCGCCGCGAAGAGGAACTGTCCCGCAAAGACTCGGAGCACGCCTCCGCGAGCAGGGAGATTGCGACTCGAAAGAGTGAAATCGTCGCGCGACAGCAGGAAATCCTCAATCTTCTGAACGAGCAGAAGGCGATTATCGATCAGCAGATCCAGCGTGGCCAAGAGCTCCTGGCCCGCGAGCAGCGCGTCGCGAAGGAAGAGGAGACAATCGCCGCGGCCAAGGAGCGCATGATCGAGGAGCAGAAGCGCCTCACGGAGCGCGAGAAGAGCCTCCTCGGCCGGGAGCAGGAGGCGCGAACCTCGCCCGCGCCGACCCCGATGCCGTCCATACCCGCGCCGCGTCCGGTCGCAACAGCCACCCCTGCGGCCCCGACGGCGGCCACGACGAAGAAAGTCGAGCCTGCCCATGCCGTGGCCGAAACGACCACGACCGAGTCAAGCGAGATTCCCTGTCCCGCGTGCGGGACGATGATCTCGAACGACGCGATCATGTGCTACGCCTGCGGCCACCGCCTCCAATCGCAGCCCGTGGAGGGCGAGCCGGCGGAGATACCATGCCTGGCATGCGGGACGATGATCTCGAACGACGCGATCATGTGCTACGCCTGCGGCCACCGCCTCGCGGAGACGGACGCGGCGAAGAAGGTCCCCGCCGTGGCCACCGTCAAGAGAGTCCTGAAGAAGAGGGTCTTCTAGGCGCCGGCAAGAGCCTCAATGAGGCGCAACTTTCACGCATTTTCCGTCTCAGTTCTGATTTTCATTCGCGAACGTTTATACAAGTTCTTTCTATGGAGAAAACCGCGACGTTTTCGGTTCTGGGAATCTCTGGCTCTCGCGAAAGATAATTGGGCGGATACCCTTATATAAAACGGTCCGGCATCGGCGCCAAGAATGTCCTATCAGCCGCGCCCCCTCAAGATGCGTGACTGACCACCAGCGGCGACTGGAGGTTCAAGCGATGGAAGACCGGCCCCCCCTCGTGAGCAAGGTTTCGAGCGTTCTGATCGTTGCCCTCATTGCCCTCGCAGGCGTCCTGGGCACGATTGCTCTGTTTGCCGCCCCGACCCGGGCCGGCCCCTGCGATCAGGTCTCGGGGGTCATCACGGGCGACTGGGTGGTCAGCACCACGCAGGTGTGCTCCGGGATCCTCTACGTCGTCGACGGAAGCATCACGGTCACGTCGACAGGGAACCTGACCCTCGTCAACGGCGGACTCAAGTTTGTCCAGGACAGCACGCACAGGTACGCACTCACGGTGGACTCGGGCGGAGTTCTGATTCTCGACGACAGCATCGTCACGACGGAACCGCGCTCCCTTAGTGCGATCCTGAAACTCCCCTTCACCGTCAACGGCAGGCTCACGATGGTGAACGGCGCTGAGCTGAAATTCCCCGGCTGGCTCAATGCCTCGAGCGCGACGATCACAATCCGGAGCTCCACGATCACGGGTTGGAACACCGCCGACGTCACCCCGTGGTTCCCGAGCTCGGCGGATGACAACGATGACGCGCCCCAGATGACGTTCAGTTCGAGCACGGTCAGCATGTTCGACTCCACGATCACCCGGCTGTACGAGAACGTCACTGCGATCGCGCCGAGCCCCATGATGGCGATTACCTTGGCCGGCTCGACGACGTTCACGGCGGTCAACTCCTACATCGGTGTGGACTTCCACCCGGACACCGCGAAGTTCCACAACGAACTCCGCGCGGAGGGGACGTCGCGCGCGTTCCTGCTCGGCGTGACGATCGACCAAAACCAGTCGGACCTCGTGCCTCCGGGAGCCTGGATCCCTGCCTACGTCGCGACCTCGAGCGGGACGATCCAGATCTACCGATGGCTGAACGCCCTCGTGACGGACAGCACGGGTCTTCCTGTGAGCGGTGCGAGCATCTGGTCGCGGAGAAGCCCGTCATCCGCGACGGTCTCCTATCCTGACAACCCCACGCCTCCCTCTCTATGCCCGGGGACAGACATCCTGAACTACCTGCAGAAGACGTGCGGGAACTTCAACGTCACGGGCGAGGACGGGCGGGCGTTGATTCCCCTGTTCACGGAACAAGTAGACGCGTCCACGATGCCGAACGCCGAGTCGTTCGGTAACTTCGCCCTCGACGCGCGCCGCGACCCGTACACGTCGAGCGGCGGCGTCTCGTTCGACGCCTACCCGATTATCACGGTCGCATCGAACACGGAGTCCGTAACGGTGCCGATTACCGGCCTCACGTTGCCGCGACCCGAGCTGACGATCGATACGGTACTCTTCTTCCGCGGGACGACGCAGACGTCCGATGTCCCCGTAAACGTTCCGATCAACATCACCGCGACGGTGAACAACTCGGGCTCCGTCCAGGCCCAGAACGTTGTCGTCAGCTTCTTCCTCACGGATGTGGACTCGGACGGCGACGGCCGGATGGACGTGACGAAAGACGAATTCAACACGTCGGGCGTCTGGCTCGGCGACTACACGCTTCCGCTCGTGGCGCCAACCACGACTGCAGTCGCGTGGCTGATGTGGACGCCGGCGGGCGACACCGAAGTCAACCGCCCGATTTCCGTCGTCGTCGACACCCCGCCCGGGGATCCCCTCGGCAACGGCGCGGTTTCCGAGCTCACCGAGACGAACAACATCTACACAATATCCGTCCTCGTGCACGCCTGGCCGGACCTGAGCGTGGACGCATCCGAGGTGACGTTCCCGACGGGTCTGCCGATTGTCTCGAACCCGACGCCGATTGACGTACGGGTCCGGAACCTCGGCACTGCGGATGTCGTCGGAGCGACGGTGGCCGTCTACGAAGGCGGCACGGCGGTCAGCCAACCGGTTTCGTTCGACGTCGCCCGCGGGGCGTCTGCGGTCGTCCGCGTGAGCTGGACGCCTTCCGCGGCCGGAAGCCAGGCGATCGGAATCTTCGTCTCCGCGAGGAACGACACGGTGCGGAACACGGACTACGCCCAGGCGAATAACCTCGTGTCGATCACCCAGACGGTCCAGACGCAGCCGAACCTCGAAGTCCGCGACAGCGACTACGCCCCAATTACGAGAACCCGCGGCGTCGTGTTCGGTCTGAACGTGATCCTCTACAACCTCGGTGACACGATCGCCGAGAACTTGACCGTCAGCATCTTCCTGGACGGCGACCCCACGATGATCGTCGGTCGCACGGACGGGGTGAGCGTTGCGGGCGGTGGCGAGGCGACGGTCACGATCCTCGTCACGGTGAACGAGGTCCTGACCCACGACCTCACGATCTACGCCGACTCCCACTCGTCGGGTGGGACGCTTGCGGTCGGTACCGGCCGGATCATAGAAGGTAATGAAGCGAACAACTGGGCGAACGTGACCGCGCTCATCGAGCCGCCCGCGGGCCAGCTCGTGATCAATGCCCCGGCGAGCTCCGGGCCGTTCCAGCCCGCCACGTTCCTGAATGTTCAAGGCTTCGTGACCGACACGAGCGGAAGCCCCATCCCTGGACTCCCAATCATCGTGGACCTGGTGGATGGGGGCGGCAACCTCGTGACAACGCAAACGACAACGTCCGAGGAGACCGGCTTGTGGCGCGTCACGCTGGACATCCCTGAGACCCTGTTAGACGGGACGTACACGATCCGCGTGACCGTCCCGGCGAGCACGATCACCGAGACGATGCAGGTCCAGATCGAGCGGCCGAAGAGCTTCCTGTTCATGCCGTTCCTCGGCCTACCGATGCTCATCTGGCTCATCATCGCGATCGTCGCCGCGGGCATCGTGATCGGTGTCACTCTGTACTTCCGGGTGTACGGCCTCG
>Ga0209108_10001440_pt1 | contig 13814 bp, 14 predicted proteins | sample Rifsed10ft1_FD_184003 | JGI IMG/M metagenome (GOLD analysis project Ga0209108, IMG submission 184003) | Soil microbial communities from Rifle, Colorado, USA - sediment 10ft 1 (version 2) | ecosystem: Environmental > Terrestrial > Deep subsurface > Rock core/Sediment | place: Rifle, Colorado...
CCCCGGCCAGGACCTCCATCCAGTTCAGCTTCCTGGAATCCCCGTATGCCTTCTTCACGGCGCCGTCGAAGACACGAACCGAGGCGGCCCAGATGTCGGGGCCGGTCCCGTCGCCCTCGATGAAGGGAACGATCGGGTCGTCGGGCACGGACAGGCCGTCCGGGCCCATGGTGATGGGTGTGGCCATGACTGAAGGCTCCTAAAGAAAGATCGAGGAGTAAAGGACACTAGCGGAGCCGAATCTCGCCCCGAGCAGCCCGACCTCTGCCGAAGTCAGGCGCGTCGAGCTCGGGCAGCAGTCAGAGTGTTGACCAGCAGCATCGCCCTCGTCATCGGGCCTACTCCGCCCGGCACCGGGGTGATCGCCCCAGCCACCTCCCGGACCGAGTCGAAATCGACGTCCCCGACCATGCCCTTCTCGGTCCGGTTGATCCCGACGTCGATCACCGTCGCCCCCGGCTTCACGAAATCCGCAGTGACCAACTCAGCCGAACCCACTGCCGCTACCAGGATGTCCGCCTCCCGGGCCACCGCCGCCAGGTCCTTGGTGCGGGAGTGGCCCACTGAGACTGTGGCGTCCACACCCCGGCTCGCCAGCATCAACGCCAAGGGCCGACCCACCAGAAACGATCTCCCGATGATGACCGCCCGGACGCCCGAGATCGGTATGTCGTAGTGGGCGAGGATCCTCATGATCCCGCTCGGAGTGCATGGCCTGAGACCGGGCCGGTCGAGCACGAGCAACCCGAGGTTGTGGGGGTGCAACCCGTCGACATCCTTTCCCGGGGTGATTCGCTCCACGATCCGCTCGGAGTCGAGGTCGCCCGGCAACGGCAACTGGACCAGGATCCCGTCCACCGATTCGTCGGCGTTGAGCCTGTCGATGAGCTGTTCGAGATCCTCCTGGGAGACGTCGGCGCCCAGCTCGTTGTGAAACGACTCGATGCCGACCTCGGCCGCGTCGCTCCGTTTGCCCCTGACGTAGGTGCGCGAGGCGGGGTCGTCACCCACCAGCACGGTCGCCAGCCCTGGCGAGTAGCCGAGCTTGCCTACCGCCTCGGCCACCTCGGCCTTGACCGCGGCCGCAACCGCCTTCCCATCGAGGATCAGCGCACTCATCTCAGTGACGGAAATGCCGGTTGCTGGCAAACACCAGAGCGATCCCGTGCTCGTTGGCGGCGTCGATCACTTCCTGGTCGTTGCGCGACCCACCTGGCTCGATCACGGCGGTGACCCCGGCATCCGCCAGGGCGTCGAGGCCGTCGCGGAACGGGAAGAAGGCATCGGAAGCAGCCACCGCACCCCGGGCCCGATCCCCGGCCCTGACCACCGCCCGCTCGGCCGCTCCCACCCGTGACTGGTCTCCGGCCCCAACCCCTATCGCGGCTCCGTCCTTGACGATCACGATCGCGTTCGACTTGGTGTTCATCGCCACGGTCCAGGCGAAGGCAAGGTCGAGCCGCTCTTCCTCGGTCGGGCTCCGCTCGGACACCACCTCCCAGGCGTCGGTTTCCTGCCCGTCGCGGGTCTGGACGAGGAAACCCTCCTCCAGGCGGCTCATATCGGGATCACCGTCGCCGGGTGGGCCCGCCACGAGAACACGGACCCCGCTCTTCTTAGCCAGAACGCTGAGCGCCTCGTCGGTCACGCCGGCGCAGACGAGGACCTCGACGAACTTCTCGCTGATCGATCGAGCCGTTTTCTCGTCCACTATCCCGTTCACCGCGATCACACCGCCGAAGGCCGACATAGGGTCGCATGCCCACGCCCGCTCGAAGGTGTCCGCAACCTTGTCGCCCCTTGCCGCCCCACAGGGGTTGGTGTGCTTGACGATGACAACCACCCCAGCCTCGGCGTTGGCCAGTCTCCAGGCCGCCTCGGCGTCGGCATAGTTGTTGAAGGACATCTCCTTGCCTTGGTGCTGGACGGCGCCCCGCCACCAGGGCCGGGCGCCGTCCTCGACGTAAAGGGCCGCCTCCTGGTGTGGGTTCTCCCCGTAGCGCAACTCCGAGACACGGCGCAGCGGGATCACGAGATCCTCTCCGATCCATCCCACGATCGCGGCGTCGTAGGCGGCGGTTCGGAAGAAGGCATCAGCCGCAAGCCGCGCTCGAAGGTCGTCATCGAGCCCACCGCTCTCCACCGCCGTTGCCACCTCCTCGTACTGCTCCGGGGAACTGACGATCCCAACGTGTCGATAGTTCTTGGCGGCGGCGCGCACCATCGCCGGGCCCCCGATGTCGATCTTCTCGATGATCTCGTCGGCGCCGGCACCCGACGCCACCGTTTCCCGGAACGGGTAGAGGTTCACCACCACCAACTGGAACGGCTCGATGTCGTTTGCCTCCAGGTCGGCTAGGTCCGAGGCGACATCGAGTCGGGCCAGAATCCCGCCGTGGATCCTGGGATGGAGGGTCTTGACCCTTCCCCCGAACATCTCCGGAGCCCCGGTCACCTCTTCCACCGTGGTCACCGCCACACCGGCGTCACCGAGCGTCTTGGCCGTTCCACCCGAAGAAACGATGTGAACGCCCGCTGCACTGAGGCGTTGCACAAACGGGAGCAGCCCTTCCTTGTCATACACACTGATCATCGCCCGCTTCACCGGCACCACACTCATTGCCAGATCACCTCCCCATCGACGACGGTCACCTCGCCCGCCACGAACGCACGCACCACCCGTGGGTAGAGGTCGTGCTCCTGCACCTGGATCCGGGCGTGAAGCGCGGCCACATCGTCCCCGGGAAGGACCGGGACCGCTCGCTGGGCGATTATCGGGCCGTGATCCACCTCCTCGTCCACGACATGGATCGTCACGCCTGTCACCTTGACGCCGTGGGCCAGCGCTTGCGCCACCGCGTTGGCTCCGGGGAAAGCCGGCAATAGAGAGGGGTGGATGTTGAGTATCCGACTGGGGAAACGACTGACCGCCTCCGAGGAGAGGATGCGCATGAACCCTGCGAGAACCATCAACTTGGCTCCGGCCCTCTCAACGGTGTCGGCGACGGCTTCGGAAAACTCGTTGCGCGACCCGAAGTCGTCCCAGGGGAGAACGATGGTGGGGATCCCGGCCTGCTCGGCTCGATCCAACGCCTTGATCCCGGGCCGGTCGGAGACCACGACCCGGATCTCGGCACCCAAGTCAGGAGTGTCGATCAGGGCCTGCAGATTCGAGCCCGAACCCGAAACAAGAACTCCGATGTCGATGATGGCCCTCCACTTGACGGCCTGTCATCGCCGTCGCACGTGGTGGGGACTGTAGAACGTACGATTGTGACCAATGTCACCGATCGAACAGGTGCCCGCCCACGAATGGCAGACATGGCTCGAGGCCAACCAGGCCATGATCCTCGATGTGAGAGAGCCTCACGAATGGGCTCTGGGAACCCTGCCCGACGCGTTCCGGATCAGCATGGGGGAAATACCCGACCGTCTTGGTGAGCTTGTCGACGAGGTGGCGGTCCTCGTCGTCTGCCGCTCCGGGGCGCGTAGCCAGCAGGTCGCGGTCTATCTCTCGATGAACGGGCTCATCAACGTCGCCAATATGGCAGGCGGGATGAAGGCGTTGGGGATGCAGGACTGACCGCCTGACCGTCCTGACAGCCCCTTATCTGCGACACTTGGGGTCATGAACGAGGACCGCAGGCTCCCGGGTTGGCTGCTGCCCGTCGCCGGGTTCCTCGTGGTCGTGGCCCTGGTCGCGTCAGGCCTGCTTCGGGAGACACCCGACCTCGACCCGGCGACACCGGAAGGGACGGTCCAGGCCTATCTCGAAGCTGTGTTCGCTGGAGACCAGGAGGCGGCAGCCGGATACACCGAAAGGAAATGCGATTCCAATCTCGGCCCGGGCACTCCCACCGAGGGCGTCTCGGCTACCCTGGTCAGCGTTGATCTCACAGCAAGCAACGCGACCGTCGTGGTGCGGCTGAGCCAGCCCTCGCAGGACCCATTGGGCGGTTTGAGCGAGTACGACGAGTGGTTCTACCTCGTCAACCAAGACGGCACCTGGGTGATCAGCCAACCGGTTTGGCCCTACTACGGAGTCGACTGCTGAAGCAATGACGCCGATCATCTCCCTCGTCCTCCTCCTGGCCGTCATCGCCGGCGTCGGTCTCCTCATTTCGCGACTGTGGCATCGGCGCCCGGATCAGCCGGACCAGCAAGGTGTCGACATCCTCCCTTATCTGATCCTGGCGCTTGCGGTGGGGGTCGCCACCTTCTCCCTCGCCCGCCTGGCCCGGGCCGGTCTCGCCGGGGATCGTCTCGCAGGCGAGAACACCAACGAGATTGCGGCCGCGCTGGCCGGGATGGTGGTGGCTGCACCTGTCTCCTTCGTCCTCTGGCGTCGTCAGCTTGGCCGCCGCAAGCTCCATCCCCGGCTGCCGGGCTGGCCGGTCTATCTGGCCTTGATCGAGGTCGTCTTCCTCACCGCCTTCTTCGGCAGCGTGAACCAAGTGGCTCAAGCCATGTTCGGCGACGGCGGAACCAATCCCTGGACCAACCTCATCGTCTATGGCGGTGTGGTGGCCTTCCATTGGTGGTCGGCTTGGCGGGAGCCTCCAGCCGGCGATGCCTCCGAGTTGCCCCGCCTCATCGGCTCGGGGGTGGCCCTGATCGCCCTCGCCATCGGCCTCGCCGGGGTGCTCGGCTGGCTGATGGAATGGGTCTACGACCAGGGTTTCGTCGAGGAGTCTCTCAACGCACGGTCTGGGGACGACGCCTTGGTGGCCCTCGCCCTCCTCGTCACCGGCGCCCCGATCTGGGCATGGCGCTGGCTGCCGGCATGGGACGAGGAGCCGTCCGTCCTCCGCTCGGTATACCTGGCTGCGGTCTCGGTGTTCTCGCTCGCTACCGCCCTCGGCACAGGGATCGCCATCGTCGCCCAAGCTCTCGGATACGCGTTCTCGTCCACCGTGGACGCGGCCGAGCATTTCGAGTCGCTTCCCACCACGCTGTCGATCCTGCTGGTTGCCCTCGCCATCTGGGTCCATCACCGGCGTCGCATGGGCCGTAACCGGAATCGGGCGGTGATCGGTTACGGGTATTCGATGGCTGCCATCGGTCTCGGGGCCCTGATCGGGGGAGGAACGGCCCTGGTGACCACGGTCTGGGACACCCCCCTGGCCGGGGACCCGACCCGACAGGGCCTGATCGCCCTTGGGCTGACCGTGCTCGTTGCCGGGTCGGTGTGGCGATTCTTCTGGCGCGCCGCGCAGCAACACCGACTCGAGGAGCTGCGGGCCCTGCAGAGACGGGTCTATCTGATAGGAATGGCTTTCATCCTCGGCCTGACCGCGGCCGGCGCTCTCATCGCGGTCCTGGTCGTCGCCTTCCAGACCGTGCTCGGTGAAGGCGAACAATCAACTTCGTCGCTTCCGACTTCGATCTCACTCACGGTCCTGGCCGGCATCGCGACCTGGCATCTCCTCACCGTCCTCCGGGCCGATGGCCCCAGGGACGTGACCCCGGCCGGCGCTCCGTTCACGGTGACCGTGATCTGCTCCCACCCGGGCCCTCTGGCAACGGTGTTCCCCAAAGAGGCGCGGATTCGTGTTCACTATCGGACCGACGATGTCGGTGTCGTCGACGAGGCCATGGCGGGACAGATCGTGGAAGCGGTGGGGGGCCGCCCGTCATATGTGTGGGTCGATCAGGACGGGTTTCGCACGGCCCCGGTCCGCGGCGACTGATTCGGCCTCGAGCGTCTGGGAGCATGCCGGCCCGTGACCTGGCTCGCCGACAAGTTGTTGAGGCTCACAGGATGGAGATTCACCGGGGAGCTGCCTGATCTCCCCAAGCTGATAATCATCGGGGGGCCCCACACCAGCAACTGGGACTTCATCATCTATCTCGCCGCCCTCCACCATTATCGGATGAAGGCGTCCTTCATCGGCAAGCACACCTTGTTTCGCTGGCCCTTCGGGTACTTCTTCCGATGGCTGGGTGGGATCCCGGTGGACCGGTCGAAGCCCGGCGGGCTGGTGCAACAGGTGGTCGACGCCATCGAGCGATCCGAACGGATGATCCTGGTCATGGCGCCGGAGGGGACGAGAAAGGCCGCTCCCTTCTGGAAGTCGGGCTTCCTCCAAATCGCGGCCAAGGCCGAGGTCGCGATCGTCCTCGGCTATGTCGACTTTGCCAACCGGCTCGCTGGTCTGGGCCCCCTGCTCCGGTTTGACGGCGGCGTCACCCGGTTCATGGACCAGGCTCGGCGGTTCTACTCCGAAAAACAGGGTCTCCACCCCGAGGGAAAGGGCCCGATCAGGGTGCGCGAGGAAGTGGAGCCCGACCCAGGGCCTGGCTAGACAGCCATTCGTTTCAAGGCGGAGCGGTCGACCTTGCCGAGATGGGTCTGAGGCAACCGTTCGACGAAATAGACGCGTCGTGGGTGCTTGTAGGGCTCGAGGTGGGAGAGCACCCAGTCGATCAATTCCTGTTCGTCGACCTCCTCTGCCACCACGAATGCGACCGGCTTCGCCAGGCCATCGGAGTCGTTGACGGCCACCACTGCACACTCCCTCACTGCCTCATGGTCGAGAAGGGTCGACTCGACTTCTTGGGGACGGAACCACTTCCCCTTGACCTTGATGGCGTCGTCGGCCCGGCCGCGATGGGTGACATAACCATCATCGTCGATCGAGATCAGATCCCCACCGACGAACCACTCGCCGCGAAACGCTTCGGAGGTCTGCCCCGGATCCTCCCAGTAACCGGGGCCCAACGATTGCCCGCGCACCCAGAGTCGCCCCACTTCCCCGGCTGCCACCTCGAGGCCGTCCTCGTCACAGGCTTTGATCTCGAACCCGGGGACCACTCGACCCAGGGTCCCCGGCCTCACCTCGCCAAGTGTGTTGGTGATGAAGATGTGCCACATCTCGGCAGTGCCCAGACCGTCGAGCAACTCGACGCCGAACTTGTCCTTCCAGCGGTGATAGAGAGTCTCGAGCAGGGCCTCGCCGGCGGTGGTGGCCAAGCGCAGCGAGGACAGGTCAGCCGCCGCCACGTCTGGATCCGACAGCATCTGATTGACCGCCGAAGGGACCGTCACCAAGACCGTTGCCCGATGACGCTCGATGCGCTCGACTATGGCCTGAGGGGTCGGTGGCCCTGGGAAAAGGACGACCGAGGCACCGACCGAGAACGGGAAGAACAGGTTTGACCCGGTGGCATATCCGAAATAGAGCTTGGGCACGGCGATGGTGACGTCGTCTCCCTTCAGCCCCAACGCGCCGCGGCCATAGAGCTGGGTGGTGTTGGCGAGGCTGCGGTGGCTCTGGGGAACCGCCTTGGGGGAGCCGGTGGTGCCACCTGAGAACAGCCAGAGGGCGGGGTCGGTGGCAGCGGTGTCGACGGTGGCGAGGTCGGAGCCCGACAACCGGACCGTGTCATCGACCACCAGCTCCTGGGGCTGCCACTCCCCCGACCTCACCGCTTCCCGGTATAGGGCCAGATGGTCGGCATGGACCACGGTGGCGCTGGCGCGGGAGGTGCGGATGATCGCCGCCATCCCCTCCACGGTCAGACCCGGGTTGAGCATGATGGCGACCCCACCAAGGCGAAAGATGCCGAACAGGGCTGCCACGTAGGCGAGGCCGTCGGGAAGCACGATCAGGGCCCGATCCTGAGGCCCCACTCCCAGGTCGCCGAGCATCGCCCCGATGGTGGATGCTGCCGCGTCGACTTCCGCATAGGAAACGGCGCAATCGTCGAGAAGAAGGGCGGTGGCGTCCCCGAGGCCTTCGTCGAGCCGGTCCCGCAACAAGAATCGGTCCACGTTGAGACGCTCGGGCCACGTGATCACGGGAAGCGACGCTAGTCGGCACTACGGTCTCGACCGGTGAGAACCGCTTTGGTCACCGGGCCTTCGTCGGGGATCGGCCGGGCCACCGCCCTCGGTCTCGCCAGGTTGGGGCTCCATGTGGTTGCAGCCGGGCGCTCACCGGTGAGGACCCAGCCGGTGCTGGATCAGATCAAGGCCGAAGGGGGCTCCGCCCAGTATCTCCACCTCGATCTGGCCTCATTGAGGTCGGTGCGTGAAGCGGCCTCGAACTTCCTCGAGGGCGGCCGCCCGCTCGATGTCCTGGTCAACAATGCGGGTGTCGGCGCCGCCAGCGGGGTGACCGAGGACGGTTTCGAGGTGCATTGGGGGGTGAACCACCTCGGCCATTTCCTACTGACCAACCAGCTGGCGCCGGCGCTGGTCGAGAGAGCGAGAGTGGTCTCGGTATCCAGCGACTGGCACTATCGGGCCCGGAGCCTCCATCTGGACCAGGTTCGGGGCCGAAGTTGGGTCCCCTTCGGCTTGGGCTATTACGCGGCATCAAAGGCGGCCAACATCCTCTTCATCCGGGAGTTGGCGGGGCGACACCCTGAATGGGGCTGCCACGCGATGCATCCCGGCCTGACCGACACCAACCTGATCCCGTGGCCGATCAGACCCGTGATCAGGAGCTCGTTGCTCACCCCGGAAGCGGCCTCGGACACGGTCATCTGGTGCGCGGTGTCCGACGAGTTGGCCGGCCAGTCCGGGCTCTATTACGCCCGACGCCAGGTTCACCAGGCCTCCCCCCTCGCCAGCGACGATTCGGTCGCCGCCGAGTTGTGGGAGAGGTCGGTGGGCTGGACAGAGGGCTAGCTTCTTTTCATGGCCGAGGAAAGTCTCTACTACGGCGACTATCTCCAACTCGACAAGCTCCTCTCCGCTCAAGCGCTCGAGAGTGAGCGGGCGGGGGTACCGGTGCACGACGAGATGCTCTTCGTCATCGTCCATCAGGCCTACGAGTTGTGGTTCAAGCAGATCCTGTGGGAGATCGACGACCTCCTCGTCATCTTCGGGAGGGATCTCGTAGACGAACAGGACATGGGCACCGCGGTGGGCAGGCTCCGTCGCATCGTCGAGATCCAAGCGATCCTGATCCAACAGGTGGCCGTCCTGGAGACGATGACGCCTCTCGACTTCCTCGATTTCAGGGATCACCTGTTCCCCGCCTCGGGATTCCAGTCCGTGCAGTTCCGGATTGTCGAGAACAAGCTCGGCATGCGTCGCGAGGACCGGCTCCGGTTGGCAGGCGCCCCCTACACCGCCCGATTCACCCCCGAAGACCGGGAGACGGTGGAGGCGTCCGAAACCGACCCTTCGCTGTTCGATCTCGTCGAGCATTGGCTGGAGCGAACCCCATTCCTGGAGAGTGGGGGCTTCCAGTTCCGCGAGGCTTTCCAGGACGCGGTGCGGGCCCGGCTCGAGGCCGACCGTGATGTGGTAGCCACCAACCCCAACCTCACCCCCGAGGAGCGGGACGCTCAGCTCGAGGACTTCGTGCTCACCATGGAGCAGTACGAGGCGTTATTCGACGAGGCGAAGCACACCGAACAGCAGAAGGCGGGACGAAGACGTCTCAGCCACCGAGCCTTCCAGGCAGCCCTCTTCATCAATCTCTACCGGGACCAGCCTGCCCTGCACGAGCCCTATCAGATGCTGGAACTGCTCATGGACATCGACGAGGGGTTCACGGCCTGGAGACATCGCCACGCCCAGATGGCCCTGCGGATGATCGGGCGGCGCATCGGCACCGGAGGGTCGGCCGGAGCCAAGTACCTGGAGAAATCCGCGGAACGGAGCCGGATCTTCGGCGACTTGTTCGATCTCTCGACGTTCCTCATCCCCCGGGACAGCCGGCCTTCACTTCCCGGCGACATCGTGGAGGCAATGAGATTCCGGTATCAGGGATGAACCTGAAGCCGGGTTTCTCACGCTTTCTGGGAGCAGCGCCGGATCGTCTCCACTTCGCGGCACATTCCCACCACCCATGGCCGGATGTCTCCTTTGAGGCCCAGCAGGAGACGTGGCTCGACGCCGCCCGTCTGATGGATGACAAATGGGAGCACATCTTCGGCACCGTGATCCCCCAGACGACAGCCAGGATTGGCGCCATCCTCGGGCTCTCCGACCCGACGACCCTGACCTTCGGGCCCAACACCCACGGTTTCCTGACACGGCTCTTCTCCTGTCTCGAGCCCCCGGTTCGGGTGCTCAGCACCGATGCCGAGTTCCACTCCTTCAACCGCCAGTCACGGAGATGGGAGGAGGCCGGTCTCGCCATCGTGGACCGGATCACGGCAGAGCCCTTCGACACCTTTGCCGAGCGTTTCACCCGGGAAGCCCGAGCCGGTGTCCACGATCTGATCTATCTGAGCCAGGTCTTCTTCGATTCAGGATTCGTCGTGCCCGATTTGGATCGAGTTGTCTCCTCGGTCTCGGAGGACCGCGCCTTCGTGGTCATCGACGGGTACCACGGCTTCATGGCCCGGCCCACCCACCTCGGCGCCATCCAGGACCGGGTCTTCTTTCTCGCCGGTGGCTACAAGTACGCCATGGCGGGCGAGGGTGCCTGCTTTCTCCATTCACCACCCGGGTATGGGCCGCGACCGGTCGACACCGGCTGGTACGCCGGGTTCGGCCAGCTGGAGAGCGGGGTCAGCGGTCAGATCGCCTATGCCGAGGACGGCTCGAGGTTTGCCGGAGCCACCTACGACGTCTCCGGCATCTACCGCATGCGCGCAGTGCTGGCCTGGCTCGAGGCGTCCGGAGTGACAGTGGCCGACATCCGGGCCCATGTCGTCGACCTCCAGAACCGGCTGCTGGCCACTCCCAGCCTCCCCGGTGAGTTGATCCCACCGTCTCCCCACGACCGGGGGAACTTCCTCACCTTCAGATCTGAAGGTGCCGGTGACGTCTACCGGGCACTCCACGAACGGGGAGTGATCACCGATTACCGCGGCGATCGGCTTCGAATCGGCTTCGGCATATATCACGACGCGGGCGACGTCGACCGGTTGGCCGAGGTGCTGGCCGGGCTGTAAGCCCGAGGGGAGGCCTCCCCTCTCCTCTCCTTTCCTCTCCTCCTCTCCTCTCCTTACGTTCTGGCGCGGAGATCTGGACCCAAGGGTCCAGATCTCCGCGCCAGAACGGGGGGTTGAAGGTCAGGGTTTGACCACCGCCACCCCGACCAATTCGACAACCGAGCGGGGGTCGAAGAGCTCAGCTACACCGATCAGGGCCATGGGAGGGAAGTGACGGCCGAACACCTCGCGGTAGGCGGCACCGATCGGTCCCAGGCTCTCCCGATAAGCATTGATCTGGGTGGTGTAGATGGTCAGCGACACCAGGTCGTCCGGCTCCCCGCCCGCCTCTTCGATGACCGTGGCCACCGCCCGACAGGCCTGGGCGAACTGCTCAACCAGGCCATCGTCGATGTCCAGATCGAGGTGATGACCGGTCTGACCGGCGATGTAGAGGGTGCGACCCACCGCGGAGAGCGCGCCATGGGAGAACCCGAATGGGGGCGTAATGCCGTCGGGGTTGAAGAGATGATGCCGGCTCATCGTCCTTCCCACACCGGCGGTCGCTTCCCGGTGAAGGCCTCGTAGAACTCGGCGTGGTCCTTCGTCGTCATCAATAGGGCCTGGGTGAACGCCTCGAGCTCGATCGCCGAGCCGAGATCCATGTCGAGCTCACGTCCGATCAACACCTTGGTAGCCCCATAGGCGAGGGTGGGGCCCTCGGCGAGACGGTTGGCGAGATCCGCCACCTCGCCCGCCAGCTCGTTGTCGGGAACGGCTTTCGAGGCGAGCCCGAGCCCCACCGCCGCCTCGGCCTCCACCTTCTCCCCGAGCAGGAGCAACTCGGTTGCCCGACCCAGCCCCACGATCCGCGGAAGGAGATAGGCCGAGCCCATGTCGGCGCCCGCCAGGCCGACCTTGGTGAACAGGAATTGGAAGGAGGCCGATTGGGCAAGGATCCTCAGGTCGGAAGCGAGTGCGATCACGGCACCCGCGCCGGCGGCTACCCCATTGACCGCCGCAATCACCGGAATGGGGAGACGCCGGATCCGCTCGACCACCGACCCGGTCATCCGTGTGAACTCGAGGAGGCCCCTGCTGTTCATCTTCATCAGGCTTCCGATGATCTCATCGACGTCACCGCCCGAGCAGAACCCGCGCCCCTCGCCGGTGATCACCAGCACCGCCACGTCGTCCCGGTGCTCGAGCTCGCCGAGCAGGTCGCGGAGATCGGCGTAGACGTCGAAGGTCAGGGCGTTGAGTCGATCCGGGCGATTGAAGGTGATGGTGGCCACACCCAAGTCGACCCTGAAGTCGAAGTTATCCCAGGACCCGGTGAGCGCGGCGGAAGAGCGGAATGGGCTCAAGAGGCCTAGACGTTCACCCTCGCGGGCTGGGCGTCATCGGCGCTCAGGTAGGTGACGATCCCGTAGAGCAGGGCAAGCCCCAGGATCGGAGTGAAGACACGCTTCAGGGTGGCGCTCTCGCTGACCAGCCCGGCGACGAAGCCGGTGACGCCGATATTGGTTCCCCAGAAGATGATCCGGTTCGCCCTCTCCGAGACACTCGACGCCATTGCCATCATCGCAAAGATCAGGTTGGTGACCACCGCGATGAAGTTGACATGATCGAGGGCGATCAGCCAGTGCTCGATCTCCTCGACTTCGGAGCCCCCCACGAACAACGAGACCACGTAGGCGAGCAGCCCGACCCCGACCACCAGCCCGATCACCGCTGTCCGGGGCATCGCCTCGACGATGGACCCGCCCCACTGCGACGGAGCCAGGAAGCTGCGGAGCCTCACCAACAGGATGATCAGGCCAACAACCTCGAGGGGGACGTTGAGCTGAAGCAGCATGTCGTTGTCTAGGAGAAAGCCAACCAGCCCCAAAAGACCTGCGAGGAAGATGAGGAGCATCTGGATCATCCCAGCCCGGGACTCGGACAACTTCGGTGCTGCCCCTTTGCGGATCAGCCATTCGATCAGAGCAACCGCGGCAAGGATCACGTAACCGATGACCATGGCCGCCGGATGGGCTCCGCCGAGGCGATCGGCATTCTCGGCCGACACGATCTCGGTGCCGGCCAATTGGAGGCCGAGCAGGACTCCAAGCACTGCCCCGATCACCAGGAAAAGCAGGGCCAGGCCGAGACCGAACTCCGCCACATCCCAACTCTTGCCCCGTTTGCGACGAAGGACCCAGACGAACATCCACACCATGGCGATGAAGGCCAGGGTGCCGCCAATCGGCCGCTGGATCGTCTCCTCGATGTTCAGGATGTCACCGGACCAGAAGGCAAGGACATACAGGGCCAGGGCGACGATTGTGAAGGTGGCCAAGGTATTCGACGAGTTGTCGTCGGGCGACCCAAACATCCAGATCGCTCCCCCGAAGACCGAGAGGGTGATCCACCCCAGCGTCCCGGCATGCACATGGGTGAGCAACGTGTTCCGTGGAACGTCCCAAACGTCTGTGCCGTTGAGGATCCCGATCACGACAGTGATCACGAAGATCACCAGAGCTGCCCGAAACAGGTTCCTGACACCGGGCGGGGCTACGCCCATTTCTGCCCCCTTTGTTGGTTGGTGGGGGCATTATGACGGGACGCTCTCGCCCGCGGCGGGCTGAATCGACTCGATGTCGGTAACTTGAGCCGTGCCGATGACCCCCCTCCCCCTGGTCGACGAGTCCGAGCGCATCGCCCGCTCCCTGCTCGATGTGGCCGAGCGTGGGGTTCCGGGCCGGGTCAACCGCGATCTGGTCGCAGCCATCGCCGAGCACGGGCTGTTCGATCGCCTCTTTGCTACCGAGGGAGTCACCGCCACCGACCTGTGTGCCATCCGCCAGGGTCTGGCCCGGGTCTCAACCGAGGCCGAGACCACATTCGCCGTGCAGGGATTGGGGGCGATTCCGATTCACCTGGCCGGTTCTTCGGTCGTACGGGAGGAGTGGATCCCTGCGATGAGAGGCGGG
>Ga0209108_10001443_pt1 | contig 13797 bp, 12 predicted proteins | sample Rifsed10ft1_FD_184003 | JGI IMG/M metagenome (GOLD analysis project Ga0209108, IMG submission 184003) | Soil microbial communities from Rifle, Colorado, USA - sediment 10ft 1 (version 2) | ecosystem: Environmental > Terrestrial > Deep subsurface > Rock core/Sediment | place: Rifle, Colorado...
AAGCCTATCCAGCCCCACGCCGTTTGCGGGCCGACAAAGACGAGGCTCAAGAGCGCCAGGCCGACGACGACCCGGATGATTCGATCGATCTTGCCCACATTCTCTTTCATCGCTGTGTCCCTCGGTCGCGTAACGAAGCAGACCGCGAGGAACATGGCGCTCCCGCGCTTGCGGCGCTAGTAGGACATTCCGAAGCAGGCACTTCGCGCCGGTCAGAATCCCTCCGCGGAGGGATTCGCCGCCATCGGAGCCCTCCGCGGAGGGATTTTGCACCACGTTGGTGCGAAGTTGTTTCCGCGGGAACAATGGCAGCACGCGGGAAGCTCCGTGACGCCAAAGCCGGTCCGATGGCACCATTTGCGGGCACCCCATCCCTCTGAGAGGCACCCCAATGCTCCCCTCGACCCTCGTCAGCACCGATTGGCTCGCGGCCAATCTCGGCCAACCGCAGCTGCGAATCCTCGATTGCTCGGTCGTGATGCGCACGGCGCCCGACGGCAGCTATAGCTTCGTCGGCGGTCGCAAGGAATGGGCAGAGAGCCACATCCCGGGCAGCGTATTCGTCGATGTGCTCGGCGAATTGGCTGCGAAGGACACGCCGTTGCCGATGATGATGCCGGCGGCAAAGGACTTTGCGGCCACGATGGAGGGCTACGGCGTCGGCGCGGGCACGGAAGTCGTGCTCTACGACAGCTCGAACCACGCCTGGGCGGCGCGCGTCTGGTGGATGCTGCGCGCCTGCGGCTTCGATGCCGCCGCGGTGCTCGATGGCGGCTGGCAGAAGTGGCTTGCCGAAAGCCGGCCGACTTCCACGGCAACGACGACGTATCCGCGCGGCCGCTTCGAGCCGCGCCTGCGTCCCGAGCTATTCGCGACGAAACAGCACGTGCTCGACTCGCTCGGCAATCCCGAGGTCGCGATCGTGAACTCGCTGTCGCCCGAGGAGCATCGCGGCGCGGCGCCGACGCGGTTTCCGCGCGCAGGCCGCATCGCCGGCAGCTCGAACGTCTACTGCCAATCGCTGATCGACCCGGTCACGAAAACCTACCTGCCCGCGCCGAAGCTGCGGGAGCTCTTCGCGGAGGCAGGCGCGCTCGACGGCCATCGCGCGATCACGTATTGCGGCGCCGGTATCGCGGCAAGCAGCGACGCATTCGCGCTCAAGCTGCTCGGCGTGGCGCACGTCGCTGTCTACGACGGCTCGCTCGCGGAGTGGACGGCGGATCCCTCGCTGCCGATGGAGACGGGCTAGCGCTCGCGCCGGTCTCCACTTCGATGGTCGCGTCCGGTTGGATACTTTTGGGCCTCGCCGCCTTGATTGCCGGAGCGGAGCTTTTGACGCGCGCGGGCTCGCGGCTTGCTGCGCAGCTCGGCGTTCCGCCGCTCGTGATCGGGCTCACCATCGTCGCCGTCGGCACGAGCGCGCCGGAGCTCGCCATCGGCATCGAGGCGGCGCTGATCGGCGCCGGCTCGCTCGCCGTCGGCAACATCGCGGGCACGAACACAGCCAACATCCTGCTGATCCTCGGCTTGAGCGCACTGACCCGTCCGCTCGCGCTGCACCTGCAGACTGTCCGCTTCGATCTGCCGGTCATGACGGTCGCATGCGTGGCATTGACGGCGATGGCCTGGGACGGCGAGCTCACGCGCGTCGCCGGCGTCGTTCTCGTCGGCGCCGCCGTCGTCTACACGGCCGCCGTCATGCGTTGGACACGCCGCGAGAGCCGGGCCGTGCGCCGAGAATTCGCCGCGGAATACCGCAAGCCTCTCGATGGCCACGCGGCTCGCAAGGTCGCGCGCGACGTCGCGCTGCTGATCGTCGGCATCGCCCTCGTCGTCGTCGGGGCCGGGTGGCTCGTCGACGGCGCGGAGGACTTGGCGCGCATGATCGGCGTCTCCGACGCGGTAATCGGCCTCACCGTCGTCGCGATCGGGACGTCGGCGCCCGAGCTCGTCACGACGATCATCGGCACGCTCCGCGACAATCGCGATATCGCGATCGGCAACCTGCTCGGCAGCAGCATCTACAACATTTTCGCGATCCTCGGTGTGACGTGCCTCATCCCTTCCACGGGCTTGGCGGTAGACCCCGAGCTCGTGCGCATCGATCTTCCCGTGATGACGGGCGTGGCGCTCGTCTGCGTGCCGGTTTTCCTGACCGGCCGGCGCGTCTCGCGGCTCGAGGGTGCGCTCTTCGTCGGCGCCTACGTCGCTTATTTGAGCTACCTCGTCTTCGCGCGCACGTGAGGCACGCGACGGATTCAGACGAGCCGCGCAACGCCCTTCCTGATCTCGCTGTACCAGAGCACGACGCTCGCCATCGCGGCACAAACGAGCCACTGCTTGAGCTCGAGCGGCACCGTGCCGAACGCGACATTGAGCGTGCCGAAGCTGACGACGGCGATCTGGAGCAGCGTCGACAGCGCGATCGCGCTCCAAAGCCAGGGGTTCACGAACAGGTGTTGGAACGCGCTCATGTCCTCGGAGCGCGCATTGAAACAGTTGAAGAGCTGCGCGAAGACAAGCACCGTGAAGCCCGCCGTGCGCGCATTGTCGAGTGCGTAGGCACCTTCGATGAGCCCGCCCGGCAAGTACAGATCGATCGTCAAGAGCGTCACTGCCGCCATCACGGCGCCGATCTCGATGACACCGATCCACATGCGCCGGTCGATGACGCGATCCGTCGGACGACGCGGCTTCCGCGCCATGAGGTCGTCGGTCGGCGGATCGACGCCCATCGCGAGCGCGGGACTCGAGTCCGTGATCAGGTTGATCCACAATATCTGCGTCGCGAGCAGCGGCAGCACGACGGCCTCACCCGACCCCGTCAGTCCGATCACGCCGGCCAGGACTACACCGAGAAACACCGTCAGCACCTCGCCCATGTTCGACGACAAGAGGTAACGCAAGAACTTGCGGATGTTGTCGAAAATGCCGCGCCCTTCGCGCACGGCCTCGACGATCGTCGCGAAGTTGTCGTCGGCAAGAATCATCTTCGCGGCTTCCTTCGTGACCTCGGTGCCCGTCAAGCCCATGGCGATGCCGATGTCGGCCGACTTCAGCGCCGGCGCGTCGTTGACGCCGTCGCCCGTCATCGCGACGATGTGCCCGTCGGCCTGCAGCGCGTCGACGATGCGCAGCTTGTGCTCCGGCGCGACGCGCGCATAGACGGACGTCGTCCGCGTCGCCGCGGCGAACGCCTCGTCGTCGAGCGCGTCGAGCTCGCGCCCCGTCAGCGTGACTGCGCCGGGTTCGGCGATGCCGAGATCCGCGGCAATCCGCGCGGCCGTCCCTGGATGATCGCCGGTGATCATGATCACGCGTATGCCGGCGCGGCGCGCGTCGCGGACGGCGACGCCCGCTTCCTCGCGCGGCGGGTCGATGATGCCGACCGTGCCGACGAAGATCAGATCGCGCTCGAGCTTTTCGCCGGCCTCCGCGTCCTCGCCCGCATCGAGCGGGCGGTACGCGACCGCGAGCGTGCGCAGCGCCTCGCCGGACATAGCATCGACGTCGGCCAGGATGCGCGCGCGCCGAGCGTCGTCGAGCGGGAGCACGTCCAGGCCCTCGCGGACGCGCGTGCAGCGCTCGAGCAGCACGTCGGGCGCGCCCTTGCTGATCACGATGAGCGCGTCATCGTGCTCGTGGTCGACCTCGATCGACGACATCATCTTGCGCTCCGACGTGAACGGGATGACGCCGACGCGCTCGAACCGGCGCTCCCGCCGCGCGTCGACGCCGAGCTTGCGCTCCGCGACGAGGAACGCCGCCTCGGTCGGATCGCCGTGGATCGCCCAGTCGCCCTCGGCGGTCCGCTGTAGCGCCGCGTCGCCGGCGAGACTGCCGCCGGAGAGCACGACGATGTCCTCGGCGAGGAGCGGCCCAGCCACGGGTGCCCCGCCCTCGTCCTCGACGACGCGTCCTTCGGGCGCGTAGCCGACACCCGTGACGTCGGTGCTGCCCGACGCCGTGATCACACGGCGGATCGTCATTTCCGAGCGCGTCAGCGTGCCCGTCTTGTCCGAGCAGATCACGGACGCCGAGCCGAGCGTCTCGACGGACGAGAGCTTCTTGACGATTGCGTTGTGCGCCGCCATTCGTTGCACGCCGATCGCGAGCACGACCGACAGGATCGCCGGAAGCCCCTCGGGCACGGCCGCGACCGCCAGCGACACGCCGAGCAGCAGCACCGTGACGACGTCGCCGATGCCCGTGATGTCGGAGATCGCGAGCACGGTCGCGACCACGATCGCGGCGATGACGAGGACCGCGACGCCGAGCATGCGCCCGATCCGTCCGATCTCGATCTGCAGCGGCGTCGGTTCCTCCTCGGTCGCTTCGAGCAGCGCCGCGATCGCGCCCATCTCCGTCGCCATGCCGGTCGCGGTCACGACGGCGCGGCCCTGGCCCTGAACCACGGCCGTGCCCTTGAAGACCATGTCCCGTCGATCGCCGAGCACCGCGGGCGCGGGCAGCGTCGCGGCATCCTTGAGCACGGCCACGCTCTCGCCGGTCAGCGAGGCTTCCTGGATGCGCAGCGCGTCCGCCTGCACCAGCCGCGCGTCGGCGCCGACGGCATCGCCCTCGCCGAGCACGAGCAGATCGCCGTGCACGAGCTCCGCGCTCGGCACGCGGACGACGCGCCCATCGCGAACGACCGATGATGTCACTGCCGTCATCTTCGCGAGCGCCGCGACCGCCCGTTCGGCCTTCGCTTCCTGCAAGTAGCCGAGAATCGCGTTCATGACGACGATCAGCGCAATCACGATCGCATCGACCGGCCAGCTCTGACGGCCGCCGATCGCCCACGCGGCCAGCGAAATCGCGACCGCCGCGAGCAACAGATAGATCAGGGGGTCCTCGAACTGCGCGAGCATGCGGCGCCACGCGGCCACGGGCGGCACCGCGCGCAACTCGTTCGGCCCATCGGCCGCGAGCCGGCGTGCCGCCTCCTTCGAGGCAAGGCCGTTTTCGACGTCCGCGCCGAGCGCCCGAGTCACTTCGTCGACGTCGATGATCGAAGGGTCGTCGAGCACGTTCAAGCGCCGGGCGTCTCGCTCCTCATCGTTGGAGTATACGTTGGCGCTCGACGATAGTTCGCGAGCACGTGCCGCTTCTACTTCAGCCCGCGATGTAACTCTGCAACTGTGAAATCGTGAGCTCTCGATCGTCGAGCGTTGCCTTGACGAGATCGCCGATAGAAACGACGCCGACGACCCGCTTGTGATCGACGACCGGCAGATGGCGGAGTCGCCCATCGGTCATCAACCCCATGCATTCCTCGACCGATTTATCCGGGGAAACACATATGAGATGGCTCGTCATCACGGTCCTCACGGGCGACTCCTTCGACGAGCGGCCCGCCAGCACGACCTTGCGTGCGTAATCGCGCTCGCTGAAGATGCCGAGCAGTTTTCTCCCATCCAGCACCAGCACCGCGCCCACGTCCTTATCGGCCATCAATCTCAGCGCATCCAGCACCATCGTGTCGGGTCCGACAGACCAAACATCGTTTCCTTTCGTATTCAGGATATCTTTGACTGTTTGCATCGATTTCTCCTCGCGGCTTATAAGTACTTCCGAGGGCTTCGATTCGGCAACCATCGTAGCGCAATCCAGCCGATCCTGAAGTCCCTTTAAGCTAGGCGAACCCCGCCGCGACGTACATGAGGCCGGCCCCGAGCAGAAACATCAGCAGATGCACGACGTTCGCGACCAGGCTCGGATGCTTGTTCACCTCCGGCACGAGATCCGCCGCCGCGATATAGACGAAGTTCCCCGCGGCAAACGGGATCAAGTAGGACACGTCGACCGCGAAGCTTAAGCCATAGGTCAAAAGCCCCCCCACGAGAAACGTCAACGCGGAAAGGACGTTGAACAGCAGGGCCCGCGCCTTCGACCAGCCGCCATGCACGAGCACGCCGAAGTCGCCGAGCTCCTGCGGAATCTCATGCGCGGCGGCGGCGAGCCACGCGGTGATGCCGAGCCGGATATCGATGAGGAACGTGCTGGAGATCGCCAGCCCACCGATGAGGTTGTGTAACCCGTCGCCGATCAAAATCAGATAGGTCAACGGCTTCCTGCAATCGGCCTGTGCGCGATGACAATGATGCCAGTGGAAGACCTGCTCGATCCCCATGAACAACGCGAAGCCGAGAACGAACGTCAGCCAGACGTTTAAGTCCTTCGCGATTGCAGCGAATGAAGCGGGAAGCATGTGAAAAGCCGCACCGCCGATCAGCGACCCGGCGGCGAGGGCAACGAGGGGCAGCAGCAGCTTCTGGAGCGCTCGTTCACTGAGCAGCAGCGTGACGCTCCCGACCAGCGCGATCAGGCTCATCAGGATTCCGCTGCCGAGAATCCACAGAAAGGTCGTCATCGGGTCTTGCGGAGAACCCCTCGTCCGACTCACGCAGCCTCGGACTCTAGGTCGCCGACTTGCGTCCGTACATGACGGAAGGTACGTAGGGTGCACGCGTGCCGATGCGCCGGCGCGGGTGATACCTTATCCGCCGACCCACACACATCGCAGGCCGACCGACCGTGACGGATCGAGAACGCGCGGCGTTGCTGCTCGTCGACATTCAGAACGACTTCATGCCGAACGGCGCGCTGCCCGTGGCGGACGGCGACGCGATTCTCGCCCCCGTGCGCAAGTTGCTCGAAACGCGCGCGTTCGCATGCGTCGTCGCGACGCAGGACTGGCATCCCGCCGGCCACATCTCGTTCGCGAGCAGCCACAGCGGGCGAAAACCTTACGAGACGATCTCGCTCTATGGGCACGAGCAGGTGTTGTGGCCCGACCATTGCGTCGCCGGCTCCCCGGGCGCGGCGCTCCACGCGGCGCTGCCCCTCGATGACGTTGCCGCGATCATTCGCAAGGGCACCGATGCACGCGTCGATTCCTACAGCGGCTTCCGCAACAACTGGAACGAGAACGGCGAGCGCCCGGCCACGGGTCTTGCCGGATATCTGCGCGAGCGCGGCATCGCGCGAGTCTTCATCTGCGGGCTCGCGCGCGACTTTTGCGTGCGCTGGACGGCCGAGGACGCCGCCGACCTCGGCTTCGAGACGGCCGTGATCTGGAATCTCACGCGCTCGGTCGATCCGGGCAACGACGGCACCGTGCGCGCCGCGCTCGCCGCCAAACGCGTACAAATCTCTTCTTTGTAGGAGCGAGCTTCGCTCGCGATCTTAAGAGAAGCATCGCGAGCAAAGCTCGCTCCTACCGAGAGGGGAGCAACCACAACGTGAATGCCGGCACGTAGGTAATGATCAACACCACGACCGCAATGATGCCGACGTATGGCAGCACGTAGCGGTAGAGCTCCGCGAGCGACTTGTTGAACCGATAGGCGGACAGGAACAGGTTCTCCCCCATCGGCGGCATCAAATAACCGAGCTGCATGTTGGCGAGAAACACGATGCCGAGATGCACGGGGTGGATGCCGTACACCATCGCCATCGGGGCGATCAGCGGAACGACCACGATGATGGCCGAATAGATGTCCATGGCAGCGCCGACGACGATCAACAGCAGATTCAAGAGTAGTAAGAATACGTAGGGCGACTCGATGGCGGCGCGCACCCATTCGAGAACCTGCATCGGGATCTGCGCGATGATGAGATAGTTCGTGAGCCCGAGCGCGACGCTCAAGATGATCATGAATCCGCCGATCATCGCGGCGCTCTCGACGCCGACGCGCACGACCTCGCGCCACGGCAATTCTTTGAAGACCACGCACTCGAGAACCAGGGCATAGAGCACGGTCAGGGCCGCAGCCTCGACGAGCGTTGCGAAGCCGCCGAAAATCCCGAGCAGCACGACGCCCGGCAGCAGCACGTCCCATTTAGCGTGCCACAATGCGCCCCCGAGCTCGCGACCGTCGAACGTCGTGCGCGTCGCACCGCCCGCGACGCCGCGCCATGCGGCCCATGCGGCGACCGCGACCACCAACAAGATCCCGGGTATCAACCCCGCGATGAACATCTCGTCGAGATCGATCTCGGCATAGTACGCATACAGAATGACGGGCAGACTCGGCGGAAACAGCACGCCGATCGAGCCCGATACCGTGACGAGACCGAGCGCGTTCGCCTCCGTGTAGCGGCTTCTCATGAGCATCGGCAGAAGCACGCCGCCCATGGCGAGGATCGTGACTCCCGAAGCACCCGTGAGCGGTGTGAAAAACGCGAGCACGAGCGTCACGACGACGGCGAGCCCTCCCGGCATCCAGCCGACGGCGGCCGAGAACAGGCGCAGCAGCCGTTGGCTCGAGCCGCCTGCGGCAAGCACGTAGCCCGCGAGCGTGAACAGCGGAATCGCGGGCAGCATCGGCGACGTGCTCATGCGATACGCTTCGCCGGGAACGGCGGAGATCGGCGTTCCCTCCTGCCAAAATAGCAGCAGCGCCGCCCCGCCCAGGGCCGCGTAAATCGGCATGCCGAGCAACGTTGCGGCGATGATGATCACGCCGAGGACTGAGACGAGCGCCGTGTTGTCGGGCTCGAGACCGAACAGAAAGACGAGCGGCACCACGCAGCCGAGCGCCGCGATCATTGCGCCGATCCGCGTCGACGAAGCGCGCAGAGCGAGACGCACTGCGATCAAAACGAAGCCGATCGGCATGACGGCCGTGAAGATCCAAATCGGGATACCCCACGCCGCGATGTCGCCGTAGGTCCGATCGATCCCGACGAGCTGCGCGCTCGCGAAAGCGAGCAACGTCGTGACCGCGACGGAAACGAACGCCTGCATCGTCTCCGCGACGGAGCGCCAGTGTGCCGGCAGAAAGGCGCCGGTCGAAAGCGCGAGCAAACGTCCCGTGCGCGCCGCGAGCGCCGCACCCAGGAATGAAATCGTGAGCGTCATGTGCTGGACGATGGGGATGGAGCCCGCGAGCCCCATTCCGAAGCCTTCGCGCGCTACGACCTCGACGAGCGGCAGCACGCCCATGAGACCGAACACGACGACGCAGACGCCGTCCTCGAGCCGATGCCGAAGCGGCGCAGTCTCGGGTTGCGTCATCGGGCTTCGCGCTTGAGCCGCAAGACCTCTTCGAACAGCGCGGGATGCTCGCGGCCGCATGCGAGCTGCGCGTATATGGCTTGCGCTTCGCTCTGCCACTGCTCGAGCATCGCGTCATCGAGCTCGACAACCGTGAGGCCGCGCGCGACCATCTCGTCGATCGCTTCCGCTTCCGCGACATGAATCTGCTCGCGCATCGCGTCGACTGCGGCGCGCGCCGCAACGAGGAACTCGTCGTGATAGGCCTCGGGAATCCGCTGCCACGCGGGCAGTGTGATCACCGTCGCCGCATTGAGCGGCGCGAACCGCAAGTCCGTCATGTACGGCGCCGCCTGGTAGCTTCGATCGAGTAGCGCGAACAGCGGCGGCACATCGATGGCTTCGATCAAGCCGGTCTGCAGGCCCGTCAACATGTCCGTGATGGGCAACGGCACGGTTCTAAACCCGAGCTCCTTGCTCACGCGCTCGCTTTCCGGAGACCCCGATCCCGTCCAAAGACGCAGTTGGCGCAGCTCGTCGGGGGTGCGCACCGGGGATTTCGCAAAGAAGTGCACCCAACCGGCCTCGGCCCAGCTCAAGATCCGGTAGCCCTGCTCCTCGAAGCTCCGCTCGAGCTCGCTCGAGATCCCGCTGCGCACGTAGTCGAGCTCGGCGTAAGAGTCGAAAAAGAGCGGCAATTGCAGGCATTCGACGACGCGATCGATGAGCGGCAATCCCGCGCCCGAGATCGCGAGCGCATCGAGACCGCGTCGCTGCATCTTTCTGATCATCTCGTCTTCGCCGCCGAGAACGCCGCCCGCGTAGATGCGAAGCTCCACCTCGCCGTTCGAGATTTCGCGCCATTGCTCGCGGATCTCGAGCAGCGCGTCGTGCCAGATCGACCCTTCCGGGGCGATCGTGCCGAGCTTGATGACCGTTTGTGCCGTCGCATCCGCGGCGGTGAGGAGCAGCATCGAGCAAATCAATGCGCGGTCAAAGGAAAAATTCATCGGCGTTCTCCAGAAGCCAACGGGCACGCTGCTGCGCAATCACGTTGAGCAGGCGTTGGTCGGGGTCCTCGTTCAAGTCGACCGCGAGCGCTCGCCGCAAGAGCGCCGCAAACTGCTCACGATCCTGCTTCCGCACCGTGACGACCTCGGCATAGGTCACGTGTAAGCTCGCCCGGTTGCCCGCGGAGAGCTCCAACGCTCTTTGGTAGTGCCGTTGCATCGCGCTCTCGTCGACTGCGGCGGTTCCCGCGCCCGCGAGGCTGATCGCGAACTCGTGCAGGGCACCGCGGTTCCATGCCTCATCGAGCGTGAGCGCGCGATTCAGCATGGCCTCGACTTCGGGCAGCCGCGCGAGCAACGCGGGCTCGTTGCGCGACGCGGAGATCGCAAGACCGAGCGCCGCCGCGTTCCAATACAACATCGCCACATCGCGGTCCCGGCCGACGGCGGCGATCGCTTGGGCGGGATCGCCCGCGAGCTCGTCGGTGAGACCCGGGTAATCGAGCTCGAGCAGGCGGCTCGCGTACGCGTATGCTCGCAAATAAAGGTTGCGCGCCCGCCGGCGCAGCTCCCTGGTGCGATCGATATCCTCGAGAGTCGACTCCTCGGCCGGCATGTCCACGAAGGCATAGCTGTAGAGCAGATAGCCGCGCGTCGCGGTGAGCAGCAGACCGCGGTGGTCCGGCTGCTCGCTGAGCAGGCTCTCGACCAATTTGAGGCTGAACGGCAGCGCCTCGGCGATCAAAACGGGATCGTCGTCGGTTTCGAACACCGAGGCGCTCGATGCAAGCGCGTCGCCGACCGAGTTGATCGCGAGCCGCTGGATCGAGCAGGCGCAGGGCAAGATACTCACGGCGAGCAGCCCCGCTAGCTTAGGCCTGGTCTTATTGTCGCGCAGCCTCGTCACCGTTGAACCCCCCAACCACGCGTGTGACATCTACGTAGATGTTCGTATCGTCGCGAGCGCCCCGGGTCGCTAGCTTAACAAGTTGGTTTAAGCGATACGCAGGGCTTTCGACGAATGATGCGCGTGCATGGGAACCTCGCGGCGGGCAGAGCCGCGGCATTGCTTTCGATCCTTGTGCTCGCGGGTCAAGCGGCGTTCGCCGAGCCGGAGCTGCTGCGGCAACGCATCGAGGAGCTCGTTTTCACGGGTGAGCTCCGCATTGAGGAAGCGCTCGTCACGAGCCAGAGGTGGTTGCCTGAGCTCTATGAGCGCCGCAGCTTCGCGCCCGCTTGGTCGAACGAAAAAGCGAGCGAGTGGCTTGCTTGGCTCGGCAGCATCGAAGCGGAAGGCCTGCGGCCCGACGACTACTACTTCGCGCTGCTGCAAGCGATGAGCGCGGCAGCGGCCGCCGATCCCCGCGAACGCATCGATTTCGATATTCTCTTGACGGCGAGCTTGCTGCGCGCGAGCTTGGATTTGCGCTTCGGCAGGGTCGATCCCTCGACGCTGCACTTGAGTTGGAATCTGCGCCGAAGTCTCGGGCCCGGGATGCATCCCGTGGGAACGCTCGAGGCCGCCTTGAGCGCGCCGGCGTTTGCGGCTTTCATCGCCGAGCGCTTCCCGCGGCCGCACCTATATCGCCAGTTGCAGGAGGCGCTCGGCCGCTATCGCGCGATCGCCGCGCAAGGCGGCTGGCCGTCGCTGCCCGCGGGAGCGGCGCTCGAGCGCGGCGACATCGATGCACGCGTGCCACGGCTCCGCGAGCGCCTCGCGATCGTCGGCGACCATTCGCCGCTGGCGTCGAGCGCGGGCGGCGAGCTCTTCGACGCCGAATTGGAAGCGGCCGTCCGGCGCTTTCAGGAGCGTCACGGCCTCGCCGTCGATGGCATCGTCGGCAGCGCGACGCTCGCGGCGCTCAACGTGCCCGCGGACCAGCGCGTCGATCAGATTCGCTTGAACCTCGAGCGGGGCCGCTGGGTGTTCGGGCACCTCGACGAGCGCTTCCTCGTCGTCAACATAGCATCGTTCCAGGCGTTCCTCGTCGAGCACGACGCACTCGTCTGGACGGCGCGCACGCAAGTGGGGCGCGCGTATCGCCAGACGCCCGTGTTTCGCGGCACCCTCGAGTACCTCGTGTTCAATCCGGCCTGGACCATTCCGCCGACGATCCTGCGTCAAGACATCCTGCCGAAGCTCAGAGCCGATCTTAAGTATTTGAACGAGCTCGACGCCGACGTTCTCACGCTCGACGGCGCGCCCGTCGATCCGAGGGCCATCGACTGGGCGGATACCAGTGGCTTCCCTTATCTCGTGAGGCAACGCCCCGGTCCCGCCAATCCGCTCGGCCGCGTGAAGTTCATTTTTCCGAACGAGCATGCCGTGTTTCTGCACGACACGCCCAATCAGAGCGCGTTCGATGCGCCGGAGCGTACGTTCAGCTCCGGATGCATTCGCGTCGAGGATGCCCTCACGCTCACGGCACTCGTCTTGAACGATCCCAAGCATTGGGACCGGGCGCAAATCGAGCGCGCCGTCGCCGCGGGCGAGACGCGCACCGTCCACCTGAAGACGCCGCTACCGGTGCTCGTTCTTTACTGGACGGCGAGTGTCGACGCGCAGGGACGAATGCGCTTCTTGCCCGACATCTACAACCGCGACGCGCGCTTGCTCGCAGCGCTCGATGCGCCTTCGACCACATTCGAGGAGAACGATATAGGCGATTGATATGACAAAGAAAACAGTTCAACAGCGAGGGGACGCCGAAATGCGGCGGCGCCTGCTCGAGCGCTCCGGTGAGCTGCGCGCCGACATTCAGCGCGAGCTCAGTAAGTACGACGACGAGCACTACAATGCGTTGGCCGACAGCGTCGCAGATAGCGGCGACCAGTCGGTTGCCGACCTGCTCGTCGATGTCGATCTCGCAGAGATCACTCGCGATGTCGAAGAGATCCGCGATATCGAAGCGGCGCTCTCGCGTATGGCGCACGGCGTCTACGGCGTGTGCGTGGATTGTGCAGCGCAAATCGATCAAGAGCGATTGCATTACGCTCCGAGCGTTGCACGCTGCGTTCCCTGCCAGCAACGATACGAGCAGAAGAGCCGTGAAAAAAAGCACCTCACATTGTAAAAACAGAGCGATCTAACCCATGCAAGTACCTCTCGAAATACACTTTCACAACACGCCGAAGTCCGATGCGGTCGAAGCCGCGGTCCGCGAACGGGCGCAGAAGCTCGAGCGATTCGCCGACAGCATAGTGAGTTGCCGCGTCACCATCGATGCGCCGCACAAGCACCACCGGCAAGGCAAGCTGTTTCACGTGTCGGTCGACATCCACATCCCGGGCGGGGAAATCGTCGCGAGCCGCGATCCGTCCAAGCATCACGCGCATGAAGACGTATACGTTGCAATTCGCGATGCATTCGATGCCGCGCGCCGGCAGCTCCAGGATCGCCTGCGCGTCGCGAGCGGCAAGATCAAAGTCCATGAGGGACCGCCGCATGGCAAGATCGTTGCGCTCGTCCGCGACCAGAACTTCGGGCGCATCGCGACACCCGACGGGCGCGAGGTCTACTTTCACCGCAACAGCGTGCTCAACGCCGATTTCGACACACTCGAGCCGGGCACGCCGGTATGGTTCAACGAGGAAACGGGGGATCGCGGGCCGCAAGCGAGCAGCGTGCACGTGATCTCTTAGTCGCGACTGGGCCGGCGATGCGCGCCATGGTGCTGACTGCGATCGGGCCGCTCGCTCCGGGCTCGTCGCCGCTCAACCTCGCGCATTTGCCGATTCCGGAACCGCGCCCGCACGAGGTGCGCTTACGCATCTCGGCTT
>Ga0209108_10001445_pt1 | contig 13789 bp, 7 predicted proteins | sample Rifsed10ft1_FD_184003 | JGI IMG/M metagenome (GOLD analysis project Ga0209108, IMG submission 184003) | Soil microbial communities from Rifle, Colorado, USA - sediment 10ft 1 (version 2) | ecosystem: Environmental > Terrestrial > Deep subsurface > Rock core/Sediment | place: Rifle, Colorado...
AGAACAGCCGATAGACTTGGATACCGGCGGGTTGGCGACTGCCGGAGCCAGGACTACCGCCAGACCGCTGCAGGCTCCGCTCGCCACGTCAATCCGGCTCGTATCGAAGCTGAGATCGAAGTTAAGGCCGGTCACCTGGGCTCCGAATTGCGAAGCTAGCATTACACCAACGCTAATCCCGGTGTCGCCGGGATTGCCCGACCCATTGCCTGCGGTGATCGCGGCAGTCGGAGGGACCCCCGCAGCATGAACAGCGCTGTGCGATACAAGAAGGGCGCAGATCAGACCAACGACGGCTCTCGAGATCATTGATTCTGTCTCATGCTCCTCGATGATGGGCCTAAAGCCGGCGCATCTTAGCCTGTTAGGACAATGTTCGCAATTGCCTGCACGTCCAGCACGTTGACCGCCCCGTCTCCATTCACATCGGCTCGGTCGACCACCTCCGGTTCGGTCTGAGTCCCCAGGAAGACATTCACCGCGAGCTGTACGTCTAACACATTGACCTGACCGTCGCCGTTGAGGTCCGCCGGTCGTGGAGTGGCCGTTACTGTGGCTGTTTGAGCAGCGGCGGTTCCAGTCGGAGTGTGGGTAGCCGACGAGGAGGGTGTAGCCGTCTGGGTCTGAGTCGGGGATGGGGTGAATGTCGGTGTCAAGGTCTGGGTTGCAGTTGAGCTCGGAGTGAGGGAGGCCGTGAGCGATGGAGTCAAGCTCGGAGTGTCCGACGTAGTGGTCGGGCTGGGAGTCAATGAAGCCGTCGCGGAAGGTGTCGATGTTGGGGAGGGGGTGATGGTCCCTGGAGTCGGCGACGGACCCACGGTCGCGGTATAGGTCGGCGAAGAGGTCGGGGTCGCGGTCGGGGTTGGGGTCGGGGGAGGCACATACCACACCGTGTCGTCGGTCCACTCCGGCCCGTTGATCACCCCGCCGTATTTGCGCACCCCATGGCTCGGCCCACCGGCCGCACCAGATGAATCACCGATCGTGTTCCCAAATCCTTCGTCCAGATGGTACAGGGCGACCGTGTTGGCATCGGGCGTAAACCGACTCAGCGGTGGCGAGAAGTCGGCCAAGTAGCGGAGCGAGCTGGACAATCGAATCTCGTCCAGCCACCCGCTGAACGATGGGTAAAGGGAATTGTCCAAATCGTTTTTCTCCGCCCCGATGACCAGGTAAGGGTCATTCGCGTAGCTGCTCGGCCTGCCGTCACGGTAGCGGATGTCGCCGGCCGGGCCGCTGCCTGAGGCGTCCAGCTGCCCATCGACGAAGATCCGCATGTCCCCGGCCAGGCTGCGGGTCACCGCGATGTGGTGCCAGGCGGCGTCCTGCAGGTCGGTTGCCCCACAGATCGTCTGCCGGGCAGATCCGCGCCCCACGCCGAAAGCAACTACCCCGCCGGCGAGCGAGACTCCATAGTCACCCAGGTCTCCTTCGCCGAAAACATCGCGGTCGAAGACGGTATTCCCGTAGAACCAGTTGTCGCCACCGGGCGCGCAGTCCGGCGAGTCGTTCTCACCGGGGACCGCCTTCATCCACCATTCCAGAGTGAAGTCCTCTCCGACGTCGGCCGGGACAGGCGGATCTATCCGGATCTTGACTCGGTCAAGATCTCCGTAGCCGTTCCCATAAAAGCGCAGCGAAAAGCCACCGGGAGGATTCCAGACCGGGCTCAGCTCGGCATCATCGTAGAAGGCAAACAGGATCTCGTCCCAGGTCAACGCGTCAAAGGCCATCTCTCGCGACTCGACCTGGCCCATGCAATTGCCTTCCAGTTCGACAGCCTCGCATTGGCTGTAGTACGCCCGATAAAAGGTGCGCAGCAGCTGATCGCCCCGGGTCAGCCGCCAGTTCCAGGTGTCCTCGATCGCCTGGTTGGTGCTGGCGTAACTGTAGGCCGGGTTGTAGACCTGGTCGCAGGTGCTGTCATACACGTCCGCATCCGGCCACTTGCCCCCCATCGCGACATACGACCAGGCGTACATCTTTACGGCCATGCCCCCGGCCCGGATCGACTCCCAGGGCCAATTAGCCACCCATTCGTTCGGCAGCACATGTTTCGCGTATTGCTTGAAGTCGAGGGTCTCGACCGTGTAGGGACGGGTCGTGTCACAGTATGGATAGCCGGTGACCCGCACCCGAATGCTGGCCGGGAGAGGCAGCTCAAGCTGGGAAAGCCCCGCGCCACCCTGGAAGCCCTGTGCCAGCTGGAGCGCCGGGAAGGCCGGAATCTCAGCACGCGGCGGCGGGACTACGATCAAGGTAGGGGAGGGGCCCAGTTGGACATCGAGGATCAAGGTGTCGCCGGGTATCAGTCGGACGCCTTGCAGGGTCCAATCCCCGTAGCCCGCCGCGGCGGCCCTGATGGTGGTCGAGAGCAATTCACCATCGATCCCGATTCCGGTGAACCTAAACTTGCCCTCCGCATCGGATACGGTGGACAGTCCGAGGCTGGGGATAGAGATCACCGCCCCTGCGACAGGCGCCCCGTCGGCGGAATCCGATACTCTCCCTTCCACACGGGCCGACTCTGCCGCGGCGGCTGCCGACCAAGCGCCGGCGGCGACCGCGACCAATAGCAGCAGAATTGCGCGGTTCAAGCCCCTTCCCAAGAGCACGAAGCGTGCCTGACCGGCCTGCCGGTGGGGAAACCAGCGGATGGGGAGAGAATCCAAGGGGAGTGAAACCGTGATTCGCCGACCATTTGTGCCCGAGCCCACCTATAACAGGAAGGCGATGGCCCCTTCAAGGGGCCATCGGTCATGTAAGAGAGCCTGCCTTCACCAGGTCAGGGCACTCATCGTGAGCCTCTAGGGTCCGGAGGCTGCCGAAGGATCTCTGTAGGACTGCCTACTGCCGAACTTCCTGCCGAGTGTCAGACAATTCGATTCGTGCTTTGTGATCGCCTCGAATCAATGCCTGTTTCTTCCTTCGGGGCCAACCTTTTACCTGCCTTTCCCGACGAAACGCTTCACGAGCGTCGGGAAACTCTTGCGAGAATACGAGTGTCACGGGGAGGCGAGTTCGGGTGTAGCGGCTTCCATTTCCCGCCTGATGCTGTCCAATCCTTACAGACAGATCCGTAGTGTGTCCGGTGTAATAGGATCCGTCAGAACATCGGAGGATATAGACCCAGGCCTTATGCATGGTCTATGCCGGCAGGGTCAGGGCATCCAACTCCCGTGGATAGTAGGTGAGGATTTCGATTCCGTCCTCGACCAGCACAACAGTATCCGAGTGGCGGAACCCACCCAACTCCGGGACATATAGGCCGGGTTCCACCGTGAACACCATCCCGGGCTTGAGCTCGGTGTGGTCGCCAGAATCCAGAAACGGGCCTTCGTGATAACGGATCCCGATCGCGTGCCCGGAGTGATGCTTCCAATAGGGCTCCAACTGATGTTTCTTGAAGTAGGCCCGGACCGCCCGATCCACCTCGGAGCACTTGGCACCCGGCCGCAGCGCTTTGAAGGCAGTGTCCTGCAGAGCGACCATGTGATTGAAGAAGCGGGCCTGCTCGTCGCTGGGTTCGCCGAGGATCATGGTTCGCTCGAGTTCGGAGTTGTAGCCCCAGACCGGCGCTCCCGCCCCGGTCACGAGCACGTCGCCCGGCTGAAAGGTCAAGTTGGCGGCCAACGAGTGAGGGATGGCAGCATTGCGGCCGATCTGGCCGCGGTATCCGGCATCTGCCCCGCTGACAAATGGGTCGTTGGCCCGGTAGATCGGCCCAATTGCATCCAGCATCGCCAGAGTGGCCTCGTCACTTGCCTGGCGGCTGACCTCGGTCTCGGTGGCGCCGGGCGCGGTGTAACGCTGCAGCAGCATGTGGGCCAGATTGCCCCAGCGGACACTCTCCCGGATCAATCCGAGTTCTGCCTCGGACTTGATCATCATCTGGTCTTCCACAAAGGCCCGGATCCGGTGGACCGTGCCGCCGGTGAGCTCCGAGAGGCTCGGGCCCCGATAGCCGAAGATCCAGGGATACCCGTCCTGGTCGGCCGCGAACTCGCCGGAGATGCCCATACTCTCCAAGGCCCCTTTCAGGACCTGCATCGGATGTGGATCGTCCGGGTACTCGGGATAGTGATCCACGCCGGCGACCACTGCATTGGCCTGGGCGTGTTCCAACTCGAGCCGCGGAACGAACAGCCGGCGCTCCCCTTTCGCGTTCATCACGAAGGCCATCGGCCGCTCGGTGGGCACAAACGCAAAGCCGGCATAATACAGGATGTAATCGCGGTCGAAGAGCACGACGCCGCTCAGCTTATCGGCCCTGACCCGCTCGAGCAGCCGCTGGCAGCGCTCGGAGTGCTCGGCCTCGCTGATCTTGATCCTCGTCGGTTTGACTGGCATCGATTGAGCTCCTGCAGGGTGATGCGGATGATAACAAGCTGTGTACCGCATTGCCAGCCGGAACTTCCGGCATAGCCTTGTGTGATAATTTCCCCCGCACGTTCGTACCGCAGCAGGGAGGCGGCGCAGTGACGGGCGTCTTGTGGGTGGCTTCGAACACCGGGCTTTTCTGGTTTCAGAGGGAGGGAGAGGAGTGGGAGAGGATGGGTCAGGCCCTGGATGGGTCGGACCTCACCTGCCTCGACGCCTCCAACTCGACTGTGATCGTCGGAGGGGTCGAGGGGGTTATGCGATCGCCAGATAGTGGGGCAACCTGGCAGGCCGCCGATGATGGTCTCTCGGTTCGGCATGCCCGCTGGATCGCAGCGCATCCCGCGGTCCCCGGTTTGGTGCTGCTCGGAACGGAACCGGCGGCCATTTTCCGCAGCGTGGACTACGGCGCGAACTGGTCGAACTGCCCAGAGATCGCCGGCCTGCGCAAGGCCGGGCGGTGGTTCCTGCCCTACTCGCCGGAGTCCGGCTGCATCCGGGGGCTGACCTTCCACGGGGAGCGGGCCTATGCGGCGGCCGAAGTCGGGGGCGCGCTGCGCTCGGACGATGCCGGGCGAAGCTGGAAACTCACCGAAGGGAGTGAAGGGAAGGCTAAGTTCGAAGAACCGCCCGCGCAGCACATCCATCCTGACGTGCACTCGATCCTCACCCATCCGGCCTCGGCCGACTATGTCTATGCCCCGACCGGCGGCGGTTTCTACCTCAGCCGGGATGGGGGCAAGACCTGGGCGCTCAGGTACGAGTGCTATTGCCGGGCGGTCTGGGTGGACCCGGCCGACCCAGACCACATCATCCTGGGCCCGGCGGACGACGTGGACGCGAACGGCCGGATCGAGCAAAGCCGAGATGCCGGCCTCACCTGGCAAGCGGGGTCGTCGGGGCTGAAGGTCCCGTGGCGGCGCCACATGGTTGAACGCTTCACGCAGTTCGGAGGTGGACTGCTCGCCGTCCTGTCCAACGGACAAGTCCTGTTCGCTGACCTTGCCGACCTGGAGTGGCGGCCGATTCTCGAGGAGGTTCGGGACATCCGCGCCGTCGCAGTATCCGGCTGAACTTTCCCTCGGTCGAAGAGAGGTGATCGGACTTAGACGGCTGGGCTTGAGTCGGCCGACCCGTGGCCACCTCCACCCGGGGTTTCGATCCGCAGCCGCTGACCAGCCCGTACCTGCAGGTTGACTTTTCCCGGGAGCGGCTCGGCGCTTTCGCCGGTTACCAGCCAGTTGGCGCCCGGCTTACCCGGCTCGCCGCCTGCTAGCCCATACGGTCCGAACCGGCGCCGGTCGGAGAGGATCGTGACCTCAGCATCGGCCAGCAGTTCGAGCTCCCGGACCACACCCTCTCCGCCCGGGTACCGCCCCACGCCCCCGCTGCCCGTGCGGATCGCATACCGCCGCGCCCGCAGCGGGTAGGCAAACTCCAGCGCCTCGATGGGGGTGTTCAGAGTGTTGGTCATGTGGGTGTGGATCGCGCTGGCGCCGGCCTTGCCCGGCCGGGCGCCCATGCCGCCGGCGATCGTCTCATAGTAGACAAACGGTCCACCGCGCTCGGGATCGCGCCCACCGATGGTCAGGTTGTTCATCGTCCCCTGGCTGGCGGCCGGCACTCGGTCGGGGCAGGCTTGGGCCAGTGCACCTAGCAGCACGTCGACGATCCGCTGCGAGGTTTCGACGTTGCCTCCGGCTACCGCAGCCGGCGGCCGGGCATTCAGCAGGCTGCCTTCCGGCGCGACGACCGTGATCGGAGCCAGGCAGCCGCTGTTGCTGGGAACGTCCAGGTCGAGCAGGCAGCGAAACACGTAGTAGACGGCTGAGAGCGTAACCGCGTACACCGCGTTGATCCCGCCCTGGCGCTGGGGGGAGCTGCCGGTGAAGTCCACCAAGGCCCGGTCCCCGGAGATGCTGACCGCGACCCGGATCTCGGCCGGAGTCGGGTCGACACCGTCGTCGTCGAGCCGGTCGCTGAACCGATACGTACCATCTGGGATCTCTTTCAACAGATCCCGGGTCACCCGCTCCGAGTAGGCGAGCAAGGCCTCTGAAGCACGCTCGACTCTCTCGGGCCCGTATTTCCCAACCAGCTCGAGCAGGCGCGCCGCGCCGATCGTGTTCGCCGCAAGCTGAGCCAGTAAATCGCCCGCCCGCTCGTCGGGCGTTCGAACCTCCGCCATGATTGGGTCCCATACCGCCCGATTCAGCTCGCCGCCGACCAGCAGCTTGGAGGGCGGAATCACGATCCCTTCCTGGCTCAGTTCAGTGGCAATCGGCATCGAGCCCGGCGAAATTCCGCCGACATCGGAGTGATGGGCCCGATTGGCGACGAAGGCGAACGGCCGCTCGCCTCCGGCGAAGAACAATGGCGACACCAGTGTGATGTCCGGCAGATGAGTTCCACCATGATAGGGATCGTTGAGAATCGCCTCGTCACCGGGCTGCAGGTCCAAGGACTCAACACAGGCCTGAACCGAGAGCGGCATCGAGCCCAGATGCACCGGAATGTGGGCGGCCTGGGCGATCATCCGGGCCCGGGCATCGAACAGGGCGCATGAGAAGTCGAGCCGTTCCTTGATGTTGGGCGAGAACGCGCTGCGCCGCAGCCCGATCCCCATCTCCTCGGGAATGGCGGTGAGCAGCCCCTTGAAGATCTCGAGCTCGGCCGCTTCGATCATTCCGGTTGGACTTCCACCATGAGATTGCGATACGCGTCCATCGTGGCCCGGTCCCCCGAAGGAAGCAGGAGGGTGGTGTCGGGATAGACGACGAGCGCCGGGCCGATCACTCGGTTACCGGGGCTGAGCGCGGCTCCGTCGAAGGTCGAGACCAGGCGGCGGAACGGCTCCATCCCGTCCAGGTGGATCGGCCGCTCGCCGAGGAAAGCTGCGGCCGGGTCAGCCGGGCCAAGGGCTTCCTCCATGAAGTGCGGTTTGTCCAACTGACCGATGGCCCGCAGTCGCAGGTTGACGATCTCAATAGGCCGTGCGGTGTCACTGTAGCCATAGGCCTGCTGATGGGCCCGATCGAAATCGGCCCGCAGGTCGTCGCTCAAAGCCACGGTTAGTTCGTAAGACTGTCCTCGGTAGCGGATGTCCAGCTCGCGGGCAATGGTTACGAGTTCCGCCGGCACGCCCTCCGATTCAAGGATTCGCCGGCCCTCTGCTTCCAGCCCGCCAAATTGCCCGGCGACCGCGGCCGGGTCGGTCTCTCCAGGCAGCATCACGGTTTGAACAAAGTCCTGGGTCACATCCGCAACAACCATCCCGAGCGCAGAGAGGGTGGAGGCCTGCCGAGGGATCAGCACCCTACCAATTCCCGAGCTGCGGGCGAGCTCGCAGGCGTGCAGCCCGCCGGCACCCCCGAAGCTGACCAGCACGAACCCCCGGGGATCGTGCCCGCGCTCGACCGAGACCAGCCGGATCGCCCGGGCCATGTGAGCGTTGACCACCCGCACGACTGCGCCGGCGGCCAGAATTGGCCGGTCCGGGCCGGCCGGCATGCCGAGCTGCTTCCCCAGCCGATCGATCACTCGGTGGGCGGCGGCTGAATCGAGCTGCAGCTTGCCGCCCAGGAAACGATCCGCAATCATCCGGCCGAGCACCAGGTTGGCATCGCTGACCGTGGGTTGAGCGCCGCCCAACCCATAACAGGCCGGGCCCGGGCTGGCGCCGGCGCTCTGGGGTCCGACCCGCAGGCTGCCACCTCGGTCGACCTGAGCGATCGAGCCGCCGCCAGAGCCAATCGTATGGATGTCCATCATGGGCAGCCGCAGCGGCAATCCGCCAATCTGGCCTTCAGAAGTGAGCTGGGGGCCGGCGGTGGCCAGCGCGACATCGGTCGAGGTGCCTCCCATGTCAAACGTAATCACCCGCTCGAATCCCGCCCGCTGGGCGACCGACAGCCCGCCGATGACCCCGCCGGCGGGTCCGGACAGGATGACTCGGACCGGCTGTTGGCGGGCCTGAACGCCGCTCAGCCTTCCACCGTTGGACTGCATCACCTGCAATCGATCGGCGCCCAAACTGGCCTCGAGCTTTTCCAGGTAGCGGTCCATCGCCGGCATCACATAGGCATTCAGGGTTGTCGTGCTGGCGCGCTCGACCTCTCGGAACTCCGGGAGCAGCTCACTGGAAACCGAGACTGCCAGCCCTGCATCTCGTAGGGACCTTGCGATTTGCTGCTCGTGGTCGGGACGCAGGAATGAGAACAGCAGGCACAGCGCGACCGACTCGGCGCCGTATTGCTGCAGGGAGTCGAGCAGATCGGGGATTTCCCCCGCTTGGAGCGGGAGCACGACTTCTCCCCGGTGACCGACCCGCTCGGCCACGCCGAAGCAGCCCGGCTGCGGGACCAAAGGCTCTGGCCGGTCCGCCATGAAGTCATATAGCGATTCACGATTCTGACGGCCGATCGTCAGCAGATCCCGAAAACCACCGGTGGTCACAAAAGCCGTGCGAGCGCCTTTGCGCTCCAGCACCGCGTTGGTCGCAACCGTCGAGCCGTGAACGACCACCGAGCCCGGGTCGAGTTCCAGCCCGGACAATCCTTCCAAAACGGCCATCTCTGGAGCATGTGGGGTTGACAGTCGCTTGAAAGATTCGAGCGTCCCGGAGACTCCGTCATACACGACGAAGTCGGTGAACGTGCCCCCGATATCCACTCCAACCCGGATCGCCATGCGCGCAGAGCGGACCAGCGTAACGCCGAGCACGACAACCTGCAAGGTTGGAACTCTGGGAGGCCGCTAGTCGGAGAGGAAGGCGTTCACAACCAGCTGCACATCGAGCACATCGACCCTGGCATCGGCATTCAGATCGGCCCGGGCAACGATCTCCGGCCGGGTCTCGGAGCCCAAGAACACATTGACGCACAGTTGGGCATCGATCACGTCCACCCGGCCGTCTCGATTGAGGTCGGCCGGCGAGTCCGCCTGGGTGGGGAGCGCGGTCGGAGTCAAAGTGGCGCTTGGACTCGGTGACGCGGTGTGGGTCGGGCTCGCGGTCGGAGTGGGGGTCGGGGTCAGGGTCGCGCTTGGCGTAGGCGTGGTGGTCGGTGTCCGGCTGGGGGTCGGAGTCGTCGAAGCAGTCGGGGTCACCGTCGGGCTGACGCTTGGATGCAGGGTGGGGGTGCGGGTCGGAGTCGGGGTTGGCGGAGCGAATGGGACGTCGCTCGACCAGACCGGGCCGGCAGGAGTTCCACCAATCTTGAGCGTCCCGTTGCTCGGTCCGCCGGGGGCGCCAGACGTGTCGTAGGCGGAGGTCCCGGGGGCATCGTCGAGGTGGAACAACGCTACCGTGTTGGAGTCAGTGAGAAACGGTTGGATCGGCGGCGTGAAGCTCGCGGCATAGCGCACGGCTTTGGACACCCGGAGTTCGTCCACCCAGCCATGGAAGGACTGAAGGTCAGAATTCGCGGCGTGCTTTTCGGCGCCGACGACCAGGAAGACATCGTTGGTGCACGGGCCATCGCACACCTCGAGCAGAGTTGAGCCGTTGGGATAAGAAATGTCGCCATCCGGCCCGTCGGCCTGCGCGTCCAGCTGGCCGTCCACGAACAGCCAGAGCCAGCCATCCGAGAACCGCCGTTGAACGGCGATGTGATGCCAGGCGCCGTCGTCAACGGGCCGGGAACCGCACAGGCTCAGCTCGCCAGTCCCGTTGCCTGCAACGCCGAAGACCAGCCGACCGCCAGCCAGCGACACTCCGTAATCTCGGTCTTGCCCGCCTCGGTCTCGGTCGAGCAGGATGTTGCCGGTCCGCCAGGCCGATCCCGAGGTGCAGTCCGCAGCCAGGGTCGTGTTCTCGCCGGGGACTACTTTCATCCACCATTCCAGGGTGAAGTCCTGCGCCCCGACGTCAACCGGCGGGCCGAGCGAAAGGTCCTCCAGGCGGATCTTCAGCCGGTCCACATCTCCGGCCCCGGTCCCGTAGAAACGAAGTGAGCTGAAACCCGGGAAGTAGTAGGACTGGTAATCGTTGTTGATGGCGCTATAGGCGGCCAGCGAAGACCCATCTCGCTCGAATGAGCCGCTGGTGTAGGGCACCGACCCGGCATGGACTGTCCAGCCGGAGAGCATTACCCCTTCCAGGCTGGCATAGGCTCCGTTGTATTTGAGACTGAAATGGACATGGGGGCCGGTCGAGAATCCGCCGGCGCACAACTCGCAGGCGATAGTTCCGACTTTGGCCGCCCGCCCGAGCGGGGCGCCACTGTACAGGTTCCGCAGGTGATAGTAGCTGGTCACCCAACCGCCCCCATGGTCGATTTCTAACCAGCAACTGTAGCCGAAGGGACGGTAGACCGAACCCGATGCCGCAGCTACCGCGTAGAGGTTGGGGGGCGCGCCACAGGTGCCGCCCCCGGTGAAGAAGTCCAGCGAACTGAAGGGCGGCGGGTAGTTGCCTCCATTCCAGCTGTGCGGCCCGCTGGCGGTCCAGGTGGCACCGAGCGGGTAGGGCAGCTGAAGCAAATTGGCAGGTGGGACAGTGAGCGGGTTGATCTGGTTGGCCTCGCTCAGCAAATCCGTTCCTGGAAAGAGGGCGCCGAATACAATCGGAAAGTCAGCCGGCTCGGCGACGTCCTGAATCGAGAAGCCTTCCGGGTAGGCGTCGGCGGCCAGGACCGAGGCCACCGCCGCGGTTCCAGAAGACGTGGAGGCATCCAGAACTGCAACCGACCCGTCGGCGTACCAGATGGCAGGCCCGCCGGCCGGCGAATTGGACAAGACCGGTCTGCGGGCTCCCCAGGTATGCAGGTGCTCATAGAAAGTCGCCGCCAACTGCATCGCGGTCGCCTCGATCCGTTGGCTGACCACGACCGGCGGAGTGCCGACCGGAAGATTGGTCACCCAACTATCGCGGATTTCAAGGACGGTCAGCAACACCTTTGGATTGACGCTGGAGTAGCTGGCCCACAACTCGAGATCCGCGGCGTAAGGAGCCAGCGGAGACTTTCGATTGCGCAGGTAGGCTCCGACATTGAATGGCCCGACGTTCGGCCCCCAGACGAACTGGCCGTCCGAGAGGAGAGCCGGCGCCGGTTCGAGCCGGTAAGCCGGTCCATTCCAGGTCCTGCCGGCGATCACACCGGCCGGAAGCCAGGTGCCTTCTGCCTCGACCTCGCTGGGCAGCAGCCGCAAGCCGGCGAGCTCGGCCAGGGCCTCGAGGGAGAACAGGCCGGTTCGGACCCGGCGGCCACCGGCGCCGCGCTCGAGTTCGTCGTCGCTATGCAGCTGGCCGGCTTCGTCGCCAGACCGTGGGGCGGCCTGGACCTTATCCAGGGTGCCGAGCTGGACAGCAATGCAAAGCACGAAACCCAGCCTGAGTGCAGCTGCGCCCCGCATTCTGCTCCGGCCGTTCCCAACTTCAGCCACCTTCGTTCTGCCCCCAGGTGCATGAAACGGGCCGCGACCTGACCCAAGCTGTGGTATTATGCCGAACCATCAGCGGAAAACTTTACCCCACGCCCCTTCTCGAGCGGAAGGGGTTTTCCCTTGAATCGGAGAACTGCAGATGACCTCTAGCTTCATGGCCTCCCCGAAGCTGATGTTTACTTCGGAGTCGGTGACCGAAGGCCATCCGGATAAGATGTGCGATCAACTTTCGGATGCCGTGCTCGATGCCTGCCTTTCCCAGGATCCGTTGTCCAGGGTCGCCTGCGAAGTGGCCTCCAAGACCGGCTTCGTCATGTTCCTGGGCGAGATCACCAGTCAGGCTCAGATCAACTTCGACGAGCTGGCCCGCAAGGTCATCCTGGATATCGGTTATGACAGCGGCGCGAAAGGCTTCGACGGACGAACCTGTGCGGTTCAGGTCGCCATCGCATCCCAGAGCCCGGACATCGCCCAGGGAGTGAACCGGTCCCTCGAAGTGCGCAGCAGCGAAGTCAGTGACGAGGAAGTTGAGACCATCGGCGCCGGCGACCAAGGGATGATGTTTGGCTACGCCTGCACCGAGACCGCGACCCTGATGCCGATGCCGATCTACCTGGCCCACCGATTAACCCGTCGGATGGCGCAGGTCCGCCGCAGCGGCCAGCTCCCGTGGATGCGTCCGGATGGGAAATCCCAGGTCACGATTCAGTACGAATTCGGTCGGCCCGTCCGAGTCGACACCGTACTGATCAGCGCCCAACACGCTCCGGAGGCGCAGCTGAAGGACATCGAAGCCGCGATCAAGGAGCTCGTGATCATGGAAGTGCTTCCGGAGCACATGGTCGATCGGGATTTGAGAGTGTACGTCAATCCTACCGGGCGGTTCGTCACCGGGGGCCCGCTCGGAGATTCGGGCCTGACCGGCCGCAAGATCATCGTGGACACCTATGGAGGGATGGGGCGGCACGGCGGTGGATGTTTCAGCGGGAAGGACGCCACCAAGGTGGATCGCTCGGGGGCCTACGCCGCCCGCTGGGTAGCCAAACACATCGTCGCGGCCGGGTTGGCCGATCGCTGCGAGATTCAGATTGCGTACGCGATCGGGATTGCCCATCCGCTTTCGGTCAATGTAGAGACCTTTGGCACCGGACAACTGGACGACGCAAAGATCGGCTTAATCATCGAGGAGCATTTTGATCTGAGGCCCGGCGCCATCATTCGCGATCTGGGACTGCGCCGCCCGATTTTCCAGCCGACGGCCTCCTATGGTCACTTCGGGCGGGACGACCTGGATCTCCCGTGGGAGCGGCTGGATCGGCTGGAGAGCATTCAGGCCGCCTCAGGGGTGTTGGTGGAACAGGCGTGACCGGAGGCCCGCGAAACTACCCACGGCTTCCCAGATCGCAGGGAAGCCGTTTTCTTTCCGAGTCAGCGGGCGGCCCGCGGCCTGAAGTCGAGGCGACTGAGCCGTGGCCCTGGCCATTCAGCCGGGCCGACCTGGCGGCGGGGCTTCGGCGCCATCTGGCAGATCCCACCGTGTGGGTGGAGCGGGTCGAGCCGGTAACCTTGAGCCACATGCGCCCGTCGATCGGGCGGGTGCGAGGGGCCACCGTGAGTTACACCAGTACCGGCGGCGACGGAAGCTGCAGGCTGGTGGTGAAAGAACCCCGCGGCACAACCCGCACCGGACTGGCCGGCGCGGGGCGGAGGGAGGTCGGGGTCTACCGCTATCTGGCATCCGAGATTCCGGTTCGCTCGCCGAAACTGGTGGCTGCCTCCGAAGCAGGGGACTGGATTGTGCTCGAGGAGCTGAGACCGGAGCGGGGGGCCTCGAAATGGACCCGAGCCGACTATCGGAGGGCGGTCCACTCTTTGACCGAACTGCACGACCGTTTCTGGGGATTGTCGGAAGACCTGGCAAACTTCCCCTGGCTGAGCCGGCCGCTGGACGCCGATTTCGAGATCCATGTGGCAGCCGCGGCCACTGCCCTGGAGCGGATTGCCGATCACGGCCGGCTGGCCAGCT
>Ga0209108_10001446_pt1 | contig 13781 bp, 13 predicted proteins | sample Rifsed10ft1_FD_184003 | JGI IMG/M metagenome (GOLD analysis project Ga0209108, IMG submission 184003) | Soil microbial communities from Rifle, Colorado, USA - sediment 10ft 1 (version 2) | ecosystem: Environmental > Terrestrial > Deep subsurface > Rock core/Sediment | place: Rifle, Colorado...
TGTCTGTGCCAGCGGAATGGATCGGCTCGATGGGAAGGTCGGCCCACTGCGGGAACTGCGTCGCGAGCAACCGGCTCACGAGTGATGCGTCGGTGTCTACCTCGTCAACATGCATTTTACCAGCAGTCATAAGTACCTTACACTGTCGGTTGATCTGACAATTTTATCTAGCGCCACACGCCGAGTATAGCGACAATGAATAGTATCTTCACGAGCCAGTCACCGGCATGGATGGCGGCGAGCTTCCAGGGTGTGTTCTCCCAGATGACGGAGCCTACAAGAAGCGTGATCGGAAACCCAATCCACGCCCAGACTCCAAGCTGCACCGCACCCATCCATTCGACGACCCCAAGAAGCACGACAAAGCGCGCGAGCACATAGGCGACGACGAGACTCCGAACAATCTCAACGAGTATCTTCCATGGCTGCGGTTTCTCCATATCGGCCATGGCGTCCGGTTTCGCGCCCCGCAGCTTCATCACCTCCTTGCCGAACACGATGTACCACACCGTGCTCACGACAAACGCCGCAACAGCCGCCACGACGACGGCCAAATAGTTTATTCCAGGCATAAATGTGTAGTTCTCCTTACAGCCCGTGGCCGAGCTGCTCCGAACGGCGGAAGGCCAGCCAGCCCATGGCCACGAACCAGACGAGGCCCTCGACGGCCAACACGCGCGATGTCAGCCCGGCTACCCCGATATTGGCCCCCGCCGCCTCTGGATTGAAGGTCGCGAAGAACAGGACCAGCAGCACCAGCGTCAGCGGGCTGCCCAAGAGCAGCCAGCTACCGAACCGCCGCCAACGCGGGACACGCCGAAGCAAGAGCCCGGCGACCAGAAAGCTCAACACCAGGGTCCCAGTTCCCAGCAGGAACCCCACCGTATGGAGCCAGATCGACTCCAGGGTGAAGAGGCCATCCATAATCATACCCAGCGGCGAGAGCGCGAGCAACACCGTGCAGCTCCAACGCGCACCAGCGCCCATCTCCCGGATGCCCTGGAAGATGCCGATCACTCCAGCCAGGAGCAGGATCCCGCTGAGCACGAAGGCGGCGTTCATGAACGGGCCGGTGGGGCCGAGACCCAGGCCGCTGATGGGCTGGCTGATGGGCGAGTAGGGCGCGATTTGGGTGCCAAAGAGGGAGTAACCTGGGCTCAGGAAGCCGAGGATGAACCAGGCAAGTGTGAACAGGATTGGACCAGCGACGGCACCGAGCGCGAGCCACCGAGCGGTTTCCGGGGTCACCAGAAAACCATTCACTATCCGGGCTTTATTGCTTTTTGAAGTAGTAGTAGCCATTCTGAATTTTCCTTAATGGATGAGGTGGAAGACCCATCACACTAACGTAGTTAGGTTTTACCTAACGATGTTAGGTTAGCATACTTCGTGCTATACTGTCAAGAGGCAACTTTCATTTGTGTTATGGGAATGGGCGGAATGGTTGGTGGATGTCTGCCCGCGGGAGATGACAGGCCGATGAAAATGCAACGTTTCAAAGCTTACGACCCGAAACCCCAAGCCGAGCCCGCACTCGATCAAAGACAGATAGTCCAGGCAGCGCTTGGCCTGCTGGATGAAGTTGGTTTTGATGGCCTCACGATGCGCAGCCTGGCGAAAAAGCTTGGCATTAAGGCGGCTTCCTTGTACTGGCACGTGCGCGGCAAGCAGGATTTGCTGAGTCTGCTGGCCGACGAAATCTGTGCGCCGATGCGCGAACCCGACCGGACTCTGCCCTGGTTTAGCCAGTTGGAAGTATTGGGCAACGAATACCGACAGGTTCTATTGGCTCATCGTGATGCGGCGCGCGTTCTGGCCAGCAGCGGTGCGCCGATGGGGCCGAATAGGTTGCGGCTTACTGAAATAGTGCTTAGAACACTACTTGAGGCAGGCTTTGATCACAAGGATGCAGTTTATGCAGGGTCGCTGCTGAATGACTACGTCGTGATGTTTGTGTCAGAGGAAACGCAGTACGCGAACGCAGAGGCAGAGAATGGTTCGGAAGACTCATCCTCCGGCGTTCAGAATTGGCTTGAAACACTGCCGCCGAACGATTATCCCAGTGTCGTCGCTCTCGCTGACCATCTCACGGAGCCTGCTGTAGACGAACGTTTTCGGTTCGGAATCGAGATTCTGCGAAACGGGCTGGAAATTCGTCTGGCAAGATCAAAGGTCTGAACGGTGGAATTGTAGGTGCGGTTTGAGGAGGAGACAAGTGGAGGCCAGGCGCTGGAGGTCCCCCTACGATATGCTCCCCACTTACGCCGCAGCCGCGATTACGGCTGGGTCAGGGGCGCCTCGGCAAGCGGGAGATAGTAGGCTTCCCCGGCGCACGCCCGGCACAACGTCTCTCCCCCGTAGACCACCTCGCGCTCGTTGATGATTTCCTCGCCGCACCGGTCGCAGACGGCCGTCACTTCGAAGCGGCTGATGATCTGCTCGAGCGGGGTCTTGAGCTGGACGGCCTGCGCCGAGAGCAAATCGCGGGCGGGCACGCGCTGATAGCCCAGCAAGTAGGCTTCCCACCGATCGCGCGCCTCGGGCGCAAACGCGCGGGCCAGCGCCCGGGCTTCGGGGCGCGGCGCGAGGCGCACAGCCTGCCCGGTGCGCGTGTCCACGAAGGTGGCGGCGACTTTGCCGTAGTCTGCCACGCGCAGGGTCCGCCGCCCCACCCAGCAATTGGTGGCTACGGCGATCCCGTCGGCGGCGCAGCCATCGGTCTCCACAATCGTGAGCAGGCGCTTGCCGGTTTGCGGCAGGTCCAGGCCGAGGCGTTCCCCGGCCAGCATCCCCATGCGCACGCCGAGCACCTGCTTGGGGCAGAGATGATGATGCAGGGCCGCCGAGGCTTCAAGGAGTTCGGGCAGGGAGGTCATGTCGAGGACTGGGGCGCGCCGGATCGGCCTCAGGCCTCCAGCGGTTGAAAGCCGCGCCCGAGGATTTCTTTGGCCGGGGTGACGATGACAAACGCATTCGGGTCTTCGGCGTGGACGAGCGACTTCAATTGGGCGATCTCCGTCACGGTCACCGCCACCATCAACACTTCGCGTTCCTGGTGTGTGTACATCCCCTGACCGTGCAACGCGGTCGCGCCACGATTCAATTCCTTGAGCACGCGGTCGGCGATGGCCTGCGGTTTGGCCGCGATGATCAGCGCCAGGAGCTGCTGGCGGCGGCGCGTGGGCGCGGCCGACACCCGGCCCCGCGCTTTCGCCGGGGTCGCCTCCGGCGCCTCCATCGCCTCCCACAGCCGGCTGAGGATGGGGAAATCGCCGAACTTGGGCAGGACTTCGCCGGTGGCCTGCGTCAACCCGGCGGTGATGAAGCCGATGAGGAACAGCGCGCCGTTGTAGACCAGTCCAACGATGAGCATGACCCAGCCCGGGATGGAGCCGAGCGCGGAACGGGAAATGAACTCGTCCCACGATGTGGCGGGCACAGGATGTAGAAAACCCTTCAAGGCCCAGGCCACGCCGAGGATCAGAAAAATCCAGACGTAGTTGCGCCGGAAACGGCGGCCAAAGGCTTCCCACATGCTGATGGGGAACTCCGGGTTGAGCAGCGTTTCGGCCAGGCTTTCCGCCCACTCCGCGTGCGGCGCGAACGGCGGGACGAGCATGGACGCGAAGAAGTCGGTCTCCATCAGCCGCACGCGGTAGCTCCACAACTCGTAGTAGCGGTAGCGGCGGGCTTCGATCCACAGAAAGAGCGTGACGAGCAGGGTGTCCAGGATGATGACGCCGTAGTGATGCATGGGATCGGAGAGGGCGAAGGAGATCGCCGCGCCCGCGGCGATGACGGCCCAGTTGGTAGTGTTGTCCAGCCGCAAGCGCCACGTGTTCGAGCGCTGCACTTCGCCGCGGTAGAAGTGCACCATGGCGGTGTTGAACTCCGCCGGGCGCATCTGGTAGCCCCGGAAGGTCCAAACGGGTTCGGACGAAGGGGGCGTGGTTTCGTTGGACTGACCATCGCCGGAAACGGGTTTTTCATTCGACATAGAGATCACCTGTGATCAGAAAATCAAGTTGCCAGACGCAAGGCCAGCTCGGCCACACGCCGCCCCAGCGCCCGCGCCTGCTCCAAATCCTCTGCGGTCACACCGCCGATGGCCGTCGCGCCGTAATACGATCCGGCCCGCTCCATGCGCGGCGTCCACGGCAGGCCGGCGACGATCATCCCGTTGCCCAGAAACCAGTGCAGGACGTTGAGCAGCGTGAACTCGGTTCCCGAATGGCGGCCCGCGCTGGCGGTGAAGGCTGCACCGATTTTACCCGCGAGGCTGCCTTCTTCCCAGAGGTCGCCGGTCGTGTCCAGCCATAGTTTCAGCGAGCCTTTGATCCCGGTCCAGTTGGGCGTGCCGATGATGAGCGCCTGCGCGGCGACGAGGTCTTCTTTCGTCGTCTGGCGCGGCCACTGCACGGCGACTTCGACACCCGGCGCCGCGCGCGCGCCCTCCGCGATGGCGTTCGCCAGCACTTCCACGAGATCGCCGTGCTCGTACAGGATGAGAACGCGACACTTCATTGCAGATTGTAGATTTCAGATTGCAGATTGAAACAGTCGGTCAACAATCTGCAATCAGAAATCTGAAATCAAAAATCGCTGTATCTCTGCCAGTCCGAAATCCGAGGCGCGATAGCTGACGTTCACAGCTTGAAACACCCAGCGCCGCCAATCGTTTCCCAGCGCCGCGGCGAGGGCTGAAACGCCGAGGCACACCCCGCCGAACAACGCGCGATATTGTGGGAGGCGAGTCGGGTCGGCGAGGAACGCGCTCACCGCCGCTTCGCCCGCCACCGCCTCGCGCTCGGGCACGAGCCAGGCCTCGTTCTCGATCTGCTCCAGCCATTCGCCCAGATTCTCAACCCGCTTCAAACGGTGCTCAAGAGCGAACGTGTCCGCGCCGTGTGCGTGCATCGCCAGCCAGGCAGCGCGCGTCTCCGGTTCCAGCCACAGGATCGCGAGCAAGACCGGCAGCGCGCCGTGACGCAGAAACCGCCCCCCGCCGTCCGTCCCCGGCAGAAATGGGATGAGCAGGTCGGCGCCGATGACAACCCGCACCAGATCCTCCACCGTGAACGCCGAAGCGCCTGCCTGCGGGCCGAAGGCGGACCGATACAACAAGGCAAACAAGGCCCAGTTGTCGAGGCAATAGAGCGGCACGGGGCGCTCGTAAGGCTTGAACCACACGGGCATGAGCTCGCCCCAGCCGCCGTTCGTTGGCGGTGTGGTCATCACCCCGTAGGCGGGCAGTTCGCCCTCGACGAGCGTTTGCCGCTGCGTGTGAATGCCGAGCGCCTCCATCGCCAGCGGCTGCGCCCACGCCAGCGCGCTCTGTACGAGTTCACGTGTGACGGCAAAGCGCGCGCGCAGAGCGAGATAGTCGGCAAACGTCGGCGGCATGCTTACGGCGCGGCGGCGGCCATCTGCCGCATCGCGCTCAATTGGCGAGCGGCCTCCGCCGTTCGCGCCAGCCACATCTCCGCGATCGGTCGCCACGCCGGATGCTTCTCAGCCCAACCCCGGTAGGCGGTTGCCCACGCTGCCACTTCTGTTTCCAGCGCATTCAGCAGCTGCCCGAGTTGTTCCACTCCGCCGCCGGCATAGGTGAACAGCATCTCGGCCACCTCGAAGCGCGACCCAAAAGGCAAACGCCCTCCCAACTCTTTCGCCATCTGCCCCAATCGCGAGCGCGAGAGAAACACGCCGCACTGCGCGGGCGTGAGGAAGAAGCGGACGATGTGGCGCAGGCGGACTTCGTCTTCGGATTGCAGATCGTAGATTTCAGATGGCAGATTATCGCCGTCACCCTGAGCGAAGCGAAGAGCCTGCCCTGCGACCGAAGGGAGTGCCGAAGGGGTCTCAGCGCCGGGAGGCTTCGCTTCGCTCAGCCTAACAAACAGGTGTTGTCGGGTAGTAGACGCCAGTGCGCGGTAGAAGGAATGGGCAGACGGCTCGCGCTCGACGGCAAGGCAGCAGACCGGAGCCCAGTCAGCGATGCGGGGCAAGAGGCCCTCACGACCTGCAGCCAGAAATCCAAGACATAGTCCCAAATGATCCGGCGCGCCGACTGATTTCAGTTCGGGAGGGCGATAGCCGTGCACCTCATATAGCGCGGCCACCCGCTGCGCTTCTGGCCCATTCAATTCGCCGGAGGGATCAGTAAACGCCGTGCCATAGGGATAGACGTTGAGGAGAAAAACGTCGGTGTACGCCGAGGCCAGGTCAGCCGGACTTGCCCTGAGCGTGGTCGAAGGGTCGGCGAGCGGCAAACCGAGCTCAACCACGGCGCGGGCGATGGTCTCGGCGTCCGGCTCGTGAAGCCAGAGACGCGCAAGAAGACTGACGGATGAAGGATGAGGGATGAAGTTGTCGGAGTTGCTTTTCATCCTTCCGCCTTCATCCCTCATCCTTTGGAAGGCGGTACGCGCTCACATCAGGCCGGAACGGGCGCAGCATCCAATGGGGCCGGCGCCACTCGCCGGTCGGCGGGCGCGCCAGGGCCAGCCAGCGTTTGTAAACTTCGTGCGCTTTCTTCGTATCCACGTGAACGTCGCCGTAGCGATCATGCGCCTGCGCTTTCGTTACCTTCACCTTTTGATGCCAGCAATGCATCCCGCTGATCGGGTCGGGCTGGACGGGGAAGGTGAGATTCTGGTGCACGCCCGCGTCGCTCCACCAGATGCGCTCGGTGTCCGGGTCATTGGACTTGTACGGCTGGACGCCGTGAATCTGCCGCATTTGCCACTCGCCGTCTGACTCCTTCAATTCGACGAGCGCGGACGCAATCCGATTCGTCCCGTCGCCCTCCGCCAGCCGCCACCGGCCGAGATGATGCGAGCACGCGATCACGCCGGGGCGGATGCCTTCGGTGACCCAGACTTTATCCACGAAATAGCCGATCTCAGTTTCGACGCGCACCAGGTCGCCGGTCCTCACGCCAAGCCGTTCCGCATCTGAGGTGTGCATCCACGTCGGGTTCGAGTGCGAAATTTCGACGAGCCACTTGGCGTTGGCGCTGCGCGTGTGAATGAGGGTCGGGAGGCGATAGGTGGAAAGCAGAACGAACTCGCTCGCGTCGCGGTTGATGCGATGCGGGTGGACGTGGCTCTCGATGTAGTCGGGCAGGGCGACCTCGGGCCAGCCGAAATCGCGGAGCGTGGTCGAGAAGAATTCGAGTTTGCGCGACGGCGTGCGGAAGCCGAACTTCGCTTCGCCGTCAATTATCACGCCGATGGGACGGCCCAGGGCGGTGGCGACGGGCGCGGGCGTCGGCACGATGTTCTTGGGCGGCGCGGCGGGCGCCTGGGTGTAGACGATGCCGGTGGCGGCGTCCACCTGTGTATCGGCCATTTCTTCGAGCGAGAGTTTTCGGTCGTATTCGGCTGACGCGCCTTTGCGAATTTCGAACGCCCCGTACCTGCGCATGTAGGCGAGAGGCGTCAGTCCCTCTTGGGCGGCAGCCTCCGGCAGGCCGGGCACTGAGTTCTCGAACATCCAGCCGAAGTATTCGTCCACCGTGATGCGCTCGCCGGGGCGATACGGCGACTCGAAGTATTGGCGGATGCCCATCGAGCCGTCGGGGTCAATCTCCCAACTCAGATCAATCCAGAACTCAGTCTCTTCCCACACCTGCCCGGGGTTGGCCTCGTAGGTGCGATTCACCTTCTGGCCCATGCGCTCCAGCACGGTGCGCATCACCGGCTGACGGAACGCGATCCATTGTCCCCCGTGCGTCTCCTGGCTCATGAGATCGTGCCGCTCGGAGCCGTGGCCCATCGGCAGAACGTAATCGGCCCACCACGCCGATTCGTTCCACGTCGGCGTGAGCGCGACGTGCAGGCCGATCTTCGACTCGTCGCGCAGCGCTTCGAGCCAGGTGAAGCCGTCAGGGTTCGTCCACATCGGGTTGTAGACGCGCGTGAAATACACGTCGAGCTTGCCGCGCCCCTCTTTGAGGAAGTGCGGGAGCAGGATGCTCATCTCGAAGTACGTCAGCGGATACTCGCGCGGCCAGGAGAGGTCGTTCCAGCGTTTGGCGTGCGGGCCGAGTTTGTGCGGGCGCGGGACCCACTTGTCCCACGCGTTGGCCGAGGTGCCGCCCTCGACGCCGATGCTGCCGGTGAGCACGTTGAGGAAGAACAGGCAGCGCGCCACCTGCCACCCGCCGAGGTTGCCCGACCCGGCGCTGCGCCAGTTGTGCGTCGCGAGTTTCCCGCCGCAGTTCGCCACATCCTCGGCGATGCCTTTGAGGAGGCGGGCCTCCACACCGGACTCTTGCGCGGCGTACTCAAACGTGTATTTCGCGTACAGCTCTTTCAGCGCGGCCTCGAATTGCTCAAAGGAGATTGGAGATTTGGAGTTTGAGGTTTGGGATTTCAGATACTCTTCCCAGTTCACCCACCGCCTCACGAACTCGCGGTCGTACTTGCCGGTCGTGATCAGGTAATTGGCGATGGCGAGCAGGATCGCGGGTTCGGAGCCGGGCCACGGGGCGATCCACGTATCGGCCATCGAGGCGGTATTCGAGAGGCGCGTGTCCCATACGATCAACTTGGCCCCGGCCATCTTGCCCTCGATGATGCGCTGGGCGTGCGGGTTGAAGTAGTGGCCCGTTTCGAGGTGACTGCTGATGAGCAGGATGACGTTGGCCTTCGCGTGATCGGGGCTGGGGCGGTCGAAGCCCATCCAGAAGGCGTAGCCCGCGCGCGCGCCGGACGAGCAGATGTTGGTGTGCGAGTTGTGGCCGTCAATCCCCCACGCGAACAGAATCCATTCCATCACGCCGTCGTGCCCCGGCCGGCCGACGTGATACATGATCTCGTTGTGCCGCTCCTCCTGAAACGCTTTGCGGATGCGCCCGCCGATGTCCTTCAGGACTTCGTCCCACGTCACGCGCACCCACTTGCCCTCGCCGCGCTTCCCGGCGCGCTTGAGCGGATACAGGATGCGATCCGGGTCGTTGACCTGATTGAGGGTGGCCGGCCCCTTGGCGCAGTTGCGGCCGCGGCTGCCGGGGTGCGCCGGGTTGCCCTCGAACTTGCGCACCTGCCTCGTCTCTTTGTCCACCCAGCCCAACAGCCCGCACGCCGACTCGCAGTTGAAGCACACCGTCGGCACGAGCATGTAATGCTTCGGAACTTTCTTCGGCCACTGTTTGGGGTCCCACTCGATCCAGTCGTCCCACTTCTCGGGCGGCGGGTATTGCGGCATACGCTCACCGGCGTCGGTGAGTTGGAGGGGGAGGCGGAGAGGGGTGAGAGTGTCGGTCATCGTCATTGTCCATTGCATATCTCAGATTTCAGATTGCAGATTTTAGAGCGGCTGTAGTCAGCCATCAATCTGCAATCCGAAATCTACAATCTGAAATCAATTGTTGGGCACTTCCTGCGGGGCCATCACGAACGCCCATTCGTAAACAAACAGCCCGACCAGAGACAACACACCTGCGACGGCCAGCGCCACGGACGAGGGCCCGGCAAACACGATGATCAGCAGAGGCAGAAGCAATCCAAAGATCACGCTGCCCCAGTAATGCTTCTGGTATCGTCCGCGCGTGATCATGTGGGCCGCCATCGCCGCGACGGAACTGGCGTGCGGCACGGCGAATTCGCCGCCGACGGTGATAAGCAAATTGACGAGCAGGCTGAGGCCGAGCGTCCACCCGAGCACATTCGTCGCCTCGAGCGTGACGCCGACCATCGCGCCAGTGATGAGCAACGCCGCCGCCCCGGCCATCACCGCCTGCACGAACAGATGCCAGGGCAGCAGCGTGCTCTGCCACAGGTCGCGGCCCTCGGCCTGAGAGAAAAGGAAGGCGGTATAGGTCGCGGAAAGGACGGCCAGGACGACGCCGGGCCACAGCAGCAGGTTTGCAAGATCGCCCATGCTAAAGAGGTGGCCGAGGAAGAACAGGCCGCCCACTCCTGAGAAGCCGACGAGGATGAACGCGCCGCGCGCCAGCCACGATTTCCACTGCGGGCGGATGAGGATCGTCCAGAAGCGGTCAGGGCGATCCAAATCCCACACGAGGAGGCCGGTGTTGACGCCGATGAAGAGCAGGGAGACGAAAGCGGCAATGGTCGTGAAGAGCGGTGTGGCCGGAAGCAGACCGAGCGCGACCCCGACGGCGGCGACGATGAACGCGCCGGCGCCGATGGATTTGGCAGTGAGATACGACGGCACCTGCCAGTGCCACGGGATCTTGTGCGGGACATTGTACGTTTCGCGCGGCGCGGCGGCGGAGCCCACGAGTGCACTCGCCATGTTGCCATCGCCGATGTGAATCGGCCCGCGCCAGTCGCCCTGCCCGTGATCGGGCCACTCGGCCCAGAGCATTCCGCTATCCTGCCGGGCCAGGGTTGGGACGATGGAGGCTTCCTCAGCGTCAATGTAAAACAGTTTGGGCTGCGTGCCCTGCTCCGGCTTGCGGGCGCGCACCTGTTGCGTGGCGACGGCGCGCGCGATTTCGGATTTAGGATCGTCGAGGTCGCCCGCGAGGATGGCGTGTTCCGGGCAGACGACGACGCACGCCGGCTCGAGGCCCACGTCCACGCGATGCGCGCAGTAGTGGCACTTCGCCGCCGTGTGCGAGTCCGGGTCAATATAGATCGCGTCGTAAGGGCAGGCCTGCATGCAGGCTTTGCACCCGATACAGCGCGCCGGGTCGAACTCGACGATGCCATCCTGGCGCTGATACATCGCCGTCACCGGGCAGATGTACACACACGGCGGGTTAGCGCAGTGATTACAGCGCGTCACCTGAAAATAGCGGCGCGTGTCCGGGAAGACGCCCTTCTCGGTGTACTTCACCCAGGTGCGGTACACCCCGATCGGCACTTCGTTCTCGGATTTGCACGCGGTCGAGCAGGCGTGACAGCCGATGCACTTGCGGTTGTCAATGACGAAGCCGTAATTCATGAATGCTCCATAGACCGATTAACTCAGAATCAGAAAAACCTGCCCGCCTTCGATGTCCACGCGATAGGTTTTGATTTCGACGTCTGCCGGGCCGCGCAATCGCTCCCCGGTGCAGACATCGAATTGACTGCCGTGCAACGGGCAGGTGACGACCGTGCCCTCCAGCGCCCCCTCCGAGAGGCGCGCCCCGGCGTGCGGGCAAACGTCCCCGGCGGCATGCACCCTGCCGCTGAAGTGATAGACCGCGACCGGGCCGACGGGCAAATCGGCGAGGCGGGCCACCACGCCCAGCCGCCCGGCCAGGTCTGCCATGTCACACACGCGCACGCGCCGCGCGCCCGGCGCAGCCTGCCACTCTTTGAGTTTCTTCTGCAACTGAGCAGCCAACGCGCCCCGCGAGGCGACGAGGTCGAGGCCCGCGGCCTCGGCCTGCTCCCAGCGCGTGCGGCTCGGGTTGGACACGAATCCCGCGACCAGCGTCGCCGGCCATTTGGATTTCCACGCGCCGGCGGCTTCGAGCGCCGCGTCTATCTCCGCGTCCACGACGATGGCGAGCGGGGCATCGTCGAACGTCGCCGTCACGAGAGACTTGAAGGAATGGAGGTTCGCGCCGAGGGCCCCGGCCACCCGCCCCAGGCCGCGCAACACGATGGGATCGTCCGTAACCGCCACGATCCGGGTTTCGTCCATAATCTCCAATCCCCAGCCTCACCCGATCTCCGTAATCTGGATCAGCCCCTCGGCCTCGCGCTGCATGTTCAGCACGCTGATCTTCGCCGCGAGCGTCCCGGCGATGTCCGTGAACGACCTGGCCTGCGGCGAGTGGGGCGCGACGGCGACGATAGGCTGGCCGTCGTCCCCGCCCGCGCGGATGGCCGGGTCAATCGCGACCTCGCCGAGGAACGGGATGCCGAGTTCCTCCGCCGCGCTCTTGCCCCCGCCGTGCGAGAAGATGTCGGTGCGCTCTCCGCAGTGCGGGCAGACGAAGTAACTCATGTTCTCGATCACGCCGAGGAGCGGGACGTTGAGTTGGGCGAACGCAGCCATGCCTTTGCGCACGTCGGCGAGGGCCACGTCCTGCGGCGTGGTGACGATGACGGCCCCCGTGAGCGGGAGCAGTTGCGCGAGCGAGAGCTGCACGTCGCCCGTCCCCGGCGGGAGGTCAAGCACCAGATAGTCGAGATCGCCCCATTCCACGTCGCCGAGAAACTGGCTGAGCGCCGAGTGCAGCATCGGCCCGCGCCACACCACGGCTTGTTCCGGCTTGACCAGAAAGCCCATGCTCATCACCTTCAGCCCGTAGGCGTCGAGCGGCAGGATGCGGTTGTCTTTGACGCGCGGGCTGCCCTGCGCGCCCAGCATCATCGGCACGTTGGGGCCGTAGATGTCCGCGTCGAGCAGGCCGACGGTTGCGCCGAGGCGGTTGAGGGCGATGGCGAGGTTGACGGCGCAGGTGGTCTTGCCCACGCCGCCCTTGCCGGAGGCGACGGCGATAGTGTTGCGGAACGGCAGATTCATTTGTGTCTGGATGCGCGCGTCGCGGACGACGTTGGAGTCGAACTTGATCGCGACCCCTGTCACGCCGGGGACGGCCATCACGGCTTCCCGGCACTCGCGCTCGATCCGGCCCCGCAGGGGGCAGGCGGGCGTGGTCAGCATCACGGTGAACTGCACCGAACCATCGCTGATCTTCAAATCGCGAATCATGTTGAGCGAGACGAGGTCGCGATGAAGCTCGGGTTCTTGCACCCGCGAGAGGGCATTCAGAATTTCGTCTTGGGTTGGCATAATGGGTTTCTTTCTTGCCACGAATTTCACGAAACTCTCCCTCGTGTAATTCGTGTAATTCGTGGCTGATCTTTTCAATGTTCAGACAGCTCCGCCTCTTCCGGCGGCAACTCTTCCAATTTCACGCCAAGCAAATCTGCTTCGATGCGCTTCGCCACGCGCGTCTCGGGCACGCGGGGCGTGTCTCGCTCGATGGGCCGCCCCATCTCGCGCGCAAAATGCCCGATGAGCGCGTCCTGCACCATTTCCGGCGACAACGGGCGTGGGGACTCCGCCCACAGGGACGTGGCTTTCTCGGTGCGCGGCGCGCGCTCGACTTGCGCCAATCGTCGCGCGTCATATTCGAGATACACGCACCCGAGGCACACCAGCGCCGCCTCATATCGGCCACCCGCGAGCGTCCCAATCCGCGCGCCCTTCGCCATGAACTGGCCTCCGCCGTAATCAGCCTGAATGCCGAATTCCTGCAGAGCCGACAGCACGGCAGTGGCAACCCGCAGAAACGTCGCGTGCATCGCGCCGACCGCAGGCGGCAGAACCAACTGGAACAACAGTTGATTCACGTCGCAGTATTCCGCGCCGCCGGAGAACGGACGGCGCACCACCGGCAGGTCCAGTCGCTCGCACGCGGCGAGGTCAAACGTCTCCGAGGCGAACTGCTGGACGCCGTGTGTGAGGTACGGGTGCAACGGCTGACAGAAGATCACTGCACCGTGTGAGTCGGTGGGGAAGAGTTCGGCGGTCGCGCGATACACGGATTGTGTCCGCGCCCAGGCTGTCGGGCCGAGATTGAGGAGACGGAGGGCATTGGGGGAGATCATGGTTGCCCTTCCACGGCGCTTACCCACTCCCCCAATTTCACGCCTCTCAATTTCTCTATTGCGCCTCCCCAGTCGCGCTCCGGCTCACTTTCCAATACGGCTTGCTCAATTCGATCATCGCGGACACGGAATGAGGCGCGCACGTGGCAACCGTCGGTGTCGGCCTCGGCGGCGCGGATAAAAACGCCGCGCGAGATTTTTAGCGCGGCCATCGGTTTCGCACCGTTGGCGTGGAGGCTCAACCATTCTTCT
>Ga0209108_10001449_pt1 | contig 13771 bp, 12 predicted proteins | sample Rifsed10ft1_FD_184003 | JGI IMG/M metagenome (GOLD analysis project Ga0209108, IMG submission 184003) | Soil microbial communities from Rifle, Colorado, USA - sediment 10ft 1 (version 2) | ecosystem: Environmental > Terrestrial > Deep subsurface > Rock core/Sediment | place: Rifle, Colorado...
AGGGAGGCTTCGTGCCTCCGCTTGACCTCCTCCACCAAGGCCATGCCGTGTCTATGTCCGCTCAGGAGCATAAACCCGACGCCGGAATGCCCGCGAATCAGGGAGGCGGAGGACGGATGAACCCGTCCTGCATGAGGAATTTCGTCTCGTCGTGCGCACGGCGGATCATCGCGAGGGCGTTCTCCAGAAGCTCGGCTCGCGTCTTCTTCACGCGGGCGATCCCCTGGTCCATCGCCTTCAAGGCGACGGCGGTCGCTTCGCGGGCGAAGACTTCGATCTCGTCCATCGCGGGGACGATGTGCTCCTCGTCGAGGCCCTTCTCCTCCTGGACCTTCGCGAGCTCCTGCGCGGCGGCGATGCACATCTCGTCGGTGATCGTTCGCGCGCGCACGTCGAGGGTACCGCGGAAGATCCCTGGGAATCCGAGGGAGTTGTTCACCTGGTTCGGGAAATCGCTGCGGCCCGTCGCGATGACGCGCGCGCCGGCCTCCACGGCCTCCCAGGGCCAGATCTCCGGGACAGGGTTCGCGATGGCGAACAGGATCGAGTCGTCCGCCATGGAAGCGACCCACTCCTTCTGGATGATCCCGGGGCCGGGCTTCGAGGCCGCGATGACCACGTCGACACCCTTCATCGCCTCCGGGATTCCGCCTTCGCGGTCCTCGCCGTTCGTCGTCTGCGCGAGTTCCCACTTCTCCCTGTAGTCCTTCGACACCGCCTCGATGTCCTTCCGATGTCGGCACACGATGCCCTTCGAGTCGACGAGTATGAGGTGCCCAGGCTTCGCCCCGGCGGCCAATAGGATCTTCGCGGTGCGGATGTTCGAGGCGCCCGCGCCGATGAGCGTGATCGAGACGTCCGGCATCTTCTTGCCGACGACCTTCAGGGCGTTGATCACACCCGCCACGTTGATCGTCGCCGTCCCCTGCTGATCGTCATGCCACACGGGGATCTCGCACTCCTTGCGCAGGCGCTCGAGGATGTAGAAGCACTTCGGCTGCGCGATGTCCTCGAGGTTGACCCCACCGAACGACGGGGTGATGAGCTTGACCGTCTCGATGATCTTCTCGGGGTCCTTCGTCGCGAGCGGGACGGGGAACGCGTCGACCCCGCCGAGGTACTTGAACAGGAGGCACTTGCCCTCCATGACGGGCAGGCCGGCCTCCGGGCCAATGTCTCCGAGGCCTAGCACGCGCGTCCCGTCCGTGACCACGGCGACCTGGTTCCACTTGTTCGTGAGGGTCCACACCTTCTGGGGGTCCGCCTTGATCTCGAGGCAGGGCTGTGCCACGCCCGGCGTGTACCAGATCGCGAAGTCGTTGAACGTTCGCACGGGCACGCGGGGCACGATCTCGATCTTGCCTTGATAGAACGGATGATACTTCGCGGACTGCTCGTTCGGCAGGTTCGCACGCTTCATGTTCTCCTCGACCTCCTGCGGGGTCGGGGCCTTCGCCGACTTGCCTGTCACGCGCTTCTTCTCGGCCATGGGACCACCAGAACGGGAATGGGGCGATGAGAGTTCCAGAGGTCGCTTAAACCTTTGGTCCGTGCCCTTGCGGTCCCTCGTGACTTGACGGTCGTTCGGAAGCGTCGTGGAGGATTTCCACTTTCGCGCATCCCTCCGGCATGGACGTTGACACGGCGGTCGCCATTTCGTTCATTTGGTCGAAATCGGGGCTGCGCGATGAGCCGTCGTTCCACGATGAAACGGGTCCGCGCGGGGAAGGCGCACGAGCGCGAGTCGGGCTTCCTGGTCACGTGGGACGTTGACAGCGCGGACCGGCCCACGTGCGCGCGGCTCCGTCGATTCGTTTTCGGAGATATCTCGCATGGAGACGGAAAGATCTACCGTTACCCCGGTTTCCTCGAGCTCGACGGGGTTCGCTACCTCGGCCAGTCCGTCCTCTTCGTGCGACCCGGCAGGTTGTCCGACATCGTCGCCTTTCTGGCCCGCAACGGGATCGACCACGAGATCACCCCCGCATCCGTCGGCTGATTTCGGTCATCTTGTCGAAACGGGAATCCGGTCGGGGAGGATCGATTTCGTTCATTTGGTCGAAAAGCTCCCGGGCCATGAAGCCCTTCCCGTGCGGGCAGGGTCTTTCGTTCATTTGACCGAAACGTCGCGAATCCTTATCCCCCTCCGTCGATTCGAGCGATCTGTGCTTAGCGCCGTGGTGGACCGGACAGGCCGGGGCGGCACGCGAAAGGTGAAAGAGGCGTTCGAGGAGGTCGAGCGTCGCTACGCCGCGAAGGGTCACGAGGTACGCTGGCCCGTCTCCGCGGAGATTGTCTCCATGCCGATCATGGGAGCAACGAAGTCCGCCGGGTCTGCCCACACCCTCTTCGTTTCGCGGCGAGCGGTCGAGTCGGACATGCTGGACGGCCTGATCGCTCACGAGATGGGGCACATGCTCCGCACGGAGGCGCGCCATGCCTCCCACGATCCGGAGGTCTTTCGCGCCCTGCCGCGCGAGGTCCGGATTCCCAGGTCGGCGGGGGAAGCCTTCGACCAGGCGTTCAATCACATCCAGGACATCTACGCGGACGACCTCGCCTTCCTCGTGTTCGGGGAGGATGCGGGCGGCCGCGTGTACGAGTTCTTCGCCTCGTGGGTCGAGGGGAATGGGAACCAACGGGGAGAGGACCGGTGGCGGAATATCGGTCTCGCCGCCAGCAGCGGGTTCGCGATTGGAAATCTCGTACGCCACGGGCTCATCGAGCCGAGCGACCCGCTGTGGAAACGCGCTCGCGCGTTCGATGCGCAGGCCGGCCTTTCGACGGTCGATGCTCTCGTGCGATTCTATGCGAACCTGTCCGTGGATCCGTCGCCCGCGGCGTTCATCGGCGAGGTCAAGGCCCTCGCGGACCTGATGACCCGCGCCGCGAACGCATGAACGCGTTCGAACGACACAACGTTTAATACTCGCGCGAGGCTGACTCCGCATCTTCCGGGTGGCACACGTGGCCGAAGAGCTCGAGACCGCACAGATCCCCCCGCACATCATGGCCGCGATGCGCGAGCGCATGAAGATGGCGCAGCGCATGTCGAAGATCAAGCACAAGATCGTCGTGATGTCGGGGAAGGGCGGCGTGGGCAAGTCGACCGTCGCCGCGAACCTCGCGGTCGTCCTCGCCCAGGACGGTCAGGTGGGCCTCGTCGACGCGGACGTCACGGGCCCGGACATCCCCAAGCTCATGGGCGTGGAGGACGCCCACGTGAAGGCGACGGATACGGGGCTCGAGCCGACCGTCGGTCCTGCCGGCGTCAAGGTCATCTCGATGGCCCAGCTGGTTGACCGCGACACCGCGATCGTGTGGCGAGGCCCGCTCAAGATCAAGGCACTCAAGCAGATGCTCTCCGATGTCGAGTGGGGGGATCTCGACTTCCTCGTGATCGACCTGCCCCCGGGAACGAGCGATGAGCCCCTCAGCGTGGCGCAGGAGATCCCCGATGCGGATGGCGCGGTCGTCGTAACGACGCCCCAGGAAGTCTCCCTTCTTGACGTGCGCAAATCGATCGCATTCGCGAAGGCTGTCAAGATGGAGATCCTCGGCGTGGTCGAGAACATGAGCGGCCTCGTGTGCCCGCATTGCGGCGAATCGATCGACGTCTTCAAGGTCGGCGGTGGCGAGGCTGCCGCGAAGGAGCTCGGCCTCCCGTTCCTCGGCCGAATCCCCCTGGATCCGCGGATCGTCGTCGGCGGGGATGCCGGCAAGCCGTTCGTCCTCGAGCATCCGGAGAGCGAGGCGTCGAAGGCATTCCGGACGATTGTCGAGAACCTGAAGGGCCAACTCAAGACGCCTCAGCCGCGGCCGACAGGCCCGCTCGCGAAGTGATCAGGACCAGCGGGCGAGCATCGCCTCGATTTCCGCTCGGGGCACCGCGCCGACGATCCCGTCGACGAGCTTCCCCTCCTTGAAGAGGAGCATCGTGGGGATCGACATCACCTGGAAGCGCATCGCGGTCTGGGGATTCTCGTCAACGTTCAACTTGCAAATGCGGAGGCTCGCCGCGTGATCATTCGCGAGCTGCTCAAGCACCGGCGCGATCCGGTGGCAGGGTCCGCACCACTCCGCCCAGAAGTCCACGAGGATCAGGCCCGGCCTGCGGATCTCCGCGTCGAACGTGCCGTCCGTCACGGCGAAGGGCCGACCTCCCGAGACCATGGACGTCTGAGATGCCGATGCCGACATGAGCTGCTTCAGCCTCCGCGCGCGGATCGCCTCGAGTTCGGGATCTTCCATTGCGGATGCGCCAGCCTGGCGGCGGGATAAAAGACTTTGGACCGTAGTCAGGGGGTGATCTTCGCGACATCGCCGAACGTGTCCGCAAGGGGCCCGAGAAGTCGGATCTCCCTGCGGATTAGGGCGATCTCCCGGTCGCTCAAGGTCGTCGGGTCGAGCGGGAGCAGCAGGATGCCCTCATGCATCGCGACGGACTCGTTCAGGTCGTGCAGGAGGGCCAGGACGGACGCGAAGTCGTTGTGGGCCACGAGGTACTCGACGCCGTCCAGCAGCACGACGGAATTCTCCGACACCTCGACGAAGTGGTCGATCGCCATGGCGACCTTCTCCGGCGGGGACGGCCGCACGGCGTTCTTGTCCGTGGCCACTCGGCTCAGCCAGAGGATCGGCGTGCGCTCGAGCCCGTACTCCGCCATGACGGCCTTGGGCGAGCGGCGTGTGATGCAAAGCCCCTGCGCTCCGTGCGTGACGAAGTCCTTGAAGATCTCGAACGCGTGGGACGCATCGCGCTCCAGGACCGCGTACGTGTAGCCTCGGTCCAACGTGTACGTCGGCTTCGTGAGTAGGTGCGCTTCCGCCTCCGGGACGATGAGGTCCTGAAGGAACGACTTCTCGCGGATCCCGAAGGCAATGAGCCCGACGAGGGCCATCTCGAGGACGAAGCCCGGCGCCCGCAGGTCGATCTGGAAGTAGTTCGGCAGGAGGATCTCGAAGAGCAATTCGCCGACCGCGAAGCCCGCGATGCCGACGATCATGAGGTACGTGTCGCGGCGAACTTCCTCCCCGGGTTTCGTGCGTCGCATGTGCGTGATGAACCGGTATGGCGCGTACAGGATCAGGGTCGCGACCGCGAAGCCGTTGATGAACAGGAAATACGGCTCGAACGCGATGACGGTCGGCACGGTCGAGATCACCTGGACGGGCGAGATGAGGATCGTGAGGATCGTGATCGCCATGATGAACACATAGAACACGTACGAGTTCGGGAACTCGTCGTTCATGTAGCGGAAGAAGTCTCGGCGGGACGTGATCCCGGGCGTCGTCGCGACGACGATGAACGCGCCGATCGCGATGCCGAACAGGTAGTCAAACGTCGCCTGCACGCGCTTCGTCAGGACGATGCCGTCCTGGAGGGCCATCGGGTCCCCCGACTGGCTCGGCTCCGTGACGTAGATGCTGATCAGCACGTTCGAGATGATCGCGCACACGAGGAGGGACGTCGCGAAGAGGAAGACGTGCTTCTGGAACACCCGCCCGGTCTTCTGTCGGGCGATCGCGATGACGATGAGCCCAGAAAGGAACAGCGCGCTCGCCGCGCTGAGGTAGGACACAATGCTGCCGCTCTCCGCCGTGGCCTCTCACCTTCGACCGGGTGAAGCAATACCCCCCGTCCGGGCTATTTAAGCGGTCCTCGGCCGTTATCGGGTTCGATTTCACCGCCTGCCGGCGCCCGATGGGGTGTTCTCAGAACTAAGAATCGGAATGGAGAACCAACGCGGCCTTCTTCATAAGGCCCTCGGGGAACAACGACCACGGGTTGCCGTGAGTCCTCAGAATCACAACGCCCTCGGGATCAACCGCGAGGACTTGGATCTTCTCTCGCGGACCGTTCTCCGCTTGGGCGGCTACGCGGAGGGCCTCTTCGACTTTCACGACTTCGGGTTTGACAAGGCCTTCCTGAGGGATCACATCACGAGCGTCCACGCGACCCTGAAGGAGCTGAAGGAGGCGGCCCCGGCCGGCGGCGTTCCGCTCCGGCCGCCGAACATCCCGCCGGGCGCGTTCTGGGAGGACCAAGGCGAGGTGTGGAACTACCTCCAGACGCTGCGTTTCGCCGCCGGCGCGACGATGATGACAGAACAGTACCGGCCACACATGACGCCGGAGAACCTCCAGCGCGGGATGACGGCGAAGATCTTCCGGGAATGCGTGATCGGCATCCTGGACGACCTGATCGACAAGGGGAACTACTCGTACCTGGAGGCGAAGGACCTCCACCACATGGTCCTCAGCTCGATGCTCGACCCGGACTTCGACTCGACGAGCTTCATGAAGCGACTCGTCATGATGCTCCGCCAGGAGCAGATCCCGCTGTTCGACTTAATCAACAACATCACGCGCGGGTTCAACACCCTGTGGAACAACTCCCCCCACGGCCACGACTACTTCTACCAGATGGAGATCATGGACGAGCGGGTCGCGTTGGGCCAGGCCCTGACGATGTTCCAGAAGGAGCCGAACCTCAGCATCTCCCGGATGGAGAAGATCTCGGAAGGCTTCTACGCTCCCGACGATTCGATGAGCTGGTGGGAGAAGCTCGGAGGGCACGTGAGCGCCGCGAGCCGCCACAACCTGATCGACATGGCGTTCTCGGACCGCGTGTACGACCTGAGGAAGATGGGGAGCTTCCTCGCGGGCTGGTACTACTACGACGCCGCCGTGATCCTGATGGACCACGTCGTGAGCATCCACCAGGACCTCCGGAACGGGATCGCGAACCTCTCCCTGATCGCGATGCGCGAGCCGGAGGTGCGGAACCTCACGAGCCTCCGCAGCTACAATCCCCATCTCACGATCGAGGACTACGAGTCGCATCTGCGCCGGATCGCCGACCTGACGTCGAAGGCGATTCGCCTCGCGACGACGGACGTCGACGACGAGACCCTCGTTTACCCGTTCATGACGATCATGATGCCAGTCGTCATGATGGCGGATTGGATCGGGAACCGCGACGACATGATCCACACGTTCCTCGAGGCAATTGCCCCGACGATCAAGCGGGTCGCAGGCAACGGGCACGCGCCCGCGCAGGCGATCGTGGAAGTCGCGAGCCACGCGGTCCGCGATCCGTAGGTCTGGCGGTCTTCCGGTCGCGCGCGGCGCGCACCGCTTCGTGTTGCGTCGGTGTATGTACCCTGGCCACAAGAAATCATTATATAACCCGAGGCGATAGGCACGGAATGGGATGGCCCCGATGACGGGTTCGCTGGATTTTGGCGTGGCCAAGGAACTGGCCCTCGTTGAGGAGCGAATCCGCGAAAGCATCGTCTCCGAGGAGCCGCTCCTCAATGATATCGCGCGCTACGTGATCGATGCGGGCGGGAAGCGGATCCGGCCCGTCGTCACCCTCCTCTCGTTCCAGGCCCTCGGCGGGAAGGATGTCCGCCAGGCCGTCGATCTGGCCGCGGCCCTCGAACTCATTCACAGTGCCACGCTGATCCACGACGACATCAACGACGGTGGGGAGATGCGTCGCGGCCGCCTGGCGGCATACCGGAAGTTCGGGTTGCAGAACGCCCTCGTGACGGGCGACTTCCTCTTCGTCAAGGCGTTCGGGATCGGCGGGAAGTTCGACGCGGACATCGTCGAGCTCACAGCGAACGCGTGCGCCGCGCTCGCGGAGGGAGAGATCCGCCAGAAACGCCACGCGTACGACTCGGGCGTGAGCCGCGAGGAGTACCTCGACATCATCCGCCGCAAGACGGCCATGCCGATCATGGCCGGCGCAAAGATTGCCGGTCTCCTGGCCGGCGCACGGCTGGAGCACGTCGAGGCCGCGGGGGACTACGGGCTGAACCTAGGGATCGCGTTCCAGATCGTGGACGACATTCTCGATGTGATCGGCGATGGCGCGCGGCTCGGCAAGCCGGCGGGGACGGACATCAAGGAAGGCAACGTGACCCTCGTGGCGATCCACGCCCTGAACAACGGGAGCACGGTCGACCACCAGACCCTCGCGCGGATCATCCGGAAGCGGCGGAAGGTCGACGCGGACGTCCAGCGGGCGCTCGACATGTTCCGCACCTCCGGGGCGATCGAGAAGACCCGGGCGGACGCAGAGGTCTTCGGATCGATCGCGAAGAAGTCCCTCGATTCGATTGCGGACAGCGACGCGAAGCGCAGCATGATCCGCCTCGTTGACTACGTGCTAACGCGCGAAGCGTGAGGAGGGCTCCGATGCCCACCCCTTACGATGCCATCGTGGTCGGCGCCGGCCCGGCTGGAAGCACGGCGGCTCGGTACGCCGCGCGACGCGGCCTGAAGGTCCTCCTGGTGGACAAGCGCAAGGAAATCGGCGTACCGGTCCAGTGCGGGGAGTACGTGGCGCACAACGAGGAGGTCCGAACGATATTCCCGCGCGCCACGGACCTCGAAGACCTCATGGAAGTGCCGTACCGGGTGAAGCAGATCGACACGCCAGTCATCCGGATCTGGTCCCCGCGCGGCCGGCGATACGACATCCCGTTCCGCGGCTTCACCGTCCAGCGGGATCGCATGGACCAGGGGATTGCGGCCCAGGCCGTGTCGGAGGGCGCGGACCTCCTGACGGAGACGACCGTTCAGGCTGTGCATGGCACGGACGTCGTCACAAACCACGGCACGTTCCACGGAAAGGTGATCATCGGGTCCGATGGGCCGCGGTCCACCGTCGCGAAGTCCGTTGGCCTGCCGTGGCCCGCCTCGGCGCCGGCAATGAGCGCGACCGCGAAAGGGGACTTCGGCGACGCGACGGACATGTTCTTCGGGAACCTCGCTCCGGGCGGATACGCATGGATTATCCCGAAGGCGGGATGCGCGAACGTCGGACTCGGGACGTGGGAGCACTTCCACGGGAACCTGCGGACGCTGTTCGACAAGTTCATCGCCGGCCGACGTCTCGAACCCGGGAAGGCGACGGGCGGTTTCGTTCCCGTCCTCGGACCGCCCGATCGGACCGTGAAGGGCAACGCCCTGATCGTCGGCGATGCCGCGGGCATGGTGATGGCGACGAACGGCGGCGGCAACAACGTCTCGATGATCGCGGGGCGGATCGCCGGGGAGACGGCGGCGGATCACCTCCTTTCCGGCGTTCCCCTCGAGACGTATGAGTCGCGCTGGCGGGCCGTCGTCGGCGCGCCGCTCGCGCAGGGCGTCCGTGTGAAGCGCCTCGCGGACCGATTCTTCGGAAGCGACCGGCTCCTCGAGGCCGCGATGGTCCTTCTCGGACGCCCGCGCATGGCGCGCGCGATCCGCTGTCAGCGTCTCATCTGGCCCGTGACCGGGCGGAGCGCCAGCATCTTATAGTAGCGGGAATCTTGGGACCGCGCAGAAATGGACTTTCAGTTTCTCGGCGGCGCCTCCGAGGTCGGCCGCCTCGGCATGATCCTGAAAAAGGGGCCGATCTCCCTGCTCTTCGACTACGGGCTCCTGCCGCGGGATCCGCCGCTCTACCCGATGCCCGCGCCGCCTGTCGACGGGATGTTCATCTCCCATGCCCACCTGGACCACACGGGGATGATCCCGTGGATCACCCGCCGCCATGACGTCGACGTCGTCCTGACCCCGCCGACCGCGGACGTCGCGGACCTCCTGTTACAGGACAGCCTGAAGATCGCGGATATCGAAGGGTACGACTCTCCCTTCGACGATGAGGACCTGCGCGGCGCGCGTCGCGCCTACCGGACGATCGACTTCGGGGACAGCGTAGACATCGGGGACCTGGAAGTGATTGCACATCCGGCGGGTCACATCCCTGGGGCCACGATGTACGAGGTCAATGGCACGGAGACGACATTGTTCACCGGAGACCTGCACACGCTCACGACGGATCTCGTGTGGGGCGCTCGCCCGGTGCCCTGCGACACGCTCTTCATCGAATCGACGTACGCCGGGCGGCAGCATCCGGAGCGGCTGAAGTCGGAGCACGCGTTCCTGAAGAAGATCGAGCAGGTCGTGAACCGGGGCGGCCTCGCCCTCGTGCCGTCCTTCGCGGTCGGCCGGACGCAGGACGTCCTTCTCACCCTCCTGAGAGCGCGCTTCGACGTGTCCCTGGACGGGATGGGCAAGAAGGTCAACTCGATCTACGTGGACCATCCCGAGTACATCCGGTCCGTGAAGCGCCTGCGGCAGGCTATGAACCGCGTTCGTGTCGTGCGGAATCCTCGGGATGGACAGCACGCGCTCCAGGGGGACGTGATCGTCACCACGAGCGGCATGCTCGACGGAGGGCCGGTGCTTCGGTACCTGGAGAAGATCCGCGAGGATCCGAAGAGTGCGGTCCTGCTGACGGGCTACCAGGTCGAAGGCACGAACGGTCGGCGACTCGTCGAGGAAGGTGTGATCGACCTGTACGGGGTCTCGGTGGACATCAAGTGCGAATGGCAGAAGTTCGACTTCAGCGCCCACGCGGGCCATGACGATCTCCTCCGGTTCATCGAGGCGTGCGACCCGCAGCGCGTCGTGTTGATGCACGGCGAGAACCGCCAGCTCCTGGCGGACGCCCTGGACGGTCGAGAGGTCATCATGCCCCTGGAAGGGCAATGGCACACGTTCTAGATCCCGACGTTCCGCGCGATCATCATCCGCAGGGCCTTCCCCACGTACTTCAGGAGGCGCGGCTCCTCCCGCAAGAGGGCCCACCCCACTTTCGACGGGAAGTCGATGTCCCCCTTCTTCTCGATCAACTCGAGGATTCGCGGGTTGTCGAGGACCTCGAAAAGTTCCTCGAACTGCTCGTCCGTCAGCCGCGCGAAGCTTTCGTGGATCGCGAGGTCCTTCCGGAGTTCCTTCCCGATTGACTTCGTCCAGAGTCGATGGTAGCGGTGCATCATCCTCGAGGAGAAGTCGTCCGCCTCGAGCGCCTGTATTGCCGTCTTCGCCGCGAAGTCGGAGCACGTCAGCGCGGTGAAGATGCCTCCGCCCGAGGTGGCCTTTGCCTGGCAAGCCGCATCCCCGACGACCATGACCCGCTCCGCGTACGTCCGGCGCGGGAATCCGAGCGGGATGCCGCCCGCAATGTACAGGATCGGCTGCGCGCCTTTCGTGTATTGCAGAACTTCCGGTCGGCGGAGCATCTTCTCCAGGTACGCGAACGCGTTTCCCTGGCCGACGCACAAACCGACGCGGGCCGTGTCGCCGCTCGGGATGATCCATCCGAAGAAGCCGGGGGCGAAGTCGTTCCCGACGAACAGCTTCACGAGCCCGGGGTCGCCTCGCACGCCGGCGAGCTCGACCTCGAACCCCGGGATGATCTTCTTCGGCCGCAGGATGTTGAACCACTTTGCCACGTTCGACCGGACGCCGTCGCAGCCGACGAGGATCTTGCCGTGCAGCCTGCGCGTCTCCCCGTCCTGGTCGACCAGGACCTCAACGCCTCCGTCCGCATAGCGGGCGGCTTGGGCCTGCGCCCCGAGGAACGTGTGGGCGCCCGCGCGGACCGCGTTCGACGCGATCGCTCGGTCAAACAGCGCGCGCTGTACGACGACGGCCTCCGTCTCGTGCCCGTCGATCACAATCTTCCGGCCTTTCGGCGAGTACAGCTCGGCTCCGTGGACCTGGCCGATGATCGTCTCCTTGCAGTTCACGTAGTCGAAGACCCGCGGGGTGACGAGCCCGCCACACTGGATCGGCTCCCCGATCTCCCGGTGCTCCTCGACGAGGGCGACCTCGTACCCGGCCTTCGCGACCTTTTCCGCGAGGTAGCCGCCCGCCGGGCCCGCGCCGATTACGAGGACATCGAAGGAACGAGCCAACGGGTCCACGTCGGACTCACTCCTTCAGGTTCATGATGATCTCCAGGAAGTTCTCCAGGTGCTTCGAGAGGGACGCGTTGTCCGTGTAGCCACACGCCGATAAGTCGGGAGACGCGATGAGCGCGCTCGCCCCGTCCACAATCACGTCCGTCGCGATGAGTCCCTTCCGGTTCACGACCGTCGCGCCTTCCGGGATCTTCTGCCCGGGCTCCGTGATGATCGTGAAGCGGATCCCGCGGTCGATCGCCTGGTCGATCTTCTTCCCCAGGTTTTCCCGGATCTCCGAGAACGTCGGCGTGGAGACGATGCAGGTCTCCACCGACTGATCGATCAGCTCGCCGATTTTCTCCATGACCCGCGGCTTCGCGACGATCGTATACACGAGCTGCGGTTCCCCCTTCGAACGGAGGACCTCGTGGAGCAGGTCGAGCTTGCTGAACGTGTCCTCCAGGTGCTCGATCACCCGTGTCTTGACCTTCGTCGGCGACTCCGGTTTGAAGATCGTCGGCCGGCCGCGCGTCGACATTGCAAACCCTTTCTGGCAAAGGCTCTGGAGGACCTTGTACGCCGACGTGCGCGGGATCTTCGCCGTCTCCGCGATCGTCTCCGCGCTGCCGTATCCATGGGCCACGAGGGCGATGTACCCACGGGCCTCGTAGCCCGACAAGCCGATCGACTCGAGGGTCCTCGTGGCCCGGTCGAACTCCTGATCCAGGTCCAGCCCGCTCGTCAGGAGCTTCGACAGGTCCTGCGGCTGCATCGCGGCATGCATACCCGAGGACGCCATTATACCTTTTCGAAAGGGACGGAGGGCATCCGTGCGCAGGGTACGCGCGGGGACGCAAGCCTTTATCCCGACGGGAGGGTTCCGTCGCCCGCGATGCGTTCCGCGCGTCCGGCAGCTCTGGCCCTCCTCCTCGCCATCCTGCTGTTCTGGGCGGTCGCCTCGCCGCTCCTCGCCCAGGGCCCCGCGGGCCGCATGACGATCGCGACGGACTACGAGCTCTTCGGCACGGCGCCCCTGACTGGCGGGGGCCACGTCACGTGGACCCTGACGGGCGAGGAGGCGCGCGAACTGCGGGCGAAGATCCTCCATCTCTTCGACGAATACGCGCAGATCCCCCGCGGTTTCACCTACGGCGGTGGGGCCACGGGTCGCGTCCCCGACGGACGGATCGATACGAGCGAGGGCCTCGCGTACACGGGCTTCGTGGAGAACGAGCTCGAGGGGACGCAGCGCGGTCAGTCGGGGACCTCGATCGGCTACTTCCTCTTGGACCGGTCGGACCTCATCGACAAGGACGCGCAGGTGGGGTTCAACCGGAGCACGGCCGGGCTTCTCGGCACGGACATCAACTCGACGGAGGACGTCCAGATCCGCTTCCTGTTCAACGGCGTCACGACGACGACGGATGCCGTCGTGCCCCTGTCGACGCGGGCCTTTGCGGATGCCCTTCACGCGGTCTTCTCGTTCGAACAGGTGCAGTCCCCGACGCTCACCCCGTCCGGGGGCTACCTGGGCGCCTGGCCGTTCCTTGCGGAAGGCGGCTGGCGTATCACGACCGTCGACGGTCGTCCCGCTCTCGGCGTGTGGAACAACACGTCGTACGCGCCGGGCATGGACGCATCGATGCGGACGTTCATGGACCCCCTGCTCGCGCCTCAAGAGGAGGGCTTCGACCTGCGATTCGCGAGCTCCGTGCAGATCTCGTTCTCCTATACCGGACAGGTGGCCGACGCAGGCGACCGCCTCACCCTCGAGCTCGCCCGCAGCCCGACGTACACGGACTGGGCGCCTCTGTCGATTAACAACTCGCTGGCCCTGCCGCCGACGCCCCTCGGCGCGTGGTCGAACGTCTCCGTGAACCTGTCGTCCTACATCGGCCAGCAGGTCCGGCTGCGGTTCCGCTTCGTCTCCGATCCCGTCGGCGTGGACCGCGGCTTCTTCATCCGGGACTTCGCGATCCGGGCGCCGTCGACGTACGTCGGGGAGGTCGCGGAGTCGAATG
>Ga0209108_10001450_pt1 | contig 13764 bp, 8 predicted proteins | sample Rifsed10ft1_FD_184003 | JGI IMG/M metagenome (GOLD analysis project Ga0209108, IMG submission 184003) | Soil microbial communities from Rifle, Colorado, USA - sediment 10ft 1 (version 2) | ecosystem: Environmental > Terrestrial > Deep subsurface > Rock core/Sediment | place: Rifle, Colorado...
CGGGAGGGTGCCTGGTCAACGCGCGAACGAGCCGGCGCACCGCCTCGATGTCGGACACGACCGGCGCGTGAAAGGCCGCCGTGTTCAGCAGTACCGCGCTGATTTCCTGCGCCCTGCCAACCGGCCGGCAGCGAACCTCGAGACGGCGCGTGCCGACATCCGATCCCAGCCAAGCTCGCGCACGGGCCTCGCCGGCGTCCAACCAGCGCATCTGCTCCAGCGGCCAGAGGAATTTCACCGGAGCCCCGGTCGAGCCCGACGTAGATGCCCGCATTCCCCGGCTGCCGGGAACCCGCAGTCCTTCGATGCCGAGTCGTTTCAGGTCTTCGCGCTCGAGCATCGGCAACCGCCTGACGTCGTCGATCGTGCGAATATCGTCGGGCGAAACGCCGCCATCGTTGAATCGCGCGTGATACCATGGCACCGCGGACGCCACGCCGAGCAATCGACGCAGCGCCTTCACCTGCAGGTCCTCGATTCGATCCCGGGACCACCACTGACTTTCCTTCAGTGCGGCGTACTGCGGTCCCGGACGCGCCGGATGCGCGTGCCAGAGCGCATACGCGATGTGTTCGCGCCATCCGTGGAGACCGGCCGGCGAAGCAGTCGTGGTCATCAGGACCTTTCGAGTAACGATGTGCCGCTCAGCCCCTGCTCATCCGCGCCTGACAAGGCGCAGGCTGTCGCGCCGATATCGGTGATCCGCGGAACACGCCCGATGTCGCGCAGCCGTGAGGCGCCCGGCGCGATGATCGCCCACGCATCATCCACGTGATTCCCTGACCGTCCACTGCCGACGCCGTTCCGTACAACCTCGCCGTGCACGGAAGATTGCACGCGCGCGACGCGCACACCCGGACGGTCGCCCCAGTGCACGACCAGGTCAGGCAGCGCAGCGACCTGGCTTCCCCAGTCCGTCATCTGGCTCATGCGCTCGACCCTGGAGATCGACGGCGAACCATCCGGATCGGTGAATGTCAGCAGCCCGTGCGCAATGATATCCGCCAGCTCGCTCACCTGCTCCGCGTCGACGATACCGTGCCGCTCCCGGCCGCGAAGATTGAAACGGATGTAGCCCTTGTTCTCACCGGGAACGGCCATGGCCCTGGTCCGCTTCCAGTCGAGTCGCATGTAGAGCCGCGTCGCGATGTCGGCAACGACGTCGTCAGGCAGGACACGCGCGATGCGGTCCCTCCAGGCGATCGGCACGGCGGACCGCAGCGCCCAGATCGGTGAACGCCGCTTCGAGCCGGCGGGTGGACGGGCATGGCCGCTCAGGACGGCGTCCAGCATTCCCGGCAGCAGGTCGGCCCGGCTCGTGTTGGCGCCCATCCCGGTCGGCGTGAAGACGATGACGTCAGCCGCCGGCGGCAGGACCGCGAGAATCCGTCGGAGCGCGGCATCAACCGCCTCGTACACGTCGGGGAGGCCGTCCCGCAGCGAGCGTTCGTCATCCGCGCCTAACGACCCCTCCGTCACGGCTGCGGGATCCCAGAGGTGGTGCCCGGCCTTGTGCGGCGCCCCGACGTTCAACCAGGCGAGCTCGAACGAGTCGCGTCGCAACAAGTCGACGGCCGCCGACGCAACACGGGCCGGCGCCTTTACCAGGTGATCGCGCCAGGCCAGCAGCGACGCCGCATCGCGCACTCCGTACACGTCATCGAGTGCCGCGGGGCGGCCGAGTTGCCGCGACAGGTCCCGCCGCAGCGCGCGCGGCAACGAAACGGCGCGTGCGCTCATTCGATCCTCGAACTGCCAGCCGCCGAGGAAGACGCCATTCATCGCGTGCGGCGCCCACGCCAGCGTTGGATCGATCACGAGGGAGCGCCGTCCGCGCGCGGTAAGGCGCTCCCATACGGTCGGCGGATGCGCGAACGCGTACATGAATCGCGGACGCTGACCGGCGGCCGACCAGGGGACGGCCGAGTACACCCCGTGGTCCCGCACATCGACGCCGGTGCAGAGCGTCATGTAGGTCGAGGACTGCAGGAAGGTCGCCTTTGCGTCCATGGACAGCCAATGTCCCCTGGACCGAAGCGCGGCGAGCACGGGAAGCCGGCCTGCCGCCATCATCCGCTCCAGCAGCGGGAGCGCGGGCGAGTCGAACTGGAGGATCGCGAGCATCAGAGCTTCTGCAGGGGCTGGATCTTCCCGGCGGTGGTGACGTGCGGCTCGGCGCGAACGACGCGCAGGGTCTCCCCGTTCTCCCAGACCTCCGCCATGAGCTGCTCCCCGGGACCGCGATGCCGGAGATGATCCAGTACCGTTCGCACGACCTCCCGCTCGTCGAGCGCCCCGATGGCGGGACTCGCGACCAGCGAGACCTTCGGCAACCCGCCTTCCTCGCGCTCCACCAGTTGCCAGTCGGTCGGCCGGCCGCCGTACCGCCTGACGAGAACCTCCTCCACGAGGCTGATCAGGCTCGTTCCGGTAACATGCATCCCCTCGCTGGTCAGCTTCTCGTAGCTGCGGATCGTGTGAAGATGCCGGCGAAACGAGCCGGGAAGGACGCCGCAGCCGCAATCCCGTTCCTCGATCACGCCGGAGTCACCGCTTTCCACGTTGAGCATGACTTTCGGCGCCGCCGCGAGGAGAGAGGTGTGAAAGAGCGCCCGCGTTGAGGTGCCATTGACGGCCCCGGAGCGGTTCCGCTGAATGGTGGCGATCTTGTCGCTCACCAGGTGCACGTCGTCGGGCGCGGCCGGTGCACGACAGGCAAGCCCGATCATCCCGGCTTCCACCATCGCGTAGTGAGTCGCGGCGCGGCATCCCGCCGCCGCGATGACTCGCGCCTTCGCCTCCGTGAACGGTTCACCAACGAGCACGAAGAGCGTCCCCGCGACATCCAGCCCGCGTTCCAGCGCCGCGCCACAGACGCGCACCGCGGCACTCGGCGTCGTCAGGCAGATGGTGCCGTGGGGACGACCCTCCGCCAGCCAGGCCGCCACGCGACCGGCTTCAGCGGCCGGCGTGTACTCGGGTCGTGGAAACCTCCAGCCGCTCACGCGAGCGACGGTGCGGATCGCGGCCGCGAACGCCTTGTGCCTGACGTCGACGTCGTCCGGACGTATCTGGGAGAACCAGCGAGCCACTGATGCCCCGAGCTTCGCGCGGATCAGGACACTCTTGATTCCGACCGCCCCTGGTGGCGCCGGCAGCCACAATCCCGCTCGCCACGAAGTCGCCCCGTGCGCCTCGTAGAACCCGGCGTGATACAGCGCTTCATGTTCGAGCAGGTCGAGTCCGATCAGGATGCGACGCGCGTCGCCGCCTGAACCACCCGTGTTCGTCTCGTATTCCCGCGCGCTCAGTGGGTTGTCGAAGTCCTCGGGCCGCAACGCGAGCTCGATTCCCGGCCGCCGCAGCGGCTTCAGGCCCTTGAACTCCTCCAGCGTGACATGCACCCCGGCATCGTGCAGCCGCTCCAGCGTTCCCTCGACGCCCACCTGGTCAATCAGTCGTTCGATGTCGCCGATCGTGAGCCTGGCCGAGTTCAGCAGAGGCCGGTACGGGCTGGCCGGAAAGTTGTGAATCGCCCGGCGAAGGAAGCGCGCGAACGACGCCTTCCTCGTTGCGAGTGACGTCTCGAGACGTCGGCGGGCCTCGTCCGCTGAAACAGGACTGCGCAGGAAAGGGCCAAGCCTGACGAGGAATCCAGCGGCTGCGGTTACTTCGTGCCAGGTCCCGACGCGTCGCGTCATCGCTTCCGCGCCAGCACCGCCACGAAGTGGCCGGTGAGGTATCGCGTGGGCAGCGCTGCGAGCCACTCGAAAGGCCTCCACAACCTGGCATAGCGCTTCTTCGTGATCGCGCGCCGGCGATCGACGAGGCGTCCGCCCAGCACTACCAGTATGCGCGGACTATGGAAGACGGCGCCCGTTTTCAGGACGTCGAATCCGCACTGCTCGAGCAGCAACCGCAGCCCGCGCGGGCCGAGTGTCGCGCCGAGCGCGTAGGGCACCAGACTGCGTCGCAGCCCGGCGGGAAGCATGTTGCGAAAACCGACGATGGGATTGACGGGGTTGTCGAGCGTGATCAGGAGATGGCCTCCGGGCCGCATGACGCGGTGCAGCTCGCGCACCGCGGCCGCGATGTCGTCGCGCGTCGGCAGGTGGTCGAGCGTGGAGTTCGACACGACACACTCGAAGGAATCCTTCTCGAACGGCAGGTTGCGCACGTCCGCTGCTTCCGCCCGAAGACCGGGGTGCCGGCAGCGAACGTCCTTCACCAGCGCCGGTGCAATGTCGACGCCGTAAACCCGGGCAAAGGAAGCCGACAGCCACGGGACGAGGCCCGTCCCGGTCGCCTCGTCGAACAGGTCCGTCTTCAGCACGCTGCCACCTGGATCGCGCGGCAGCCAGCGTTCCAGCAGGCTGACATTGACCGCGTCACTCACCATTCGCCAGGCCTTTCCATCTCCGCTGTGTTCCCACTCGGCGGCGATCCCGTCCCAGTACGCTGACGATTCCCCTTGCTCGACAGGGCGGGCATCGGAATCCGCCGTACGCTCGGCGCCAGGTGGCGATGTCATCATCACCAGTTCCTCAGGGCCACCGCGATCGCCAGCACGCTTCCGCCGGCCAGCAGTCCGATCGACAGCAGTCGCGTGGTGACCACCGCCGGGAGTGCCCGTGCGGTGAGCACGGCTGAGGTAGTGATCGCGATCAGCAACGCCGCGCTCGCGCCAGCGGCCTGCCAGCGCGGAACGAGTGCCACCGCGGCGACAGCGAACGCGACGAGCGACACCGAGTCGATCGCCAGCGGAAGACCGGGCCGGAGACGCAGTGAAGCGGATTGCACACCGATGGCCTGAAGCGGAAGCAGCGGCAGCATTGCCAGTACGGGGATCATGGGAGCCGTCGCGGGGGCGAATTGGTCCCCGACCACCAGCGGCAGCACGCGATCCAGGGCCAAAATGCCGCCGATGGCGCAGGCGGTGAGGACCCACAGCGCGCGTTCGCCAAGGTGACGCAGCCGGCGATCAGCATCGGACGGATCGCGGCTCCATGATCCAACCAGTTCGGGGAGGGAAACCGTGAAGAGCTCTCGAACCGCGAATATGATCGCCATCGCTATGCTCGCCGCCAGTCCGGCAAAACCCACCTCATCCGCGGCGAGGCCGAGCACGCTGGCGGCGATCACGGGGCCACGATAGGTCAGCTGTCCGACGAGTACCGCCAGCCCGGCCACCCTGCCGAACTGCATGGCTCCAGCGGGCACCGGCACGCCGCGCTCGGCGTGCCTGACGAGTGATGCGACCTGGCTGGCGGCGAACAACAGGCCTGCGACTGAACCGAGGGTGACGCTGGTCAGCACTCCCGCTGAACCTGCGAGCGGCGCGAGGATCGGGACCAGCACGAGCAACGCCAGGTTGCGCACTGAGATCCGGAAGCTCCAGATCCATGTTTCGCCGATCCCCAGCGCAATCTGCGCCGCGAGGATAGCCGCCACTTCCGCGCAGAGAGCCACGAAGACCAGTCCCGCATCGAGTGCACCGAACTGTGGTCCCGTAAACACGAGGATGGCGCAGATGATGCCGGCGATCGCCAGCTGCGCGCCTCGCAGCGGCAGCAGCTGGTACGTCATCGATCGCGCGAGTCCTGCCCTTCGTGGTTCTGGTTCTCCGGGAACGAATCGCGCGAGCGCACTGGGCGCACCGAGTGAGATCGCCACGGCACCGAGGGTCACGATGGCCAGGGCGACCGTCATGCGGCCGAAATCCGCGGGGCCGAGCAGGCGGGGGATGAGCGTGACCAGGAGGATTTGCGTGGCCAGCTCGAGGGCTTTGCCACGGATCGCTGCCTGACGCGGAGAGCTGCGCGTGGGTGGGTGTTGCGTGGGAGCTCCGGTCGCAGCAGCAGGGGGCACACGCAGCGAATCTCCGGCTTGGGAATCATCGTGTGGCGACAGGTGCCACCTCTCCCTGACCATTCGCCCAATCTGCCCTCGTTAAGGACTAGCTCAACGCGTTTGTGCAATGGCCGTGCCAACACGTTAGAGCGACCGTCAGCGCAATTTCAGGGGCTAATCCGGACTTGGTTGCGTGTTGTCGAGCCGTCTGATCGGCCGCTGCAGGACCTATCGCTTCCTCAAACCCCTGCCAGCCAACACACCGGTCGGACGCCCCTCGGCGACGACTAGCTGCCCGTTCACCAGTACCCAGCGCATCCCCACGCTCAGCTTCTCGGGCTCCACGTAGGTCGCCTGCTCGCGGATGGTCGCCGGGTCGAAGACGATCACGTCGGCGAAGTAGCCGGCCCGGATCGCCCCGCGTTCCCCTATTCCATAGACCTCCGCCACCTGCTGCGACGCCGACTGGATCATCCGTTCCATCGTGACCACCGGCTTGTCCAGCACATAACGACGGATCTTGCGCGGATACGTCCCGTACAGCCGCGGATGACCGCCCGACCCGTCGGAGCTGGTCATCACGAACGGATCCTTCATGAAGGTTTCGATGTCGCGCTCGGTCATGTTGAACGACGCAACGCCCATGTCGAGCCCCGCGCGGATCATCTCCAGCGCGGTCTCGACCGCCGGAGTGCCCTTTTCGGTTGCGACCTGCTTGAGCGTCCGGCCGATGTACCGTTGCGCCGCGGACGATCCATTGATGAGGAGCAGCGTGCTGTCACCGCCGCGCCGGCGCAGGTTGTCGCGCATCTCGGCCAGGATTCGCTCCCGTGTCGGCGCGTCGGCGATGCGGGCCCGCAGCGAATCCCCTCCGCCGGCCTGCGCCCAGCGCGGAAGCAGCGCCGCGCTCAGTCCGGTCCCGCTCGCCGTCCACGGATACTGATCGGCCACCACCATGTGGCCCTGCGCCCGCTCTTCGCGCATGAGCCGCAGCACACTGTCCGCGTAACCCCAGACGTCGACGCCTAACGCCTTGACGTGGCCCAGGTTCGTCGTGAGCCCGGACTCCCGGCCGATGCGGATCGCCTCACGCACCGAATTCATCAAGCCGATGGTGTACGAGCTCTCGTCACGCTGGTGCGAATCGTAGACGCCGCCCCAGGGTTTCGCGGCGGAGACGACGCGGATGACTTCGTCCGTCGTCGAATAACTCTGTGGTGCATAGAAGAGTCCTGACCCGACACCATACGCTCCCTCGCGCATCGCCCTGTCGATCAACGCGCGCATGCTGTCGATCTGAACCGGCGTCGCTGGAGCCGAGGAATTGCCCATGACCCTGGAGCGCACCGTGCCGAAGCCCACCAGCGTAAAGAGGTTCGTCCCGACGCCCACGCGCTCGGACTCGGCCATCACCCGCGCCACATCGAACGGTCCGCGCCCGTCCGGGCCGATGGTCACCGTGGTGACGCCCTGCATGAGTGCCGGCACGTTCCGGCGGCCGTCCTCGCCGAGGCCGGGCACGCCCGCCATGGAATGCGTGTGCGGATCGATGAACCCCGGCGCGACGATCAGCCCCCGCGCCTCGAGCACCCGCCCCGCGACCACCCTCGACTGCGCCGCGTCGCCAATGAACACGATGCGATCGGCGCGAATGCCGACGTCCGTTACCCGGCCCGCGACTCCCGAGCCGTCGTACACGGTGCCGCCGCGCACGAGGATGTCGACGGAGTCGGGGCTCTGAGCGAGGGAAGCGATCAGTAAGGGGACGAGCGAAATCATGGAAGGCAGGAATTAGAGAACCAGCGATCAGCGACTAGCGACCAGCGACCAGCGACTTCCAACATCCAGCATCAGCCCCAGTTCCAGCAAATAGCCCTCGCACCCAGCACTGACAACTCAGCGTCCACTTTCCAGTCGTTCAGCGATTCGCGTGATCTGCGCTGCCGCATTTTCCATTGCGGCCGCCACCCGCCCCATCTCGCGCCCCGCCTCCGCCCACTCCTTCTGCTCGATCGCCTCGCGCGCGGCCGGCATGGTCTTCACGCCATACCCGGTGTAGTAGCCCGGCGCGTACAACAGGTGCCGGTACCACGGCCGCTTCGGCAGCCCCTCCGTGGACGTCAGCGTGCGCTCGGTGTCCTTGAGCATCCCGTTCACCGCCACCGCCGTCGCCTGGTCGATGCTCCCGCCTAACGCGACGGCCTGGGCGCGCTCGAACCGCGCCGCCGCCCGCGACAGCGACTCGGCGGCGTTGTCCAGCGGCGCAAAATTGAGGAACGGCGCCGGCGCCTCACGCGCCGGCAGGCGCTCCGGCTGCTTCGGATCCGCGGTCGCCGCCAGCACGCCATCGTCCAGTTGCCGGTTCACCTCGGCGATCCGGCCGGCCACCTCCTCCCGCAACGCCTTGAGCTCACCCACGTAACCGCGCGCCGTCTCGGCCAGCGCGCCGAATTCGTGAGGCAGGATATCGGCGTTGGCCGTCCGCATGACGATCGTACCCGCCACCTGGGCCAGCGCCCGGCCATACACGAACGAGGCGTCACTGAAGCGCGTGAACCAGCTGAACGTGTCGTAAATGGAGTGGTAGATTCCGCCGCCATCTTCGCCGCCAAAGCCGACGTTCAGCGTCGCCACGCCCAGGTGTTGCAGGAACGGCGTGAAGTCCGAGCCGGACCCCAGCGCGTCGATGCGAAGGTCGGAGCGCTCGCGCGCCTCGCGTCGCTGCGCCGGCGAGCCGAAGCGAATCCGTGCCGCCTGAGCCCGGCGCCAGACGGTGCCACCCGTCTCGGGGTCTTCCACCACGCGGGCGACCTGGTTCACCAGCCGCTCCAGCGAGTGTGACCCGCCGGCGCCGAGGTAGCCGCGCCCGTTGCCGTCGGTGTTGAGGTACAGCACGGCCTTCTGCCGCAGCTCGGCCGCATGATCCTCCGCCCATTCCGTGGAACCGAGCAGCGCCGGTTCCTCGGCGTCCCAGGCGGTGTAGACGATGGTGCGGCGCGGGCGCCAGCCCTGCTTCACCAGCTCGCCTAACGCCCGGGCCTCCTCCAGCTCGGCGATCATGCCGGCAATCGGGTCCTGGGCGCCGTTCACCCAGCCGTCATGATGATTCCCGCGCACGACCCACTCGTCAGGCAGCTCGCTGCCGCGCAGCGTCGCCACCACGTTCCAGACCGGGGCCAGCGTCCAGTTGAACTCCGCCTTCAACCGGACCCGTGCCGGACCGGGGCCCGTCTTGTAGGTGATCGGCAGTGCGCCGCGCCACGACTCGGGCACCACCGGGCCACCGAGTGCGGCGAGCAACGGCTGGGCGTCCGCGTACGAGATGGGAAGCACAGGGATCTTCATGATCGTGGTTGCCGCCGACCGATCGATCCTGCTCGCGTTGGGCGTGGCGCCCGTTCCAACGGTGAGTGGGTCGCCGGGCGCTACCGGCAGGTCGAGCACGCTGCCGCGCTGCACGCCGTCCTTGGGACGCCAGGGGCCGACTGGGTAGACGTCGCCTTGCGCATAGCCGTCGTCGCGCGGGTCGGAGTAAATGATGCAACCCACCGCGCCTCTTTCCGCGGCCAGCTTTGGCTTGATGCCACGCCACGAGCCGCCGTAGCGGGCGATCACGATCGCGCCACGCACCGAGATGCCGCGACGGTCGAGCTCCTCGTAGTCCGCGGGGACTCCGTAGTTCACATAGACGAGCGGTGCGGTGACATCACCCTCGCCCGAGTACGAGTTGTAGGTCGGTAGCTGCTCGGCGCGCTGTGAGGTCGACGGATCGTTCGGGATCACCGGTTCCTCGAGCTTCGCGACGAATCGCGTGGGTTCGACGAGTTCGACCCGCCGCTCCTTTGGCGTCGGGAAGAGCACGCGATACTCCTCGATCTTCGCCTCCCAGCCGTACGACGCGAACTGGTCGCGCAGCCACTCCGCGTTCGCCTTGCCATACGGCGACCCGACGTGATGCGGGCGCGCCGTGAGTCGCTCCATGGCGGCCCGGAGTCGCGCGAGGTCCGGAATGGCGCGGAATCGGCCTTCCCAATCCCTCTGTGCGGTCGCCGACGCCGCGGTGAAGCCTCGCAGCTCGGCTCCCTGAGTGATGGGTGTCGCGAGAAGCGCGACCGCAAACAAGGAGACGGCAGGAATTCGCAGGTTGTTCAACACAACATGTATCTCAGTTAAGGTGTGACATGACGTAAAGAACCGATTAATTCTCGGGGCCAACTTGGTGACGGACAAGAGTCACGTCCAGTCGATCAGGCGGCTAAGCCCATTCATGGCTTGACCTTCTGACGAGAACGGGTTCGGGCCATCCGCCTGACACGTTTGGTTCCAGCTCTTCACCTGCTCTTTCCCGATCTACCGATGACCCATACTGTAGGGCGGAACCTGCGCCAGCTTCACGGAAACAAAGGGGAGAACGAAGGAGTTCCATGCACCGGCTTCACCCAGCCACGTTCACAGTAGTCCGTCGGGTAATGCCCGGCGTACTCGCCTTTTTCGCGGTGGCCAGTGCGGGTGCCCAGGAGGGAACCCTGGGGACCGGGGGAATCCGTGGTACCGTGCGAGACTCCACGGGTCAAGCGATCATGGGCGCGCAGGTCACGATGCCGGGCACGTCGCTCGTGGCCGAATCGGACGAAAGCGGCCAGTTCGAACTGGCCAAGGTCCGCCCGGGAATGTTGTCGATGCGGTTCCGTCGACTTGGATACCAGCCCGATACGATCGAACTCCTGGTGCTGGCGGGTAAGACCATCCCGCTCGAGGTGACGCTGACGAGGCTCGCGGTTGCACTGACTCCGATCGTGGTCACGGGTCGCGCCGAGCTGACCGGGTGGCGGCGGGGTTTCTACGAGCGGAAAGACGTTGGCGCGGGTCGTTATTTCACCCGGGAAGACATCGAGAGGCGGAACCCGAGCCAGATGAGCGACATGTTCCGGATGATCCCCGGCGTCACGGTAATGCCGTCGCAGGGCATGATCCGCAATCAGCTGCGATTCCGCGGTGCACGTGGTGGTTGCGCGCCGCTCACGTGGCTCGACGGAGCGCCACTCTCCTCGGGCGAGTTCGATATCGACGCGCTCTCACCCCGGTCGATCGAGGCCTTCGAGGTCTATACCGGATCGATCGTGCCACCACGGTTTTCAGTCGCGCCAGGCATCGGCCCACGCACCTGTGGCGTGATCGTGGTCTGGTCCCGCGAGGGCGAGCGTCGCCCGAAGCGGCCGTCGCCTAACGCCAAGTCGACGGCGTCGGAACTCGTCAAGCTGGTAGACGACCGCCAGATCTTCACCGCCGCGCAGGTGGACGTCTCGGCCCGGCAGGACAGCCTCCATCCGGTGAGGCCGGTGTACCCTGACGCGCTGTTCGACGCGCAGGTCAGCGGAGCGGTGATGGTGGAGTTCATCGTCACGTCCGCCGGCGAGGTGGACATCGAACGGATCAGCGTCGTCTTCGCCACACATCCCGGATTCATCGATCCGGTGCGGCGGGCGCTCGAAGACGCCGTGTACGTCCCGGCGATTCGTGGAGGCTACCCGGTGCACCAGGTCGTGCAGCACGAATTCCAGTTCGTGCCTGACGCTTCGGCGAAGCGACGCCGCTAAAAGATCCGGCTGGGTTGTTGGAACTGGCAACTCAGCTGGATCTTCAGTCCTCGCGTTTAGGTACCGGGCCCGCGACGGCAATGCCCATCGCGTGATAGCCCTTGTCGACGTAGATCGTGGTCGCGGTGATCCCTGACGCCAGGTCGCTGGCCAGGAACGCCGCCACATTTCCCACTTCGGCGCCCTTCAGCTCCTCCGTCAGCGGCGCGTTGGCCGCACAGAACGTGACGAGCTGGTCGACGACGCCGATCGCGCTGGCCGCGCGCGACGCGAACGGACCGGCCGAGATCGTGTTGACCCGCACGCCCCAGGCACGCCCGGCCTCGAACGCGAGCATGCGCGTGTCGCTCTCGAGGGCTGCTTTCGCCGACGACATCCCCCCTCCATAGAACGGTACGGCGCGTTCACTGGCCAGGTAGGTCAGGGACATCGCACTGCCACCTTTCCCCATCAGCGGGCCCAGGCTTCGCATCATCGAGACCATCGAGTACGCGCTGACGCCTACCGCGGCCATGTAGCCGGCGCGCGTCGTATCGATGAGCGCCTTCCTCACCTCGGGTCCGTTGGCCAGGGAGTGGACGAGAATGTCGATGCCATTCGGGCCAAAGTCGGCGGCGATCTGCGCGGCGAGGCCCGCGATGGAATAGTCTCCGATGTCCCTGTAACGCTTGTTGTCCAGCACATCGGCTGGAACATCGGCCATGGTGTCGAAGGCAGCATCCAGCGGGTAGATACGTTCGAACTGGAGGAGCGAGCCGTTCGAGAGCCGCCGCGCATCGTCGATCTTCCCGCGCTCGAGCAGGGTCCGGAAGATGTTGAGCGCGGGTGGCCAGGTGCCGGCACACACGGTGGCGCCGGCCTCCGCGAGGGCCTTCGAAATCGCGAATCCAAAACCGTTGTCGTCCGCAACGCCCGCTACCAGAGCGCGCCGCCCGCTGAGGTCGATTGGAAGCATGGGGGAAATATGAGCGCAAAGCGCAAAGCGCAAAGAGAGGCCGGCAGGAAAGCGGGTTGTGGGTTGACAAGAGGGCGCTCCTGTCGATTCCACGCGTTCGTAAGACCCCTCTGCGCCTTGCGCCTTGCGCTTTGCGCTTTGCGCTCACCCTCTTAAGTCGTGACCAGCTATCCAGCCTCGGTGGTAACCGTCCCGGACCGGAGCACCTCGCTCGACGGGCCGCGCCCTTCCTTCTCGCGCGCGCTCTGGCGGATCGCCTCGGCCGACGTGTCGTGCGGCAATGTCGTGACGCTGTTGCGAGACGGCGGGGAGACGTTCGACGCGATGATTGCGCTGATCGAGTCCGCCACGGAAACGCTCGACTTCGAGGGCTACATCTTCCGGCACGACGAGGTTGGCGATCGCTTCATGAAGGCGTTTGTTGAGGCCGCTGAGCGTGGGGTGCAAGTCCGAGTGCTCGTGGACTGGCTCGGTCGGCTGCCCACACCCTGGTCGTACTTCCGGCAGCTCAAACGCGAAGGACTTGAGGTTCGTCTTTTCAACCCGCCGGGGTTCCGCGCCTGGTTCGGCCTGCTGCCCCGTGACCACCGGAAGGTGATCGTGGCCGACGGTCACAGCGGCATTACGGGCGGCATCGGCATCGGCCGCGAGTGGCAGCACGGCATGATCCGTCGCCGGCGGTCACCCTGGCGCGACACCGCGGTGAGGATCGACGGCGACGGGGCGAAGGACCTGCAGCAGGCGTTCGAGCGGATGTGGGCGCGCTCACGGGGGCGCACCGGGCCCCGGCCCCGGTTGATCCGTGCCCCGCGCTCGTCCTTCCTGAACGCCAGGCTGCATCCGGGCAGCCTGGTGGGGATCATCGAGGGAGAGCCTGGGAAATTCCGAGTGTCCCGGTCGATGCAGATCCAATCGGTTGCTGCCGAGAAATCGATCTGGATCGCCAGCGCCTATTTCATGCCATCGCCGTCCGAAATCGAGGCGTTGTCTGGCGCCGCGCGCGACGGTGTGGACGTGCGCATCCTGGTGCCCAGCCGGTACGACCACTTCTGGCTGCGGGGCCTGATGACCCGGTCGTACCAGCGGCTGCTCCGCAACGGCGTGCGCATCTGGGAGTGGCGCGGGGAGATGATGCACGCCAAGACCAGCGTCGTGGACGGTCGCTGGATGCGGGTGGGGTCGACCGACTTCAACCCGCTGGGAATCGCGATCAACTACGAGCTCGACGCCGTGATCGAGGACGCGGCGTTAGGTGCGGCCGCCGAAGCGATGTTCATGGAGGACCTGCAGCAGTCGCGGGAACTGCTCTCTCGCTCCGGCCAGCTCAACCCTGGAGCAGATGGAGAAGGCTCGAGGCTCGAG
>Ga0209108_10001452_pt1 | contig 13750 bp, 10 predicted proteins | sample Rifsed10ft1_FD_184003 | JGI IMG/M metagenome (GOLD analysis project Ga0209108, IMG submission 184003) | Soil microbial communities from Rifle, Colorado, USA - sediment 10ft 1 (version 2) | ecosystem: Environmental > Terrestrial > Deep subsurface > Rock core/Sediment | place: Rifle, Colorado...
GGGGGCGAAAACCTGGTGCGGTACGCGGCCATCATGCACGACGTGAACCGGGCGGCGGGCCGCAACGGGTTGGGCGCGGTAATGGGGTCCAAGCGGCTGAAGGCGGTGGCGGTGCGGGGCACCCTCAACCTGCCAGTGATCCAGCGCGCGCCCGTGACGCAGGTCTCCAAGTGGCTGGGGCAGAACTATAAGACCCTGGCATCGTGGGCGACGGCGCCGGGGCGGGGCACGCAGGACTCGCTGGCGTGGTGGGGGCATTTGGGCGCGCTGCCCACCGGCAATTTCAACGTGCCCATGTGGGATGACCGCGCCAACCTGAGCGGCGAGCGCAACTACGAGATGTTCCTCAAGGAGCGCGACACGTGCCAGGCCTGCCCCATCACCTGCAAGCAGGTGTTCGGGCACGAGTCCGAGAACCCGTACCAGAAGCTGAACCCGGAATATGGCGGGCCGGAGTATGAGGCGATGGCGGCGCTGGGGGCGACCTGCCGCGTGGCCGACAACCTGGCGGTGAGCAAGGCCGCCGAGTTGTGCAACGCCAACGGGCTGGACGTCATCTCCACCGGCGCCTCCATTGGATTCGTGATGGAGTGCTTTGAGCGCGGCCTGCTGACGGCGGCGGACACGGGCGGGGTGGCGTTCCGCTGGGGGGACGGCGAGGTGCTGGTGCGGGCGGTGGAGATGATCGCGCGCCAGGAGGGCTTTGGGCGGGTGCTGGGCGAAGGCGTGGCGCGCATGAGCGAGCGCTTTGGCCCTGAGACGGCGGACTTCAATATCACGGTCAAAAGGCAGGAACTGCCCATGCACGAGCCGCGCCTCAAGCAGGTGCTGGGCGTGGGCTATGCCGTTGCCCCTGTCGGCGCGGACCACATGATGAACGTCCACGACACCGACTTCTCCGGCGAGAGCGACGCGCTCAAGCGGGTGAACGAGGCCCTGCCGCGCCCGATTGGGCCGTTGAAGCCGAGCGACCTGGGCGAGGACAAACTGCAAGTCTTCTATCACGAGCTGAACTGGATGCATTTTCAGGATTGCGCCGTCAACTGTCACTTCTATCCCTATCACTACGACCACCTGGCGAGGGCGCTCTCGGGCGTGGCGGGGGTTGAGTTCACCGTGCCGGACGTGCTGGCGGTTGGCGCGCGGGCGCAGACCCTGGCGCGGCTGTTCAACCTGCGCGAGGGCTTTACCGCCGACGACGACAAGCTGCCCAAGCGCGTGATGAAGGCGTTCGAGAGCGGGCCGCTGGCGGGGGTGAAGATCAACCCGGAGTCATTCGCGTGGGCCAGGGCGCGCTACTATGAGCTGATGGGCTGGGATAGAGAGACGGGCGTGCCCAACCGCGAGACGGTGCGGGCGCTGGGGTTGGACGAATTCCTCCTTGCGCCCGCCCAACCATGATCAACCGGCGCGCGACCCTGCTGCTCTCGGCGGGGCACCTGTTCACGGATATCAACCAGGGCGCGGTGCCGGCGCTGCTGCCGTTCTTCGTGGCCGAGTATGCGTTGTCGTATCAGCAGGTGGCGGGGCTGGTGTTCGCGGGCACCATCGCGTCGTCGGTGGTGCAGCCGCTGTTTGGCCGCTATGCCGACCGTTCCTCGGCGGCGTGGTTGATGCCGGTGGGCATCGCCGCGGCCGGCGTGGGGCTGGCGCTCACCGGGGTGTTCAGCAGCTACTGGCCGATGGCGGCCGGGCTGATGCTGAGCGGCCTGGGGGTGGCGGCCTTTCACCCGGAGGCCGCCCGCTCGATGAACGCCGCGGCCGGTTTGCGCAAGGCCACCGGCATGAGCGTGTTTTCGATCGGCGGCACGGCGGGCTTCGCCCTCGGCCCACTGGCAGCCACCGGGTTAATGCTGGCGTTTGGGGTGCGCGGCGCGGTGTGGATGGCGCTGCCGGCCGCGGCCTATGCAGCGGTGCTGCTCACTCAACTGCCGGCCCTGCCGCGCCTGCGGCACAGCCACCGGCCGGCGGCCGGGGCCGAGCCGGGCGCGGCGGCCAGCCCCGATGCCTGGGGGCCGTTTGGCGTGCTGGCGGCGGCCATCACCCTGCGCTCGGTGCTGTTCTTTGGCTTCAACACCTTTCTGCCCCTGTATTGGATTGACGTACTGGGCCAATCGGCCGCGGCGGGCGGGGCGATTCTGTCGCTGTGGCTGGGCAGCGGGGTGATCGGCTCGCTGGTGGGCGGGCGGCTGTCGGACCGCTACGGCGCGCGGCGGGTGGGGCTGATCAGCACCTTGCTCATAGCGCCGCTGGTGCCGGTCTTTGTCGTGTTGCGGCACCCGTTGCCGGCCGGGCTGCTGATCGTGTTGATGAGCATCTTGATGACGCTGCCCAGCAGCGGGCTGATCGTGCTGGGGCAGGATATGGTGCCGAACCACGTGGGCGTGGCGTCGGGCGTCACCATTGGGCTGTCGGTGAGCGTGGGCGGGGCGTCGGCGCCGCTGTTGGGCTGGATGGCCGACAACTTCGGCATCCCCACGGCCCTCAGCGGGCTGACGGCGGTGCCGCTCGTCATCGCGGCCCTGCTGGTCATTCTGAGCAGAATGCGATCCACACCGTAAGGGCGAAGCATTTGCCCATTGCGGCTGGATAGATCAACGCGCCCGCTGGCAAATGCTTCGCCCCTACCAGGACGATCCCTGAAAGTTGCGGTCCATGAAGATCGACTCCATCGAAGTCCACCACTACCGCCTGCCGCTGGACCCGCCCTTCAATGCGGCCTGGGACCCGCGCCCGCGCGCCAGCCACACCGCCACCCTGGTGCGCGTGCGCGCGGGCGACTACGAGGGAGTCGGCTCGGGCGATGCGATGCTGGGGTTTGGCGGGTGCGAGGGCTACTTCCTGGGGCAGGACCCGTTCGCCATCGAGCGGCATGTGCGCCTGCTGGACAACCTGCAATTCCACTATGGGCGCATGTGGCCGCTGGAGGTGGCGCTGTGGGACGTGATGGGGCAGATCAGCGGGCAGCCCGTGTGGAAGCTGCTGGGGGGGCGAAGCAACCGTGTGCGGCTGTATGCCTCCTGCGGCGAGCGGCAGCCAGCCGAGCAGCGGGCCGAGTCGGCGCGGCAACTGCGGGACATGGGCTTCCCGGCGCTTAAGGTGCGGTTCCACGCCGCTGATCCAAATGAAGACATCGCCGGGGTGCGGGCGGTGCGCGAGGCGGTGGGCGACGGGATGGAGATTCTGGTGGATGCCAACCAGGGCTGGCAGATGCCGTGGGATGCCGCGCCGCCTTGGGACTTCAAGACCGCGCTGTGGGTGGCGGACGCGCTGGCGGAGTTGAACGTGTTCTGGCTGGAGGAGCCGCTGCACCGGCACGACTATCGCGGGCTGGCCCAACTGCGGCGGCGGGCGAACGCGCGCATCGCCGGGGGCGAGGGCAACCGCGAGTTCGCCGAGCTGCGCGAGTATTTGCGGCACGGCTCGCTGGACGTGTACCAGCCGGACGTGGTGTGGAGCACGGGTCTGTTGCGGGCGCGGCAGATCGCGGCGGAAGTGCAGGCGGCGGGGGCGCTCTACTCGCCGCACACCTGGGGCGATGGGCTGGTGGTGCTGGCGAACATGCACGTCGCGGCGGCGGTATCCACCGCGCCGTTCGTCGAGTTCCCGTATGACCCGCCGGGGTGGAGCCTGGAGCGACGCGATTACGTGCTGCCCGCGCCGCTCGCGCCGGAGCCGGGCGGCTGGCTAACCTTGCCAGATGGGCCGGGGTTGGGAGTGCGGGTGGACTGGCAAAGGCTGGAGCCGCTGCGGATTGAGGCGGGGACGATGGGGTAGTTGGATTTTGCGCAATCCGCAAGGGGCATGGGTTGACTCTCTTTGTGCTATAGCGCACACTTGAAGCGATGCATAGGCGTTGGATAGGTGACTTTAGAGCAGCGCCGGTGGTGAGCGATGCTTGAGGCGGGCGGCTGCACCGTGGCGCTGATGCCTTCCGGCCGGCGGGGCACGGGCGGCCGTGGCCCAGGTCGGAGCCGCCATCGGGGAAGGTGGCGCCGACGCATGACGATCGCGGGGCTCCTGGCGAGTGCGGCACTCGTCGCCGGCTTCGCCGTCGGCGTGGTCGTGGCCGGGCGTCTCGCCCGTCGGTCCGGGCTGGGGCTCGCCCACCCGGCCGTCGCCTGGGTCGCGCTCCACGCGGTCCTCTTCGGCATCGGGGGCATCGCCCTCGCCCTCGTCGACGATCGTCCGTCGGCCGCCGTCTACACCGGAGCCGCCGTCCTCGTGTTCTCGGTCGGCGCGCTCGCCTCGGAGGCGCTGGCCGCCCGCCGCACCGCAGCGTCGGCGGACCGGCCGTCGACCGACTGGCCGTCGACCGACCGGCCGTCGACCGGCGATCGTGCCCCGGTTCGACTCGTCGTGGCCGTCGTCCTCGCCGTGGCGAGCGTGGCACTCGTCGTGCCGACGCTGCTCGAGAGCGGCATCCCGTTCCTCACCACCGACATCACCGGCTCGCGCACCGAGATCGCCGGCCTCGTCGTCCAGCCCTTGCGTGTTGCGCTGCCCGCCCTCGCCATCGCGCTCGTGCTCCGCGCCCGCCGCGCCGACCCCGCCGAACGCCGTCGGGCGCTCGTCGTTGCCGTCGGCGCCATCGCGATCATCGGCGCCTTCGAGCTCCTGCTCGCCAGCCGCTACCTCATCGCCGAGCTGGCGGCAGCGCTCGTGCTCGCCTGGCTGCTCGCCGGCGGTCGGTTTGCCTGGCGGGTCGCCGCCGCCGGGGTCCTGGCCGCGGCCGTCCTCTTCGGCGGTGTCCAGCTCCTTCGCGCCTGGGACCTCGCCGCGGAGGATCCGCTCGGTTTCCTGGCCGAGCGGACGGTCAGTCGCGTCGTCCTCGTCCAGCCGCGGACGCTCGATGCCCTGGTGGACCGGATCCCCGACGACGAGCCCTTCTTTCTGGGGCTCACGTGGGTCCGCCGGGCGGGGCCACTCTTCGGCCGCGACGACATCCCCAACCTCGGCTACTGGATCTATCCCGCCGCCGTGGACGACCCGTCCGCGAGCGGCGGCTACGCGGCGCCCGGTCTCATCGGCGAGGCCTGGGCGAACTTCGGCTGGGTCGGGCTGCTCCTCCTCGGCTTGACGGGCGTCGCCGCCGAGCGGCTCGGCGCCCTGACGGCCGCCCGACGAGGCGGGTCCGCCGATGTCGCCGCGGCCTCACTGGCGATCCTGTTCCTCGCCCGCACCCACGCGCTGGGCCTCGTCGGCCTGGGCGTCCTGTGGTTGCTCGTGGCGCTCTGGCGACTAGCCGACGGGCCGGAGAGCGGGCTCGGACGCGACATCCGACGGGTATTGGCGTGGCGCACCGGCTAGGCCGGCCGACGGCCTACTGGAAGGTGCCGGCCCGGACCTGCGCGGAGAGCTCCTTCATCCAGCCGACCATCGTCGGGTTTCGGAGCTGGTCCATCGAGTAGTTGGTGTTCGTCCAGGTGTGGAACGCTACCCCCTGGACGGAACCGTACGTGAACGCCTCTCGGACCTGGCGCCACAGCAGCGACTTCGACGGCAGCTGCTTCTTGTGGCAGCGCGGGGCAAGGTACTTGTGCGTCTGGACCATGACGTAGACGGGCCTGCCCGGCGTCTTGGCGGCCACGACCTTGCGGACCTTGGCATACCACTTCGGTCCGTAGGGCTGGTAGTAGGTCCCGTACGAGGAGCATCCGCCGTTCTTCGTCTCCACCGGGTACCAGTCGACCATCACGACGTCCGCCATGCCCCCCTGGTATGGGTTGACCGTGTCCCCGAAGTGCGGGATGTCGCCGAAGAGAGCGTACACGGTATGGGCCGGATCGGCGGTCTTGAACGCCCTGTACAGCGCCCGGATCTCCCACGCGGCGATCCGGTTCCAGGACGGCTCCTTGACCGTGAGGTAGCCGTCGAGGTTCGGGTGCGCCTTGACCGCGTTGACCCAGCGCGGGACGCGTGTCGGGTAGACGATCCCGGTCGAGGACACGGTCTGCGCGAAGTGGAAGATGACCTTGAGCCCGCAGGCCTGGGCCTCGTTGAGATAGTTCACCGGCGCGGTCAGGGAGGAGGAGGCCGTCACGTTCTTGATGACGTGCGTGAACGCCCCGTTGCAGATCCCGTGCCGGTTGGCGCGCAGATCCTGCCATGGCACGTTCTGGAGGATCATCGGCGAGCTCGTCGGGTAGCTGATCCCCTGGGCCCGCGGCGCGGTCGCACCGGCAAGCATCCCGAGGACGAGGAGCGTCGCCGCGGCGACTGCCATCGAGCGGACGAAGCGGGCGGACGGTGAGGCGGCGAGGGTCAACGAGGTCATGCGCCCATGGTCCACATTGGCGCGAGGGGCGGCAACCCACCTGGTAGGAAGCGCGGCCATGGATGGAAGTACCACCGGTGTGGTGACTATCGTCACCGCTCAGGCGCTGCAGTCTCGGCTGTGGTCTCGGCTGTGGTCTCGGCTGTGGTCTCGGCTGCGGTCGCGGGCTTCGGCTCCGCCGGCCAGGCCGCGAACGGCCGAGCCGGCGGGAAGTGCTTGGCGATCCAGGTGCGCTGGACCTTGAGGTTCGGGGCGAATGACGAGCCGCCGCGACCATCGGCATAGGTCCGCGGGCCGAAGACGACCCGGTCGACGCTCGAGATGTCTGTCGCGGCGATGGCCTTGAAGATGTCCGCGGCATGCTCGAGCGGCAGGTCGGTCCGGACGGTGTCGCTGGCGATGCCGAGCAACCTCGGCAGCTTGTCGATCCCCTGGCGGCGGACCTTGTCGACGACGGCGAGGATGAGGAGCTGCTGGCGACGGGCCCGCTCGAAATCGTTGTCGCCCTTGCGGCTGCGGGCGAAGATCAACGCCTGGTTCGACGTCAGGTGGCTCTTGCCGGCGGGCAGGCCCCAACCCTGGGTGCGTCCGTTGACCCAGTAATAGGGGTCGTAGTACGCCTTCTTGAGCGTCACGTCGACGCCACCGATGGCCGAGATGAGCCGCTTGAAACCCTCGAACCCGATGAAGACGTAGTTGTCGACCTCGAGCCCGTAGGCGCGGGCGATCGCCGCCTTCATCGCCCGCCCACCGTGGCCGGTCGTGCTCTGGAGATACTGGTAGAGCCCGTTGACCTTGGGCCCGTACGCCCCCTTCTGCGGAAGCGGGAACTCGACCGTGTCGCGGGGGATGCTGAAGGCCGCGGCCGCGCCCGACGACGGGTCGACAGACACGACGAGGATGGCGTCGGTCCGATTCCCGGGGTGCGCCGGGCGGTAGTCGGAGCCGAGCAGCAGGACCGTCAGCCGGCCATCCGCACCGAGGATCGGATCGGCCTCTGGCGAGACCGGCGTGGGCGACGGCAGGGGCGACGCGGAGGGGTGAGGCGTCGGGTCGGGCGGCAGGGCGGGAGCGCTCGCACCCGGTGGCAGGATCAGCGGGGTGGCGGGCGGTTCCTCGTCGCCTTCGGCCGTCGTGGCCGGTCCGCTCAGCGCGCCTGTGGCGAGCACGCCGCCGACGGCGACTGCCGCGACCAGCAGGAGCGGCAACGCGAGCGCGACCACCTTCGAGGTCGCGCTCAGGGCGTGCCATGTCTCGCGAACTGGCGACATGTCGCGAACATACCAGACCTCTCCCGACCGCACCCCGGGACCTTTTTCCTATCCGGACCCCACCCGACGGGGCACCTCTGAGCGTGCCCGAGATGGCGCGGGACGGTTCCGGCCTCTGCTAGCATGCCGGGCAAGCCGGCCGCGAGCGGGAGCGCGGTCGAGGGGAGGAGCCGTGATCCGACGTCACGCGGCCGCGCTCCATCTCGCGCTGGCATCGGCCGATGCGATCAGCGCGATGGCCCTCTTCGTCGTCCTGTCCGTCGTTCGATTCGACCCCGAATCATGGTTGGCGACGTGGGCTTCCGCAGGCATCGACGGATGGGCGGCGGCGGTCGTGTTCGGGATCTCATGGACCGCGGCCCTCGCGACCCAGGGCCTCTATCGCCTCCGCGCCCGCTGGTCGATCCGCCGCGAGCTCATCGACATCGCGACCGCGGCGTTGCTCCTCGCGGTCGCCATGTTCGCGCTCCTCTTCTGGCTCAAGCTCCCGGACGTCAGCCGGCTGTTCCTGCTCGCCCTGTTCCCGGCCCAGGTCGCCCTGACCCTCGCCTTGCGCCTCGCGATCCGCGTGGCGTTCGCCCGCGCGAGGTCGCGGGGGCTCAACGTCCGCTACATGCTCATCGTGGGCGCCAACGAGGCGAGCTTCTCGTTCGCCGATCGCCTGGCGCGAAACGGCGATCTCGGCCTGCTTCCGATCGGCTACCTGGCGGCCGCCGACGACCCGATCGGCGCCGGCCCGGCCCCGTCCGGTCGGCCGATCCTTGGGCGGATCGAGGACATCGACGATGTATTGCACGGCCGCATCGTCGACGAGGTCGCGATCTGCCTGCCGGCGAGCCAGTGGGCGCTCGTGGAGCCGATCGCGAGGATCTGCGAGGAGGAGGGCAAGGTCGTCCGCATCCCTGCGTCGGACGGCCTGACCATCCCCGGCGCCCGCCGCGAGATGTTCGACGGGATCGAGGTCCTGTTCCTCGTCTACGGGCCGGATCGGGCGTTCGGGCTGCTCACAAAGCGCGTCATCGACCTGGCCGGCGCCCTGGTCGGCCTCCTGTTCCTGGCACCGCTTCTGGGCGCCATCGCCGCCTGGATCGCCCTCCGCGACGGGCGGCCTATGCTCTTCCGCCAGGCGCGCGTCGGGCTCCACGGTCGCGCGTTCGACATCCTCAAGTTCCGGACGATGGAGCCCGGTGCCGAGGCCCTGATCGGCGATCTCTTCGAGAACAACGAGCTGGCCGGACCCGTGTTCAAGATGACGGACGACCCGCGCGTCTCACGGACCGGTCGCTGGCTGCGGCGATTGAGCCTCGATGAGCTACCACAGCTGTGGAACGTCCTGCGCGGCCAGATGAGCCTCGTCGGGCCCCGCCCGCCGCTGCCGCGAGAGGTCGCCGACTACGACATCTGGCACCGCCGGAGGCTCTCGATGAAGCCAGGGATGACGGGCCTGTGGCAGGTCAGCGCTCGGCGCGAAGAGGACTTCGACCGATGGGTCGAGCTGGACCTCGCCTACATCGACCGCTGGTCCCTGTGGCTCGACCTGAAGATCATGCTCCGCACGCCGGTGGCGATGCTCCAGGGCCGCTAGCCCGAACCGTCCCCGAGTCCTCCCGGCACCTGGCCCACCGTCGGCGCTGACCGGCGCTCATCGGTCGGCACACATCGGCGCTCATCGGCCGGACCACATCGACGCTCATCGGCCGGACCGATCGATCGCGCCTCGGGCGCGCGTGACGGATCCTCCAGATCGTCGGATCCGTTGCTCTGCCAGGCGTGGTCGGCGGTTCCTTGATCGGCCGAACCGATGACCGCGATGTGTCGCTCCGTCCCCGGAGGCTGCTCGCGTCAGCGGGCGGCCTGCCGGTCAGGGGTTCCCGGCGCCCGGTGTCGCATAGGCGCTGTCGTCACCGAACAGTCTGACCGAGACGGTCGCGACCTTCTTCATGTCGAGCTGCAGCCGATAGACGCCATCGTCGTCGGGTCCGCGCGTCGCGTAGGGCGGTCCGAGGACGATCTTCTCGATCTCCGTGTCCTCGACCTGGCCGGCGAGCTCGAGCATCTCGAGGAGACGTTCGGGCGGGAAGTCGGTCCGGATCGTGTCGGCGGCCGCATCGAGGAGGGCCGGGATCCGGGGCAGCATCGTCGGGTCGGCCATCTTCCGGGCGAGCGCCGTCAGGAGCTGTTGCTGGCGGCGGGCCCGCGTGAAGTCGTTGTCGCCGATCCCCTTGCGCGAGCGAACGTAGGCGAGCGCCGTGTCGCCATCGAGGGTGTGGCGACCCTTCTTGAGGAAGAAGCCGACGCGGCCGTCGGTCCAGCCGCCGTAGTTCGGATCGGCGATGTCGCGCTCGTTGACGATCGTGACCCCGCCGACGGCATCGATCATCCGAACGAATCCGTCGAGGTTGACCGCGGCGTAGTAGTGGATCGGGATCCCCAGGAGGTGCCCGAGCTCGGTGCGCAGCGTCGGCAGGCCGCCCGCCGGGAACTGGTCGCGGTTGCGCTTCGCGTATGACATGAGCGAGTTGATCTTGCCGCTGAAGAGGCGGCCGTCCGACAGGCGGAAGCGGGCGATGTCGCGCGGGAAGCTGACCATCGCAACCGACGCATCGGTCGGATCGACAGACACGACGAGGAGCGTGTCGGTCAGCTCGTGGCTCCGTCGCTCGGAGGAATCAATGCCCGTGAACAGGACGGTGATGCGGTCGGCCTGCGTCGCCGGCGTCACCGCGGGCGTCGGCGTCCAGTCGATGACGGGATCCTCCGAGGCGCCCGGCGAGGTGGACGGTGCGGGTGTCTCGTCCGGATCGGTGGCGCCAACGAAGATCTTGCTGCCAGCCTCGTACGACGACCACGCCAGCGACGCCGCCGCCAGGTGAGTGATGACAACGATCGAGCCGAGGACCGCCGTCGTCGCCAGGACCGACGGACGGCGGAACGATCGCCGACCGCCGGCGACGAGGACCGAATCGACGATCGCGGACAGCCGCCAGAGGCAGAGCAGGACCAGGAGGATCGCCGCCGTCAGGGCGGCCGAGGGCGTCAACAAGGCGAGCGCGACGCTCTCGAGACCGCCCCGGATGATCTGCGACACGACGACCAGCGCGATGAGGGCGACGGGCACGCCATAGACGAGCGCCGTCCGGGTCCGCCCGAGGGCGGCATGACCGAGGCCGGGCCAGAGGAAGCTGAGGAAGGCGACGAGGGACGGTGCCCGCCGACGCCCACCCCCCTGTGGATCACGAGGGATCATCGGCCGCGGGAGTCTACCGCAAGCGGCCCGATGCTGGCGACGGCGGGCGACGACCGGCGAATACGGGCGACTCCATCATGACGAGCGACGACGGGCGACTACATCATGACGAGGCCGCCGTCGACGGCCAGGACCTGGCCCGTGATGAAGGCGGCCTCGTCGGACACGAGGAATGCGACCGCGTCGGCGATCTCCTCCGTCGTCCCGAACCGCCCGAGCGGCGTGCGGGCGACGATCTGGTCCTTCCAGGCGTCCGCCAGGTCCTGCGTCAGCTCGGTCAGGACGAAGCCCGGCGCCACGGCGTTGCAGGTGATGTTGCGACTGGCCAGCTCGCGGGCCGTCGCCTTCGTGAGGCCGATGAGGCCGGCCTTGGCCGAGGAGTAGTTCGCCTGGCCCGTCTGGCCGGCCTGTCCCGAGACCGACGTGATGTTGACGATCCGCCCGGAGCGCGCCTTGAGCATCGGGCGGGTGACCGCCTTGATCGCGTAGAAGGCCCCGAACAGGTTCGTCTCGAGGACGTCGCGCCACGCCTCCTCGCTCATCCGCATGATGAGATCGTCGCGCGTAATACCGGCGTTGTTGACGAGGATGTCGATCTTGCCGAAGGCGTCGATGGTCGCCTTGACGAGTGCGTCCGCGGTCGCCGGGTCGCGAGCATCGCCCCGAACGGGTACCGCCCGCCTGCCGAGCGCCTCGACGGCGGCGGCCGTCTCCGCAGCGGCGGTCTCGTTGCCTCGATAGCTGAAGCCGACGTCGGCTCCCTGGGCCGCCAGCCGCAGGACGATGGCGCGGCCGATGCCGCGTGAGCCGCCGGTGACGATGGCGGTCTTCCCGGACAGATCGATCATCGGAGGCTCCTCTTCCTCGATCCGGCTAGCGCATCGTATCGACCCGGTGGACCGGTCGACGCGGCCACGGTGCAGCGGGTGCACCAACCGACCTCCGCGCTGGCCCCGGCACCGCTCGTTGGTGCGGCGGGTGCACCAACCGACCCCCGAAACCCGTCCAGGCCGTCTGTTGGTGCGGCGGGTGCACCAACCGACCACCCGCGCTGGTCCAGGCCGCCCGTTGGTGCGGCGGGTGCACCAGCCGACCCCCGAAACCCGCCCACGCCGTCCGTTGGTGCCGGCGGGTGCACCAACCGACCCCCGCGCTGGTAGTGATCAGCCGAGAGGCGGCTGAGTGGGCTGAGGTCACCCGACGAGCGGCCGATGGGCGTGCTCCGGCTCGCCCGGCACTACGTCGTCGAGCGGGACATCGACCTTGCCGGGCCGCGCCAGGACCTCGGCCAGCGCGTCGGGGATGGGGTCGACCGAATCCCAGTCGACGGGCAGCCGGATGTTGATGTCCTCGGGACCGATCGACTCGGCGGCCCGGCCCCGCGCCGGGTCGGCGGTCCACTCGACGACGACCGCCCCCGACGTGAAGCCGGCCCCGAAGGCGACGAGGCACAACCGATCGCCGATCCGAACGCGACCCGTGTCCACCGCCTCCGCCATGGCGAGCGGCACCGAGGCCGCCGACGTGTTGCCGAAGCGATCGACGTTGACGTAGAACCGATCCATCGGCAGGTCGAGTCCCTTGGCCACCGCCTCGATGATCCGGATGTTCGCCTGGTGCGGGACGAAGAGGGCGATGTCGCTGGCCGTCAATCCAGAGCGCTCGACGGCGGTCAGGGCGGTGGAGGCCAGCGTCCTCGTCGCGAACCGGTACGTCTCCTTGCCCTCCATCCGGATGTAATGCTCACCCCGAGCGATCGTCGCGGCCGATGGCGGGCTCTTCGCGCCGCCCGACGGGAGCCAGATCATGTAGGCACCCTGCGGCTCGGTCGTCAGCTCGATGCCGAGGCCGCCGCCCGGCTCGTCGGCGGCCGACAGCACGACGGCTCCGGCGCCGTCCCCGAACAGGATGCACGTGCCCCGGTCGGTGAAGTCGAGGAAGCGCGTGAGCAGCTCCGCGCCGATGACCAGGACGTGACGAGCGAGACCGGACAGGACGTAGGCGTGACCGACGGAGTACGCGTAGACGAAGCCGGAGCAGGCCGCGGCCACGTCCATCGCCGCCGCCCGCGTGTTGCCGATCGCTTCCTTGACGAGGGCCGCCGTCGAGGGCATCCAGTAGTCCGGCGTCAGCGTCGCGAGCAGGATGAGGTCGATGTCGTCGGGGTCGAGACCGGCGACGGCGATGGCCCGGGCGCCGGCCACAGCCGCCATCGAGGCGGTCGTCTCGTGGGCGGCGGCGACACGACGCTCGCGGATCCCCGTCCGGGTAACGATCCACTCGTCGGACGTGTCGACCATCCGCTCGATGTCGGCGTTCGTCAGGACGCCGGCCGGAGCGTAGTTGCCCCAGCCGGTGACGTGGACGTACCTCGCCGGCGCTGCGCGCTCGTTCACAGCGGCTCGACCTCGATGAGTGGCTGACGCGCCTTGACGAGCTGGCCGCTCTCGGCGAGGACGCGCGTCACCCGGCCGCCGAGATCGCTCTTGATCTCGTTGAACAGCTTCATCGCTTCGATGAGTCCGATGACCTGGCCGGCGCCGATCTCGGCTCCGACGCTGACATACGGCGCGGACCCGGGCGTCGGGGCCGAGTACCAGATCCCGGTGAGGGGGGCCTTCACCGACGACGCGGCCTCAGGTCCCCCGGCAGCTGTCCCGGCGCCGGGCTGCGGGGGTGTCGTCGACCCGTCCGGCGAGACGGGGATCTCGGAGGCGGCGATGGCGGAGGCGGTTCGGACGGCGACGAGGGTGCCGCCCACTTCGATCTCGAGCTCGGAGAGACCGGTGTCGTCGACGAGCGCCGCCATCCTGTCGATGAGCGTCAGGAGCGAATCCTCCTCCGTGGCCGCCGGGGCCGCGGGCCGGATCGCACGATCGGTCACTGCTCCCACCTCGTCAGGACGATCGCCGTGTTCTGGGCGGTCAGCTCCATTCGGCGGGCGCGAGCTCGGCG
>Ga0209108_10001459_pt1 | contig 13724 bp, 4 predicted proteins | sample Rifsed10ft1_FD_184003 | JGI IMG/M metagenome (GOLD analysis project Ga0209108, IMG submission 184003) | Soil microbial communities from Rifle, Colorado, USA - sediment 10ft 1 (version 2) | ecosystem: Environmental > Terrestrial > Deep subsurface > Rock core/Sediment | place: Rifle, Colorado...
TTGTACGAGCAGTCATTGATCTCGCGCAGCACCACCACTTCGCGGTACTCGGGCGGCAGCCCGCGCAGGCACTGTTGCACGAGCTCCCGGTCGGCGTTCGCGATCGCCGCCGTCTCCGGATTCACCGGGAAGCTCACGACGGCGCCCGGTGCAACAGTCTCTTCACCGTGGCTGCTTTCATCGAACTCATCCGGCGCCCCGGATTCCCGATCGCGCTTGATCAGCGTGTAACAGGTGTTGCGCACTATGCCGAGCAACCAGGGCCGCGCGTCATCGCCCCGAAGCGCGTCGAAGAACCTGAACGCCCGCAAATACGCTTCCTGCACCGCATCTTCGGCCCGCGCCTCGTTGCGGGTAAGCCAGGAAGCGAGGCTGTAGGCGGCGTCCATGTGCGGCAGCACCAGCCGTTCGAATCGTTCGCGCTTGACCTGCTCGGACAAAGGGTCGTCCTTATGGAGTTACCGGGTTTGCGCCTATTTTATTCCTGTCCCGGGAATAAATTGGCAGCTCAGGATGGTATCAAGGGATGGAGCCAGAGCGCGTCGTTGCGGGGGCATCGCGCCCGGTCTCTGCCAGGAGCGGGGGCCGCGCGATTCAACGATCATCGAATGACTTATTGGAGGAGGGAACATGTTGCAGAGCAAAATCATCGGGTTGGTTATGGCCGGCATGCTTGCCCTGACGGCAATTACGCCAGCCGTGAGCGCAGCAGAGAAGGCGAAGGAAAGAATCGTTCTTCAGGTGAGTGACGATAGTCCCAGGACCTGGAATCAGGCGCTCAATGTGGTCGAAAACCTTCAACAAGCCTATGGGAAGGAGAGTGCGGAGATTAAACTGGTGGCATTTGGTCTGGGGCTTGGCATTCTAAAACTGGATTCTGTCGCCGGCAGCCGCGTTCAGGACGCCATAGAAAGCGGAGCTCAAATTCTCGCGTGCGAAAATACCATGCGCCGCCAGAAACTCACCAAAGCAGACATGGCGCCTAATCTTGGTTACGTTTCGGCCGGTGTGGTTGAGATCATCGAGCTGCAAAAAAAAGGTTGGACGGTCATTCGGCCGTAACACGATTGAGGGCGCAGGCCGCACCGCGTGCGGCCTGATCGAATCCTCGTGCGAGGAGAATCGCGCGAGGCCTTTTCCATGTGGGGGGAGAATGAACCAGGGCCGAGCTCGAGTTGAAACCGATTCCCGACTAAGCTGGTGGCGTGCGCGCAGGCCAAGGAGGGTGTCATGACGACGCGACTGATTGCATCGATATTGACATTGTTTTTTGCTTCGATGCCTGTCGGGATGTCGGTGGCCGCGGACGGCCCGCACGTGGGCCCCGACAAAGTCGTCTACCACATCAACGACACCGAGGGTCAGGCGACGAGAGCCATGCAGTACATCAGCAACCATCTGGAGGTCAATCCGAAGGCCAGGATCGTGATCGTCACGCACGCGGCGGGCGTCGACTTCCTGATGCGCGGCGCGAAGACGAAGAACGGCAACCCGTATAGCATCCCGGTCGAGGAACTCGCGTTGCAGGGCGTCCGTTTCGAGGTGTGCGAAATCACGCTGCGGGAGCGGCAGCTTACCCGCAAGCAGTTCATTCCCGAAGCCACCTTCGTGCCTTCCGGTGTCGCCGAGATCACGCGGCTGCAGCAACGCGAGGGTTACGCTTACCTCAGGCCCTGATAGTTGGCAGCCGTCAGTTTTCAGCCGCCAGTCCTCAGCACACAGCCGTAACTGCCAACTGCCCACTGCAAACTCCGTATGGTCGTGATTCGTGGGTCGTGATTCGACCTGGTCGAAAAGCGCGGATCGTGATTCGTGGATCGTGATTCGACTCGCATAAACTATCCCCTCTCCCCCGGTTGTGGGGGAGAGGGTAGGGTGAGGGGGCAGCCAAACGTCATCTTGATAGGTGCTCCCAGCGGTTAGCGTTTTTCTTTGGGGCCGCCCAGTCCGCCCCTTTTTCATTTCTTCACTTTCGGCTGCACCCTATTCCTCCCGCGCGCGCCGGTAGACGACACGCTTGTGGCATGGGCTCTAGGCCGCGCGCGGCGCTGCTGCCCCCCGTCCTGCGACACCGTCGGATTCCTCTAATCATCTGTTTTGCGGCTGAATTCAGCCTTTCTATGCAGTTGTCGTAGGTCGCTCCATCGAGCAGCGTTATCCCATGACCATGGGATTGGCTTCAGGCCCACTCAGGCGCACGATTATCTGCGTATCGGACGGGCGCGCAGAAGGCGCTTCAAGTCTCGCCGTGGGCAACGAGCCTCTGGGAGGGGATATGAGAAAACGGAATCGTGCGGCAAAGCTTCTGCGGCTAAACCTGATCTCGCTGGCGGTAGCGTCCTGTTTCTCTGCTGATCTTGCATTTGCCAATCCCACCGGTCCCGTGGTGGCGAACGGCCAGGTTTCTATCATTCAGAACGGCAACCTCCTTCAGATCACCAACTCGCCCAGCTCCATCATCAACTGGCAGAGCTTTTCGATCGGGGCGAGCGAGATCACCCGGTTTCTCCAGCAGTCGAACTCCAGCGCGGTGCTGAACCGCGTCGTCACCCAGAACCCCTCTTCGATTCTCGGGGCGCTGCAGTCCAACGGGCGCGTCTTTCTCATCAACCCCAACGGCATCCTGTTCGGGGCCGGGGCGCAGATTGACGTTGCAGGGCTGGTTGCCTCCTCGCTGAACCTTTCGGACACGGACTTTCTCGCGGGGAGACTGCGCTTCAGCGAGGTGCCTGGTGCAGGCTCGGTGATCAACCAGGGTGCGATCAATACCGCACAGGGCGGGCAGGTCTATCTGGTCGGTCCCGCGGTCACCAACAGCGGTGTGATCACAAGCCCGAAGGGTGAAGTCATCCTCGCGGCGGGCAACTCGGTGGAACTGGTCGATCCCGGCACGCCGAACCTGAGAGTTGAAATCACCGCTCCCGACAACCAGGCGCTGAATCTTGGCCAGATCATCGCGGATTCGGGGCGAGTGGGAATTTACGCGGGCCTGATCAACCAGAACGGCGTGGTCCAGGCCAACACCGCGGTGCTCACCGAGGACGGCAGGATCGTCCTCAAGGCCACGGGCAACGCCAATCTGAACCCGGGCAGCGTCACCATGACATCGGGTCCTCTTGAAATTGAGGCGGGCGAGATTCTCGTAGCTGGCAGCGTAACTTCGGGCCCGCAGACGATCAACGCTGGCGGCGGGCTCGTGGTCCAGAGCACCCCAGGCAACTTTGCTCAGCTCACCTCCAGCGGCGGGCAAACGATCAACGCCGGGTTCGTCGAGGTGACGGCGCAGGGTGCGCCCGCGACCATCAGCAACAACTTTAGCGGCGATCAGCTCATCACGACGAGCGGCATGAACGCGTCCGGAGAAGGCCTTGCCCTGCGCAATTTCGGCGGCGGCGCGACGATCGGGCAGAACGTTGCGGGCGGGCAGCAGGTGATCAATGTCAACAACGCCCATCGCGTGACCATTGACGGGGTCGGCGGCAATGCTCTGATCTTCGACAACAGTGGGGTCCAGACGCTCACGATCAGCGGCACGGGGGCCAACGCCCTCAGACTCGGCAGCGCCGGCTCACTCGGTGCCTCACAGATTGGCGGCGGCGGCATCCAAACCATTACGGCCGGACTGGCGGGTGAAGCCGGCTCGATTACGATTCATGGCAAGGCCGCAGGCAGTGGCGGTAACTCGATCATCGTGTCGAATCCGGTTCCAGGCGGTACTCAAACCGTGAGCACTCCGGGGACGCTGACGGTGATCGGCGGGACCGCGTCCACGGGCTCGGAGGCCGCCGGTGTATTCGCCAACGGCATCGGCGGACAGCAGACGATCAACGCCGGCGCGATTGTCCTTCATGGCGGCGACAGCGGCAACGGCAACAACGCGACAATCGGGGCCAACAACGGCACGCAAGAGATCACCGTCGGCGCAGGCGGCATAGGGCTGATGGGGGGCACTGGTGGATCGAACAATAACGCCATCGTCAACGGTGCGACGCAGACCATCAACACGACTGGCGGCGTGACACTTGTCGGCGGCTCCGGCATCGGAAGCAACGCTAGGCTCGGGGGTCGGGGCGGGGCAACACCCGGGGCGACCGAACTAGTCTTGAGCGCCGGCGGCGATGTCGTGCTCACGGGCGGTAGTGCCGCAGACACTACGGCCATACTGGGCAATGCGGGAACGGTGCCGCAGCCTACTCAAATCACAATCAAAGCGGGCGGCGATGTCATCCTGAACGCCGGCCCCGCGTCCGGTGCGCGAATCGGCGCCAACCCCAGCGCTTCAGCGGCTGGAGGTGACATCTCGATAAGCGCCGCCGGCGATATCCAGCTGAATGGCACCACGCAGGTGACTCGTATCCGCACGCCGCTGGGCAACGTCACATTGCAAGCCGGAACTACAATCAGCGAGGGACCGAACGGCCGGATCGAGGCCAGCGCGCTCACCACTACCTCCATTGGCAGTACGAGTCTCACCGGCCCCAACCAGGTCGCGCTATTCGACGCCTTGAGCGTCGCGGGCGACGTCGCGCTCAACAATACTTCACCGCTGTTGACGGTAACCGGCATTAACCAATCGCCACTCGCGGACCTCACGATCAACCAGGCCGGCAACCTCACGTTGACGGGCACCATCAGCTCCGGTCCGCAGACTATCAGCGCCACGGGCAATATCTTGGTGGTGCCGAGCAGTCCGGCGATTGTGAGTTCGAGCGGTGATCAGACGATCACCGCGGGCGGTGCGCTTACGGTGCAAGGTGGAGCGAGCGGCACAGGTGAGTCTGCCCAGATTCTGGCGAGCGGGGATCAAACAATCAGTGCCTCCAGCATTGCCGTGACCGGCGGCTCCGGAACGAACAACTTCGCCGAGATCCTTCAGAACAGCGCCACGGGAAGCCAGAGCATTGAGGCTGGGAGCATCACCATCACGGGAGGCTCGGGCGGCCCGAACAACTTTGCCCGCATTCGAAACGACGGACCGGGGGCGCAGACGATCACGGGCTCGCCGGTGATCACGATCACCGGCGGCACCGGCGGGCTGCTCGACCAGGGCAACTTTGCCCAGATCCGGGCGGCCGGACCTCAAATCATCAGCGCCGGGGCGACGACGCTCACGGCGGGGGCCTCTGGGTTTAATAACTTCGCCACCATACAAAGCCCGAATCAGGACATCACCGTTGATGGCAATCTCACGCTCACGGGCGGGGGCTCGATCAGCGGCTTAGCCAGCGGCGCTGCCGCGCGCATCGGTGGTTTCGGTGGCGGAATACCGACCCCGACCAACCTGACGCTCACGGTGGACGGGAACGTCACCATGAATGGCGGCACCGAGGTCAACGCCGGCGCGGTCATCGGCAGCAATTTCACGGGCGGTCAGAGGACCGACATCACGATGGACGTCACCGGTGATGTCACGCTCAATACGGGCACGGTGGCCAATTCCTCGGCGCGCATCGGTTCCCCGAACACGAATATCGCTGGCGGGGACATCTCGATAACCGCCGGGGGCAACATCACGCTTGCCAACAGCCCGGTAGTTGGTACCCGCTCGGTCATCCGCACCCTGGATAGCCTCACACTGGATGCGAACAACATCACCGTCGGCGGCAGCCTGATCTCCGGGGCGCAGACGATCACCGCCGCGGGCGGTATCACGGTGGCGGCGCCTAACGCCGTCAACGCCCTCGTGAGCGCGACCGGGCCGCAACACATCACGGCAGGTGGCGCGCTCACGGTGCAAGGGGGCGCGGGAGCGGGCCTCTCCGCAAGCATTACCGGCAGCGGCGGGCAGACGATCGACGCCTCCAGCATCACCATCACCGGCGGCAGCGAGGGCAGCAACAGCTTCGCTGAAGTGCTGAATCTCAATGGCGCGCAGACAATCACCGGCGCGCCCGCGATCACGCTCACCGGTGGCGACACCGGTACCAACAACTTCGCCCGCATCCGCAACGACGGGATGGGCGCGCAAACCATCACCGCGGGCGACACCCTCCTCACCGCGGGCGCTGGTGGCGTGACCAACTTCGCCGTTATCCAGAGCCGCACCCAGGCGATCACCGTCCATGGCGACCTTACGCTCACCGGCGGGGGCACGAGCCCCACCGCAACGAGCGACGCGGGCGCGCGCATCGGCGGCTTGGGCGCCATCACTCCCACGAACCTGGTCCTTCACGTGGACGGCGACGTCACGCTCAACGGCGGCAGCGCCTCCGGTGCCACCATCGGAGCCAACCTGTTCGGCGGGCAGCGCACCGACATCACCATGACCGTGGGCGGCGATGTCACGCTCAACGCCGGCGCTGCCGGCGCGCGCATCGGCTCGCCCGCGGTCAACGTCGCGGGCGGCAACATCTCCATCACGAGCACCGGCGGCAATATCGTGCTCAACAACACGGAGCCCGGCCTCGGCGCGTCGATCCGCACGCTCGACAATGTGACGCTGAGCGCGATTGGCATAGACAAGGGCATCATTGAAGGCGCCGACTCGGTGATACAGGCCAATCAACTCACCACGACCTCCAACGCAGGTACGAGCCTTATGGGCCGGAACGAGGTGGCCGGATTCAACGCGACGAATGCGGCGGCCGGCAACATCGCGTTCAACAACTCGGGCAACCTCGCGTTAATGGCGTCGAACACCGCGCCGGGTGGCAAGATCACGGTCAATAATCTGTCCGGCGATCTCTCGACTTCCGGCTTGGTCGCGGCCTCGGGCAGCGGATCGGCGGACGTCGCGCTCGCGACGGGAGGCGCCGTCAACATCGCGCACCCGGTGACCGCGACCGGCACCGGTGACGTTACGCTGGCGGGCGGCGCCATCACCGTTGATGACACGTCAGTGGTTGCTGGCGGCTCTGTGACGGTCAACGCAACCAGCCTGGACGTGAAAGGAGTTTCGTCAGGCGCGCTGATCCAGGTCGGCGACGGGTTCAATACCAACCTCAGCGGCGATCTGCGCGTGCGTTCTGCTTCGGTAGGCGGCGGTTTTGGCGGCTGGGCGGCGATTCTGGCCAGTCACGGTCCGGTCAACATCTCCGCGGGGAGCGTCGCGCTGGAGGGCGGCAAGAATCTCGCTGGCTTCGCGGCTATCACGGGCGGTCCGATCGTGGCCACCACGACGGGCGACTTCAGCATCGCCGGCGGCAGCGGTCTTGGATCATTCGGCATGCTGTTGAGTAACCGGAATATCGACCTCACCGTCGGCGGCCGCCTGCGGCTCAACTCCGGCACCGGGTTCGGTTCCTTCGCCCGCATCCAGACCCTTTATCCCGGGTCAACGATCAGCCTGCACTTTCCCGAACTCGAGAGCGGCGGCTATTTCGTGAATGGCGTCGAGGGCCGGATTTCGCAGGGCCTGACGGGGTTCTTCACCGGCGCCTGGCCCGCGACACTCGGCAAGACGCTGATCACGACTTACGGCGAGGAGTAGCGATCCGGGGCACTTGCGCCCGCAGGAACGGGTGGCTCGAGCGGCCGCACTTTCTCGCAGACTAAGGCTGGTCCGAATCGCGCCGGTGCCCCTTGCGGCAGGCCTGCGCGTGGTGCGCGCTCACCGGGTCGGCGGCCCGTGTGTGCAGCGCCTCGAAGCGGTCGGCGGCGCGCGCGACATCTCCTTCGCGCATCAGCCGGTAGGCCTCCGCGAACTCATCCAGCCAGTCGAGGCTGGCGTACCGGCCCTCGGGGATGAGCTCGTAGAGCCGGACGTGCTGCTCCCGCCCGCGAACCTGCACCCGGTCGATCTCTCGCGCGCGCGGCAGCTCGTCCTTCGCCTGATCGTATGTGTACTCGCTTACTAGTATGTTCGTGCCGTAGGTCTTGTTGAGGGATTCGATGCGCGAGGCGAGGTTCACGGCATCGCCGGTCACCGTATAGTTGAAGCGGTCCACCGAGCCCATGTTGCCGACGATCATCGGGCCGGTGCTGATGCCGATGCCGATGTCGACGCGGAGTTGCGGCAAACCGATGCGCTGCCACTCGCCCTCCAGCACCTTCAACGCGCCGACCATGTCGAGCGCCGCGCGGCAGGCACCCAGCGCGTGCTGCGGGTCGGCGATCGGCGCGCCAAACACCGCCATGATCGCATCGCCGATGTACTTGTCGAGCGAGCCCTTGTGGTCGAAGACCTTCTGGGTCATGGCCGTGAAGTAGACGTTGAGAAACTTGACGAGATCTTCCGGCGCGAGCGTTTCGGACATCGAAGTGAAGCCGCGGATGTCGGAGAACAGCACGGTGAGCTCCCGCTTTTCCCCGCCGAGGCGGAGCTTGCCGGCGTCGGCGACGATCTCGTTGATCACGGTCGCCGGCAGGTAGTGCTGGAAAGCGGTCCTCAAGTAGCGCTTCTCCGATTCGGCGGAGAAGTACTGCACGAGCGTGGTCGAGACGAACAGGGCCGCGACGAGGAGCGTCGGGTAGACGACGTTCAACCAGAGCCCCTGCGCCTGGAACAGCTGCTGGGCAAGGAGCAGATAGCCGGCCAGGGCGCCGAGCGTCAGCAGCGCTCCGCCCCAGACGCCGCTACGCGGGAGCAGCCAGGCGAGCGCGAGCCCGAGCAAGATCAAGATGCCGGCGTCGACGACCCCCATCCACTCGGGCCGCCGCAGCAACCCGCCCGCCAGCAGGTCCTCGATCACGTTGGCATGCAATTCGACGCCCGGGTATGCGGCGCCATAGGGCGTCACGCGGATGTCGCCGATGCCCTTGGCGGTGGCGCCGATCAGCACGGCGCGGTCGCGCAGCAACGCCGGGTCCGCGCGTCCGCCCAGGATGTCGGCGATGGAAAGGGTAGCGAAGGTCTGCGCGGGGCCGCGGTAGCGCACCAGGAGCCGGCCCTGCTCGTCGGTCGGCACGAGGCGCCCGCCGATCTCGAGGCCCGCGATCCCGTAGGGCTCGGTGTGCAGGACGAGACGCTCGCCGCCGAGGAGGGCGCGGGCGATCTGCACGCTTAAGGCGGGGTAGTAGCGGCCGTCGTAGCGGTGGATCAGCGGCGCGCGCCGCAGCGTGCCGTCGGGGTCGGGGTCGGCGTTGATGTGCCCCGAATAGGCGGCGCTGTGCTGCAGCACCGGGATATTGGCGAGAACGCCGTGCGGTTCCGGCATCGGGAATTCGGTTCCTGCCCCGTGCTGCCGCACATCCTGAATGGCGTGCCTGGCGATTGCCTGCCGCGCACTTTCCACGCGCTCGGCCCCGACCTGCCGGGCTTCCGCGCGGTCGAGCAGAAAGACCGCGCTCAGCACCACCCGCCGGCCAGCCCCGATGGCGCGGGCGAAGCGCTCGTCAGCCGCGCGCGATTCGGGCTCCGGGAAGAACACATCGAATGCGACCACCCGGGCGCCGGCCTCGTCGAGCCGGTCGACCAGGGTGGAAAGCGTCACCCGGCTCCACGGCCAGCGACCCAACTCGGCCAGGCTGCGCTCGTCGATCGCGGCAATCGTGACGTGCTGCGGCGGCGCCAGGCGCAGCGCCCGCAACCGCATATCGTAGGTTTTCAGCTCCAGCAGGTCGAGGAGCGGAATTCCGAGGAAATAAGTCACGACCGCGGCCAGGGTCAGGCCGGCGCCCACCTTTCTGGCCAGGCGGGCGGGTGCTAGACTCTTCCGCTCGGTGTGTTGGGGCATCGAGCCTACAGGGGAAGCGGCAGGCGCCAAGGAGTCGTTATGAATTCCGGCGATTCTAGCGGCAAAATCAAGTGCTGTAGAGGCATTCTGCTGTCGTGCGCCACGCTTGTTTTGAGCCAGGCGGCGGTGGCGCAGCGCTCGGAAGTCCAGTTTCTGCGTTCATGGCAGGCCGCGGACCGCGCGGTGCTTGAAGAAGTGCGCGGGGTGACGTTCGCTGCGGACGGGACGCTCCTCTTCAGCGAACGCGGGCGCGGCGCCTTGTGGCGGCTCGCGGGCGAGACGGCCACGCCCACCGATCTCGCCGGGCGCGACCGGTCGTTCAGCTCGAAGAAAACCGGCGGGCTCGCGGTTTTCGCGTCGGGCCGCATTGCGGTCGCGAACACGAGTGACGACTCCATTGCGCTCGTCGACGACCAGGGCCGCATAACGAGTGTTTTCGGCGGCAGCGGGGCCGGCTACGGCCAGCTGAGCGACCCCGAGGGCCTTGTTGCGTCCATCCGGCAGCGGCTTTATGTTGCCGACAAAAGCAACAATCGCGTCGCGGTCTACTCCGAAGACGGCGTGTTCCTGCATCCCATCGGCGGCGGCAAGGATCCGGCCACGGCGCTCGTTCGCCCGGTGCAGGTCGCGGTGGATGGCGCCGAGCGGGTCTACGTTCTCGAGGACCTGGAGGGGGGACGTCTGTCCGTCTATTCCTACTCGGGGCAGTTGCTGAAGCGCCTCACGGCCGAGTCCCTGTCGGGTGGCCGCGGCGCGCGCTGGCGCGCGCTCGCCGTCGATGCCAACGGGCGCGTATTCATCGGTGACGGCGAGAACGGCAACATCACGGACATTGACTGGGAACGCGGGCAGGCGCGCGGGAGCTTCGGCAGCCCCGGCAGCGGTCGCGGCCAGTTTGCCGATATCGCCGCGCTTGCGATCGCCGGGCGCGATCTCGCGGTCGTCGACACCGGCAACCGGAAGATCGAGTTCTTCCGCGTTACCGAAGCCAGGATCGCGGCGCCCGAGACCGAGCGCTTGCCGAGCGTGCGGCGCGCGGCCCTGCTCGGCGTCGAATGCGACCGTGCCTACGCGCTCGACGGCGGCGACGTGCTGTGCCTGGTCAGCGGGTGGCAGGACAGCAAGGTCACCCGGCTCGACGCCGCCGGCAAGCCGAAATTCGAGTTCCCCGGCCTGCAGCGCCCGCAGCGCGCCGCGGTCGACGCGCGCGACATCGCGATCGCCGACGGCGACAGCGTGAAGGTCTTCGGCCACGATGGCAAGCTGCGCTTCGCGGTCGGGAGCGGCGGCTCGCGGGATGGTGAGTTCTCCGACATCGGCGGCCTTCATCTCGGCGAGTACCTGTATGTCGCCGACACTGGCAACCAGCGCGTGCAGATCTTCACGCGCGACGGGATTTTCGTGGCGAAGCTCGCCGACGCGGAAAACCAGCCGCGCCGGGTCGGGCGCCCGGTCGCCGTGGTGACAGACAAGCCCGGCAATATCTACCTCGCTGATGCCGACAGCAACACCGTGCAGGTGTTCTCGGCCAAGCGGGAGTGGCGTTACGCCGTCGGCGGCGCGCCGCAGCCCTACCAGGCGATCAAGGGGTTGGGCATCGATAGCGACAACAACGTGTACGTCCTGGCCGCGACGGAAGGGGCAAGGCAGCTGGTCGACGTGTTCCAGGGCGCTGCGCGTGAATTCACTTTTGCAGCGTACCGCGCTCCGCGGGTCGAGCCCTCGGCGGAAGCGACGTTTTCGATTCCGCTCTCCGGCACCGAGCTCGCGCTTCACGACAGCGAACGCAAGCAGCTCGGGACCTACCATTTCCTGCGGCCGCCGCAGCGCATCGGCGCGGTCGAGGTGCGCGGCGAGCCGGCGCGCGTTCAGATTGTCTGGCGCAAGTCGGGCGAGCGTTACGTGTTGGGCTATCGCGTCTACGCGGCGCCCGCGCGCGAGGGTCCCTACGAGCGCCTGATCGAGACGCCGATCCCGGAAGCTGCCTTCGATGCCGAAAGGGTGACCCGCTTTCAGTTTTACCGCGTGAGCGCCTACAGCACCTTCGGGATCGAGGGCGATCACTCGGCGCCGGCCGAAGACCTGTTCCGCAGCGGTTATCGTCTTTACGAGGCCAGGCGCTACGAGCCGGCTGCCGCAACGCTGGCGCGCGCCGTGAAAGTGGCGCCGGACCACGTCACGGCGATCGAGTACCTCGGGCGCAGCCTCTCGGCGCTGGGACGCCACGATGCGGCGCTCGGCCACTACCAGGACCTCGCGCGCCGGCCGGGGCATGAGGTCGTCGGGCGCAGGCTCGAAGCCGGGGCCATGGCGGCCGCCGGCGACACGCTTGGCGCCCGCTCCGTGGTAGAGCGGGCCATCGTTGCCGGCCAGGCGGACGGGGCAACCTACTTGCTGTGCGGTGAGTTGAGCCTGAAGCTTGGCGACGCCGCCGGCGCGGCGCGCTGCCTCGACACGGCGCTCGCGAAGGAGCCGGACAATGCGGCTGCCCGCGCGATGTTGGGCGAATCGTTCATTCGCCTCGGCGCGACCGAGAAGGGGCTCGCCGAGCTCGACGCGGCGGCGGCCGCCAACCCGGCGGATCCCGCTCCGCTGCGCCGCGCCGGACGGCTGCTCGAGGGACTGGGCCGCCATCGTGAGGCGCTCGAGCGCTACTTGAAGATACTCGGGACTGCGCCGCGTGATACCGAAGCGTTGATCGCGACCGCAAACGTGCATCTCGCGCTGGGCGAGCTCGACCAGGCGCGTACTATCGCGCTGTCGCTAGTCGGCACGCCCGCCCAGGAGAGCATGGGACAGTACGTCGTCGGACGCATCGCTCTCGTGCAGCGCCAGAACGAGGAAGCCGTGCTGGCCCTTGCGCGCGCGACGCGGCTTGATCCGCGTCACGGCGCCGCGTGGGCCGCTCTGGGCGATGCTTACTTGGCGCTCAACGACGGGGCCAAGGCGCGCGAGGCGCTTGACAAGGCGGCCGCACTTCCTGGGGTGGATTCCGGGGTGCTGCGCCGGCTGGCGGAACTCGAATCCCGCGCCGGCCGCCACGCGCCCGCGATTGCCGCGCTCGAACGCGCCATCGCGCTGGAGCCGGCCGACGCGGAGCTGCGGCTCGCGCAGGCACGCACGCTTGCCGCACTGGGGCGGTGGCACGAATCGGGCAACGCGGCGCGCGAGGCGCAGCGGCTGTTGCCGAAGAGCGTCGAGCCGCTGCTGCTTGCCGCCGATGCCGCGCACCGGCAGGGCAAGAACGGTGAGGCGATCGAGACCCTCAAGCGCGCGCTCGTGCTGAATCCCGACTCGTTCGACGTGCAGTTCAGGCTCGGGCGGAGCTACGCCGAGAACAACCGCTACGAGGACGCCCAGGTGCACCTCGAGCGGGCGGCGCGCCTGGATGACCGCAACGATGCTCCGCTACTGCTGTTGGCCGAGATGAACCTCGAGCGGCGCAATTTCGATGCCGCGATCGCCACGCTGACGCACGTCGTGGGCCGCAGTGCAACGGAAGCGAACCGGCGTCAACTCGACGTCGCCTACGACCTGAAGAAGAAAGCGCAGACCGGCACCGGCGCGCGCCTGGTGATCGAGGACTTGCGGCTCACGCGGATGTTCGCGGCCGCGCACCGGCAGTATGCGACCGAGCGGCTCGGCCAGGTCAGGGTGCGGAACGACACCAACGACGATTATAAGAACCTGCGCCTGTCCTTTTTCATCAAGGACTACATGGACTTCCCGGTGGCACGGGAAATCCCCGAGCTCAAGGCCAAGACTTCCGTGGAAGTGCCCCTCCACGCCACATTCAGCAAGAAAGTGCTGGACCTCGACGAGGACACCCGTGTGCTCGCGGTGGTGACGCTCGCGACGGCCGACGCCCGCGATAGCAGCCAGGAAGTCACCCAGTCGCTCACGCTCTACGGCAAGAATGCGATCCTGTGGGCAAACTTCGACATGGTCGGTTCGTTTGTCACGCCGCGAGATGACACGCTGCGGAATTTCGTGCGCGAAGCGGTGAACCGATACGCTCCGCCGCCACAGGCGGCGTTGAACCGCCCGCTTGCGCTCGCGGCGACCGTGTACAACATGGTGAGCGCGCACGGGGTCAGGTATCAGGTCGAC
>Ga0209108_10001460_pt1 | contig 13723 bp, 8 predicted proteins | sample Rifsed10ft1_FD_184003 | JGI IMG/M metagenome (GOLD analysis project Ga0209108, IMG submission 184003) | Soil microbial communities from Rifle, Colorado, USA - sediment 10ft 1 (version 2) | ecosystem: Environmental > Terrestrial > Deep subsurface > Rock core/Sediment | place: Rifle, Colorado...
GCCATCACGCCGCGCGACGGCGGAGCCGACGTGGTGCTGTGCGCGTCGAACCCGCTTTCCACGCAAGATGAAGTGGCTGCGTGCCTGGTGAAGGACTATTCCATCCCGACGTTTGCCATCAAGGGCGAAGACAACGCCACGTATTACGCGCACTTGAGCGCCGCACTCGACCACAAGCCACAGATTACGATGGACGATGGCGCGGACCTGGTGACCATGCTGCTCACCAAGCGCACCGAGCTGGTCTCGGCTGTGATTGGCGGAACGGAGGAGACCACCACGGGCGTCGTTCGCCTGCGGGCGATGGCCAAAGACGGAACGCTGAAGTATCCGATCATCGCCGTCAATGACGCGCAGACGAAGCATTTCTTCGACAACCGCTACGGCACCGGCCAGTCCACCATTGACGGCATCCTACGCGCAACGAACCTGTTGCTTGCCGGGCTGAAGTTCGTTGTGGCCGGCTACGGCTGGTGCGGCCGCGGCGTGGCTATGCGCGCCAAGGGCCTGGGCGCGGACGTCATCGTCACCGAGATCAGCCCGGTGCGCGCGATCGAGGCGGTGATGGACGGCTATCGCGTGATGCCCATGGCCGAAGCCGCCAGGGTCGGCGACATCTTTGTCACCGTGACCGGCAATAAGAACGTACTCGCCGGCGAGCACTTCGAACGAATGAAGGATGGCGCGGTGCTCTGCAACTCGGGGCACTTCAACGTGGAGATCGACATTCCCACGCTCGAGAAAATGTCCAGCGCGAAGCGCCCCGCGCGCCCGTTTGTGGACGAATACGCGATGAAGGATGGGCGCAAGCTGTATTTGCTTGGCGAAGGCCGCCTGATCAACCTGGCCTCCGCCGAAGGCCACCCGGCCGCCGTCATGGATATGAGCTTCGCCAACCAGGCGCTCTCGGTCGAGCACCTGCTCAAGCACGCCAGCGAACTCGATGCGCAGGTGTACCCCGTGCCCGAGGCGATTGACCGGCATATTGCCAAGCTCAAGCTGGAGACCATGGGCGTCCAGGTGGATAAGCTCACGCCCGAGCAGGAGCAGTACCTGGCGTCGTGGTCTGAAGGCACGTAACGAGCCATCAGCATTCAGCCATCAGCGCTCAGCGAAAACCAGGGGCGGCCACGGGGCCGCCCTTTTAGCGCGTGCTCACAATGCCATCTCGAACGAATTGGTGTAAGTCGGAGTCAGTTGTATCTGTGTGGTAGAGTTCCTGACCTGAATCATGCAAGAAATAGCCAACTGGGCGCTGGAGACGGCGCAGGTGCACGGGGCGACTTTCACTGGCGGGGTCGTGAAGGTCAGCGCCTTCAGTGGCATTCGCTGAGTCTCGCGTGTACACTTGTCGAAGGTCAGATGATGAAGTCAGGAAGCGTTCGTCGCCCCGTGCACATCGGTGAGGTCATCCAAAATGCTGCTGCGCTCGATTTCAAGAATTGGCGGAACGGGGCGATCCCATCGGACGACGTGCTCAAACAAGTTGCGCGCCTCTTCTCTCTTCTGAAAGAGCGCCGGATTGACTACCTGTTGGTGGGGGGCGTGGCCCTGCTGCAATACGTGGAAGGACGCAACGCGGGACAAGTTGAATTAATTACGGATCTCGCTTCTCTGGAGAAGCTTCCGGAAATCAAAATCATCGCCCAGGATGAGAATTTCGCCCGCGGCACGTTTGCCACTCTGAGGATCGATATCCTGCAAACACGCAATCCCCTGTTTGACAAGGTGCGGCGCGCCTATGCGGTTACCCAGCACTTCAAGGAACAGGACATCCCGTGCGCCACTGTAGAAGGGCTGTTGCTCCTCAAGATGCACGCGCTCCCCTCCCTCTACCGGCAAGGCAGCTTTGCGCGCGTGGGCCTCTACGAGAATGATATCGCCACGCTGCTCCACGACTACCGGCCTCCCCTCGAGCCCCTGTTGGATGAGCTGGCGCGCCACTTGAGCGCGACCGATCTTCTGGCCGTGCGCAAGATTGTGGATGAAATCCGCGAACGCATCGAGCGGTTCCGGCAAGGGCGCAACGACGAGAAATGAGATCGCCCAGGGGCTGCTCCTGATGACGCCTTCAGGGTTTCCGGAACCAGCTCATCCCCCCGGAACCAATCTGATGAAAGACCAATGATGCGCGACTGGGCCAACTGGGCGCTGGAGACGGCGCGGGTGCGCGGCGCCACCTATGCTGACGCGCGCGTGATGGACATCCGCCAGCGCGACCTTTCCACAAAAAATGGCCGGGTGGGCACACTGGCCGAGTCCGAATCGCTGGGCATTGGAGTGCGCGTCATTGCCGCGGGCGCGTGGGGCTTCGCAGCCACCGATCAGCTCACCCGCGAAGGCGTGCAGGCCTGCGCCGCGCGCGCGGTGTCCATTGCGAAGGCTTCGGCGCTCACCAAACGCGGCAAACTGGTACTTGCTCCCGAACAGACCCACGTGGATACCTGGCAGAACCCCTTCGTCAAGGATCCGTTTCGCATCCCGCTCGAACGCCAGCTCGATCTGCTGCTGGCGGCCGACAAGGAAATGAGCCGCGTCACTGGCGTCACGCTCACTGAAACCTCGATGCAGTTCCGTCGGATCGAGCAGCTTTTTGCGTCGTCGATCGGCAGCGTGATCCAGCAGGTGAAAATGCAGTCGGGTTGCGGGATTGTGGCCACCAGCTTCGGCGAGCACGAAATCCAGAAGCGCTCCTACCCGAACAGCTTTGGCGGACAGTACATGCTGGCCGGCTACGAGATGGTCGAAGCACTCGACCTGGTCGGCAATGCGCGTCGCGTCGGCGAACAGGCTGTGGCGCTGCACAAGGCCACGCCGTGCCCGGAGGGCGCACGCACGATAATCCTGGCGAGCGATCAACTGGGCCTGCAGATCCACGAGTCCATCGGCCATCCCATCGAACTCGACCGCGTGCTCGGCCAGGAAGCCAACCTGGCCGGCACCAGTTTTCTCACAATCGATCAGCTCGGCAAACTGCGTTACGCCACAGACATGGTCAACGTCGTTGCCGATGCGCGGCTCGAGCACGGCCCCGGCCTCGGCACCTTTGGCTACGATGACGAAGGCGTGCCCGCGCAGTGCATCCCCATCATTCAAAACGGCCGGTTCACCGGCTACCTTTCCAATCGTGAGACCGCTCCGGTAATTGGCCTCGATCGCTCCGGCGGCACGATGCGCACCGAAAGCTGGAGCCGTCTGCCGATTATCCGCATGACCAACGTCAGCCTGCTGCCCGGCACCTGGCGCTACGACGATCTGATCGCCGATACCGACGACGCCATCCTGATGGAAACCAATCGCTCCTGGTCGATTGACGACAAGCGCTACCAGTTTCAATTTTCCACTGAAATTGGCTGGGAGATCCGCGGCGGCAGGCGAACGCGCATGATCAAAAATCCGAGCTACAGCGGCATCACCACCGAGTTTTGGAACTCGTGCGACGCCATCTGCTCGCGCGAGCACTGGACGCTGTGGGGCACGCCCAACTGCGGCAAGGGCCAGCCCATGCAGGTGATGGGCACGGGCCACGGGGCCGCGCCCGCGCGCTTCCGCAACATCAAGGTTGGGAGCGCGTTCGCGCGATGAGCGCCGCGCGCACAGCCCGCCGCTCGCGCCCGCGCCACAGGATGAAACGCGGCCCCGCCGTCGCCGCCGAACACCTGCTCTCTCTCGCCGAGCTGCGCCGCATCGCCGAGCGCATCTTCCGTTTCAGTGAGGCCGATGAGACCGAAGTCCAGATTGATGTCGTCTCCGACGCGCTCACGCGCTTCGCCAACAACGCCATCCACCAGAACGTGGCTGAGCAGTCAGTTTCGGTTTCCGTCCGCACGGTGTTCGATGGCCAGACGGCTCGCGCGACGACGAACAAGACCGACGACGAATCACTTCGCCGCGTTTTGGCTGCTTCGGCCACGCTGGCCCGCAGCCAGCCGCGCATCCCCGGCCTGCTGCCCATGCTCGGCGCGCAAAAATATCCGAAAGTGCGGCGGTTCTTCGACGCTACTGCCGCGGCAACGCCGCAAGACCGCGCCCGGATGGTGAAGCGCGTCGTGTCGCTGGCAGAGGAAAACAAGTTGAATGCAGCCGGGATTTATACGACCGGCGCTTTTCGTTCGATGCTGGCCAACTCTCGCGGCCTTTGTGCCGACTACGAATACACGCGGGCCGAATTTTCGGTCACCATGATGGGTGAAGACTCCTCCGGCTGGGCCAAAGCCAATGAGCCGGACCTTGTGAAGTTGGATCCCGAAGAGCTGGCTTCGCGAGCAGCCGCCAAAGCTGTTGGCACGCGCCACCCGCGGGAGATCGAGCCGGGCCGCTACACCGTGATACTCGAGCCGGCTGCAGTGCTCGACCTGGTCGGCTTCCTTTTTTACGATTTTTCCGCGACGGCTGTTGCGGACAAGCGCTCCTGTCTGAACGAGCGAATGGGCAAGCCGGTGATGGGGCCAAACATTATTCTGTGGGACGACGTCGGCCATCCTCTGCAGCTCGGCCCGCCTTACGACGGCGAAGGTATGCCGCGGCAGAAGGTGCTGCTGGTGGATCGCGGCGTGCCCCGCAACCTGGTCTATTCCCGTGCCACCGCGCGCAAGATGAAGAAAAAGCCCACCGGCCACGGCCTTTCGCTGCCCAACGAGTATGGCGAAGCGCCGGTGAATCTCGTGCTTGAAGGCGGCACGACATCATTGCAAGAAATGATCGCTTCCACTGATCGCGGAATCCTGGTGACGCGGCTGTGGTACATCCGCGAAGTGGACCCCTACGAAAAAGTGATGACCGGCATGACGCGCGACGGCACCTTTCTCGTTAAGCATGGCCGCGTCACCGGGGGCATCAAGAATATGCGCTTCAATCAGGGAGTTCTTGAGCTGCTTTCAAATGTCGAGCTGCTCGGCCCGGCCGTGCGCGGCGCGGGCGAAGAGGCCACGGAAATGGTCGTGCCGGCTATGAAGGTCCGCAACTTCCACTTCACCGAAGTCACCAAGTTCTAGCAGATTGCTCCACAATCCCGGGGTTTGTCATTCGGAAGGCGGGCGCTACATGCTGAGAACTGAGGACTGAGAGCCTATTTCGTGAATTCGAGGCTGGAGATGGTGCGGGCAATCACGTTTTCCTGGATTTGGATGAGGTCGGAATCGGCCCAGGTCATTCCGAGAACGGTGTAGACGTCGTTGTCGCGGATGAGGGTGATCACGAGGCCGGACCAGTCGTGGCCATCGGCCATGCCGCGGTAGCGGCGCTCGATGGCGGCGAGACCCGCCACTTGCGTGCGCTGCTCGGAGATTTGCCGGTAGTTTTCGTAAATCTCGCGAAGCTGCCGCTCGGTGGCCGCCGCATGCGCTTCGAGCGTGGTCTTGGCCGGCTCGCGCCCGACCACCAGCAGCGTCGTCTCGTCGCCCGTGCCCATGGCCACGACAGCCGAGGGCATGGTCTTCCGCGCGTCTTCGATCATTTCCCAACGCGGCGGCTTGAACATGTGGAAGCCGTAGGTGTGGTTGATGTACAGGTTGCCGATCACTTCGTCGCGAATCACCGGCTCGGGAGGCTTGGGCGGAGGCGGCGGTTCAACGTTGGCAGTGGGCTGAGGTACTGCAGCGGTTGTGATGGCGATTGTTTCTTTTCTCACTGCGGGCGCGACGCTTGCCGGTTGAGTTGCCGGGATCGTTGAGGGCTGCAGCGCTGGTTGAATCGCTGCGGCCGCTTCGGGCTTCTTCGCTTCTTTTGCAGCTTCTTTTTTCGGCTCGGGCTTTGCCTCTGCCGCAGTTGCCGACGGAATGATCGCCGCGATCTTGTCCTTTTTTACCAGTGCAAAGCCGTAGCTGGTTTGAACTTTGAAGGAGTCGTTTTCGAACCCGACGATGGTGCCGGTGATCTTGCTGCCGTCTTTCAGTCGAATCTCATCGGCGAGCGCGGCTGCAGGGAGGTAGAGGAGGTAGAGGAGGTAAAGAAAGCAACAGAGAGTGCGTGGATTCGGTGCTGCACTGCGCATGAAGGCAGTATGGCAAATGCGTGGAGGGGCGACAACGACTAGCCACCGGGCGGTGTCCTGCCGGATACCGCAGCAAGGAGCCGTTCGTGCGCGCCGCCAGGCGCTCGAGCTGGTCAAGCGCAGCGTGCGCGTCTCGTACACCAGCCCGCCGTAGCGCGCGTAGGCCTCGGGGAAGAGCATCTCCACCGGCTGCGCCTCTCAACGTCTAGTCCAAAGTCGCCCGCTTCGAGCAGACTCACTGCGAAGAATGGAGGTGCTCCCCGCGGTGATGCAGTCCATCCCATTGTCGTTGCGCCAGTTTGCCCATGGCAGTGCGGGAAAGCACACAGCGAGGCGGTGGATTGCCTCCCGATGGGCCGACCTGGTGCCCGTATCCTGTTGGAACACAATGAGATGTTAATCTTGCGAAGTGGACATGACTTTGGCGGCCCCGCTGCCTAAAAGGAGCGCAGATTTCGGAGAAAATACCCTGAAAGGCGGAAATGGATGCCTTGGTCCCCACTGCCTAAACGGATTGAGTACGCCCTCAAGGCACTGGTCTGTCTGGCCCAATCCCACAAGGAACCCGTCCGCGCCCATGAACTCGCTTGCTGCGTACGGATCCCCGAGTCACAAGCGGCAAAAACGCTCTACTTCCTGACCTGGGCGGGGCTTGTTTGTTCCCGCCGCGGGCCCCAAGGCGGATTCTGGCTGGCCCGCGCACCGGACCACATCCGGGTCCAGCAGGTCATGAAGGCTTTCCACGCGCCCGCAATTAAGGGCGGCAGGGCCGAAGCCGACCCACTGATGCACCTGTGGGGACAGATCGCTGCTGGGCCCGATGAGTTTTGGGAAAAGCTGACGATCGCGGATTTGTTGCAACACACCGCAGAGGACGCTGCGGCTCGTCCCTACGTTTGTCCGCACACCCGCCAGCCAGTTTCTGCCTCCGGGCAGGGCTTGCAAGCAGTTGAAAGTAAAGGAGACCAGAGATGAAACAGACATACAGGGCAGCAGCCCGTGTAGGCCTATTACTGGCCCTCAGCTTGTCAGCTCCTGCCCAAGAGGTCAAGCCGGGCCCAATCCCTGGCCAAGGAGACTCTGGCATTCAAACATCCCAGCCCGCCCGCTCTCCGCTACCTGAGGTGGCACTCCGCAGGCCATTACTTGCCCAGGACACCCAAGCTGCGGATGACTCGCAGTATGTGGGAAGCGAGGCTTGCAAGGACTGCCATCGAGATCAGTTCACGAAGTTCAGCCATACGGTGATGGGAAAGGTTCTCTTGAGTAACCCGAGAACTACACTCGAGTCCAGAGGCTGTGAAGCGTGTCACGGACCGGGCCGTGCGCATGTCGAGAGGAGTGGAGATCTGGAATCCATCATCCGCTTTGGCAAGAATTCGAGCCTATCCACTGAAGAACAAAACGTTCAGTGCCTGCAATGCCACGAACAAGGGCTGCGGCTGTTCTGGAAGGGGAGTCCGCACGAATCGCGCGGCGTGGCCTGTGTGACCTGTCACCAGGTGATGCAAGCGTTCCCCGTAGGAAGCCGTTTTGCCGAGCCCCTGTCGGAGAACCGTCAGTTCGTCAAGCAAACGCAGATGGAGGTCTGCTTTCAATGTCATCAGATGCGCCGGGCGCAACTGATGCGCTCGTCGCATATGCCGTTTCGCGAGGGGAAAGTCACCTGTGCCAGTTGCCACAACCCGCATGGAAGCCCAAATCCAAAGCAACTGATAGAAAGTTCAACGAACGAGAATTGCTACAAATGCCATGCCGAGCGGCGGGGCCCGTTCTTGTGGGAGCATCCGCCGGTCATGGAAAACTGCCTCAACTGCCACGAGGCGCATGGGTCCAGCCATCCCCAGTTGCTGAAAGTGAGAACCCCCAGGCTCTGTCAGCGTTGCCACATTGAGGCGCGGCACCCGACCACCCCTCAATTGCCAACTGCGCGGTTCGCGTTTAACCGGTCGTGCACCAACTGCCATTCGCAGATCCACGGCTCGAACCACCCGGCCGGGTCCAGGTTCCACAGGTGAAGCGGGCGAGCGCGCACGAATCATTTCCGGGGTGTGATGCCCGAGGCCACAAAGGCGAGCGCAACAGCGACCATCAGCAGGAGGAACTACGGTGATGCAAAACAAACAGACGATCCGGTTGGCAGGCATGGCCACCTTGGTGGTGCTTGGCTTACTGCCGAAAGGGGTGCTTTACGCCCAAGACGAAAGAGTGGAGCGTGGACGCATCGAGGTCGGTATTCGACAGATTGCCGGAGAGCGCAGCTCCTCCAAATTTGAAGAGTATCGGCAAATACGCCGAGGGTTCTTCCTGCAGAGTTTCCGCCTGAATCTGGACAACCTGGCAAAGGGCAGGTACTTCTTCAAGGCCCAGACCCGCGAAACCCTCGAGAGGGATCAGAGCTACCTACTGAGTTTTGGCCGCTACGCGAAGTATCGCTTTGATTTCCGGTGGGACCAAACACCTCACGTGTTCACCAGCGCGGCCAGGACTCTCTTCTTGGAATCGAACCGAGGCGTTTTCACCATTTCCGCTCCGGTCCGCAGTGCTTTGCAGAGTCGCCCCGGCGACCTGCCGCTCGTACTCGAAGGCGCACGACCGCTCGATATTTCCCTCCAACGTGACCTGGGAAGCGGGATGTTCGTTTACACGCCCACAGCAAACTGGGGCTTCCAGGTGCAATACGCTCAGGAGAAGCAGACAGGAGTACGGCCCTTTGGTACGACCACGAACGCTTTCACCAACATGATTGAGCTACCAGAACCGATCGACTACCGGACCCATCGGGTGAAGGCAGGCGCCGAATACGGCAATCGGCTGTGGGGGATTCAAGCGACCTACGTGGGCTCGATCTTCAAGAACAACGTTGACACGCTGGTCTGGGACAACCCGTTCCGTGTATCCGATGCGGTGGGGGCTGCTTCTCGCGGTCAGCTCGACCTGTACCCTGACAACGTGGCTCACAGTGTGAGCCTTGCTGGCGCTTTGAACCTGACCAAGTCCACGCGCTTTATGGCCAGCATCGTGCCGGGCTGGATGCGGCAGAATGATCCATTTCTGCCCTTCACCATAAACACAGCCCTGAGCGGTCTCCCCTCTCTCCCGGCCACCAGCTTGGACGGGAAGAAGCAGACGCTGGCGATGAACTACACGGTGACCAGCAGCGTGACCCCCAGTTGGTCACTCACGGGGCGCTATCGCTCGTATGACTACAACAACGACACGCCCAGCTTCATCTTCTCTGATTATGTTCGCACCGATGCCGGGCTGGTGGGCCTGGCGCGAAGGAATCTTCCTTATGCCTACGACCGAAAAACCCTTGGATTCGACGCTTCCTGGGAGTTCTTGGAAGGGGACTTCCTTAAGCTGGGTTACGAGTGGGAAAGATTCGATCGCGCGCATCGCGACGTGGAGCGGTCAAGAGAACATACGGTCAGCGCGGCACTGGATCTGAGTCCAAAGAAATGGCTCCTGTTCCGAACTTCTTACCAGCACTCCTGGCGAGAGCCCAAACAGTATGAGGCCAATGAGGAGTCGTTTCCATTGGGCGAAGGGGCCTTCGCTCTCGGTCAGATTCACGAGCTGCGCAAGTTCGATGAGGCCGCCCGAGACCGCGACCGAGCGGAGGCTCTGGTTCAGATCAGTCCTCTAGACACTTTGACCTTTTCCGCCTCGTACGGCACAACCCAGGATCGATACGGGAAATCGTTGTTTGGTCTGTACCATGACATCAACCATAACTACTCCTTCGAGCTGACCTATAGTCCTCGCCCGGAGTTTTCCCTATTCGCGGAATACACCCGCGAGAAATACAGGTACAGCCAACGCTCGCGCCAGCGGGTCCCGCCCACGGCCACGGCTCCAGCCAACGACAGTTCGAACAATGACTGGCAAAGCCGGACGAGCGACTTGGTGGACACATGGGGAACAGGATGGCTTGGGTCGCTGTTCAAGAACAAAGTGAACTTGGAGGCGTTCTATAGCCTCTCGGCGGCGAAGGGTTCCATTCTGACCACGGCCTTGGGCTCTGCGAGCATTCCTGGGTTCCTGGTCACCACGGCACGAGACTACCCCGACACGAACAATCGATTCCACCAGGTCGTGAGCTCAATCAAATTCCAACTGGCGGACAGGTTCTATCCCAAGTTTGAATACCGATTGGAGAAGTACGGCCGTACGGATTTTCAGACTGAGCGCATCAGCCCGTACATGGTGCCGCTGGACCCGGCGACCAGCACTTCCATTTTCCTGGGGGCCAACGTCCCGGGTTACAAGGTGCACATAATCGCTTTCGCTCTCGAGTACCGGTTCTAGGCCGTCGTGGGAGGCTTTCCCTGTTTCTAATCAATCTTCCGCGGGAGGGCACGCCCATGCACTGCAAGTGCGAAGCTCGACGACTGCATCAAGTCATCGCTGTCGCTCTTGTGCTCCTCGGGATACTGTCCTTTTTGCCCCTGGTGGGCGAGGGCTGTGGCGCGCGATTTCCATTTTTTCGCAGTTGATCTGCCCGCCAGGCTCGACGCGCCCGGTGACGCGCAGCGTGCGCGTCTCGTACACCAGCCCGCCGTAGCGCGCGTAGGCCTCGGGGAAGAGCACGGCCTCAAACAGCCCGCGCTGATCTTCCAGCGTGACGAACATCATGTTGCGGTAGTTCTTGGTGCCGACGTGCCGGTAGGTCACCAGCCAGCCCAGCAGCGTAATCCGCCGACCCGGCGCGGCGGTGTCCAGCTCGTCGCTCCAGTTTTCACCGTTGCGCGCGATCAGGTCGAGCGGATGGCCGCTGACGCACACTTCGAGGATCTCCTGCTCGTAGGCCATCCGCTGAGCGCGCGAGTAGTCCGCCGCCGGCGTGGCGAAGGGTTCCGCGTCCGGCGGCGCGGCGTCGGGGAAAAGCATCGCCGCAGGCTGCGTTTGAGGAGGGGAAGCGCGCAGGGCGTTCAACTGCCAGAGCAGCCCGGGCCGCGTGAGCCCCGTGCAGCTGCCCACGTCGTCGAGCGCGCCGCACTTGATGAGCGATTCGATCTCGTCCCGTTCGACCGCCACCCGCGCCAGAAAATCTGCGAGCGATCGGTAGGGGCCGTCTTTTTCGCGCGAGGCGATGATGCGCTCGATCGTTTCGAGCCGCAGGCCTTTTACCTGCGTCAGCCCGATGCGCATCGCGCGGTGTGCGCTGTCGGGATGTAAGGGCGCAGCATCCCTCGACTGCGCTCGGGACAAGTGCTGCGCCCCTACAGCGTTCTCCCTGGCCTCGGTGGTGTATTCCAATCGCGAATGGTTCACCGAAGGCAGCAGGACGGGGATGCCCCAGCGCTTGGCTTCCTCGACGTACGCCGAGACGTGGTAAAACCCTGCGCCCGAGCTGCACATCGCCGCCAGGAACTCTGCCGGGTGGTGCGCCTTGAGGTAGGCGATGCGGTAAGCGAGGTCCGCGTAGGTGGCCGCGTGAGCCTTGCAGAAGCCGAAGCCGGCGAATTTTTCCACCATCTGCCAGGTCTCGTCGAGCTCGCGGCCCGCGAGACCGCGCTGCGCCGCAGCCTTCAGGAATTTTGCGCGCAGGCGCTCGCGTTCGCGCTGGTCGGAAAATTTTGCGGTGGAGCGACGCACCAGGTCAGCTTCGGCCAGAGACATCGCGCCCACCGCCTGCGCGAGTTGCATCACCTGTTCCTGATAGACACACACGCCGAGGGTTTCGCCGAGGATTTTCTCCATCGCGGGATGCGCGTAGCGCACCGGCTCCTGCCCGCGCAGGCGCTTGAGGAAGGTTTCCTTCGAGCCGTACTCGGATGCCCCCGGACGGATCAGCGCGAGCGCCAAGGAGATCTCAACCAGCGTGCGCGCACGAAGCGTGCGCAGCAGGCCGCGCATCCCGGGCGACTCGATTTGGAAGATGCCCATGGTGCGCCCCTGCGAAAGCATTTCGCAGGTGGCGGGGTCGCCTTCGGGGATGGCGTCGAAGTCAATTTTGTGAGCGCCCTCAACGGGCGCGCGCTCACTCGTGGCGCGCTCGATGCCCGCGAGCGCGAGCGACATCGTCGTCAGCCCGCGCTGGCCGAGCAGGTCCATCTTCACCAGCCCCAACGCTTCGACTGTGTTCATGTCGTACTGCGTGACGATGATGCCCTTCGTGGCCACCTCGAGCGGAACGTGCTCGGTGAGCGGCCGCGCGGCAATCACCGTGCCGCACGGGTGAATACCCAGGTGGCGCGGGAAGCCGTCGAGGCGCAGCGCGACGTCGAGGATCGTCCGCCACGGCTCTTCCTGCGCGGGGAGGGCGCGGCACTGCGGCAGCGTGCGGATGGCCCCAAGGATTTCGCTGACCGGGCGGTGCGGCAGGCGGCGCGTGAAGTGGTTCACCTCACCGGGCGACAGGCCAAATACCTTGGCGACTTCGCGCACTGCCAGCCGCGCGTGCATGGTCACAAAGCTGCCGATCATTGCGACGCGGGGAGATACGTCCCCCCCGTGCCCCCCGGATGCGACGCGGGGGGACACGTCCAACCCGTGCCCCCCGGACGCCGCGCGGTCCTGGCCCCATCGGCGGTAGACGTAGTCGAGCAGGTCGTCACGCCGCGCGCCGCAGATGTCCAGGTCGATATCAGGGATGTCGCCGCGCTGCGCGTTCAGGAAACGCTCGAAGTAGAGCTGCCAGCGCAACGGGCAGATGCGCGAAATCCCCAGGCAGTAGGTGACGATCGAGCTCGCCGCCGAGCCCCGCGCCACCGCCGGGATGCCGCGCCGCCGCGCCTCCTCGACGATGTCCCACACCAGCAGGAAATACGGCGCCAGGTGCAACTGCTCGATCACCTCGAGCTCGTGCGTGAGCCGCGCCAGCACCGCCGGCCGCAGCGGCTGGTAACGCCGACGCGCGCCGTCGAAGCACAGCTTCCAGAGATAGGAGAATGGCGTCTCGCCCGCGGGCACGGGGAATTCGGGGAAAATCGTCCGGCCCAGCTCGAGTTCGAGATTGCAGCGCGCGGCGATTTCTTCGGTGGCGGCGAGCGCCTCGGGATGGTCGGCGAAGAGGCGCTGCATCTCCGCCGCGGATTTGAAATACGCCTCGACGGTGGTGATCTCGGGCGGCGCGACCGTGGTCAGCAGGCCGCCGGTGCGAATCGCGCTGAGCACGCGGTGGTGCAGGTGCTCCTCGGGGCGGATGAAATGGACGTTGTTCGTCGCCACCAGCGGCACGCCCAGCTCGCGCCCCAGCCGCGCCGCCTCGCGCAACGCGCGGCCGTCGCCTGGCGAAAGATGCTGCACCTCCAGATACAGCGCCTCACCAAAGATCTCTTTGAGCTGCAGTATGCAGGCAGTGATGGTTGTAGGGGCGCAGCACTTGTCCCGAGCGCAGTCGAGGGATGCTGCGCCGCTACAAGTTTCGAATTTTGTCCGCCGCGGCGGACGCAGTTCGCTTTTTCTGTCCTTCGGCGCATACAGCGTAATCAGCCCCTCCCGGTGCGCCTCCAGCTCTTCGAGCGTCAGCGGCCGCTCCGCCAACTGCCGCTCGGTCACGAGCCGGCACAGGTTGCTGTAGCCCGCGTGGTCGGCAGCCAGCAGGACGATCGCTTCCGCGCGCCCAGTTTTTGTTTTCCGGCTTCCGTTCTCTCCACCGAGCTGAATGTCCAGTTCGACGCCCACAATCGGCTTCACGCCGGCCTTGCGCGCCGCCAGGTAGAACGGCACGGCGGCGTAAAGGCCGTTCGTATCGGTCAGCGCGACGGCGGGCATGCCGCGCTC
>Ga0209108_10001466_pt1 | contig 13688 bp, 15 predicted proteins | sample Rifsed10ft1_FD_184003 | JGI IMG/M metagenome (GOLD analysis project Ga0209108, IMG submission 184003) | Soil microbial communities from Rifle, Colorado, USA - sediment 10ft 1 (version 2) | ecosystem: Environmental > Terrestrial > Deep subsurface > Rock core/Sediment | place: Rifle, Colorado...
GGCGAGCCGCATGTCGGTGAGGCACAGGTCGTAGCGTTCGGTCCTGAGGCATTCCTTCGCCTCGGCGATGGTGCCGACGCTCGCCACGCCGAGGCCCATCTTGACGAGGGTCAGCTCGAGCAGCTCGCGGATATCGGGTTCGTCGTCGACCACCAGCACCTGCGCGCCGGGACGAACGCCGCTTCGCTCGGAGCGTCTCATGCGCGGAGGGTTTTCACGGTGTCGGTCATGAGGGCGCCACGCGGCAGTGGATTCTGAAATGCGCTCCCGGCATGTCGTTCACGTACTCCAGCGCCGCGCCGTTGGCCGCGCACAGTTCGCGCGCAAGGTACAGGCCGAGCCCGGTGCCCTTGCTGTCTGTGGTGAAGAACGGCTCGAACAACTGGCCCTGGCTCGACGCCGCAACCCCGGGGCCGTCGTCGATGACGCTCAATTCTACGCGATCCCCGTAGCGGCGCAGCGCGATGCGCACGCTGCCCGGCCCGGCGCGCGCATAGCGCACCGCGTTGCGCAGCAGGTTCCACAGCACCTGGCGCAGGTGCTCGCGGTCGAACTCGATGCGCTCGTCGCGCCCCGCATCGAGCGCGATGCGCTCCGCCGGCAGCGACCCGTTGGCGATGAATTCCGCGACGAACTCGGCAAGCCAGGACCTGAGCGCGATGCGCTCCGCCGAAATGCGGTCGCGCCGGTTGAGCTGCAGCACGTCGAACACCAGGCGCTCGAGGCGCTGGGTGTTGTCGTGGACGATTTGCGTCAGCCGGGCGCGGTCTTCGGCGCGCTTCTCCTCGCTCAGCAGCTCGGAGGCGTGGCTGATCGCCGCGAGCGGGTTGCGGATCTCGTGCGCGATGTTCGCGGTGAGGCGCCCGAGCGCCGCGAGCTTGAGCTGCTGCGCCTGCTCGCGGCTGCGGCCGGTGTCCTCGACGAACAGCACCGAGAAGCCCTCCTCCGTGCCGGTGTGGTGCAGCCGCAGGCCGATGTCGCGCCCGCGCACCGCGAAGTCGGCGGTGGCGCCCGCCTGCACCTCGCCCGAGCGCCAGCCGCGCCAGCGCTCGGCGAAAAGCGGCACCAGCTGCGCGATGTCGGCGCCGAGCAGCCGCTCGGCGCGCAACAGCCGCTGCGCCTGGGGGTTGTGCTGCACCACGCGCCCGTCGCGGTCGAGCACCGCCACGCCGTCGAGCATGTCCTGAATCACCAGCTCGTTGACGCGCGTCTGCGTCTCGAGTTCGCGGCCGCGCTGCCGCGCGAGCGCCTCGTTCGCCACCACGCGGTTCGCCAGCCAGCCGGTGATCCCCGAGCCGGCGAAGCAGGCGATCGCCACCAGGCCCGGCTGCAGGAAGTTGGCGCTCGGCGCATCGTGGGCGAGCACCCAGTAGCCCTGCTCCAGCAGCAGCGAGATGGTGGCGAGCGCCGCGTACAGAAAGGACAGCCGCCGCGGCGCCACGATGGCCGCGCCGATCAGCGAGATCAGCAGCATCACGCCGAGGCCGCTGCGCACGCCGCCGCTCGCGTACATCAGCAGCGTAATGGCGAAGATGTCGAGGCAGACGTGCAGCGAGAGCTGCAGGTTGAAATGCTCGCGCAGGTTGCGCAGCACGCCCTGGAACACCACCGCGAGGAACAGGTAACCGCCGCAGACGTAGCGGAACAGCTCCAGCGCGTGGGAGCCGAGGTTGAGCTCGCCGCCGTACACCACGGTGATGGTGAGGAACAGCGTGGCCACCGCGATGCGGTAGAGGTTGAAGTAGCCGAGCGAGATCCAGAAGGAATCCGGGGTGCGTTCCGGCGGCGCGAGGAACAGCTCCGGGTAACGCAGCGGCGCTTCCATCAGCCTTGCCGCGGGCCCAGCCGCGCATGCTCGTCGCTGCAGTACACCCGGTTGCCGGCGAGGCGCGCCTCGGCGCGCGGCAAGTGCATGCCACACTGTGCGCAGCTCACCAGCTCCCCTTCGGCTGCGGCCGGCGGGGCAGCTGAATTTTTCAGTGCGGCGCGGCGCAGCGCCCTGCGGATCAGCCAGAAGGCGATCACCGCCAGCAGAATCAGCACGAGGACGCGCATCGCGGGATTATCTTACGGGACGGGGAAACGGGCGGGAGATGGTCGGGGCGACTGGATTTGAACCAGCGACACCTGCGTCCCGAACGCAGTACTCTACCAGGCTGAGCTACGCCCCGACCGAGGGCGAATTCTGCGGAACTCTAGCTGCTGCGGGTCACGGAAAAGGACGCCAATTCTAGCAAAGAATCCTTGAATTCCGAGGCGGGGAAGGCCGCGATCGCGCGCGACGCCGCGTCCACCTCGCGCTGCGCGGCAGCCCGCGCATAATCGAGCGCCCCGCACGCGCGGATCGCCTCCAATACGCCGGCGAACTCCGCGCGCCCGCCCTCGACGATGGCGTGACGCACCAGCGCCGCCTGCTCGGGCGTCCCGGTGCGCATGGCGCGGATCAGCGGCAGCGTCGCCTTGCCCTCCGCGAGGTCGTCGCCGAGGCTCTTGCCGATGGCTTGCGCGTCCCCGGAGTAGTCGAGGACATCGTCGATCAGCTGGAACGCGGTGCCGACGTGCGCGCCGTAGCTCGCCAGGCCTTCCTCGAGCGGGCCCGCGGCGCGCGCGAGCACGCCGCCGAGGCGCGCCGCGGCCTCGAACAGCTTCGCGGTCTTGCGCCGGATGACCTCGAGGTAGCGCGCCTCGTCCACCTCGGGATCGTGGCTTCCCATCAGCTGCATGACCTCGCCGGCGGCGATGGTGTTGGTCGCATCGGCCAGCACGCGCATCACGCGCATGTCGCCGGCGTCCACCATCATCTGGAAGGCGCGCGAGTAGAGGAAGTCACCCACCAGGACGGCGGCCGCGTTGCCGAAGGCGGCGCTGGCGGTGCGCCGGCCGCGCCGCATCTGCGATTCGTCGACCACGTCGTCGTGCAGCAGGGTGGCCGTATGGATGAATTCCACCACCGCCGCCAGCGGCAAGCGGGACTCCCCCCGGTAACCGGCGGCACCGCAGGCGAGGAGCAGGAGGGTCGGCCGCAAACGCTTGCCGCCCGAATCCACGATGTAGCGCGCGACCTTGCGGACCAGCGCCACGTCCGAGTCCAGCCGCTCTCCAATGAGGGCGTCGACACGCCGCATGTCGCCCGCAACGGGCGCCAGCATGGACAGGAAGCTCATGATTCCCTTATAATTCCCGGTTCTTCCGGATTGTAAGAGCAATTCCAATGTACGCAGTGATCAAGACGGGCGGGAAGCAGTATCGCGTCGAAACCGGCGCGCAAGTGCGCATCGAGTCGCTTCCAGTCGAGGTGGGTTCTGCCGTTTCGTTCGCCGAGGTGCTCCTCGTCGGCAGCGGCGACACGGTGAAGGTCGGCGCGCCCTATGTCTCCGGCGCCCAGGTGAAAGCCACCGTGGTGTCGCAGGGTCGCGGCGAAAAAGTGCGCATCTTCAAGCTGCGCCGGCGCAAGCACTACCAGAAATCTCAGGGCCATCGGCAGGGCTATACCGAGGTCCGCATCGACGCTATCGAGCAGGGATAGACCATGGCACACAAGAAAGCAGGCGGCAGCTCGCGCAACGGCCGCGATTCCCAGGCCAAGCGCCTCGGCGTGAAGACCTACGGCGGGGAGCGCGTGAACGCCGGGCAGATCCTGGTCCGGCAGCGCGGCACCGTGGTGCATCCGGGGACCAATGTAGGAATGGGGCGCGACCACACGCTGTTCGCGCGCGTCACCGGACTGGTCGAATTCGCAATCAAGGGCGCGCGCGACAAGAAAACCGTGAGCATCAAGCCGGCGTAGGCCGGGCCCAAACCATGGAAAGCCCTATCGAAGCCGGTAGGGCTTTTTTATTTATAGCCAATGAAATTCATCGACGAAGCGAAGATCGAGGTGCACGCAGGCAAGGGCGGCGACGGCGCCGCGAGCTTCCGGCGTGAAAGGTATGTGCCGCGCGGCGGTCCCGACGGCGGCGACGGCGGCGACGGCGGCAGCGTCTGGGCGCGCGCCGACCGCAACGTCAATACGCTGATCGACTACCGCTTCGCGCGCATCCACCGCGCCGGCAACGGCGTCAAAGGCATGGGCTCGGACTGCGACGGCCGCAACGGCGCCGACGTCGAGCTGCGCGTGCCGGTCGGCACCGTGATCCGCGACGCCAAGTCCGGCGAACTGGTCGCCGACCTGGCGGGCGACGGCAGCCGCGCGCTGCTGGCGCGCGGCGGCGGCGGCGGCCTGGGCAACGTCCATTTCAAGTCGAGCGTGAACCGCGCCCCGCGCCAGTTCACGCGCGGCGAGCCGGGCGAGAGCCGCGACCTCGCGCTCGAGCTGCGGGTGCTCGCCGACGTCGGCCTGCTCGGACTGCCGAACGCCGGGAAATCCACCTTCATCCGCGCCGTGTCGGCCGCCCGTCCCAAGGTGGCCGATTACCCGTTCACCACCCTGCATCCGTCGCTCGGCGTGGCGCGGGTGGGCGAGGCGAGCTTCGTCGTCGCCGACATCCCCGGCCTGATCGAGGGCGCGGCCGAGGGCGCCGGGCTCGGCCACCAGTTCCTGCGCCACCTCTCCCGCACCCGCCTGTTGCTGCATATCCTCGATATTTCAAATGCCGAGGTGGCGCAGGACGCGCGCGTCATCGCGGCGGAGCTGAAGAAGTACGAGCCGGGCCTCGCCCGCAAGCCGCGCTGGCTGGTCTTCAACAAGATCGACCTGGTGGAGAACGCCGACGCGTCGATCGGCAGGGTGATCCGCGCCTTGCGCTGGAAGCGTCCCTGGTTCAAGGTGTCGGCACTGAGCGGCGACGGCTGCCGCGAGGTCTGCAAGGCCGTCGCCCGAGAACTCGCGAAATGACCGCGCTGCGCAACGCGAAGACGCTGGTAGTCAAGGTCGGCTCGTCGCTGGTGACGAACCAGGGCCGCGGGCTCGACGTCGCGGCGATCGCGAACTGGGCGGCGCAGATCGCCCGCCTGCGCAAGCTCGGCCGGCGCGCAATCCTGGTATCGAGCGGCGCGATCGCCGAGGGCATGCAGCGGCTGGGCTGGTCGCGCCGGCCGCAAGCCATGCACCAGCTGCAGGCGGCGGCGGCGGTCGGACAGATGGGTCTCGCGCAATGCTATGAGAGCTGTTTCCGCGAGCACGGGCTGCAGACCGCGCAGATCCTGCTGACCCACGCCGACCTTGCCGACCGGCAGCGCTATCTCAACGCCCGCTCGACGCTGCGCACGCTGCTGGAATTCGGCGTCATCCCGGTGATCAACGAAAACGACACCGTGGTCACCGACGAAATCAGGTTCGGCGACAACGACACCCTCGCCGCCCTGGTCACCAACCTGGTGGAGGCCGACGCGCTGGTGATCCTCACCGACCAGGCGGGGCTGTACGACGCCGATCCGCGCAAGGTTACAAGCGCGAAGCTGATCCAGGAGCATGCCGCGGCGGATCCGGGGCTCGAGGCTGTCGCCGGCGGCTCGGGCAGCGCGCTCGCCAAGGGCGGGATGCTGACCAAGGTGCTCGCCGCGCGGCGCGCGGCACGCAGCGGCGCGCACACGGTGATCGCCGCGGGACGCGAGCCCGAAGTGCTGCTGCGCCTGGCGCAGGGCGAGCGCATCGGCACGCTGCTCACCGCGGGCACCGCGCCCCTCGCCGCGCGCAAGCAGTGGCTCGCCGACCACCTTGCGGTCGGCGGCCGGCTGCGGCTGGACGCGGGCGCGGTGACGGCGCTGGCGCGGGACGGGAAAAGCCTGCTGCCGGTCGGCGTCGTCGAGGCGACCGGCGAGTTCCAGCGCGGCGAGGTGGTCGCCTGCGTCGATCCCGAGGGGCGCGAGGTGGCGCGCGGGCTGGTGAACTATTCGGCGGAGGAAACGCGGCGCATCATGCGCCGCCCGTCGGGCGAAATCGAAGCCATCCTCGGCTACGTCGACGAGCCCGAGCTGATTCATCGAGACAATCTGGTGCTGCTCTAGCGCGTGCGGTAGGGGTCGACGCTGTTGGACCCGGAATAGGGGTACCCGCCCTGCCGCAGCGCGTTTACGCCCTCCGCGGCGCTGGGTAGCGGCACATTTTGCAGGCAGAAGTATTCTCGATGCAGCACCTGGTGCCAGAGCTGCGTGAGCGGCCGCCATGGGCTGGGGCTCGCCCGCCAGGTCGCGTCCGGGCGCCCGAACGCGTAGCGCCGGAATTCGACGCTCGCGCAGCGCAGGCCTTCGTAGCTGACGTTCTCGACCCCGCTCGGGCTGCGCGCGACGAGCACGTAACGGACCACCCCGTCGCCAGTCACGCTCAACGAGGTCTGGTCGACGAAAAAACCGAAATCGCCCGCGCCGTTGAACCGGAACTCGAGAAGATTGGCCTTTTGCGGGAACGCCGGAAATTGCGTGACGAGCTCCGCTTCCCCCTGGTCGCGACTGAGTCTGTCCTCGTTCTGGCGCTCCCAGTCGCTTTTCATCGGCTCGCGCCCGCCGCAGGCGGCGGCGAGCAGCACGGCGACGAGGCCCGGCAGCGCGCGTTTCATTTCAGGTCCTGCGCCAATGCGGCGCGCACTTCCTCAGGGACCGGGTCAAGCGTCGCCTGGTAGGCTGGATGCTCGACGCCGAAGGCGAGGCGCGCGCCCGCTTTCAGGCGCCGGCGCGCCTCATCGCCGAGCTCAAAACGCAGGAAGTGCACCGACGAGGTCTTCTCGTCGTTCTCGCGCTCGAGGTCCTCGTCGGCGAGCGGGGTGATGCGCTCGCAGCCCTGCACCTGCGCCCAGACGCGCGTCGCGACGCCCTTGAGAAGCGACAGCATGCGCCGGCGCTCGTCGGCGTCCGGGTATTCGATCAGCATCGTCGCCTTCCAGTTGTGGCCGTCGGGCAGCAGCGGCCGGTAGGCGTCGAGCTCGCCCTGGATGCCCGCCTCCTCGAAGATGCGCTCGATGCGCAGCATCTCCTGCACCTGGTAGCGGATGGTGAGCTCGTCCTCGAACTGCAGCGTGACGTGTTCGCCGAGGTGCAGCGTGCGCCGCTTCTTGTGCGCCATGACGCGGGCGCGGAAAGCGCCGCGCTGCCCGGCATAGGCCTCGAGCGTGAGCAGACTGTCGCGGCTGATCGCTGCGGCCATGCGATCTATCGGATGGCGGCTTCGATTTCCGAGAAGGTGCGCGCGACTTCGCCGCCCGCCGGCAGGGACACGCCGAGCTGCCGCGCGATCTGGGAGATGGAGAATATGCCGCGCACCATGGCGCGCTTCGCCGGCGCCTCGAGCGGCCGCGCCGGCGACAGCAGATCATGGTTCACGACCAGCGCGTGCTGGCGTCCGGCGCGCCGCAAGGTCGCGAGCACGTGGCCGACGCGCGCGCCCTCCACGTCGGCGAGGGCGATGACCTCGACATGCTCGGCGCCGGTCATGACGTCGGCCACGACCAGCTCGTCGCGTCGCAGCCTGCGCTGCGTGGCGACCAGCATCGGGCGTTCGCCGAGGAGGTCCGCCGCGCTGATGACCCCCAGCACGTTCTCGAGGTCGTCCACCACCAGAAGCAGCCGCACGCCGCGGGTGATCATGAACTGGTTGGCGCCGGCGAGCGGCGCCTGCGGGCGTATGGTCGCCGGGGTGACGCGCGTGAGATCGGTCATCACCTGCAACGCGGGCGATGCGGGCGTGACCCGGCCGGCCGGCGGCTGCGTCGGCCGGCGGAACCCGGCGTTCGCTCCCAGCTCCTGTATCGGCAATGCGCCGTAATCGCGCTCCATCGCGGCTCCCCTAGTTGTGTGCGAGCTGCGCGCGGCGCGCGTGGGCGCGCCGGTCCGCCTGCAGGAAGCGGCGCAGCTCGAGCAACGCCTGCCGGTACACGTCGCGCTTGAAATCGATCACCGCTTCGACCGGCACCCAGTAATCGTGCCAGCGCCAGGCGTCGAACTCCGGGTGGCCGCTCGCCCGCAGCCTGACGTCGCAGTCGCGACCGACCATGCGCAGCAGGAACCAGATCTGCTTCTGCCCGCGGTAGGCGCCGCCGCCATCACCCGCCCGCCGCAGCCATTTCTCGGGCACCTCGTAGCGCAGCCACTCCCGCGTCCGGCCGAGGATGCGTACATGGGGACGCCCGAGGCCGATTTCCTCCTCGAGCTCGCGGTACATCGCCTGCATCGGGGTTTCGCCGCGCTTGATGCCGCCCTGGGGAAACTGCCAAGCGTGCTGATTCACGCGCTTGCCCCAGAAAACCTCGTTATTCCGGTTGGCAAGGATGATGCCGACGTTCGGACGGTAGCCTTCCTTGTCCAGCATGGCCGCTCCGCCTCAAGTTAGCCTAAGTTAAGATGCGCGCTACGATTTTTCCATAGCCCACCGCCAATTACAACGCCAGTGCGCGCGCCATGAGAGCTTCGAAGTTTTTCATCTCGACGCAAAAGGAAGTGCCGGCCGAGGCCGAGATCGTCAGCCACCGGCTGATGCTGCGCGCCAGCATGATCCGGCGGCTCTCGGCGGGCATCTACACCTGGCTTCCGCTGGGTTTGCGCGTGCTGCGCAAAGTCGAAGCGGTGGTGCGCGAGGAGATGAACCGCGCGGGCGCAATCGAGCTCGCGATGCCGGTGGTGCAGCCCGGCGAGCTGTGGCGCGAGTCCGGACGCTGGCAGGCCTATGGCCCCGAGCTGTTGCGCTTCAAGGACCGCCACGAGCGGGATTTCGTGATGCAGCCGACCTCCGAGGAGGTGATCACCGAGCTCGCGCGCGCGGAACTGAAGAGCTACCGCCGGCTGCCGGTCCACTTCTACCAGATCCAGACCAAGTTCCGCGACGAGCGCCGCCCCCGCTTCGGCATCATGCGCGGCCGCGAGTTCGTGATGAAGGACGGCTACTCTTTCCACGCCGACCACGCCGGCCTCGAGCGCGAGTACCGCAACATGCACGACACCTACACGCGCATCTTCAGCCGGCTGGGGCTGCGCTTTCGCGCGGTAGCCGCCGACCCCGGCTCCATCGGCGGCACCGGCTCGCACGAGTTCCATGTCCTCGCCGACTCGGGCGAGGACGCCATCGCCTTTTCCCCCGACTCCGACTACGCGGCGAACGTGCAGCTCGCCGAGACGCTCGCCCCGCCGCCGAGAAGGCCCGCCGCCGAAACAATGAGCAAGGTGCCGACGCCGGGCAAGACGAAATGCGAGGAGGTCGCCGGCTTGCTGAAGATTTCCCTGCAAAAGACGGTCAAGGCCGTGGCCGTCATGCACGACCGGCAGTTCGTCCTGCTGCTGGTGCGCGGCGACCACGACCTGAACGAAATCAAGACGCAGAAGGCGATCGGCGCGTTTCGTTTTGCTTCCGAGCAGGAAATCCTCGCGGCATTGAAAAGCAGGGCGGGCTATATAGGACCACCCATGGGTGGTGGCGGTCCGGTCGGGGCGAAGCACGTGAAGGTGGTGGCCGATCGCAGCGTCGCCGCGATGAGCGATTTCGTTTGCGGCGCCAACGAGGAAGGCTTTCACCTCGGCGGGGTGAACTGGGAGCGCGACCTGCCGGAGCCCGAGGTGGCGGATATCCGCAATGTCGTCGCCGGCGACCCCAGCCCGGACGGCAACGGCCACCTGCAGATCGTGCGCGGCATCGAGGTCGGGCACATCTTCCAGTTGCGCACCAAGTATTCCGCAGCCCTGAAGGCGGTGTTTCTCGACGAAAAAGGCGCGGCGCAGCCGGTGGAAATGGGCTGCTACGGCATCGGGGTCACGCGCGTGGTGGCCGCCGCGATCGAGCAGAACCACGACGCGCGCGGCATCATCTTCCCGGCGCCGATGGCGCCTTTCGAGGCCTGCCTGGTGCCGATCGGCTACCACCAGAATGCCGCGGTGCGCGCGGCCGCCGACAAGCTGCATGACGCGCTCGCCGCCGCCGGAATCGATCTGCTGCTGGATGACCGGGACGAGCGGCCCGGAGTATTGTTCGCCGACATGGACCTCATCGGCATCCCCCACCGCGTGGTGCTTTCCGAGCGCGGCCTCGCCGCGGGCAACGCCGAGCTCAAGGGCCGGCGCGACGACAAGCCCTCCGAACTGCCGCTGGGCGCCGTGGTCCAAGCGCTGAAGGAGCGCCTCGCCAAAGCATGAGGGGACTCGTACTCTGCCTGCTGTGCCTGCCGCTGACGGTGCTCGGCGGCGCGCAGAAATACGAGCCGCTCGCCGATGCCGTGCGCACGCGCCTGTCGAAGCTGGTGTCCGAGAAGGCGGCGCCGGTCCTGCACTTTCGCTCGAACGGCGACGCGCAGCGCTGGCTCGCCGAGATGGACGGCCGGCTGGCGCGCCACATCCCCGACCGCAAGCTGCGCTTCCAACTGCTGCGCACCGTCCACTACGAGGCGACGCGCGCCAGGCTCGATCCCCAGCTGGTGCTCGGCGTGATCGAAGTCGAGAGCAAGTTCCGCAAGTACGCGATTTCCAGGAGCGGGGCGCGCGGCTACATGCAGGTGATGCCGTTCTGGATCAAGCTCATCGGGCGGCCGACCAGCAACCTGTTTCATCTGCGCACCAACCTGTCGTTCGGCTGCGCCATCCTGCGCCACTACCTCGACGAGGAACGCGGCGACTATTTCCGCGCCCTCGGCCGCTACAACGGCAGCCTCGGCCAGCTCGAGTACCCGAACCTGGTGCTTGCCGCCTGGCGCGGGCGCTGGAAGTACGACGGGCCCAACGCATGAATGCGTTCCTGACTGCATGATTGGTTCGTACATCGACCGGCATCCGCGTTTCGCCAACTGGCTGTACGGTTTCACGCCGCCGGAGCGCGGCACAGTGGTGCTGGTGCACCGCCGCGTCTACATCGTCCCCGCCCGCCTGGGCTGGATCTTCGGCGCGACGCTGGTGATCCTGCTCATCGGCTCCATCAATTACGCGCTGTCGCTCGGCTTTGCACTCACCTTCCTGCTCGCGGGCATGGGGCTCGCGGGCATGGTGCACACCGCGCGCAACCTCGCGCGCATGGCGGTGAGCGCGGGCCGCGTCGAGCCGGTGTTCGCCGGCGAGTCGGCGCAGTTCCGCCTGTATCTCGAGGGACGCGCCGCGTTCGACCGGCCGGCGATCCTCGCCCGGCACGTCGGCAGCGGCGCGCAGCTCGTGGTCGACGTCCCGGCCGGCGCGCTCGCCGAGGTGGTGCTCGCGGCGCCGGCGCAGCGCCGCGGCTGGATGCCGCTCGGCCGGGTGATGCTGGAGACGCGCTTCCCGCTCGGCCTGTTCCGCTCGTGGAGCTACGTCGAGCCGGATGCGCGCTGCCTGGTCTATCCGCGCCCCGAGCGCTCGCCCCTGCCTCCCAGCGGCGCGGACACCGCCGCCGGCGCGCTGCGCTCGCCGGTTCCCGGCAGCGACGATTTCGCGGGCCTGCGCGGCTACCAGCTCTCCGACTCCCCGCGGCACGTCGCCTGGAAGGCCGTGGCGCGAAGCGACACCCAGTACACGCGCAGCGACAACATGCTGACCAAGCAGTTCACGGGCGAAGCGGCCGCCGAGCTTTGGCTCGATTGGCGCCTGCTGCCCCCCGGGATCGGCCTCGAAAGCCGGCTCTCGCGCCTCGCGGGGTGGGTGCTCGCCGCCGAGCGCGCGGGCATGCAATACGGCTTGCGCCTGCCCGGCGTCGAGGTCGCCCCCGGCCGCGGCGACGCGCACCGCGCCGACTGCCTGAAGGCGCTCGCCCTGTACGAGGCAACGTGAGAACGTGGCCATGATGAGCCCGGTCCCGCATCCGCTCGCTCCCGAAGTGCGCCCGGCCAGCGTGCGCGACCTGGCGTGGCTGATCGGGTCGCTGCTGCTGGTCATCGCCCCGCACTCGCTGAGGGCGCCCTGGTGGCTGACGCTTCTGACCCTGTGCCTGTTCGCCTGGCGCTTCCACTACGCGCTGAACCGCGCGCCGCTGCCCTCGCGCTGGCTGGTGCTTGGCGTTGCCGCGGTCGGCATGCTCGGCGTGTGGATCGAGTACCGCACGCTCTTCGGCCGGCAGCCGGGGATTCTCCTGCTCGCGCTGTTCGCCGGGCTGAAGCTGCTCGAGACGCGCAGCCACCGCGACGCGGCGGTCGCCGCGTTCCTCGGCTACTTCCTCATCATCACCAATTTTCTCTATACCCAGTCGATGCCGACGGCGCTCTTGATGTGCGCCGCGCTGTTCGCCATCACCACCACGCTGATCGGCTTCAGCGCGCCGCAGCGCCCGCCGCGCGCCAACGCGCGCACCGCGGCGCTGCTGCTCGCGCACGCGGCGCCGGCGGCCCTGGCGCTGTTCCTGCTGTTCCCGCGGGTGCAAGGGCCGCTGTGGGGCCTGCCCCAGGACGCGTATACCGGCATGACCGGGCTCTCGGAGACCATGAGCCCGGGCAACCTGGCGTTGCTCGCGCAGTCCGACAGCATCGCCTTCCGCGCCGAATTCGAGGCCGACCTGCCGCCGCCGGTGCTGCGCTACTGGCGCGGCCCGGTGCTGGGGGATTTCGACGGCCGCACCTGGAGCATCGGCGTGGGCACGCTGGTCGACTTCGAGCCGCCGCGGGGCGGCCGCGCCACCTATCGCTACGGCGTGGTGCTCGAGCCCCACAACCGTCACTGGCTGTTCGCCCTCGAGACCGCGGCGAGCCTCCCGCCGCGCACCCGCATGCGCTCTGACGGGCAGCTGGTCTCGCTCTCGCCGGTGCGCAACCGCATGCGCTACGAGCTCGCCTCGACGATCGCGCCGGAACCCGGCGCGGAAGACCCCGGCGTGCTGCGCCGCGCGCTGCGCCTGCCGCCGGGCTTCAATCCGCGCTCGGCCGCGCTCGCCGCCCAGTGGCGCGCGGCCGCGGCGTCCGACGACGCGGTGCTGATCCGCGCCATCGAGTTCCTCAAGGCGGGCGGCTACGCCTATACGCTGGAGCCGCCGCTGCTCGGCCTGCATTCGGTGGACGAATTCCTCTTCTCCACCAAGGCGGGATTCTGCGAGCACTTCGCCTCGGCCTTCGCCTTCCTGATGCGCGCCGCCGGCATTCCGGCGCGCGTCGTCACCGGCTACCAGGGCGGCGAGCTGAACCCGATCGACCGCGTATTCACCGTGCGCCAGTCGGAAGCGCACGCCTGGGTCGAGGTGTACCTGGCGGGGCGCGGCTGGGTGCGCGTCGATCCGACCGGCGCGGCGGTTCCCGGCCGGATCGAGTCGGGCCTCGCGCGCTCGGTGCCGGAGGGCGAGCCCCTGCCGCTGATGATGCGTCCGCGGCTGGAATGGCTGCGCGGCGTGCGCTACCAGTGGGAAGCGCTGGCGCACAAGTGGAACCTCTGGGTGCTGGGCTACAACCCCGAGAGGCAGCGCGACCTGATGAGCGCGATCGGCATGCGCGACGCCGACTGGCGCGCGCTCACCGCCACGCTGTTCAGCATCCTCGGCCTGCTGACGCTCGCCCTGCTGGCATGGTCGTTGCGGCAGCTGGCACGCCGCGATCCGGTACAGAAGGCCTGGGGCAAGTTCTGCGGCAAGCTCGCGGCGCACGGCGTGGCGCGCACGCCGCACGAAGGCCCGCGCGACTATGCGACGCGCGCTGCCCGGACGCTGCCCGCCGCTGCGTGGCCGATCCTGCGCATCGGGGCGCTCTACATCGGACTGCGCTACGGCAACCGGGCGAGCGCGCGCGGCGTCGATCGGTTGAAGCGCAGGGTGCGCGCGCTGCGGCTGACATGAGGGCCCTCGTCGCCGGCATGCTGCTCGCGCTCGCCGTCCCGGCGCTCGCGCAGTCGCCCTACGG
>Ga0209108_10001469_pt1 | contig 13669 bp, 12 predicted proteins | sample Rifsed10ft1_FD_184003 | JGI IMG/M metagenome (GOLD analysis project Ga0209108, IMG submission 184003) | Soil microbial communities from Rifle, Colorado, USA - sediment 10ft 1 (version 2) | ecosystem: Environmental > Terrestrial > Deep subsurface > Rock core/Sediment | place: Rifle, Colorado...
AGCGTCTGCGGACCTCGCAGTGCGAGGACGCAGAGGACGGCCAGCTCCGTCCGTGTGAGTTCGCCCGCCTCCGCGAGGAGATGCTGGTACTTCGGCACTCTCGACCCGATTGCCTGAATCGATCGCACCAGACCTTGACGGCGAAGCCCATCGATTGACTGCGACACCGTGCTCTCATCCAGCGACATCACCGGATCCCGATTCGACGACTGATTGCAGGCGCTGGTCAGTGCATTGAGGGACAGCGGGTAGTGATCCGGTGTCGAGAGCTCCTTCTCGATGAGTGAGCCAAGGACGCGAATGGCGACTGGCTCCAGGTCATGTAGCAGCATTAAGAGGCCCAGCCGGTTGCGCCTGCGAGACACATTCTGATCATCGGCGGACACCGGCGTCGCGCAGTGCGTTCCACGTCGCCGGATCCTCGGAGCCGAGCAGCCAGACCGAGAACCCACGCAGTCCGTGCTTACGAACGAGCTCCAGCTTGGTCATGAACGCGCGTGAATCTTCGAGCCAGGCGTGCCGGAAGACACCGCGCGATTCCCACATCGCATAGGGCGCCTTCTGGACGTCATCCCATGTTGGCCTGACGCCGGCGCTGTCCAGGATCTGCATCGCGCGAACGTAAGAGATGTCGCTGCCGCGAAGCCGCGAGCCGTTGACGTCGTCGTAGGCGGGATACCACCAGTCAGAATAGCCGGCGAGTCCGAGCGAGATCTTCGACGGTGGCACGCCAAGCGACAGGACGTACTCGAGGCATGCCTTCATCCATTGAAAGCCGGCTACAGGCCCCGGGGGGGATCCCCCCGTGTGCTGCGCGTACGTCATGAACGAAATGAAGTCGAGCGTGTCGGCGAGCGCTTTGTAGTCGAACGCAGCGCGCCAGTTCTCGTAGATCCAGCGGTCGTAGCTGTTCGTGCCCGGGTCTTCATTGAATCGCGGGACGACCGCGGCCGAGAGCTGGCATCCGGCGCGGTGCACCGAGTCGACCGCCTCGCGCGTGAAGGAGCTGAAGGCGTCTTTGTCCCGCAGGTGGAAGTTCTCGAAGTCGAACTGGATGCCGTCAAATTGGTTATCGCGACATAGAGCTGCGAGTGAGCGAAGGGCCTGCGCTCGCGCCTCAGGATGGTTCAGCACGCGATGGATCGTCGGCTGATCGAACCCCGGATTCATCACCAGCGGATGGACCTTCACGCCTTTCTCGCGGGCGGTCGCGATGACTCTGGGGTCGACCTGGCCGCGGATCACCCCGTTCGAATCCATCTGAAAGACCTGCGGCGCCACGATGGTGATCTGGTCGGCGTGCGCGACGAAGGATTGGATGCTCTCTTCGCCGCGGAGGTACCACAGCGCTTCCATGCGCTGGGCGCGCGCCGTTGGCGCGAGTACCAGGACCGAACACACCAATGGTACCGAAATGGGCAGTCTGTTCACTTGGGAAATCGACGCGTCCGCAGTTCAAGTCGCTCGTTGTCGAGTGAATCAACCCTGACGCCGAGCACCCAGTCACGTCCGATATCCAGGAGACGGAACTGATCCGGGGCACGAACGGGGCCGAGCCACGTGCCGTCAGGGGCAAACACGTCCCAGCGCACAGGCTCGCCCCCCGCACGCGGGTACTCGGAGACCCACAGATAACCGGAGGCATCAGCCAGCATGCGGTCATAGGAGGGGCCCCGTTCGGGAACGGGCGACGCCGCGAACACAAAGCGAAGCGGTTCCCGCTGGTCCGGGGGAACCGTCGCGACCTGGGCATCCACCCATCCCGTCACGTCGGCCGTCGTCAGCGTGAGATCCGGACCCGACCAGCGAATCACCTGGCGGTCGCGCCCGTCGGGCCCGACGACCCGCAACGAGTGTTCGGTCTGCGCCCCGAGGACGATCGACTCACCCCAGGTTGTCGCACTCGCTCGCCGCGCGAAGACCGCCACCATCATGACCATGCGCCCGGTTTCGTCTGCGCGCTGCAGGAACTCGCGCCCTGGTGCGGTGGCGACGGTGTCCGCGCGCACGCCGTCACGGTAGCGCACCACCGCAACGGTATCGCGCATCAGTCCCTGCGCGTTCCGGGCGACGTTGCTGCGCCACTGTCCCATGAAGAGGAACGAGCCATCCGGCAGTCGTCCGAGCGCCAGCGCCGACGGGAGTGGTGGCGTCAGGTTCACGATGTCGATCAGGTCGCCTTCAGCGTTGAAGCGGGTCAGGCGAGCCAGCGAGTAGTCGTAGACCCAGACCGTGTCACCCGCGTGTCCCAGGAACTGCGGCAGCCGGAACTCACCCGGTCCGTCCCCTCGGCGGCCGACTGACCGTTTCAGCGCGCCGTCAGGGCTGAAGTACAGCAGTCTCGCGCCGCCCTCTTCGGCCAGTACGGTCGTACCGTTGTCAAGGCGAACGGCGCCGAACACGTCCGCGACATCCACGGAATCGAACTGAGTGGAGACGTCGCCAATCCGCCATTCTGCGCCCGCAGCCCACTGTGGCGCGTTCGACTCGATGATGGAGACTCCGGCCGAGTCGCGGACAAGGACAGCCGACGGTGGGCCGTCCTTTCCCGAACACGCACTCAGCAACCCCGCGACAGTGGCGGCTGTGAAAAGGTGCGCGACGCCGATTGCCGCCGACTCCCTGACAGGCAGGAGCGCTCCGGGGCGTCTCACCGCAGCAGGTCGAGTGCCGCTTCCTGCATGCGGCGCTGGGCCGCACTCGCCGGCGTCGCGCTGTTGGTCGTGTTGAACGCCGCGATTATCGCCGTGCCGCTGCCCGGTTCGAAGTAGAAGAACGCGCGGAATCCCGCCTGGCTCCCCGTGTGGCCCAGGATGCGCTGGCCGTTGCGGTCACGGACGAAGAACGACAGTCCCATCCATTGTTGCGGGTTTGACTCGTAGCTCTGCGACATCGGCTTTCCCGGTCTCCACATCTCCTCGAGACTCGCCCGCGACAGCACGAGGTCATACCGGGCGCGCGACATACCCGGCAGGACGGCGTTGGTGAGAAAGGCGGTGTACTTCACGAGATCGCCCAGCGGCGCGTTCCAGGCACCGTTAGGCGAGGTGATGCCGGGATCGAAGTCGGCGCCGTTGTCTATTACTCGCGGGCGCCCTGCTGAGTCGTTACGCAGGTAGTAGTTGTGCGACCGGTGGGCGGCCAGGAAGTACGGAGTGCCGCGGAAGTAGCTGCGAGTCAGCTCGAGGGGCGCGAAAATATTCTTCTGCACGTACGCGTCCCACGGGTCGCCCGTGACCTGCTCGATGACGCGCGCCAGATAGATGAAGGCGGGATTCGAGTAGCTGTAGCGGGAACCAGGTTGGAACAGCAGTTCCTGGTACGGCATCATGGCCACGAGCTGGTTCCACGTCGTGGGCTCGAACGGTTCCCAGAGATTGTTGTTTCCGTACGGCCACGTGCCGTTCTGGAAGCCGGCGGTGTGCGACAGCAGCATGCGGATCGTTATGCTGTCGATCATCCCCCAGGAGTCGTGCATGAAGCGCAGCTCGGGCACCCAGCGCACGATCCTGTCGTCGAGCGAGAGCTTCCCGCGATCGCGCAGCTGCATGATGGAGATCGCCGTGAGCGTCTTGGTGATGGAGCCCCAGTGGAAGATGGTCAGCGAGTCGACGGCGACTCTCGCGGCCCGATCGGCATCACCCGTGTCGTAGCGGCCAATGACACGCCCGTTCTTCATTAGTACGACGCTGGCCCCGACGACACGGTCGCTGTCGACGTACGCCTGGAACGTGCGTGTGAACTCGGCCCACCCTGAAGGCGCCTGCGCCGTGGCTAAGGCAGGTGTGACGAGCGCCAGGGCGGCGGTGATGTGACGAAGAGAGCTCATGCGGAAAGTCTGCCCTCTGATCGAGCCTGGCGTCAAGCAACTTGCGCGAAAGGCCCAGGAGTCTGGCGCTCCTGGGCACTCACCGAGTCGCTCTCTGTGGTTGACACTTCTTCATCAGGACGATGCCACCAGTCCTTTCAGTCGGTCGATCGCCGCCGTGAGAGAGGAAGGGCTCCGCTGTAGATCGGCCCAGATGTCGCCGGATTCCGAAACGCGCGCCGCCATCGATCGCAGCGTCAGCGTTCGAGGACCGACGGCGCCCGACTCCAGCTCCTCCCACGTACACGGCGCCGAGACGGGCGCGCCGGGCCTGGCGCGCACGGCGTAGACGGCGGCGAAGGTGGCGGGCGGATGGTTCCGGCCCGTGTCGACGTAGATCCGATCGCCGCGATCCGCCTTGCTGAACTCCAGCGTGAGCAGGTCGGGATAGCGGCCGACCATCACCTGGCCGACCGCGTGCGCGAAGCCTGACACCTTGCCCGCCTCGGCGCGGCCGTCGAGCGGCACGGCGATGTGGAACCCCTTCGAGCCCGACGTCTTCACCCAGGTCCGTAGGCCGAGCTCCGACAGGAGGTCGCGCAGCGCCAGCGCCGCGTCGCGCAATTGCCCGGGATCGTCGATCGACGGGTCGAGGTCGAAGATACAGACGTCGGGATGGTGGAGACGCGGCACGCGGGACGCCCACACGTGCGGCGTTATGCAGTTCTGGTTCGCGAGCCAGAGGAGGCCACGGGCGTCCCGCACGACGGGATGATGAACGGTGCCGCCCTTCTTCGGCACCTCCACACGCTCGAGCCATTCGGGGAAGCCCTTCGTGACCGATTTCTGGAAGAAACCCTTCTCGGCAATGCCACGGTGGTAGCGCTCCATCGTGATAGGGCGGCCGACGAGGTGCGGCAGCATCACCGGTGCGATGGACTCGTAGTACGCGGCCAGTTCTCCCTTGGTGATGCCGTCGTCCGGGAAGAGCACCTTCTCCGGGTGCGTGATCACGGCGACGTCCGCTTCACGTCGCGCGGATCGCGATCGTCCCGGACGGCGAGCAGGCGCGAATGGCGGAGCTTCTCATGCACGGTCCATTCAATGAACGCGACCTGGACGACGATCTCAGGTCGCGCCCAGTGGGCGCGCAGCCGCGGCAGGCCCTTCGCGCGCGTGAACGGTGGAAGCGAGATCGCAAGCGCATCGAGGCGGCTCCGCAAATCCAGCAGGAGCGCTCGGTCGAACCCGGTACCGACCTTGCCGGCGAAGACGAAGTCGTCCCCGTTGAAGTAGCCAACCAGCAAGGCACCGAGCCCCACTCGCGCGCCCAACGGTTCGGTGAATCCGCCGACGACGAAGTCGTGCGTGGTCTCGCACTTCATCTTGAGCCACAGCTTCGAGCGACGGTGCTCGTACGGCGCATCGCGGCGCTTGGCGATCACTCCTTCCCAGCCCTCGCGGCAGGCGAGCTCCCACGGCTTGGGGTGATCGATCGCTTCGACGCGCTGGAGAGGAGGCGTCAGGGGAAGCGCGGCGAGCAGCGCGCGTCGCTCATCGAGCGGAAGCGACGTCAGGTTGCGGCCATCGAGCCAGAGAACGTCGAAGACGTGATATCCGCCCGAGCGATCCCAGGTGATCTCGCCGTCGAGGATGACCTCGCCAACCGGAAGGCGCGCGATGGCGTCGGCGAGAGGCGGGATGTTCTGCGGGAGGCGGTTGCGCGAGTAGAGCCTGACGCTGGCACCCTGTCGGAACGTGAGGAGCCGTATGCCGTCGAACTTCCGCTCGAAGATCCACTCGGGCCCGGTGAAGCGGTCCTGTGACAGCGTCGCAGCCATCGGCTCGAGCCATTCGGGGAAGGGATTCGACATGCGGTATTCAGGTTGTCGCACGGACTGGCGGCGATCGCAGAAGATGAACCGGATCAAGCAGCCCGTAAACGGCTCAACGAGCCACTCGCGTCCTGAAAACCATTCAACCACAGCGTACACAGAGTCTCACGGGGAACCCCCAACATGGGCCGATCTCCTCCGTGAACTCTGTGTCCCCCGTGGTTAAAGCCTTTTTGGCGCCTTCGGTTCAACCCCGAACCGGACGGAATCGCACCAGGTGTGTTGCGGGAATCGGCCAGAGTACCCAGTATCACGATTCGCCCGACACCCTTAAGGAGAACGTATGAAGACTTCGCGTGTTTTCATGGTGGCGCTCGCCTTTCCGGCGGGACTCGCCGCTCAGCAGCCGTCCGGTGCGCCGCCGGCCAATCCGGTCACCGCGGCGTTCCGAGGCCGGATCACTGCGCTGGAGCGCAACCTGGCCCAGGCATTCGATTCAATCCCAGAGCGCCTGTTCAGCTACAAGCCGACGCCGGCGCAGTTGACCATCGGGTACATCGCCCAGCATCTGGCCAGCGACAACTATCTCTTCTGCAACGCGTTTGGCGCCATGAAGGCCACGGTGGCGGCGAAGGACACGACCACCGCCGACTCCATCAAGGCGACGTGGCCGAAGGATTCTCTCGTCACGAAGCTCAAGGCGTCGTTCGCCTTCTGCCAGAGTGCGATCGCGCAGCTCGATGACGCGAAGCTGGCCGACCAGGTTTCGTTGACGTTTGGCGGCAACACACGCCAGGTGCCGCGGGCGAACATGGTGCTGGGCCATGCGCTCGACCTGGCCGATCACTACAGCCAGATCGCGAATTACATGCGCCTGAACGGCATCCTGCCGCCGACCGCGCTGCCCCGGCCGGGCCGCGGAGGTGGAGCGGGAGACGGAGTCAACTAGTGCCGTTCCAGCTTATCCCGCCTGGAATGGTTCGACTACTGGAGTCGGCGGACGATGTGCCGTACCTCGCACCAATTCGGGACATCAATTTGGAACGGCACTAGCAGGGCTGCGGAATACCGCGACATACAGGTCGACTCCCTCCCGGACACTGCCTAACGGTCACGAACGGTGGGTGGGGTCGACCGACTGTCGACTGTTCTCGGCGCGGCGAGCGAGCGGAGCGCCGCGAGGCGTGCCGTGGCCTGCAACCGCCTCGGCGCGAGTTGCGCATCCGCGAACTCCCAGCTGTCCGCCACCCGCTTCCAGTGTACGGCCGCGCTATCGGGTACCCCCGCCATGTCCCACGCCTGCGCAAGCCGCTCGTGCACTTCGGTGAGCGAGAGGTGGAGATTGGTCGTTTCGAGGAACCAGCCGCGCGCTGCGGGACGCAGTATGGCGATCGCCTCGCGCGGGCGGTTCTGTCGCAGATAGATGCCGGCCAGCGCCAGATTCACGCGGCCGAAATCGCTCTTGGCGCTGCCGAGTGCGCGCTCGAAGGCACTGATCGCGTCGGCGTCGTTTCCACGTGCAGCATGTAGCAGGCCGCGCACGAAATGATGCTGGTCGCGCGGACGGAACATGAATGCGCGCTGGCCGTCGCGCTCGAGACTGTCGGCCAGCAGCGCCAATCGGCCGGTGTCGCCGGCGGCGTGAAGACTGACCGCCATCATGGTGAGCGCCTGCACCCGAAACGTTGCCTGGACCGATGCCGGCTGACCTGTCGCGGGCCAGCGCGCGATGGAATCGAACAACGCACTCGCCTCACGCAGCCGACCCAGCTCGAACAGCGTCTGTGCCTCCACCAGCGCGGACGGTGGTGCCGCGCCACCGAAGGCCCGCTCTCCCGCCATGCCTCGCAGACGGCGCGCCACCTCCAGGGCTACACGGAATCTTCCCTGATGGCGGAGTGCCACGGCGTGGAAGTAGAGCAGCGGGGCGCGGGCCGGACCATTGGTGCGGTTGATCCACGTCTGCAGCAGCGAGTCCACCGTGGCGAGTTCACCCGCCCGAATCCAGTGCTTGGCCACCGAGACGATCGAGTCCTCTCTGTCGCGGGCCGTCGCGCCGCTCCCGAGCAGCGTGGTGGCTTCGGCAAACCTTCCCTGCCCATCGAGAATCTCCACCAGTCGACCGCGCGCGGGCACCGAACCTGGCTGCACCTCGAGCCATCGGCGTGCGTAGCGCTCCGCCTCGGACAGCGAGTCGAGCATCACGTTGGCCTCGATCATGGCTTCCATGGCCGCACACGCGGCGCAGCCATCGCCGCCAGATCGTAACGACGCTGAGTCCATGTCGAGAACGCGCGTGAAATGAACGAGGGCAGGCTGCGGATCGCCCTGCAGGACTGTGCTGATGCCGAGCATCATGTGGCCCTCGATTTCGCGCGGATAGCGAACCGCCAGCGTCTCGGCCACGGGTCGCATTGCCGGCGAGAGGTGGAACTGCTCGTAGTAGGCGCGAATCGTCAGGCGCTCGCGATCGCTCGCATTGCCCGCAAGACGCAGCGCGCGCGCAAAACGTCTGGCGAACTCTTCGCGACCGGCGCTCGTTGCACTCGGGAACCGCCACTCGTACAGACTACTGCGGGCGCTGAAGTAGGCGGCCATGGCAAAGGTGGAGTCAACACGGAGCGCCGCCTGGAAGGAGGTGTCGGCCGCCGCCCGCTTGCCTGCATAGAACAGTCGCAACCCTTCCATATAGAGGCGATATGCCTCCAGGGACCGCGTGGTCACGTCGGCAATCGAGCCCGTCGGCGCGACCAGGCCGAGTCCGGAAACCAGGCTCAGTGTGGTGCTATCAGCCAGCGCGAAAAGATCGGCGCCGCTTGCGGTGTGCGCGCCGAGGATGGTGCCTGATGTCAGGCTCTCTCGCCTGAGATCAAGTCGCACACCGCCAGCCGCCGTCGAATAAATGGCGCCGGTCAGAATCTCGGTGGCGCCGGCGAGGCGCGCGGCACGAACGTATGGCTCGTCCGTCGAATCTCCGGCGGCTGCCTGTTGCACCAGCTCGTACATCCGGCCGGCGCTGACCACGGCAAGACCCTGCGTGCGCGCCAGGTTCGTGGCCAGCATGTCGACCAGCGGCGCCGACGACTCGCGACCCGCTCCATCGCGGTAATCGGCAATCCGTCCGATCGCGAGCACCGCACTCGCGGCATTCGATTCGGCAGCAGCAAAACGCGTTCGAACGGGAGAGATGGCCAGCGCCGCCGCGCCAAGCAACATCCCGGCCCCGGCTGCGGCCAGGCTGACCCGGTGCCGGCGGGCGAAGGCGCGCAGCCTGGTGCCTGGCGCGCGTCCGCGGGCGCGAACGGGCAGACCCTTGAGGTGTCGATCGATATCGTCGGCGAGTTGTCCGGCTTCCGCATAACGATGCGCCGGATCCTTGCGCAGCGCCGTGAGCACGATGGCATCGAGATCGCCGCGGAGCCTTCGACGTTCGACGGGACTGGTGACAGCGTCGGACGGCTGCGTCGGTTCCTCTTCGAGGATGGCGCGCTCCAGTTCGTGCCGTGTACGCGAACTCCGCCGGAATGGTCGCTGTCCCGTCAGCAATCGGTGCAGCAGCACTCCAAGCGCGTGCACATCGCTCGCCGGAGTCACCGCCTCGCCGCGGATCTGCTCGGGGCTCGCATACTCGGGGGTGAGCAGCCGCTCGCCGGTGCGAGTCAGTTCGGTCGACTGCGGCGATGCCGGCTCGAGGAGCTTGGCAATGCCAAAGTCGAGCAGCTTGGCTTGGCCCTCGGCCGTGACCAGGATGTTGCCCGGCTTGAGGTCGCGGTGTACCACCTGGTGCCGGTGCGCGTGCTGTACCGCGGCACAGACATTGAGGAAGAGGCGCAGCCGCGCATCGACCGGCAGGCGTTGCTCATCGCAATACCGATCGATCGGCGCGCCTTCGATGTATTGCATCACGAAATACAGACGGCCGTCCGGCGTGATGCCGCCGTCGATCAGCGTGGCAATGTGCGGATGCTCGAGGCGGGCCAGGATCTGGCGCTCCTCGAGGAAACGACGCCGCAGGTGTGCGTCGCTACCCGTACCGCGTCGCATCAACTTGATCGCGACGCGCCTATCGAGTTGTCCGTCGTCGCGCTCGGCCAGGTACACCGTGCCCATTCCACCGCGACCCAGCTCCCGGCCCAGGCGGTATGGTCCGATGTGCAGCGTCTCGGGAGGTTCCTGATCCGATGTCGCGCGGAAGCCGGCTGAGACAAGCGGCGCCGCGAAGACGGCGGCCGGCGCGTCAGGGAACAGCGCGGGATCCTCGCAGGCCGCCAGCCATTCTTCGGCCGCCCGGCGCAGCTCGGAGTCGTCACCGCAGGCGGTGCGCAGGAATGATTCGCGCGCATCGGCCGGCAGGTCGAGGGCCTGATCGACGAGCGCTTCGATTCGTGTCCAGCGGTCCTGCGGGGTTTCAGTCATTCCGAGCCAGACTGAGGATCACGCCGACGTCTCTTGCAGCTCCTGATGCAGCCAACCGCGCGCTTTGATCCAGTCCCGGCGCACCGTTCGGTCCGTGACACCGAGCACCTTCGCCGTATCCTCTTCGGTGAGACCGCCAAAGAACCTGAGCTCCACCACCTGCGCCAGACGCGGACTCATTTCGGCCAACCGCGTGAGCGCCGCATCGAGTGACACCAGGGTGTCGGCCCGGTCGGCCACCGCGATCTGCACGTCGTCCAGATCCACTCGACCCAGGTCACCCCCCCGCCTGGCGGAGCTGTACCTGCGCGCGTAGTCGATCAGGATCTGCCGCATCGCGCGCGAGGCAAGGGAAAAGAAGTGGACGCGGTCCTGCCACTCGAGTCGCTCGGCATCGACCAGCTTCAGGTACGCCTCGTGTACCAGCGCCGTCGTGGACACGGTGCGGCCTTCCCCGTCCGGCCCGAGGTGCGCGTGCGCAATCGCGCGGAGGCGGTCGTAGACGAAGGGAAAGACGCGGTCCAGCGCCGCCGCACCTCCGTCCCGGGCCTCCAGGAGGAGCTGCGTGAGTCCGGTCTGACCGTCGGCCGAGGGAGCGATGTCCGGATTCGGCATCAAGTCGCGTTACTGGTGTGGAACGGACACAGAGGTCCGAGCCAAGCTACTCCGAAAACAGACATCAGCACAAATACAGGGAGCGAACCATGACACGCACACTTGAGCCCCAGACCCCCCGCCGTGGCCTTCAGCACGCAGTCGCCGCCGCCGTTGTAGGACTCACGCTGGCCACCGCGAACACCGCCCAGGCCCAGCGGGCGCTTGGACTTCCGTTCGTGGGCAGGAACCAGTTCAGCGTCTCCGTGACTGAGCTCAGCCGGGATGGCGTCAGCACGGAGAAGGCAGCCGTCTTCGGCGTTTCGTACGGTCGCCGATTCAACGGAGACGACGCGCCAGTGCAGCTCAGCATGATCGTGCGCGCGGCCGCTCGCGCGCTCGACGCGACGGACGATGGGATCCTTGATGCGGGGCTCACGCTTGCCGCGTCGCACTCCGTCCGGGCGATTGACGGGCTGTCGATCACCGGCGCTGCAGGCCTGGGTGCGGTGGTCTGGGGGGAGAAAGGACAGAACCCGGGAGAGGTGGATCGCGGCCGAATCCTCTCCAGCATTCCGCTCAGCGCCGGGCTGGCCTACGATGTGCGGGCGGGACGGGCGACGATTGCGCCTTTCGTGTCACTGACCGGCGCGTACTCGAGGAATCGGGCTTACGTGAACGACGAGGAGATCACCAGGGCCACCGACTGGCGTCTCGGGCACACGGCAGGCGTGTCCGTCCGCTTCCGCGAAGCCGTGGTTTCGCTGAGCCGCATCAGTCGGCAAAGCGGAATGCCCGACAAGGGCCGGGTGGCGCTTTCCGCCGGGATGTCCTGGTAGCGTACCGATCGCAGTGAACCGCGCTGAGGGATGCGGCACCTGACGGGTGTCGCATCCCTTCGCGCATTCCGTCATTGACCCAGGGCACGTCCTCGGCGAGGAGCAGGACCAGCGCCTAACGCCGCGCGCGCGCCTCCTCGGCCAGCCAGCGGGGTTACGGCAGATATGACAAGGACCCGGGACAACGGGCCGTCACCGGAGCAACGCCTCCAACGCGGCGACGCACGCCGGCCGGCTCTGTTCGGCGGTGCCGAGCTGATGGCGCCAGATCACGCGAGGCGGCCTCGATTCCGAGACAAGCCAGGCCCAGGCCCTGGTCCCGTCGGCGGAGCCGCATGTGCCGAATCGGTCCATCACGCCATCGCCATCGACGTCGGACCGTATCGCGTTGCCGGTCGTGTCCAGCGGGATGACACCAAGCACGGCGATCGCGTTCGAAACGTACGGATATCGACTGCGCACGAGCTCCGCCCGGTGGGTAGCAATCCCCGGTTCCTGACTGACTCCGGCGCAATCGCCCAGCGGGTCGGCGCTCACGACGCCGTAGCTCACGATGAGCTGGCTGCTCAGGAATTCGAGCGTCGTGACCGGCGTTCCCATGGGCACGGCACCATTCCGGACCGAAACGCACGCCGCGTCGGCTTGCCCGCCGCGGGCGATCCCAACACGTCTGGACGCAGGGAGTGTGTCCAACCATCCGAGCGCCGCCATTGGCCGTCCGCGCTGGTCGAGGAAGCGGATGCTCTCCATCATCTGCCAGTCCGACACCGCATCGGAGATCTCCGCCGCCTGGAAGTTCATCGTCAGGGCGAGCCCACAGCCATCACCGCGATCGACCACGGCTACCTTCACCGTGCGGGAGTCGGTCGCCATGCCACCTCCCTCGAGCGGCACGCCAATGTCGCGGCTTCCAGTCAGCAGCTGCCATCGGCTACCCACCGCGACATCGACGTTGTTGGCGGCGCCGAGCCGGCCGAACGCCTTCCAGCCTTCCGGCGTGCGCTCGATAAGATGCGCGCTCGCCACGGTGGCGAGTGGAACACGCGTCAACGCGGCGGCCACCATCGGCCCACCGCCTTCGTCCCACTCCGGATTAGCGTACGGTGCGGGGAAGCTGTCCGAGCACACCTGGTTCAGGCGAACGACGTGCAGGCCGCTCGGCCGCATCCACTCGAAGCCCAACAGCGAGTCGCGATTCACTTCCATCGGGACCGAGTCCGGAAACTCGGCGAGCACTGAGGTGGACCCGAACAGCGCCGTCTCGGTTGACGGCGCACAGGCGCCAAGGCTGGCTGTGATCAGCAGCGCGTCGGCAATGCGCATGGTGTCTGCTCCTTTTGGATCGTCACGCACGAGCCGGCGTCGAGGAGATTATGGATCCCTTCGCCAACATGGTGCCGTATAACTCTAGTAGCTACCCTTCCTGGCGAACGAACCGCCCGCGCCGAGTTCACGTTCGACGAGATAACGATCCGCGAGCGCGGTGGTCAGGGTGGGATGGATCGAATTCACGCTACAATCCAGCGTTCAATCGCAGGCGGTCGACACAGATGCCGTCTGGCGACGGGCTGGTGTCGCGCCGCTGGACGGGATGCTGTTCACGAACGCGTTGCACTTCGTCCTCGATCATCAAGTCGTCCTTCACCGGCTCGTGAACCTGCTGCGGCCAGGCGGGCGGGTGGTGATTGTCGAATACGATCGGCGCGCGGCGAGCCGGTGGGTTCCGTACCCCATAGACCCGGGCGCCTGGCTGAAACTCGCGCAAAGCGCCGGGCTGGAGAGTCCCCGAATCACGGCCAGGCGGCCGTCGGTGTATGCCGGTGAGCTGCATGTGGGCGTCGCGGAGCGCTCGTCCCTCAACAGGGAGTGAGTCGAACGGCTCAGGAAGCGCTTATAATGGAGTGCAACTCCGTTGGGGGATTTGCTTGGCAGATCCGTTAACCAGCCTCCGCGACAACCTGGCCGATCGATACGCGGTCGAACGTGAGCTCGGCCGCGGCGGCATGGCCACCGTGTACCTGGCGACCGATCGCAAGCATCAACGATCCGTCGCCATCAAGGTCCTCGGCCATGACCTCGCCGCCTCACTGGGCGCCGAGCGGTTTCTCCGGGAGATACAGACCGCGGCGCGACTGCAGCATCCGAACATCCTCGCGCTGCATGACTCCGGCGAGGTG
>Ga0209108_10001470_pt1 | contig 13664 bp, 13 predicted proteins | sample Rifsed10ft1_FD_184003 | JGI IMG/M metagenome (GOLD analysis project Ga0209108, IMG submission 184003) | Soil microbial communities from Rifle, Colorado, USA - sediment 10ft 1 (version 2) | ecosystem: Environmental > Terrestrial > Deep subsurface > Rock core/Sediment | place: Rifle, Colorado...
GCTTCGGCACCGCCTTCCCGGTCCACTCGATCATGTCCGGGTAGAGCTCGTTCAGTTTGGGCAGGTTCTTCGCGCGTTCCTCGAGCGAGAGGAACTCGTACAGGACGAGGTGCTTCGCCCATCCCGACGTTGAAACCATCTTCCGGATGCCGATGCATCCGGGCAGCTTGCTCAGCGCCGCCATGCGCCAGTCGGCGTACCACGACAGCAATTCGTCTTCCGCGGCGATCGTCGAGCCGTTGAAACTGCCGAGCTGGATGCACGGCCCCGGCGTGAGCCTGGCATCGCGTGCTTTGACTTCCGGACCGTCCGCTCGCGCTTCCTCGGTGGTGATGCATACGCGCTCGCCGATTCTCATCGCCAGCATCTTCCGGTCCGCCTCGGTGAGGTGGGCCTCGAGGTTGCTCGGGGCGCCCTTGGTGAAGGCTTCCGACCCTTTGGAAAACGCGTGGGCCGACTCGGCCCCGAACATCAGCACGTAATCGTTGCCCGTGGGCACCGCGGGATCGGTGGTATGCCGGATGTGCGGGCCGGGTTTCACCTTAGCCGACGCGTAGTGCGCGGCCCACAGGAAACCCGGCTTCTTCAGCATGCCGGGAACGTAGGTGCCGTAGAGCCAGGCGAGGTAACTCTCGCGCCCGTTGTCGGGAAGGTTGTACCACGAAATCCAGAGACCTTTGTCGGTCATGCGCTTCTCCCTTGAAAGTGCTTGCTCGGTGCGGGCAGCGTCCGGATCGTGGATGATCGGGCGCAGGTTTGTCCCGATTTTACCTGAGCGACAGCCGGTTGCACCCCGTCATCCCGCCCCGCGCCCGGGATCGATTCAGGGTTCCAATATGTGATGCATCCGACACATCAGTGGCAGGTTGCATCGAGCGTCCGCAGGAACCGGCGCACTTCGGCGGTGACCGCATCCGGCGCGAGAAAGTGAATTCCGTAGTCGTACCCGTCGAGCTGGACGACGCTTGCGCGTGGGAGCAGGCCGCGCATCTCCGCGAGGTGCCGCCTGAGCCGGTCGCTGCAGTTGCTGCCCATGATGAGGAGCACCGGGGCGCTGATTTCCGCGAGGCGCGGCGTGAGGTCCACGCCCGAGAAGAGCCGGAACGCCGCGGTCGCGATGTGCACCGGCGTGCGCGCCATCTCGCGCGCCATCCATTCTCCGATACCGGGCGGCGCCCGGTTGACATCCATGCGATGTTTGAGCGTGCGGCGGCACCATTCGGCGACGCCGTATTTCTCGATGGCCGCGGCCTGGTTGGCTTCGCCGAGCGCGTAGGTGAAGATCGTCTCGCCGCCCATTCTCGCGAACGCGTTGCACATCGTGATCGACGCGATGCGCTGCGGATGGTTGAGCGCCGCCACCAGCCCGAGCGTGCCGCCGGTGGACTCGCCGACCCAGTGCGCGCGTTCGATGCCGAGCGCATCCATGAGTCCGATCGCATCGCCCGCCAGCATGTCGGTCGTGAATGCCGCTCCCGGCGCGGGTTTGCTGGTCGCGCCGTAGCCGCGCGGATCCAGGCGCAGGATGCGGTAATCGCGCCCGAGCAGCGGCACCCACGCGCGCCAGAACTCCATGTTGCGGCAGTACCCGGAGTAAAGCAGCAGCGTCTCCGGCTCGCGGCTGCGCCACGGGTCCGTATAATCCGCGAGATCGTAGTGAATCTCGAGATCGCCAACGCGTGCGAATGGCATGTGCATGGAAGATGCCGGAACGGGGATGAAATTGTAGCGGTTCAGCATTGAGGAGGTGTGATGGGGGAGCAGAAATCAACGGGGCGGCGGACGGCACTGGTTACGGGCGCCTCGCAGGGCCTGGGTGCGGCGATCGCGCTTGCGATCGCGCCGGGCGCAACGGAAACGCCGTCGCGCGCGGCGCACCTCGCTGAAAATCCCGCTTTCCGCGAGGTGATCATCAACCGCATTCCGCAGCACCGCCTGGGCAGGCCCGAGGAGATGGCGCGCGCCGTGTGTTACCTCGTCAGCCCGCAGGCGGCCTACGTCACCGGCCAGACCCTCGTGCTCGACGGCGGATTGACGTCCTATTGAGCGCGCGTCAGTTCTTCAGTCCCAGCGATTCGATCAACGGCCGCCATTTGTCGAGTTCGGTCTTCAGCATCGCCGCCGCCTTGCCCGGGTTGGAGTCAGTGACCGGATCGACGCCGAGCTTGATGAGCGCATCGAAAAACGCGCGGTCGGCCATTGCCTTGTTCATGGCGCCGGTCAGAAAGTCGATGGCGCCGCGCGGCGTCCCCGCCGGAGCGAGCAGTATGTTGTAGGTGTAGGCGACCGCGCCGGGAACGCCTCCCTCTATGGCCGTCGGAATGTCGGGTGCGCCGGTCGAGCGCTCCTCCTTCAACACCGCCAGCGTGCGTACGCGTCCCGACCGGTGATGGGGAAGCGCCCCGCTCAGCGTCGTGCAGGTCATCGGAATCTGGCCGCCGATCAGTTCCGCCAGGGCGGGGCCGGCGCCCTTGTACGGCACGTGCAGTATTTCGAGCTTGCCCGCGCGCATCTTGAACAGCTCGCCGGCGAGATGATTGATGCTGGCCACGCCCGAGGAGCCGTAGGAATACTTGCCCGGATGCGCCTTGGCGTCGGCGACCAGTTGCTTGAGCGTCCGCGCGGGCACGCTCGGGTGCACCGAAACCGAAATCGGACCCGTGCCGATCACCCGAATCGGCGCGAAATCCTTGATGGGATCGTAGGAAATGCCGGCCATCGCCACCGGACTGAGCGTGTGCGTCGATGTCGTCGCCACCAGCAGCGTGTAGCCGTCGGGCTTGGCGCGGGCGACCTCTCCGGCGCCGAGCGTGCCGGCGGCGCCGCCGCGATTGTCGACAACCAGTTGCTGGCCGAGGATCGGCGCAATCGTCGTGCTGAGCCGCCGGCTTACGTTGTCCGTCTGGCCGCCGGGCGGGAATGGCACGATCAACCGGATCGCACGATCCGGAAAACTGTTCTGGGCGTGGCCGGCATTTGCGCCCAGCAGCGACGCGGCGCCGGCGACGATCACGGTTGCAGCAACTCGGCTGATACGGAACTTAACCTCGTGCATGTTTCCTCCTTGTGGATGAAGTGAATTCGCAGGCGGCCTGCGTCACCGGCCAGACGCTGGTGCTCGACGGCGGCCTCACGTCCTACTGAGCGTCCGAAGTCTACTGCCTCGCTTGCGCAACGCGCGGAAACCCCCGTTTTGCGCGGGGGTGATGACCCATCCGGGCGTTCAAGGGGCGGTTCGTCACTTCTTCAGTCCCAGCGTTTCGATGATCGGCCGCCATTTCTCGATTTCGGTCCTCATCATCGCCGCCGCCTTTTCCGGGTCGGATTCCGTGACCGGATCGACGCCGAGCTTGACGAGGGTATCGAGGAACGTGCGATCGCTCATGACCTTCTTCAAAGCGCCGTCCAGAAAGTCGATGGCGCTGCGTGGCGTCCCCGCGGGAGCGAGCAGTATGTTGAAGGTGTAGGCGACCGCGCCGGGAACGCCGGACTCCACGGCCGTCGGGATATCCGGCGCGCTCGTCGATCGTTCATCCTTCATCACCGCCAGCGTGCGTATGCGTCCCGCCCGGTGATGGGGAAGCACCGAACTCAGCGACGTGCACGCCATCGGAATCTGGCCGCCGATCAGTTCCTGCATGACGGGGCCGGCGCCCTTGTACGGCACCATCAGGATTTTGAGCTTCCCCGCGCGCAACTTGAACAGCTCGCCGCCGAGGTGATTGACGCTGCCCACGCCCGCGTTACCGTAGGAATAATCGCCGGGATGAGCCTTGATGTCGGCGATCAACTGCTTCAGGGTTCGCGCCGGTACGCTCGGGTGCACCGAAATCGTCATCGGGCCGGTGCCGATCACCCTGATCGGCGCGAAGTCCTTCACGGCGTCGTACGAGATGTTGGACATCACCGTCGGATTGATCGCGTGGGTCGACGACGTCGACATCAGCAGCGTGTAGCCGTCGGGTTTCGCGCGGGCGGCCTCCCCGCTGCCGATCGTGCCGGAGGCGCCGGCGCGATTGTCGATGACCAGTTGCTGGCCGAGAATCGGCGTGATCGTTGCACCGAGCCGCCGGCTCACGTTGTCGGTCTGGCCCCCGGGCGGGAAAGGCACGATGAGCCGGATCGAACGATCCGGATAGCTGTCTTGAGCCTGCGTGGCGTTCGCGCCCAGCAGCGCGGCGCCGGCGACGATGAGCGATGCAGCAATACGGTCGATACGGAACTTGACCTGATTCATGTTTCCTCCTCGTGGACAAAGTGAATTCACGGTCGCCTCTTCAAGCAACGGGCGATCGTCTGTTTTTCCGCGGCACTGACCGGTTTCGGCGGATATCGGAAATCAGCAGATCGGGACTTGGACCTCCATGAAAGGGGACGTATCACAATGTGGACAATGAATCATGGCGTACGTTTCGAGTGACGACAAGAGGTTTCCGCGGCCGTTCCCCGGCGGCAGGAGACATCGCCTGAGGGTTTCCTGTTGCGGATCAGGTCGCACCTGCCTGCGTGCCGCCCGCGATTAATTACGCCAAAACAACAAGATAGTCCAGCGTCTCCGCGCCGATAGACGGCCTCTGGCAGCCGTCGCTGTCCGCTGTGAGAATATCGATTGTTGACCCTGCCCCATGTCACGCTGCCCCTTGCGCGCGGCGCGAGGGGGGTCGGGGAGAGGGCGTGCAACGGGGGCAAAGCATGAGCGGATCTGTGTCACAGCTCGAACGCAACAAGGCGGCAGTGCGCCGCCTCAAGGAATCGCAGGGCGCCCAGGACGAAGCCGCGGCGATACGCGAAATACTGGCGCCGGGCTACACGCGCCTGCGCGGCGGCATGTCGAACCTGGCCAACAACGCACCCGGCCAGGGATTTCCGGAACCGGGGGCGTTTTTGCGCGGCGCTTTTCCCGATCGCGTCGATGTCATCGAGGACATCATCGCCGAGGATGACCGCGTCGGGATGCTGTGGCGGTTCACCGGCACGCACCGGGGCAACCTGTTCGGCATTCCCCCGACCGGGCGCCGCATCGATATCCACGAGATCGGGATATTTCGCCTCGCCGATGAGAGGATCACGGAAGGCTGGTTCATGGCCGATGAACTGGGCCTGCTCAAGCAGCTCGGAACGCAGTTGCCGCCGCGCAAGGACGGCCGCTTGATCGTGCCGTCCGTGACCGATGCCGGCGAGGACGGCGATGCCGTCGTGAAGCGGCTCATGGCCAAACCGCCCGTGACACAAGAGGAGCGCAACAAGCTGAAAGTTGCCCGCTCCAAGTCCTCGTTCGCGCAGAAGGAAGACCGGGCCCATTACGTGCAGCGGCGTTGGGGGCTGCAGCACCTGCGTGACTACGGTGAGGCGAACGGTCTGGTCCAGTTCGATCCTTCGCACGCGTTTCCGGGTCGCAACGACCGCATCACCGGGCTCATCGCCGAAGGTGACAAGGTGTGGATGCAGTTCAACCTGCGCGGCACCAACACGCAGAGCTTCTACGGACTGCCGCCGACCGGCAGGCGCTGCGAGATGGCCGAGGTCGGCATCGCGACCTTTGTGGGTGACACCTGGACGGAGGGCTGGTATCTCGCGGACGGAGTGGGCATCCTCCTGCAACTGGGCGCCCTCCACATGCTGGCCGGAATCGGTTGCAAGGCGCTAAACTGAGCACGCGTGAATATTCCAAGGAGCACCCAATGCGCGACAAACTGACGACGCTGGAGGTGGCCGCTGCCCAGGTGAAAAGCGGGGCACAGGTGGTCATGAGCGCCAACATGCACGGCTCGCCGATGGCTTTGCTGCGCCAGGTGGTGCGGCAGGGCACTCGCAATCTGCGGGTGGTGGGCGTGGTGAACGGCGCGATCAACATCGATTTCCTGGTCGGCGCCGGCGCAGTGGCCTCGGTGGATACGGCCAGCCTCACGCTGGGCGAGTTCGCCCGCACCGGCCCCAACTTCGCGCGCTACGTGCAGGCGGGGCGGGTGAGGGCCCTCGACAACACCTGAGGGGTACTCTACTCACAGGCCCAGGCTGGGTCGATGGGAGTGCCTTACGTGCCGGTGCTCGGGCTGGTCGGCACGGATCTCCTCAAGCGTCGCGACGACATGGTGATCGCCGTCGATCCATTCGACGGCAAGACGAAGACCGTGGTGGCGAAGGCCATGCGGCCCGACGTCGCGGTGTTCCACGCGCAGAAGGCGGACCGGCACGGCAACGTGTCCTGCGGCTACGAGGCGGAGGTCGTGATACTGGCGGAAGCGTCGCGGCACGTGATCGTCACCGCCGAGACCATCGTGGACCGGCTTTCCGAGAAAGAAGCAACGGGCGCGTTCATCCCGGGGATCCACGTCGATACGATCGCGCACGCGCCGTTCGGCGCCCATCCCGCCGGCTGCGCGGGCCTATACAGTCCGGACAAGGCGCACATGGCCGAGTACGTGGCTGCATCGCAGGACGATGCGATTTTCACCGAGTACCTTCGCGCCTGCGTGTTCGACGTGAAGGATCACGATGAGTACGTGGAGCGCTTCGTTCCGCGCCACTGGCGCGAGCCCACGCGCGCGGTCGGCGCGGATAGCACCCGGACTGAAAGTGCGTGAGCCGTGATCGGTGATCGGACGAGCCGTTCTCGGCAACAGCTTTTGTCGGCTCACGGCTCACGGTTCACCTTGTGATTGAGATAGGTTCTGATGAAATACTCGGAAGCTGAACTGCTGGCGGTGCTGCTCTCGCGCGAGGTGCGCGACGGTGAAATTTCCGCGTGCGGGGCGCTTTCCCAGATTCCGGCGGCGGGCCTGCTGCTCGCAAGGGAACTGCACGCCCCGAACGCGGAGATCCTCATCCTCCGTTCCGCATTCGATCCTTTTCACACCTCGCGCCAGTTCCACTTCCTGGCGCAGCGCGGCGAAATGGGACTCTTTTTCGTGAGCGGCGTACAGATCGATCGCCACGGCAACTACAACCTGCACCAGTTGGGCCCCGATCCGGAGCGGCCCAAGGCGCGTTTCCCCGGGGGCTACGGTGGGGGCATGATCTATTACGCCGCGCGCCGCACTGTGGTGTTCCGCACCGAGCACACGCGGCGCTCGCTGGTGGAGCGGGTGGACTTCGTCTCCGCCGCGGGCGCGACGCCGCCCGACGTGCTGCGGCGCGGCCATCCCAGCAAGATGGTGACGCCCAAGGCGACGTTCCGCTTCGACAAGAACGCGGCGGTGTTCAAGCTCGATACGATCCATCCGCCGTGGACGCTCGACGATATCCGCGCCAACACCGGTTTCGAGCTGGATGTGAAGGGTGCGATCCCGGCTACGCCTGCGCCGACCGAGGAGGAATTGCACGTCCTGCGCCACGTGATACGCCGCAGGATGATCGACACCGGCACCTACGCCGCCTGGGCGGAGCGATCCCTCGGAAATTGAGTTTCCTTTCCCGACGCTGCGCGGGTGGAACGCTTACCGTGATCACCGCACATCCGGCGATGAATAACAAAGTGCTGAAGGATGCCGCATGATGGATGAGGAAAAAGCAGGTTCGATCGATGCCCACGCTCACTGGACGCCGGAAGGTTACGTCAGAGCCGCGAGCCTGAGAGCGGCTGCGTCGTGTCGGTATCGGCCGCCCTGCCGTCGCCCGGCGCGGCGCTTCGACGCCGGTGCAGACCTGCTGTAATATTCATGAGGCGCCGGGAGCGCATCCCGAGCGCGAATCTTCCGACTTCAATCCCGTGGGAGAGCAGCGATGGCCGGCAAACTGAAGAAAACCCGCATCGAACTCAACAACGCAGTCTTTTCCCTGCCCGATCTCGTGGCGAGGAGCGAGGGCTATTTCGAACAGGAAGGCCTCGACGTCGAGCTTGTGCTGCCCGAAAAGCGCAAGGCGATGCTCGCCGCGGCCGGGCCGAGGGCGACGGAACACGCGGCAATCCAGTCTTTTCTCTGGCACGAGGGCATCGAGCGCGGCGAATTCTCCGTCTACCACGCCTGCGAATGGGGCCAGATGCGGCGCACGCAGGACACGTGCGCGGGGGCGAAGGTGATCACCAAGCGCGCAGCGGTATCGACGCAGGCGATCATCGTGCGCGGCGGCTCGCGCTATAACGTGCCGCAAGACCTCGCGAATGTCGAAATCGCGGTCAACTTTCACGCGGGCTCGCACTACATCACGCTCGGCATGCTCTCAGGCTTCATGAACCGCAACGAAGTGAAGACCGTGCACGTGGGGATCCCGAACCAGCGTTTCAAGGCGGTGCTCGACGGCAGCATCCAGGCCGCCGCCGTCATGGAACCGTGGATCTCGGCCGCGGAGAAGCTCGGCTGCAAGGTGATTTGCGAGGCGTTCTACAACGGACTCGAAGTCGCCGATCCCTCCGTGAACGCGGAGATCTTCACCGCGCTGCACCGCGCGCACATCAAGGCCGTGGACAGGATCAACCTGGACATCCGCCCCTGGCTGCATCACCTGACGGCCGAGGTGCCCGCGGACATCGTGAAACTCGATCCCTCCGACCTTCACCTGCCACGCCTGCGCTACAACTATCCCGAGCCGTACTCGCCGGCCGAGTTCCAGCGCACCTACGACTTCATGGTCGCGTGGGGACTCATCAACCCGGCGAGCACCTACGACAAACTGGTGGACGCGCGCGTCACGGCATGAGCATCTCACCTGCAGCGCGCGAGAAGCGGCCTGATGAAAGTAGCGTGACAGACGCGTCCCTGTCGCCGATCGAAGCCGCCAAAAAGCTCGCGCCGTTGGTGCGCGCAAACGCGGACGAAATTGATGCCGGGCGCGAGCTGCCCAAGCCCGTGTTCCACGCGCTCGCCGACGCCGGCTTGTATCTCATGTGCGTGCCGCGCGCCGTCGGCGGCCTCGAGATCGACTTCCCGACCTATGTGCAGGCGATCGAGGAGATCGGCAAAGCCGACGCCAGCACCGCCTGGACCATAAGCCAGAACGCAAATTTCTCGACCTATTCGGCGCGCATGGCGCGTGACGCGGCGCGCGAGATCTGGGTCGACACGCCGCGCAGCGCAGTGTCGAACAGCCCCGGGGCGACCGCGCAAGCCGTGGTGGTGCCAGGCGGATACCGCGTCACCGGCCGCCAGCCTTTCAGCACGGGTTGCCGGCACGCCTCCTGGGTTGCTGCGCATGCGACAGTCATTGAAGACGGCAAGGCCCGGCTGCTGGGCGGAAAGCCGGAGGCGCGCTATTGCATGGTGCCGGTCGGTCAAGTCGAGCTGATCGACACATGGCATGTGCGGGGCATGCGCGGCACCGGAACCCACAGCTTTGCGCTCAGCGATGTATTCGTGCCTGCGGAACGCACCGTCCTCACCTACGGCGCACCGCTGGTCACCGAGGGTCCGCGCTACAAGATTCCGCTTACGCTGGGATTCGCGGCCGGTGACGGCATGGTGGCCCTTGGCCTCGCGCGTAGCTGCATCGAAGCGTTTTTCGAGGTCGCCGGCACGAAGATGCCGCGCAACATGCAGGGGCTCTTGCGCGATCAGGTGATGACCCAGTTCGCCGTCGGCCAGGCCGAAGCGGCCGTGCGCTCCGGGCGCGCCTTTCTCATGGAAGCAGTGTGCGATATCTGGAACGAAGCGACGTCATCGGACGCGCCGACGTTGAGCATGGAGCGGCGTGCGGTGTTGCGCGTTGCGGCGACGCACGCCATACGGCTCGCCGCCCAGGTCGTCGAGAGCCTCTACACTGCGTGCGGCGCGACCACCGTCTTTGACGGCCACCTGATCCAGCGCCATTTTCAGGACATGCACGTGATCACCCAGCACGCGCAAGGCCGTCTTCAGAACTACGAGCTCGTCGGCAAGCATTGGCTGGGCATACCGATGGACGAAGCGCGGTTCTAGCTGCTACACGCGGCCGAAATCGGTCTCGTAGAGCGCATCGAGACGCGCGAGCAGATGCGCCGGCAGCGGCCCCATTGCTTGCGCCTGCAGCGCCTCGTCGATGTGATGCAGTTCCGCGCTGCCGATCACGGCGCCGGACACATCCGGGTTTGACAGCACGAAACGCAGCGCCACCTGCGCGCGCGTGCCGTGTCCGGTGCCGATCGTCTCGAACACCGCTTTCGCCTTGCGTTCGTCCTCGGCAACGCTCGTGTCCGCAAGGAGAACGCTCTCGCGCCCGTGCCGCTCGTCGGTGGCGATGACGCCGGCGGCAAAGATCCGGATCGCCATCACCGCGACGTTCGTGGCGCGGCACGCCTCCATGATGCCGCCGAGATTCTGCCCGGTCCACGCCTTGGGCATGCTGCGGGCCGCACTGGGATTGAGCAGGTTGTAATAGACCTGCGCCGAATCGAACCGGCGACTCCGGATCACCTCGCAAACCGACGCCGCCTCGCCGATTGCGGTGATCCCCATGTGCCGGATCAACCCCTTCTCTCGCAGCCGGTCGAGCCCGTCTGCGACGCCGTCTTTCCCGAGGATTTGCTCGACCGTCATCACGCGGCCACCGGGCTTCGGCCCGATCCGGTTATGCAGCTGCAGCAGGTCCACCGATGAGCGCTTGAGCCGGGCGAGACTCCCCTTGAAGCGCTCCTCGATCTGCGCCGGGACGTCTTTCAGATTCTCCACGTCAAGGCTGAACTTGGTCGAGACATGAGGATTAGACCCGGGCGTCGCCCCGGCTTCGGGCAGCAGCCAGCCGAGCGCTTCTTCCGACTTGCCGTTGCCATATTGCGCGGCGGTATCGATCCAGTTGATCCCGCCGGCGAGCGCCCGGCGGATCGCTTCCCGCTTCGTCGCGTCGTCCTTGAGGATGACGATGCCGCCGACACCACCGGCACCGAAAATGATTTCTGAGACCCGGATGCCACTGCGGCCGAATGTACGGTGTTTCATGATGCTTCTCCCTGTTGTCATTTTTCGAACTCGCCTCCACCCCTGACAAACGCTTAAAGCCCGGTGTCAGCCTCCAGGACCTATGCATACAGAGTGCCACAATCGCAGCGAAAGAATAAGCCCCGATTAGAGGGACATCGGAATAGCGCTTGCCGCGCTCCGGCGGTTGGAATAGATTCACGAGAGCCGATACCTGAGAGACCATGATGATGAGCGACTGGAGCAAGGTGACGAGGCCGATCCCTGTCCCGAACGAGTGGACGAAGCCCTTCTGGGAGGCGGCCCGGCAGGGGGTGCTCAAGCTGCAGCGCTGCCAGGCGTGCGGCCACTTCCAGCATCCGCCGTACGCAACTTGTGTAAGTTGCATGGCTATCGACCTCAAATTCGAGCCCGTGGCCGGCAAGGGCGCGATCTACGCCTATACCATCATGTACCACGCCGGCGACAAGCGGTTCGCCGCGGCCGTGCCCTACGCGAGCATCATCGTGGAGCTCGATGAGGCGCCCGGAGCGCTGATGGCCGGCAATCTGCTGGGTGCGCCGTACACGGAGGCGAAAGTGGGGCGGCGCGTGGAGGTCACCTTCGAGCGGCTGAACGACGACATCACGTTGCCGCAGTTCCGGCTGGCAACTGATTAGAGCCCATCTCGAGGACGCACATTTCATGGCTGTCGCCAGAAAAAGATCCCTTCCCCCTCAGGGGGAAGGATAGGATGGGGGTGGGGTGCGACTCCTTGTTGCCCCATCCCCACCCTTGCCCTCCCCTTGAAGGGGAGGGAACTGTATTGGTAAGGAGGCCTGCTGAATGTGGGAGAACCGGTGCAAGGTTGCGGTGAGCGGCGTTGGATTCTCCCGCGTCACGCGCTCGGCGGAGATACCGCTCGCCGCGCATGCGCTCGTGGCGGTCAAGGGCGCCGTGGAAGACTCCGGGCTCGCGATGTCGGACATCGACGGGTTGGCGACCTATCCGGAGCTGCCGGCGACGGGGCACGCAGAGGTGGACGGCATCTCCATCGTCTCCGTCAACTGCATGATGGCGATGCTGAAGCTCCCGAACCTCACCTGGCATATCCAGACGGCGTCGGTCAATATCGGCGGCGCCGTCCAGCAGGCCGTCAACGCGCTGCTCGCCGGGGTGTGCAAATATGCGGTGGTGTGGCGCGCGATGCACAACCCCAAAGGCACCTATCAAAATTTGCCCGGCACATACGCCCAAGGCGCGTTGCAGTTCACCGCTCCGTATGGGTTCGGCGGTCCGGGGCAGGGCATGGCGGTCGCATATACGCGCTGGCTGGAGCGGCACAACCAGAACCGCGAGAAGATGGCGACGCTCGCCGTGACCCAGCGCCGGCACGGGCACATGAATCCCCATGCCTACTTTTACAAGGTGCCGCTCACGCGCGAGGACTACCTGGATTCGCGGATGGTTGCGTACCCGTTCTGTCTCTACGACTGCGATATTCCGGTGCAGGGCGCGGTCGCCATTGTTCTTACCACCGCCGAGCGCGCGCGCGATCTCAAGCCGCGCCCCGCATACGTCGCGGGCTACGGGCAGCGGCTCGCGTTCGAAGTTGCGGGACGCATCGGAAGCCTCAGCAGTTACATGGAAGGCGGCAGAAGTTCATCGCGGCTCACCTGGGAGCGGTCGGGTTTTTCGCCGAAGGACGTGGACGTGGCGCAGATCTACGACGGCTTCTCCGCTTCGGTGATATACGGCCTGGAATCGTATGGGTTCTGCAAGGAAGGGGAAGCGCTCGATTTCATCCAGGACGGACGCATCGAGCTCGACGGGGAACTCCCGCTCAACACCTTCGGCGGGAGCTTGAGCACCGGGCGCATCCACGGTCTCTGGCATATCATAGAGGGCGTGCTGCAGGCGTCGGGGCGCGCCGGCGAACGCCAGGTGAAGGACGTCAACGTCTCGTTCGTCGGGGCGAGCGCTCCCATCGTGCAGGGAACGACCTTCATCTTCGTCAAGGAACCGTACTGAGGCATCGTGAATTCGTGGCACGCGTAGGTTGGGCTGAGCGCAGCGATGCCCAACACGGGACAACTCGCGATCGTTGGGGTTCACGTCGTTCACCCCAACCTACGATCTGCCGATGATCCACCAACATGACGAAAGGAGACGAGCATGCCGACCATTCAACACCACGGCGCAACCATTTACTACGAGGAGTTCGGCAAGGGATTCCCGATTCTGACGTTTGCGCCGGCGGGGCTGCAATCGACGATCAAGGTCTGGAGCGGGGGCTCGGCGCCGATCAACCCGATCACCGAGTGGGCGGGCAGTTACCGTGTGATCGTGATGGATCAGCGGAATGCCGCCGGCGGCAGGTCGCGCGCGCCGATCACCGCGAAGGACGGCTGGCACAGCTACACCGCCGACCACATCGCGGTGCTCGACCATCTGAAGATCGACAGGTGTCACCTGTTCGGCCAGTGCATCGGCGGCTCCTTCATCGCGAACCTGTTGAAGACCCAGCCGCAGCGCGTCGCGTCGGCCGTGTGGGCGCAGCCCATCGGCCGTGTCGGTCCCAGGAAGCCGGGCCGACCCGTGCGCTTCGAAGAGTGGGCGAAGAGTCTCGAAGGTCATCCCGAGGTGACAGAGGAAGTGCTCGACGCGTTCTGCGCCAACCTCTATGACGCGGGCTTCCTCTACAGCGTCGATCGCGAGTTCGTGAAGAATTGCAGGACACCGTCTCTCGTGCTTGCCGGCAACGACGAGGCGCATCCACGCCCGATCTCCGATGAAACGGCGAAGCTGCTGCCCAACGCGGAGTACATCACGGAGTGGAAGGAAGGAGCAACTCTGGAG
>Ga0209108_10001473_pt1 | contig 13652 bp, 10 predicted proteins | sample Rifsed10ft1_FD_184003 | JGI IMG/M metagenome (GOLD analysis project Ga0209108, IMG submission 184003) | Soil microbial communities from Rifle, Colorado, USA - sediment 10ft 1 (version 2) | ecosystem: Environmental > Terrestrial > Deep subsurface > Rock core/Sediment | place: Rifle, Colorado...
CGGTCGAGGTCAACGGCCACATGCAAGAGGGCGAAGTCCCGGCACGCCTCACGCTGGTGGACTGGTTGCGAGACGAACTTCACCTGTCCGGCACCCACGTCGGCTGCGAGCACGGCATCTGCGGCGCGTGTTCGGTGCTGTTCGACGGCGAGGCCGTGCGTTCATGCCTGATGTTCGCGGTGCAGGCCGACGGTCATCGCGTGACGACGGTCGAAGGACTGACGGGGGAAGACGGCAAGCCCGGCGCGCTGCAGGACGCATTCTGCGAAACCCATGCCCTGCAGTGCGGCTACTGCACGCCCGGCATGCTGATCGCCGCGTACGCGCTGCTTGAGGAGAACCCGCACCCGACTGAGGCGGAAATCCGCGAGGCGATCTCCGGCAATCTCTGCCGCTGTACGGGGTACCAGCAGATCGTCGAGGCGATAGAACACGCCGCGGCGAAGCTCGCGGAACGGGGAGCGCGCTGATGGCGAGTGCGGACGCACCCGGCGAATTCCGCTACATCGGGAAGCGGCGGCGCACCAAGGAGGGTCCGCGTTTCGTTCAGGGTCGCGGACGCTACGTCGCCGATGTCGCGCTGCCGGGGATGAAGCACGTGGCGCTGGTCATGTCCCCGCATCCCAGTGCGCGGATCGTCGCCATTCGCACCGAAGCGGCGCGCGCCCTTGCCGGAGTGCGCTACGTGCTCACCGGCGAGCAATTCTGCGCTGCCACCGAGTCGCTCCAGATCGGAGTCGACGCTCCCCAAGTCACGCGCTACGCGCTTGCGCACGAAGTGGTGCGCTATGCCGGCGAATGGGTGGTGGCGATCGTCGCCGACAGCCGCGCGCTCGCGGAGGACGCGGCGGAACTGGTGGAAGTCGAATACGAACCGCTGCCCTTCGTGGTGGACCCCGAGCGCGCGCTCGCGGCTGACGCGCCGCTGGTGCATGCCGCCCACGGCTCGAACGTGCTGTATCACCGCCGCTTCGTCTGGGGGCCGGTCGACGAGGCGTTTGCGGGCGCCGCGCACCGCATCGCGTTCCGCGCGGTATGGGGCCGCAGTTCCACCGTGCCGATCGAGACTTTCGGTGTGGTCGCACGCTGGGATCCGGGCACCGAACTGCTCGATGTCTGGGCCTCGATCCAGATGCCGAAATTCCCCGACCAGGTGGCGCGCGCGCTGCGTCTACCCGGCAACGCGGTGCGCGTGCACTACGACGTCGATGTCGGCGGCAGCTACGGCGGCAAGCGCGGCCTGAAGCACACGGTGCTTGCCGGCTACCTCGCGATGAAGCTTGGGGCGCCGATGCGGCTGATCGAAGACCGGCTGGAGAACATGCGCGGCGGCGACGCGCACGGCCCCGACCGCATCTTCGACATGGAGGCTGCCTTCGACAGCGACGGCACGATCCGCGCGCTCAGGATCCGGGCGGTGGACGACGTCGGTGCCTACACCGGGCGCGCGCCGCTGCAACTTGGCAAGCCCATCACTGCGATTTGCGGCCCGTACCGCATCGCGGCGATCGAATACGAGCCGACTTCGGTCATGACGCACAAAACGCCGCAGGAAGCGGTGCGCGGCTTCGGGCAGTCGCCGGCCAATTTCGCGCTGGAGCGGATGATGGACCGGGTGGCGGCGCACCTCGGAATGGACCGCATTGCGCTGCGCCGGCACAACCTCATCCGCAAGGACGAGTTTCCCTATCGCATTCCGAGCGGCTCCGCCTACGACTCGGGCGACTACCACACGGTGCTCGACAAGGCGCTCGCCGCGATCGATTACCCGGTGCTCGTCGCCGAGCGGGACGCCGCGCGCCGCGCCGGACGGCTCGCCGGCATCGGCATCTCCACCTGCCTCGAGCCGAGCGGCGGCAACGCCGCGTTCGAAATCCTGTTCAACCCCAAAAACGAGACCACTACCTGGATGGATTCGTGCCTGGTGCGGGTCGACCTCGCCGGCGCGGTCACCGGTGTCATCGGCACTTCCTCCTCCGGGCAGGGGCACGAAACGCTCGTTTCGACGGTGATCGGTGAAGTGCTGGAGCGCGATCCTGCATCGATCCGCGTCGCGCGCGCCGATTCACTTTCGGCGCTCCCTTCCAACAGCCCGGTCGGCAGCCGCATGGCGATCATGCTGGGCGGAGCGGCGGCCGGCGCGGCGCGGATGATCAGGGAGGCGCTGATCGCGATCGCGGCGCACAACCTCGACTGCAGCGTTGAAAAAATCGACTATCGTGATGGCGATGTTTCAGTCATCGGTGATCCGTCGCGGAAGATGACCTGGGATCAACTGGTCGAGATCGCGCACCGCAAGTACCATCGCCTGCCGCCGGGCATGGAGCCGGGGCTGCAGGCCAAGTTCGTATGGGAGGTCCCGACCGGCGGCGGGCTGCCGACACCGGACGGGCGCGTGCAGATGTACCCTTGCTACGCTTTCGAGGCGCACGTCGTCTACGTCGAGATCGACTCCGACACGGCGCGGCCGGTGCTGCGCCGCTACGTGTGCGGCCACGATTGCGGCGTGATGATCAACCCCGACATCGTCCACGGCATGACTTACGGCGGCATCGCGCACGGCATCGGCGCGGCGCTCTACGAGAAATTCGCCTACACGCCAGACGGCCAGCTCGCGAGCGGCACGTTCATGGACTATCTCATCCCGAGCGCGCTGGAAGTGCCCGCGCTCACCATCGTCGATCATTGCACGCCGTCGCCGCTCACGACGTTCGGGCAGAAGGGCTCGGGCGAGGCGGGTTATCTCGGCGCGCCGGCGGCGATCGCCAACGCGGTGAACGATGCGCTCGCGCCGCTCGGGACGACGCTCGACACGTTGCCGATGACACCGCACGAACTCTGGCGGAAAATCTCGGCTGCCCGCGCCACCGCGCGCAGTTGATCCGATGCAACCACACCGAAGAAAGGATTGCGCATGATCATAGACGTGCACGCGCATTACACCCCGCGCATGCTGATCGAGCGCTTCGATTCGGAGGCGTCGAAGTTTCCCGGAGTGAAATTGATCCGCGGCGAGAAGGGCGTTCAGATCGCCATTGCCGGCGCCGATACGACGCGCCCGATCATGCCGCGGCTCTCCGATCTTGCCGACCGCCGCGGGTGGATGGACAAGAACGGCATCGATCATCAACTGGTGGGCGGCTGGCTCGACAGCTTCGGCTACGAGCTCGAGGCGGAACAAGGGCTGCGTTGGAGCCGCTTCATCAACGCCTGCATGCGAGAGTCGCTGCGGGACGAGCGGCGCTTCACGCCCTTGGCGACCGTTCCGATGCAGGACGGGCGCAAGGCTGCGGAAGTGCTGGGCGAAGCGCTGGAGCAGGGCTTCGGCGGCGTCATGATCGGCACGCTGCCCAAGGGACAGGGCGGCAACCTCGACGATCCGTCGCTCGATCCGTTCTGGGAGGCGGCCTCCCGTTTGCAGGCGGCGGTCTTCATCCATCCGATGTTCGTGTGCGGCGAGCCGCGGCTCGCGGACTACGACCTCGTGAACGCAATTGGCCGCCTGGTCGATACGTCGATCGCTGTCTCGCGTCTGCTCTATTCCGGGCACCTGCTGCGCTTTAATGGGGTCAAGGCGGTGCTCGCGCACGGCGGCGCCGCGCTGCCGCTCGCATTGGGCCGTCTCGCCAGAAGCTTTGAAGCGAACCCGGGCAAGTACGCCGATCCGCGCAAGGGCTTCTCCGGTGTGTACCTCGATTCGTGCGTGCTCGACACCGAAGCGCTGCAGTTCATCGTCGCCCGCGCCGGCGTGGAGCGCGTGATGCTCGGCTCGGACGCCCCGTTTCCGATCGGCGACCCCGCGCCGCTGAAAGTGATCGACAACGCCCCGCTCGACGAGGCGGCACGGAAGAAAATCCTCGGCGAAGCCGCACGCCGCGTCTTCCGCATCCGTGCCGACTGCGGCCATCCTGGATAGTGCCTGCTCTACCCGGAGAAACCAAGCCCCTGGAGTGATTGAATTTCCTCGGGGGTAGGTCACGCCATATGCTCAGTACCAAATTGCCATCGGCAGTTCAGCCGAATCGCGCACGCACGATTCGGGCAGACGCAAAGCTTTAGCGGCGCAGATTCGCCGCGCGGTCCAAAGCGCGGCAAACGCGTCGTACAGGTCATTGTCAGCCACTACCCGCGCGATCGCTCCTGCACCGGGGGTAGCGCAGGGCGCGCACCCGGGCCGCATCGGCCTACAGCTTGGAGCTCCTCGCCATGCCCATTTCCTTGAGCAGCTTCTCGTACTTGGCGGCTTCGGACTTGATCAGGACGGCAAATTCCTCGGGAGCGCCACCGACCGGCTGAACCCCGCTCTTTTCCATCGCGGCCCGGACCTGCGGGCGCTTGAGCACGGCGTTGAACGCCGCATTCAGACGCTTCACGGCTGCCGCCGGCGCCCCCTTCGGCACCACGACGCCATGCCACACGCTCGCGTCGAAGCCCGGCAGGGTCTCCGCGATGCTGGGAATGTCCGGGATGCTCGGCACGCGCCTGGCGGTAGCCAAAGCCACGGCCCGGAGCCGGCCGGCCCTCACGTGAGGCACCTCCGAGACCAGCGTTCCAATGCTGAACTGCACCTCCCCGCCGATCACCGCGGCGAGGGCCGGGCCGCCGCCCTTGAACGGCACGTGCACCATCTTCGTCCCAGTCATGTTCATCAGCAACAAAGTCGCAAGGTGCGCCGCGCTGCCGTGGCCCGACGAACTGTAGTTGAGCCTGCCCGGACCGGCCTTCGCCAGCTTGATCAGATCGTCGATCGTTTTGACGGGAAGCGAAGGATTCACCGCCAGCATCATGGCCACCGTATCGAGGTGTATCACGGGTTCGAAATCCCGCTGAGGCTCATAGGGAAGATTCTGATAAAGCGTCGGATTCACCGCCATGCTTGCCTGCAGGCAGAAAAGCATCGTGTAACCATCAGCCGCAGCCTTGGCCGCCAGGTCCGTGCCGATGATGGCATTGGCGCCGCCGCGGTTGTCGATGACCACCTGTTCGCCGAGCTGTTCAATCAGGCCTGGATTGAGCAGTCGCGCTACCGTGTCCGTCCCGCCTCCCGGGGGATAGGGAACGATGAAACGAATCGGTCGCGCCGGGTATTGCTGCGCCGCCGCCGCGGTAATGACCGCGGCCAATGCCAGTGAAGCGAGTATCCGCTGCATCATGATCTCCTCCTCCATAGTTCCGGTGCCATATCGCCCCTCTGGTCGCGCTGGTACGACGCGCCCGCTCCCTTTTTCGGGAATTCACAGGTTGCGCTCACCGCCGCAGCGTCGTTCAGGCGCACGAACCAATGCTAGTGGCGCAGCCGTGGAGCGTCAATGCACCTTCGTGCCGCCGACGCGAAGCGGCGCCTGGCAGGATCCGTTGACATAAAATTGCCACCATGCCATTAACGGCATTGCAGAGCCCGGTCACCGCGAATGTAGAAGGAGGACAGATGTTCGCCGCACCACAAGTCATTGATACCACGGTTTTCGCCGAACTTCCGGAGGAGCTGCGCATCGCTAATCGCAGGTCCAAATGGGTCGACTACCGCAAGAAAGGCCAGCCGGTCGACAAGCCCGAAGTGATCCACTCCTACCTGGAGGGCCCTGCCTTCGACCGCGCTGGCAATCTCTATTGCGTGGACATTCCCTATGCGCGCGTCTTCCGGGTCTCGCCTGAGGGCCGCTTTTCCGTGGTGAGCGAATACCAAGGCGAGCCCAACAGCCTGAAGATCCACCAGGACGGACGGATCTTCGTCGCCGACCGTCTGCACGGTATCCTTATCCTCGACCCTGATTCCGGAACGATGACATCGGTGGTGGAAGACGTCGCCGGCGAGGGCTTCAAGGGAATCAACGATTTCGTCTTCGCCCGCAACGGCGACATCTATTTCACGGACCAGGGCAACAGCAGCATGAACGATTCCTCCGGCCGCGTGTTCCGCCTGCGGGCGCAGGACAACGAGCTGGAACTGATCCTGGACCGGATCCCGGGGCCCAACGGGATCGCACTCAATCCCGCGGAGACCCTCCTGTTCGTGAACGTCACCCGCATGAACAACGTGTGGCGGATTCCGCTGCTGCCCGAGGGCGGCGTCATGCAACTCGGTGCGAAGGTCGGGATCTTCATCCAGTTGAGCGGCGGTCTGTCCGGCCCCGACGGCCTCGCCGTGGACTCACAGGGTAATCTCGCGGTGTGCCACTCGGGACTGGGCTCGGTCTGGCTTTTCAGCAAGCTCGGCGAACCCGTTTACCGGATCAAGTCCTGCCGAGGCATCCGCACCACCAATTGCGCGTACGGCGGCCGCGAGGGCAGGACCCTCTATATCACCGAGGCCGAGAGCGGCAGTATTCTCAAGGCCGACTTGCCGGTCCCGGGCCTGAGGCTCTACTCGCACCGCTAGTCTGCTGTCCTGCGAGGCTGTCCGCGCGGCCAGGGTCAAGTGCCACTCACTCTCGCGCTTGCCGGCGATGGGTTTCACATCACGGCCAAGTCGGCCGACCACAATGACTCACTCAAAAAGCCGAATCTGCAACGCGGTTTGCCAATTTCGTGGTTCCTCGACCGCCGGCTTCTGGCCGGTCAGCGACCATCGACCAGAGGTCGCACACCGACCCTCACCGGCCATTCGCTTCCATCACTCGATCGGGGTGCCGACGCACATCGCTCTGGGTCGCCATCGAAATGCGCGAATGCAATCCACAAACGCGAAGCCCCGCGATGAATTCGCAGGGCTTCACAGGTTTGCCACTTGAAGTGGCCTCATTTCGTCACATCACCGTGACGCATGCCGGTCTGTCATTACCGGCTTCAGAGCGGCGCTGTCGGAAGCTTCATCGATAGCTCTTCCCTCTCATTTCGGCTTCACACTAGCCATGATCTCCCCGCAGGGATAAAAGCGGCGCGTCTTCCACCACGACCCTTGTCGTCTGCTCCGGTTCTCCGACTCGAAACAACCCTCAAACATAGTGTCGAAGGTGGTCGCCGCCAGTTCGCTTCAGGTACACCCGCAACATGGGGCGCGCACAACAGCGAAAAACTGAGGCGGCAACCGGATCAGTCGTTAGTTCGAGAATCCATCCCGAGCCGAATCACCGAAACATTTTCAGTTGACTCTTTTCGTAGGCTCCTGTCAAGGCGTATCGGAGACTTATCGTTCAAGCGAGCCACCGGACCTCCCAAGGGATGGTGACGAACATTTCCTTCTCGCACTCCTCCTCGGGAGGCACGCCAATGATCTCAATGTCGTTGCGAGGAGTGACGTTTCGCGACGAAGCAACCTCGCGGCAGGCGCGTTTGCGTTGCCAGCAACGGGATTGCTTCGGTTCCCTCGCAATGACAGGAAGGCCTGTTGCTTGCGCAGTCTCATCCACCGGAATGACGAGCCATTTGTGTAAGTTGTTTGCGGGCCATCATACTGGTCGAAGCGCCAAGTCCGGCGGGCTGCTAGACTGCGTTCGTTGATGAACCCACCTATGCCGTGTGGCTGCGTTGCTTCGCGGACCGCGGTGACGTTCGGAGTGCATGACCCATGTCGAATCGCGATCGCAACTATCCCGACCTGCACGAGCATCTCGACGCGTTGAGGGCGCGCGGGCTGCTTGTCGAAATCGACGAGCCGATCGACAAGGACGCGGAACTGCATCCGCTGGTGCGCTGGCAGTTCGTGGGCGGGCTCGACGAGCCGGAGCGAAAGGCGTTTCTGTTCTCGAACATCATCGACGGGCGCGGACGCAAGTATTCGATCCCGGTGGTGGTCGGCGCGCTCGCCGCCAACCGTGCGATCTACAGTGTCGGCATGGGCGTGGCGCTGGATGACATCCAGGCGAAATGGGACCACGCAATCGCAAATCCGGTCGCCCCGCGCATCGTGGAGACGGCGGTGTGCCAGGAGGTGGTGATCGAAGGTGCGGCATTGCAACGCGAGGGTCACGGTCTCGACGCCCTGCCGATTCCGATCTCGACGCCGGGATTCGACAGCGCACCGACCTTGACCGCGACCAATGTCATTACGAAGGATCCCGAGACCGGGGTGCTGAACATGGGTACCTACCGAGCGGCGTTGAAGGCACCGGACCGGCTGGTCGTGCGCATGGCGACGCGCGTCGGCGGCGCCGGCGGATATCTGCACTACCAGAAGCACCAGTCGCGCGGCGACAAGGTGATGCCGTGCGCGATCGTGCTCGGTTGCCCGCCTTACGTCGCTTACATGGGCCCGCAGAAGCTGCCGATCGGCGTCGATGAGTTCACCGTGGCGGGGGGACTTGCGGGCGGGCCAATCAACGTCGTGCGCGCGCGCACCGTCGATCTGCTGGTGCCGGCGGAATCCGAGATCGTGATCGAGGGCCTGATCGACACCGAGTACTGCGAGCCGGAAGCGCCGTTCGGCGAGTCGCACGGCCACGTCGCGCTCGAGGAATACAACATGCCGATGCGGGTGACCGCGATCACGCAGCGCCAGAGTCCCGTCATTCCGTCCTACATCAGCCAGGTAACGCCGAGCGAATCGAGCGTCATCAAACGCGTTGCCTATGAGCCGCTGTTCCTCGCGCACCTGCGCCAGACGCTCGGCATCCGCGGAGTGAAGCGCGTGGCGCTGCACGAGCCGCTGACGGGATTGCTGCGGGTGACGATCATCACGCTCGAGAAAGGCACGCCGCGCACCGAGGTCTGGCGCGCGTTGGAGGGCGCCGCGTTCTTCAAGGGCGACTGCGGCAAGATCTGCATCGCGGTCAACGAGGACATCGAGGCCGATAACGCCGACGCGCTCTTGTGGGCGCTCGCTTACCGCGCGAATCCCGTGGAGGATGTGAGGACGCTGCCGCACCGCGGGCAGGGCCATGGACCGAAGCGCGAACACGACCAGGAAGAGGATTCCACGCTGCTGGTGGACGCGACGATGAAAAGCGACATGCCGCCGCTCGCGCTGCCGAAGCGCGAGTACATGGAACGCGCCAAGGCGACGTGGGAGCGGCTGGGATTACCCAAGCTGCGGCCGCAGGCGCCGTGGTACGGCTACTCGCTGGGCGACTGGCTGCCCCAGTGGGACGAAGCGGCGAAACGCGCGGTGGAAGGGCGCTACCTCGACAACGGCCGCATCAGCGAGCAGCAACGGCGCAAGGGCGTCAAGCCCGAGACCAAGTTCCGCCCGGAATAGCCTGAATTTGCGCGCGTTCCTGGCGGCTGGATTTCACGAACCGGCAATTCACGACAGGAGACTCCCTTTGAGATTCGTTGATATCCCCCCGTACCAGCGAGCAGGTGTCAATTACAGCCCTACGGAAGGGCACTTCATGATGCGTGAACTCATCTCCAGTTTGAGAGCGAAAGGCCAGTTGGAGGGGGTGGAGATCGATATCGACGAGGGCGAGCCCACGGATCACGGAGAGGAGACCCGCGACGAGGTCGTCGTGGCGAACATCGCGGTGGGAGTGGTCAAGCGGGTCCAGGCCGTATGCGCGATGGGAAAGTACGATGCGATCATCACGCAGGCGGGGATCGAACCGGGATTCCTCGCCGCGCGGACGGCTTCCACGCTGCCGATCGCCTTCCCGGTGCACTCGGCTCTCCATATCGCCTCGTTTCTGGGTGAGAAGTTTTCCGTTCTGACCACAACGGATGCCCAGTCCCAGATCGTCAGGCGCAATGCCCAACTCTACGGCCTGAACCACAAGCTGACGAGCGTGCGATACGTGTCGCGTTCGTCAACCTATACCATGGCGCTCGTGCGCAAGTACCGGAAAGAGGAGCGCATGAACAGTCCCGAAGTACAGGAGTTCGTGGGCAGCATCGTGAATCAGTTCATCCGGGCGATCGAGGACGAGGGCGTGGACTCCGTGATCATCGGCTCCCCGCACCAGCAGTGTTTCCTCGATGAAGTGAGGCAGGGCCTCGATGCCGCGGGTTACCAGGAGATACGCCTCATAGGCGCTTTTGCGGCCGCCGTCGAGATGGCGCGGGCCATGGTGAACATGAAGCTGATGCAGTCGCCGCGGGCCTATCCCAGCGATGCGCTGAAGGCAAAACCGGCCTTCAGGTAAGCTGGAAACTAGCGCCTCGCGGCCTGCCAGCGGGCGAGCTTGGCGCGGGCGCCGTTTAACGCCGGATCCATCGCAGCGGCGTGGTCTTCTTTCTTTGCGGTGAGCTCGACCACGTAGCCGTTGGGGTCGCGGAAATAGATCGATTCGATGAAACCGTGGTCCACGATGCCGCGCGTCTCGATGCCTTGCGCCCTGCCCTTCTCGAACATGGCCTTCAGGGTCGCTTCGTCCACTTCCAGCGCGGTGTGCAGGTCGAAGTCGTGCTGCGGCTTGAACTCGAACGGCAGGTCGGGCGCCTCGAAGAAGGCGAGGTAGGAGCCGTCGCCCATTTCGTAGAAAGTGTGCAACGTCGCCGTCTTGCGTCCGGACTTCGTTTCGAAGATCTCCAGCGCTTCCGCGAACTTGAGCCCGAGGAAATCCTCGTAGAACCGGCGCGTTTCTTCGGAGTCGCGGCAACGCATGGCATGGTGGTGCAGGCCGCGGATCATCACAGGTTCTCCCACTGGCGACGCGCGATCAGAGCCCCTCGAACGGAGCCTTCGCGTACGGCGCCACGAAATAGGTGTAGAAACCCTCGTTGACTTTGGCCCAACTCGGCCTTGCCTTCATCGTGGCGAGCCAGCGGCAGACGTTGGGCCACGGCGAGTAATCGAGGCGGATTACCTCGCCCACCGTGAGATACGCCGCACCGAGGTAGTCGGCGAGCGTGATGGCGTCGCCGCAGACGAACGCATTGCGCGGGCCGATCAGACCCTGATCGAGGATCTTCAGCCAGTTCCTGGATTTTTCCCGGCCCCACGCAAGCACCGCCGCCTGCACCTTGTCGTCGGCGCGCTTGTGATGGGGGAGCACCTGGGGGTAGATGAGTCCGTAGCCCAAGTCGCGATACAGGCCGGTGTTGAACCAGTCCATGCGCTCGTTCACCCGGGCGCGCTGCTTCAGGTCCTTGGGATACGCGGGCGAGTCGATCTTGTCGGCGAGATACTTGAGAATTGCCGAGGATTCCGTCAGGCGGAAATCACCGTCCTCCAGCACCGGCACCTGCTGGCTGGGGTTGACTGCGCCGTAGGCTTCTCCCAGGTGCTCTCCCTTGAACAGATCGACCACTTGCAGGTCGAGGGTGATGCCGCCCTCGGCTGTGAATTGCATGATCGGCCGACACGTGGTCGAGACCGGGTGGTGGAAGAATTTCATACACGTCTCCATGTGAGTCGGGTGCCCGCGCGCGAGGCGGCGTGCTCCCGGCAGCGTCGACTATTGTTTGGTTCTTACGAGGACCGCGTCGATGGCCTCCAGCGGCACGACGGCGTCAAAAAACTCGCGCCCCGAGATCGCCCCCAGTTGCACCAGCTTCCCGGTCGCCTCACGCATGATCCCGGTGAACTCCTGGCCCGAGCGTACGCGCACCGTGACACGCTTGCCCTTTTGCGCCACCAGTACCGACTGCACGGAGTCGTTCGCTCCGATCTTAAGTTCCTGGGCGGCGCTCGTGTGCGCGGTCACGGCGAGCGTCAGACCCAACAACGTGGCAGAGATGACGTTACGCATGTTCGTTTCCCCCTCCTGAAAAGGTTGTGGACGCGGGGCGCCTCCGTTGAAAGCATCGCCCCGGAGGCACGAAGTTTAGCAGCTTGACCGGAGACTGGTGCTACGGCAACGCCCGCGCGTTGAATTTTCGGTTGGTCTTTGCCGGGCACCCACCGCGATATGCCGTGGACCAAGGTTGTGCCGACAAACGGGGACGGCTAAGCTTGGCAACCGGCGATCAAGCCGCGCGCGACTGCCCGCAATCCCAACCGAGGCGAAAGCATGGTGCAATGCCCTCCCGTTCTTCTCCGCGCGCTGCTTGCTGCCGGGCTGGCGGCAGCCCCGCCCGCGGCGGCGCAGGACCTCCCGGTCGAGGACAAGCTGCCGGTGGGCGCGTACGCGGCCTACGCTGTGAGCCAGGATGCGACGAGCCTCGATCCCGAGCGTCCCGAGAACAGGCAGTTGCTCGAAAAGAAACTGGGTTTTCCGGTGCGCGCGGTGCAGGTATTCGAGCGCCACGCTCTCGTCGGTTCGGGCGCGGCGCGGGTGCTCGTTCCCGTGCCGCTGGGATGGCGGGGTTTCGACGACGGGCGGCGCACGCGTCTGTTTCATCCCAACGGCGAGGTCGGTTTCGTGGTGAGTGCCGTCTCCCTCGACCAGGCCGGCGGCTGGGACAATGTCCGCGAGCAGTTCTGGGATCAGGTGCGCCAGCACGCGCTCGCGCGGCGGCGCGAGGAGCCGCGCTACGCGGTGGCGCTGCTGCGTCTTCCGGGCGGTCAGTTCGGCGTGCGTGAGGTCAATATACCCGACAAGAACGGCCCGTTCTCGTCGGTCATCGTCTTCATGCGCCATCCGGGCGATCCGGCGCTGGGCGTGCGCATCAACCTCTTTACGCCGGTCGAAGACTTCGATCGCTATCTGGGGCTCGCGGGACTGGTGCTGCGCGACATCCGCATCCCGCAGCGTTAGGAATTTGGCGGGCTTCGCTCCGCCAAATTCCTTAATGAATATTCCCCGTGCCGTTTCAAAATGACGAGGACAATGGCGCCGCCGCGCCCGCCAGCGTGTGAACGCACAGCGTCATCCAGGCGATTCCCGGTTTCATCGATTTCTCCTTTGTCTATCGCGCCGCCGCGCGGCGCGCGGAACGCATGGTGAATGCCAGCAGGCCGACGATGATCGCGAGCAACACCATCGCGCTCAATGCCAGCGACCAGTGTACCCCGATCAGCTCGCCCATGATGCCCACGGTCACGCCGCTGAACGCCCGCAGCCCGAGGCTCGCGGTGTTGAACAGCCCGATCACCCGCCCGCGGATCGCGGCGGGCGCATGTAGTTGCACGAGCGTTTGCGCCATGGCGTTGAAGGAGAGTTGAAAAAAACCCGCGGTGAACAACAGCGCGAGCGCGAGCGGGTAGACCGAAACCATCGCGAACACCCCGATGGCGCAACACCACAGCATGGCCAGTATGAACGTGGTATGGGGTCGCGGCTGCATCAGGCCCCTCGCCTCCAGAACGACGCCGGCGACGAGCGCTCCCGCGGCGTTCGCCGCGAGCAGCAGGCTGTAGGTGAGATCCGCGCTGCTGTGGCCGAAGTCGTGCGCGAACTCCGGCATCTGCGCCTGGTAGGCGTTGCCGACGATGAGCGACCCGCCGCCCGCGAGCAGGATCATCGACACGATGGTGCGGTTCCCAGCAACCGCGCGCGCGGTGGCGGCGATCTGGGAAAATCCACGGGCGGCGCGCGCGGGAGAGGGCTCGCTCTTGCGGAAACGCAGGCCGTACGGCGCGCGCCACAGCCACAGCACGAGCGGCAGGTAGATCAGCGCATTGACCAGGAGGCCGTACGCCGGCCCGAGAGCAAGCATCAACCCGCCGCCCACCGCCGGGCCCATCAACTGGCCAAGCCAGCGCGCGGTGGCGTTCAGCCGCACCCCGCTTTGCAGCGCCTCGGCGCCGACGATCTCGTGCACGAGCAGCTGGCCGGCAGGCCCCCACAGCACGCCGGCGAGGCCGTGGATGATCAACAACACCACCGCGTGCCACATCTCGAGCGCATCGGTGACGAACAGCAGGCCCCACCCGAGCGAGGCGACGATGAAGAACA
>Ga0209108_10001475_pt1 | contig 13634 bp, 16 predicted proteins | sample Rifsed10ft1_FD_184003 | JGI IMG/M metagenome (GOLD analysis project Ga0209108, IMG submission 184003) | Soil microbial communities from Rifle, Colorado, USA - sediment 10ft 1 (version 2) | ecosystem: Environmental > Terrestrial > Deep subsurface > Rock core/Sediment | place: Rifle, Colorado...
CGCCGCGGGTGCGCTCGACCTCGCGATGGCCGAGCTCCACCAGCCGGTCGAGCTGCCGCGCGTAGCGGTCCAGGAGCAGCGGGTCGCGCATCATCGCGACGAGCGGCGGCGAGAGCGACAGCGTCAGGCGGAAGTCGATCCCGTCGCGACCGAGCCCCTCGAACACGTGCGCCAGCGGAATGTACGTCTCCGTCATCGCCTGGAAGAACCACTGTTCCTCGAGGAAGTGCTCGTGCTCGGGGTGCCGCACGTAGGGCAGGTGCGCGTGGAGGACCAGGGCGAGGTACCCGCGCGTCACCGCCGCACCTCGCTGGAGATCGGTAGCGGCCACTCGCTGGCCCCGAGATGGAGCGACTCGCTGGCCCAGGACTCCCGAATGAGTCTCGCTTCAGATCCGGACGGCACGACGCTCGCGCGGTACCCGCTCAGGATCTGACGCAGGATGGGCACGGTCTCGACCCGGACGGTGCCGCCCTCGGACAGCCATGAGTAGTGGATCGTCCAGCGGCCGATGATCCGCTGCCCCTCGCGGGGATCGAGCTGCTGGATCACCACGAGCCAGGGGCCGAAGACCACGCGCTCACCGTGCTCGGTCCGGATGACGCGCCGCTCGCCCTCGTACACGATCTGCACGGTCCAGTGTGTGCCCGGATGAATGGCCCGCCAGCGTTCACGCCAGAAGGGCTCCGCCCACGTCCGCGACCATCCTTCCCCGGCGAGCGAGCGCATGATCCGCTCCGCTTCGTCCCCGGTGACGGCGAGAGGTTCGCTTCCCCGCCACATCGGCGCGTCGGGCTGGGGGACGAACCGGTGCCGGTACGCCGGAGGCGGCTCGCCACCGGCGCTCACCGTCATCCACTCGACGCGCCCGTCCGGCGCGATCTCGCTCCGCGGCATCTCGACCGGCGCGGAGCGGGCGATCTTGGCGAAGTGGCCCTCACGGCTCTTGACTCCGATATCGACGTGGAACGTCGAGCCGGGCCGGTCCATACACACGTAGTGATTGTTCGCGGGACGGTGGACGGGGACGTCCATGTACCAGTTCGCGTTCGTCCCGTCGAACAGCCGGTACGTGGTGTCGTAGACGCGCAGGATGCACGGAGCCTCGGGCGCCTGGACCTCGGCGCGCGCCCGCTCGATCGCCTCGTCGGTGAGCTCCCAGTAGACGAAGACCCACGCCGGATCACGCGCCAGCGCGGTGACGCGGTCGTCCCCATAGCCCCACGGGATGTCTCCCGGGACCGGCGGGGCTCCCGGCTGCAGATCGAGCGCCCGCTCGGGAGGCGGCGCCTCGGGGCTCACCGCGGCCGGCCCGCGACGAGCGCCCGGCGCGCGCCGCTTCGAGGGAGCGGCGCCCTTGCGTCTCTTGACGGCCTTCTTTCGCGCCATCGTCACGGATCCCGGGCTAGCCTCTCGGCTGAGCAACCTCCACCCTGAAGGAACACAAGATTCCCCCCAGTGATCAAGTGCAAACAGCGTGCAAGGCGCGCGCCGATTCGACGGTCGGGTCCAATCAGTCGCGTTGTCGTTTTGCGGCGAGCGTTGGCTTCACAGGGGAGAGCGCCTGCGCCGGGCATCATCACGGGCGCGACGACACGATGTCGCCCGCCCGACACCATGGCGCGTTCGGCTCGGGCCGCCGGGGCCTTCCGGGGAGCCGGACCAGCCTCGATACGAGACGCACCGGCCTGTCGACGCCGCAAGCGATCGCCGCTCGCGGTGAGTTTGCGCCCGGGCCGACCATGGCTCGATCTTTGCTCAAGACTCCGTCGAAGAAAGACTGTCGAACCCAAGGAGAGGCGACAATGAGAAGCGCTCGTGTGTGTGCTCTGGCGATCGGCGGAGTCATTCTGGCAGCGGCAGGCTGTGCGACAAGCGAGGAGTGGACAACCTGGAAGCAGCATCCCGCGCACTTCGCCTCGGCCAGCCACATCGGGTTCTCCGTGAGGAACAGCGCGGGAACGCCGCCGCAAGTCACGCGGCGGGACGTGGCCCTGGCGCGCGATGAGGCGTGGTGGGGGAAGCCCATCACCGTCGGTCAGGAGCAGATCCTCGAGCGTTGAGGGGATGACCCAGGACGCCACGGCGGTCTGAGAGCGCCTAAGAGAAGCGATTATAGAGCCAGGCGATCACGATTCCGCCGAGCGCGCCGTCGACGAACGCCCAGAGCCCCCCGATCGCGCTTCCCAGGGGGCTCGGGCCGAAGCCGACGTAGACGGAGCCCAGCACCTCGACGAGCGCGCGGCCCCAGCCGAGAGACGCGGCCAGGCCGAGCAGGGCGACGCCGCCGCCCCAGGCCAGTCCGAGCGCGAGCGCCAGACCTTTAATGCTGAGCTGCATTGTTGCTCCTCCTCTCGTCGCTCGAGCTTGCGTCGGCCCTTGGACGAGCCGCCGGGCACGTTTCAGCGCCGCGCCGGAATTTCATCGCGTCTCGGGAGTCGATGCCGGTCACTCGCTGTCGGCCTTCTGTCGGTCCTTGCCGCGGACGAGCTGCTCGAGCCGGTTCAGAGCATCCGCCGTGCGGTCACGTACGGAGTCCGTCGTCGAACTCAGCGTCTGGACCTGGCCCTTGAGCTCCCGGATGCCGCCCGTGCGCACGAACGCCGCCACGGCAATCACGAGAGCGACCACGGCGATGACCAACGTGAGAACTTCCATGATGCGCCTCCTTCTGCACCGAGACGCCGCCTGTCGTGCGGCGTCTCTTGGCCACGATTGCTCACTTCCGGATCGATCACGTTTCATAGTCGACTCTTACGAATCCCGTGCCAGATCTCGGAAAGTCCGGGTTGCCCTGGGGTTCGGTCCGGTGGTCACTTCCGCGACAGCCGCAGGGTGAGGCAGTGCCACCCCACCTGGGGCGCGACCGACACGGCCGGAGCCGTGAGGTCCGGGTTAGGATGTCGTCGGCGATCGAACGGGACTGGAGGTGCGCATGCGCGTGCTCGTAGCGACGGACGGCTCCCCTGACGCGAAGGCCGCCGTGAAATGGCTCCTCCGCTTCCCGCTTCCGCGGGCGACAGAGGTGCTGGTCCTTGCGGTCGCGCCGGTGCCACACTCGCCCCTCGATCCGGAGGCGATGCGCGAGATGCGGGAGGGGAGCCGCGCGCGTGCGCGACGCGTCTGCGAGCGAGCGCGCGCCGCGCTCGCGGCTCGCTGGCCCGACGCGGTCACGCGCGTGACCGACAGGGGCGATCCGCGATAGGAGATCGTCCGGGTCGCGGACGCGTGGGGGGCAAACCTCCTGGTCGTCGGCACCCGCGGCCTCGGCGGCTTCAAGCGGCACCTTCTCGGGAGCGTCTCGCTCGCGCTGGCGCAGCACGCACGGTGCCCGGTACTCGTCACAAGGGGTGCGCCGCGCGCAATCCGACGCGTGCTCGTGGCGGCGGACGGCTCCCGCGACGCGCTCCACGCGGCGCGTGCCGTCACCTCGCTCGGCGCTCTTCGCCCGGTTCGCGTTCGCGTGCTCGGCGTCGTCGAGCCCGTGCGCGTGCCGGCCACAGTACCGTCGGCGGTCTATCCGCGGCTGCACGCGGCGGCCATCGAGTGGCAGGGCGAGCGCAAGGCAAAGCTGGCGAAGGCGCTCTCGAGAGTCGCGCGCCTGCTGCGTGGTCAGGTTGCGAGCGTGAAGGTCTCGGTCGCCGAGGGCGTGCCGGCTGAGGCGATCCTCGCCGCCGCTCGGCGGCACGACTCCGACGTCATCGTCGTCGGCGCCCGCGGCCTCGGCCCCGTCCGCCGGCTCCTGCTAGGGAGCGTCTCCGACCGGGTGCTGCGCGAGGCCCGCCGTCCCGTGCTGGTTGCCCGGCGGCCCCGGCGCGTCTGGTAGAATCCACGCACTCGCCGTGGACAACTCGCTCTCCGTCGCCGCCGTCCTGGTCGTGGCGGGCGTGCTCGCGCTCGAGCTCAGCCGGTGATCCGCGTCGGCGGCCGGCTCTCCCGTCAGCTCGAGTCCAAGTGGAAGCTCACCCTGCTCGGTGTGCGTCCCGCAGGGACCGAGAAGGTCGAGATCCCTACGCCGCGCGACTACGTCTTCAGGGAGGGCGACGTGCTGCTCCTGGTCGGCGCCGACGCGAGGCTTGCGGCGTTCACCAAGTGAGGCTCGCGGCAGTCACGGGGCTCGTCCTCGCCGCGCCCGCGATCGCGGGGGCGGCGGCCGCCGCCGAGGGCCACTCGCGCTTCGGCCCGACGCTCTTCGCCCTGGCGCTCCTCGTCGGCGCCGCCAAAGCGGGGGGCCTCGCGGCCGAGCGCTTCCGGCAGCCCGCGGTCCTCGGCGAGCTGCTCGTCGGCATCTCGGTGAGCGCCCTCTGGCCGGCGGTCCTCGGCGGAGAGGGCATCGCCTTCGTGCGCTCGGACCCGGCGCTGCTCTTCCTCGCCCAGATCGGCGTTCTGATCCTGCTGTTCGACGTCGGGCTCGAGGCGGACCTCCGGGCGCTCGCCCGGGTCGGCCTCTCCTCGCTCCTCGTCGCCTCGATCGGCATCGTCGTCCCCATCGCGCTCGGGTGGGGCGCCGCGGCCTGGCTCCTGCCGAAGAGCCCGACGATCGCCCACGTCTTCGTCGGCGCGGCGCTCTCGGCGACGAGCGTGGGCATCACGGCGCGCGTGCTGAAGGACCTCGGGGTGACGAAGACGCGCGAGGCGCAGATCATCCTCGGCGCCGCGGTCCTGGATGACATCCTCGGCCTCATCGTCCTCGCCGTGGTCACGGCCATCGCGGCCGCGGGGGCCGCGGGCCTAGCCCTGTGGACCGTGGCCGGAATCCTCGTCCGGGCGGTCCTCTTCCTGGGGGCCGCGGCGGTGGCCGGCCATTTCTTGTCGAGCCGGATCATCCGCCTCGCGGCGCGCACCAACCGCCCGGAGACGATACTCGTCATCGGGCTCGCCCTGTGCTTCTCGCTTGCCTACGCGGCGGAACTGATCGGGCTGGCCGACATCATCGGCGCCTTCGCCGCCGGTCTGCTCTTAGATCCCTACGGCCGGGGTGTCCGCCCGGGGCAGGAAGCCGCCACGCTCGCGGAGCTCATCCATCCGCTCTCGAGCCTCTTCGTCCCGCTCTTCTTCGTCCTCATGGGCATCCAGGTGCACGTGGGCAGCGTCGGGACGCTCTCGGCCTTCGCCTTCGCCGTCGTCCTGACGCTGGGCGCGCTCGTCGGCAAGGCGGCGTGCGCCCTCGGCGTGGGGGCCGGCACGAACCGGCTGGCGATCGGGATCGGGATGATTCCCCGCGGCGAGGTCGGGCTGATCTTCGCGGGCATCGGCAGCTCGCTCATCGTCGACGGTCAGCCGCTCCTGCCCCAGAGCCTCTTCTCCGCGATCGTCGTGATGGTCCTGGTCACGACGCTGGTCACGCCGGTCGGGCTCCGGTGGGCGTTCGCGCGGCGGGCGGCGAAGGGCCGCGGCTAGCAGCTAACGTCGCACGAAGCGTGCCTGGCCCTCCCGCTTCACGGGCGTCGGCGCTCTCCCCCGGGGGAGAGCGTCGACGCTGCGGCACGAGCTGCCGGCGCCCGCACGCCGAGCACTGCCGGATCCGCGAGCCCTTCACGCTTCCCGCGATGATGGAACCGAAGAGCAGACTCATCGTCGTCCCCTTCCCGATTTCCGCCGACTCGCCTGATCCGACGACAGGATGTCCGGCGACCGACAGCGTGTCGCGGGGCGGTCCCCCCGCAGGCACCTACCACCGGCGGCCCGTGCCTTCTACGCCGCCGTCACACTTGTCCTTTCCGGCCCCCCGAACCGCCGTCCGAGGCTGGCAGGGATGTTGCCTATCTTCAGGGAAGCAAGGAAGGGAGCCAACGATGAAGCGGATAACACTATCAGTGACGTTCGCCACGGCCCTCGCGCTGAGCGCGACGATCGCCGGATGCGCCACGGAGCAGGACGTCGGCGCCTCGCCTCGGATCGTCGAGAAGACGTTCGCGCTCACGCCTGACACCTTGCCCCTCGGGGTTTCGTTCCTGAAGGGAGAGCTGGCGGGGCTCAAGGTCGTCGAGCGCATCAACGAGACGACGAAGGAAGTGGTCGAGCAACCGAAGCTGCGCGGCACGCTGAAGCTGAGGAACACGGCGCCCGATCAGGCGGTGCGCCTGATCTCGGCGAAGATCGGGTACGTCGACACCGACGGCAAGCCGATCGCGCTGGCCGAGGGCCGGCAGGACACGAGCTTCAAGCTCTACTCGTATCAGGCCGACCGGCTCGACCCCGGGATGGGGAGCAGCCACGACGTCGACGTGCCCTTTCCCGCCGCGGCGCTGGCCGGGAAGACGCTCGGCGACATTCGCCTCGAGTTGACGTACCTGCCGACGCCCTACCGCGAGGAAGCCGTGGCGGTCCGCGTCTCCCTGGCGAAGTAGGGGACACCGACGATGATCTTCTGCGGCGGGAGGCGGTGCCGCGAGCCGCCGCGAACACGGGACGCCCGGCCGCGACGGCGGCGTCCGTCACTCCCGTTCGAGGACCTCCCGGAGCCCGCGGGCAAGCTCCTCGCTGGAGTCCTCGCGCGCTTACCGGGTCTGAGCGCACGGTGAGCCGAGCGCGCGCACGGCTCGTCGACGCGGTTCGAGCCTACGGCGTCGCGGTCGCTGCGGTCGCGGTCACTCTGCCGCTCGCGATCTTCCTCTGGCCCCTGACCATGCCGACCATCTCGCCCGTCTTTCTGGCAGCCGTCATGGTGAGCGCCTGGATCGGAGGGCTTCGCGGAGGGTTGCTCGCGACCGGACTGGCCACGCTCGTCATGGACTACTTCTTCCTCAAGCCGATCCGCTCCATTTTCTGGTTCAGTCACCACGATGACCTGATCCGTCTGGGCGTCTTCGTGTTGGTCGCCATCCTGATCAGCGCGCTGAATGCCGCCCGGCGGCGGGCGGAAGCCATCCTCGAGGAGTCGCGGGGCTTCCTGCGGTCGACCCTCGACGCTCTGACCGCCCGGATCGCGATCATCGACAGCGGTGGCAGGATCATCGCGGTCAACGCGGCATGGCGCCGAGCCCACGAAACCACCGGTGAGCCGTGCGAGGTGGGAAGCGACTACCTGGCGCTCCACGAGTCGGCCTCCGGCGAGGTCTCCGACGCAACGCGGACCGTCGCCGCGGGGATCCGCGACGTTCTCGACCGCCGACGCGATCAGTTCTCCGCGGAGCTCCCCGAGGGCAGGCGCTGGTTCGCCGTGCTTGCGACGCGGTTCACGGGCCCCGGATCGATCCGTGTCGTCGTGGCCCACGAAGACGTCACCGAGCGCCGGCGGGCCGAAGAAGCAGAGCGGGCGGCCGAGGGCCTCCGCTCCGTCGCCCGGCTCGCCAACGCGGCGGCGCACGAGATCAACAATCCGCTCGCGACGATCCTCGGCAACCTCCAGCTGCTCGGTCGCGAGCTGAACGAGGACATGGCGAAGAGCCGCATCCAACCGGCGCTCGACGCGGTCGAGCGCATCCGGGAGATCGTCGCCCGCATGGGCCACATCACCGAACTGCGCGTCGTCAAGTCGCGGCCCTTGCTGCCGGAGATGCTCGACCTTCGCGGCTCAAGCTCCGGCGCGGCGGAGCCACGCAGCCTCGAGGACGCTAGTCCGGCTCCACCGTCAGAGTGACGCTCGCCGGCCTCAGGAGTCATGCCCCCAGAGACCTTCGTAGACGCCGCCGTCGCTCAGGAAGACGGCCAGGCGCTCGCCCGGCAGCGGCGTGTGCCGTCCGCGCCCTTCCCCGACCGGCTCGGAGCCACGCGCTACCGGAGCGCCCCCCACGCCGCGTCGACGAGCAGCCGGTCGTGCGGCGTCATCGCCGTCATGCGGGGCCCGAAGCCGTAGTGGAGCGTGAAGCCGCCGTCGTCCACGCGCGCCAGCAGGCGCTCACCGTCGGCGGCGATGAGCACGAGTCCACGATGCTTCGCACACGCGCCCGTCATGCATCCGGACACGGCAAGGTACTCGCGGTCCCCGACCCTCAACGTCCTCGGCGCCGACGACGTCGAGAAGAACTGCCCGGCCGCCGCGGAGAGACCGCCGGCGCGGCCGCCGCTCCAGTCCGGGCCGAAGAGGGCACGCACCTTGTCCCGAATGGCCGGGTTCTCGAAGATCTGCGCGGCGCTCTCGCCGTATCGCGTCGCGCCGGAATCGGCGGCGAGGACCTCGACGCGCGGAGGCACGAGCTGGCCGGGCGGCGGCGGCAGCACGCACCCCGCTGCGCTCAGCGCCCCGAGCAGCGCGATCGTCAGCGCGGGCGAGCGAATCGTTCTCATCGTTTCCTCCTTGTCGTGGTGGGTGCGGCGCGAGCCGCCTCCTCCCCGACGGTCACGCCACGGACGGCGGCGGCGCGGCGCCACGGTCGTGCTCGCCGAGCAGCGCCTCGGCGGCAGTCAGGCGTGTCTCGAGCGAGCGCACCCGCACGCGCAGTCGCCAGCGCTCGAACCAGAGGGGCACGCCGGCGAGCACGATGCCGGAGGCGACGGACGCCAGGATCACGGTGGCGAGCGGCACGTCCTGGAGGCTCCAGAAGAGAAAGCGGATCGACGCCGGTGCGCTGTTCTGAAGCGCGAAGAGGGTGATCGCCGAAGCGAGCACCGCGACGAACACGTATTTGTAGCCCATGGCCCACCTCGCGCCGTTCGACTGGCGCACCGTATGAGACGCCGTGGCCCCGGCGGTTGTCAACGGCCCGCCCCGTTGCGCTCCCCGCGCAGCTCGACCGTGCGGACGGGGAACGGGATCTCGATCCCCTCGGCCCTGAACCGTCGCAGGATCCGCTTGCGCAGCTCGTGCTGGGCCAGGTACTGGTCCACGAAGCTCGCCACGGCGCAGATCAGCGTGAAGTCGAGCGAGTAGGCGCCGAAGCCCGGGATGAAGCGAACGAAGGGCGCCGGCTCGGCCAGGAGCCCCGGCACCTCGCCGGCCGCCTTGGTGGCCTCCTCCACCAGCACCCGCTCCACGTGGTCGGGATCCGCCGCGTAGCTCACGCCGATCGGGATGAGCAGGGACATGCGCGGCTCGGGCAGGTGATAGTTCGTGACGGTGTTCTGGGCGAGCTTGGCGTTCGGCACGATGACGAGGTTGTTCGGGAGCATGCGGATCCGCGTCGAGCGCCAGCCGATGTCCGTGACGAACCCCTCGATCCCGCTTTCGAGCCTCACGAAGTCGCCCACGCGGATCGGCTTGTCCGCCAGGAGGTGGACGCCCGCGAAGAGGTTCGACAGGGTGTCCTGGAGGGCGAGCGCCACGGCCAGACCGCCGACGCCGAGCGCCGTGAGGACCGGGGTGATCGCGACGCCGAGCTCGCCGAGCAGGATGAGCCCGCCGATCGCGAGCACGGAGACCTTGACGACCGTCTGCGCCAGGCCGGTCACGCCCACAGCGAGCGTGCGCCGCTCGCCGAAGCGGGCGACGAGCGCGGCCAGCAGGTTCGCCGCTGTCACGGTCACCGACACGATGACGAGCGCCTGCAGAAGCAGCTCGAGACGGCCCGCCAGCCGCGGTGGGAGCGTCGCCGCCTCCATGCCTGCGTAGAGGCCGAGCACCGCGCACCAGAGCACCGACGGCAGGCGGAGCCCGTCCGCCAGGAGGGCCCCGGACTCGCTCCGGCTCCGGCGGACGAACCCTCCAAGCTGCTTGAAAAGCAGGCTCCGGACGACCAGGGCGATCGCCGCCACGCCGACCGCGAGGAGCAGAGGGGTGAGGAGCAGGTCCAGTCTCATCACCGGAAGTAGCAGCAACCCCGATGCCAAGCACGGGCGGGCGACGACACACCGTATCGGATCGCGCGATAGCGCGCGAACTGCCGGCCTCGTCGAGGGATGGTATCGGCCCGACGCGACACCGTGTCGCCGCGACGACAGCGTGACGGCGGAGGTCAGTCCTTCACCGCCCCGGCGAGGAGCCCGCCGACGAGGAACCGCTGGAGCCCGACGACGATCAGCACGGGCGGCAGGCTCGCCAGCATGGACGCCGCGGCGATGTCGCCCCACGGGACCTCGTAGACGCCCGGAAAGAGCGCGAGCGCCACGGGAACCGTCCGGCTCGCCTCGGACGCGGTGAACGTGTAGGCGAAGAGGAACTCGTTCCAGCTGAAGAGGAACGTCAGGAGCGCCGCCGAGGCGATCCCCGGGGCGAGCAGCGGGACGATGACCCAGCGGACCGTCGCCAGGGTCCCGGCGCCGTCGACCGCCGCGGCCTCCTCGGCCTCCACGGGGATCTCGCGGATGAAGCCGGCGAGGAGCCAGATCGTCAGGGGCAACGCGAACGAGGCGTGGACCAGGACGAGGCCGGCCCACGTGTCGCGGAGGGCCAGGGCCCGCATCAGGAGATACAGCGGGCTCACGGTCGCGATCTGGGGAAACGCGGTGCTCGCGACGATCGCGAGCAGCAGCACGCCCTTGCCGGGCACGGGGAGCCGCGCGATCGCGTACGCAGCGGGCAGCCCGAGTGCCAGGGCGAGGAGCGTCGTGAGCGTCGCGACGCCGAGGCTGTTGACGAGTGCCTGCGGGATGAGGCTCAGCTCGAGGACGACCCGGTAGTGCGCGAGCGTGAGACCGCTCGGCAGGAGCGGCGGGACGCGCAGCAGCTCGGCCTCCGGCTTGAACGACGTCAGGAGCTGCCAGAAGAACGGCACCGCGTACGCGGCGAGCGCTGCGAGGACCAGCAGGTCGGCGACCGTCCGCGCCGCGGGCTTCACGCCGCAACCGTGCGCCCGCGGAGCAGCCGGAGGTACGCCCAGGCGACGCCCATGACGAGGACGAAGACCACCACGCTGACGGCGGAGCCGAAGCCGAGCTGGAGCATCTGGAAGAGGCTCCGGTACGCGTAGACCGTGAGCGTCTCGGTCGTGTTCGCCGGGCCGCCGCCCGTCAGCACGTACATGATGTCGAAGGCCCGGAGCGCGTCGAGCGTCCGGAAGAGCGCCGCGAGCAGCAGGATCCGGCCGAGCAGCGGCAGCGTGATCCGCCCGAGCGTCGCGAGGCGGCCGGCGCCGTCCACCTGCGCCGCCTCGTAGAGCTCCGCCGGGATCGAGAGCAGCCGCGCGTAGCAGAGGATCGCGACGAACGGCATCGTGCGCCAGACGTCGGCCAGGATCACCGCCGGGAGCGCCAGGGACGGGTCGCCGAGCCAGTTGAGCGGGCGCCCGGCGAGCAGCACGTTGAAGAGCCCCGCGGCCGGGTGGTAGAGCCACTCGAAGAGCTTCGCCGCGACCACCGACGGCATCGCCCAGGCGAGCAGGAGGAGCGCGAGCGCGAGGCGACGGCCGCGCCGCTGGCCGTGCAGGGCGAGCGCCGCCCCCACGCCGAGGACGAGCTCGAGCGCCACCGAGAGGACCGTGAAGAGCCCGGTCGTGCGCGCCGCGTTCCAGAAGCGTGGATCGCCCGCGAGGAACGCGTAGTTGTCGAGCGCGGCGAAGCGCGACACCTCGAAGATCGGGACGCGGTGCTGGAGCGAGAGCCAGAGCACCCAGATCCCCGGGTAGACCGTGAGCGCGACGAGCGCCAGGAGGGCGGGCGCGACCAGGAGCAGGCCGCGTCGCCGCTCCGCGCGACGGCGCCGCGTCACCGGATCGCCCCGAGGAAGTGGTCGAGCCTGGCGCGCGCGTCGGCGATCGCCCGGCGCGGCGACTTGACGCCGACCAGCGCCGCCGAGAACTCCGGCTGGACCGTCGCGGACAGGAGCAGGTAGTACGGCGTGACGGGCCGCGGGCGGCCGGCGCGCGCGAGCGCGTGGATCACGGGGAGGCTCGGACGGCGCCGCACGAGGTCGGCGTCGTGATAGAGCGCCTCGCGCGTGGGGCTCAGCGCGGCGCCGAGGGCGATCGCCTTCTGCGCGCGCTCGCTCGTGAGGAACCGCGCCAGCGCGAGCGCGAGTGCCGGGTGGCGGCTCCGCCGGGACACGCCCAGGTGCGCGCCCCCGGTGGAGCCCGCGCCGCGCGGACCGCCCGCACGCCCCGGCAGCGGCGCGATCCCGACCCGGCCGCGCACCGCGGAGCCGGGCGCCTCGAACAGGTCCAGCGCGTACGGCCAGTTGCGCAGGAAGATCGCGTGCCCGTCGCCGAAGGCGCGGCGGCTCAGCTCCTCGTCGGCGGCCGTCGTCCACGCGGGGCTCACGCCCGCTTCGATGAGCGCGCGGAGGAACCCGAGGGCCTCGGCGGCCCGCGCGGGCTCGGGGAACACGGTGCCGTCCTCGGCGAGGAGCCGCGTGCCGCTCGCCCAGAACGCCTCGAGCACGTTCACGACGAGCCCCTCGTACTGCTTGCCCTGCCAGAGGTAGCCCTCGAGCGCCGGGTCGCGCTCGGCCGAGCGGATCCGCCGGACCTGGCTCACCAGCTCCTCGAAGCTCGCCGGCGGCTCGAGCCCGTGTCTGGCGAGGAGGTCCGCGCGGTAGTAGAGCAGCCCGACGTTCATGGTCCAGGGCAGCGCCCAGACACGGCCGTCGTGGGTCGCCGCCTCGACCGTGCTCGGGAAGTGCGGCGCGAGCTCCCCCGGTACCAGGTGCGGGGTGAGGTCGAGCAGCCAGCCGGCACGCGCGAACTCCGGCGCCCAGATGACGTCGAGCATCATGAGGTCGAAGCCCGGGCTCCGGCCCTCGAGGTTGATGACGTAGAACTGGTGCTGCTCGTCGGAGGTCCAGGGCAGCGACTCGCCCTTGACGCGCACGCGCGGATGCGCCGCCTCGAACTCGCGCAGGAGCCCCGGGAGCGGATCCGCCGGCCCCAGGATCCGGGCGTACTTGAAGACCAGCGTGACGGCGCCGCGCTCGGACGCGTCCCCCGCGCAGCCGCCGAGGACGAGGCCGAGGAGGAACAGCGCGACGGGCCGCCTCACCGCGCCGATCCTAGGGCGCGCGGTCGCGCAGCGCGCGCATCCGGAACAGCGCGAGCGAGCGCCCCTCGAGGGCGTAGCTCGCGCCGCCGCGCGCCAGGCGCTGGCGAGGGTGGCCCGCGGCAGCGCGCGTGTCGAGCACCAGCTCCCAGCGGACGCCGCGGCGGTGGGCCGGCAGGACGAACGGCACCGGCTCGTGATGCGCATTCAGGAGCAGCAGCAACGTGTCGTCCACGATACGCTCGCCCCGCGGGTCCACTTCCTCCAGCGCGTCGCCGGAGAGGCGCAGGCCGAGGCCGCGGGTGTGGGCGTTCTGCCAGTCCTCCTCGGTCATCTCCTTGCCGTCCGGACGGAACCACGTCAGGTCCTTCACCTCCGAGCCGCGGATCCGGCGGCCGTGGAAGAACTGCCGGCGGTGGAGGACCGGGTGCCGGCGCCGGAGCGCGATGAGGTCCCGGGTGAAAGCCAGGAGATCGCCCTGCGCCCGATCGAGTCGCCAGTCGAACCAGGAGAGCACGTTGTCCTGGCAGTAGGCGTTGTTGTTCCCGCGCTGCGTGCGGCCGATCTCGTCGCCGCCGCACAGCATCGGCACGCCCTGCGAGAGCAGGAGCGTCGCGAGGAAGTTCCGCGCCTGGCGCGCCCGCAGCGCCTCGATCGCGCGGTCGCGGGTCGGCCCCTCGACGCCGCAGTTCCACGAGAGGTTACCGTCCGAGCCGTCGCGGTTGTCCTCGCCGTTCGCCTCGTTGTGCTTGTCGTTGAAGCTGACGAGGTCGCGGAGCGTGAAGCCGTCGTGGGCAGTGACGAAGTTGATGGACGCGAACGGCCGCCGCCCGCCGCGGCCGTAGAGG
>Ga0209108_10001476_pt1 | contig 13633 bp, 13 predicted proteins | sample Rifsed10ft1_FD_184003 | JGI IMG/M metagenome (GOLD analysis project Ga0209108, IMG submission 184003) | Soil microbial communities from Rifle, Colorado, USA - sediment 10ft 1 (version 2) | ecosystem: Environmental > Terrestrial > Deep subsurface > Rock core/Sediment | place: Rifle, Colorado...
TGCCGGACAAGGCGCCACAAGCTCCCTGCGCGAAATAAACGAGCGACCAGCGCCGTTCCAACTATTCGGGGCCATTTTCGGCAAATCAGACGGCATGCTTTATTGATCATAGAGGATCGAGATGTATAGGCTCATCAAGTTGGAACGGCACTAGTTTGGTTTCGTCGAGTCCGGCGTCGCGAAGAATAGCGAGCTGTTCCTCCCGCCTCTGATAGCTTCCAGCAACCCGCGCTCGGAATTCTCGATGGATCGAGAGCGAACCTCGACATCCGCCCAAAAGAAGACGCTGATGTTCCTGTCGACGGCCACGCCCAGGATTTTCAAATCAGGCCGCTTGACCAGGAGCGTCGCGCAAATTGCCGGAACCTGGTCCGATTCGTCCAACCCGACCACAAGCACATCCGGCGCAAGCGCCTCGACCGCCGGAACGAGGTCTTTCTCGTCGTAAAGCTCCCCGACGACTTCCAGGTCGGGTTGCCCGGCAAGCAAGGCAGCCAACAGATCGCGCACCAGCCGCGGGCGATTCGCCACTAGAACCCTTTTACGCATTGAGCACTCTCGATGGGGCGGAGTATCCTCGGCGAAGAGTACCAACCGGTAGGCACAAAAAGGAGCTATCAGCGGTACTGAAAAATACTACCTAACGGGCACTACGCGGAGAGCTATGGCGGTACTATATTCGACTCGAACTCGGGATGCGAGCGGTCGTTCGGTCGCGATGGGGGTTCGTCAACGCCGGGCGGGGAATTGGAATCAAGATTTGCTTGGCAAGCTGCCCGGCGATTTCAAAACGGTGCTTTACCTTCAATTTGCGCAAGATGTTCCGGAGGTGGTTCTTGACCGTTTGTTCGGATATGCCCAAGCGATCCGCAATCTGTTTGTTGGTGAATCTCGCCGCAATCAAAGGCACAAGCTGGTGCTCACGGACGGTAAGACCGGCTGCTGTCTCGTAAGCCGAGCGGGTCGGATAGGTTCGAACACCGGCCGCAAACTCGACGAGGGCCAAGGTAAGGCTTTTAGGAATCACTGCTTCATTGCGATAGAGGGCGCGAACGGCCTCCAGGATATCGTCGGTGGAAGAATCTCTCAGAACGTATCCTCTCGCACCGCAGCGTATGGCGGTGATGAATTCGTCTTCATCTTCCGACATGCCGAGCATGAGAACCTTGAGCCGAGGAAAGCGTGCTTTAACTTGTTGCAGTGCCGACGGACGCCCGCCCTCGGAAAGGCTGCACTGCAAAAGGAGGATGTCCGGTGAGACCCTGGGGAGGTCTTCGAGAGCGATCGCAGCCGTTGCCGCGGCCCCGACCCATCCGATATCGGAGGTCAGATCAAAAAGCCGCTTCACCGACTCGCGGAGAAGGCGATTGTCATTGACGAGGTAAACGCGGATCCGGCTCACTTCCTGACCCTCAGTTACGCCGCAAGCTTTACATGAACGTGCCGGTTGGCTTCAGTCTTTCGAGCTGTTGGTCATCCATTTCCATGCCCAACACGAATCCTGGCGCAGCAACACCTGCGCGGAGGTTTCGTCGGGGGGATGGGCAAAATTATCTCCTCCTGCAAGAGTGACGTATTACGAGTTTGTGAAGCACAAGCAACTTGCCGGGCAGCCTCCCTCACCAGTGAAGGTGCTGCGAACAAACAAAGTTCCTCACCGTCTAACCCGTCCGGCCACCAATAGTTGCGTTCTGGTAGTTTAATACCCCCCAAGGGTAGTAGCCGGGCTGAAAAGCTTGATTCTGCTTTCAATTGTAAGCAAGGCTGTAATTCTGTGCTAGAATTCGGCATTCTTTTCCTGGCTGTGCCTGGGGAGCAAGAATTGCGCGCCGGCGAGCACCTCAAAGAAATACGGACCCGCCTCGGGATCACCACGCGGGAAGTGGAGGAAAAGAGCCGGAGGATTGCCGAGGCTGAGGGCAACAAAGAGTTTTACATCTCAAATGCCCGGCTCACTCAAGCAGAAAACAAGCGCTCCACCCCGAGCATCTACAAGCTGTGCACCTTGAGTATCATCTACCGCGCGAAGTTCACCGATCTGCTCCTGCTCTACGGCGTGGACCCGGAGAAGATCAGCAAGTATCAGCTCGCAATGCCTCTACAAAAAACCCATTTGACAACCCTTGCCGTCTATGACCAAGAACGGGTTGTCAGTTTCCCAGTTCGCTTCGAGCAAGGATTCAGGCCGGAGAAGACGAACCTCCTGTCGCGCATGGTAGAAATCTGGGGAGAGGTGCCGATCTCCCTTATCCGGCACCTGGACATCAAGCACAGCAAGTACGGTTTCATCGGCCTGGAAGACTACACGTTATATCCGTTGCTACGGCCAGGCTCGTTTGTTCAAATCGACGACCAGCAGAACACGATCTGCGCATTTCGATGGCGGACTGAATTTGACCGGCCCATCTACTTTGTCCAGCTCCGAGATGGCTACGCCTGCTCATGGTGCGAACTACGAGGGGAGCACCTGACTCTACTGCCTCATCCCGCTTCACCGTGCCCCACCCGTGAATTCGTCTATCCCGGAGAGGCAGAAATCGTTGGCCGGGTGACAGCCGTTGCCATGCGGATTGTGGACTACGCGGACCCCTCTCCTGACCAGCCGGCAAAATCGTCAAGGCGATCCTGATCTTCGAAAAAAAGCGCCGCACGGGAAAGCGCAAGAGCTTCGCTAACCGCTTTTTGTTTGCAATCCGGGAGAAATTCCCGGCAATGCCGCCCCCGGCCGGGCGGGCTCGTCGCTCGGTCGCTCCGGCGCAAGGCGCTCTTGTGCTCTCGGTTCATCACCTCCCTCAGCCTCACTGCCGCAAATGGTTTACGCAGCATCTCAGAGGTTCCGTCCACGGACGAGTCCTTGAAAACGGCCCGCTGCGGGTGCGAGGCAACTCGACCAAACCTTTTACTCGTAGATTTCGCGCCGATGACGAACGCGATAGAAAAGCAGGATGCGTCCTTGGATGTCGAAGCGAATGCGATAGTCTCCTACTCGGAAACGCCAACGGCCTGGCCCCGTTTTGCCCGCGAGCTTCCTCGAGTACTTGAAGGGATCCGCGAGAAGTTTAGCTTCGATTGCCTTGAGAATTCTCCGTTGAACGGGTGGGTCGAGTTTTCTGAGATCGTCAAGGAACGAGTGACTGTATCTTGCCGTGAAGGGTGGAGACATTACCTGAGCTTCTTGTTGGCCAGCGCGAGTTTCACCTGAGTGTGGCTGAGGTAGCGACCCCGCTTAGTCTCTCGGGCAGCTTTCTTCAAGCTCCGCTGGAATTGCGGGTCGCTCTCCTCGAGCAAGGTATCGATAAAATCCTCCACGTCCTGGAATTGATCAGGGTGCTCCTTGACGTAGTCGTGGATACTCAAGAGAATGCCTACCGGAAGATTCCGGCGGAAAATCACAAAGCGGTCATTCTCTCGCAGCTCTCGCAAAATGCGCCCCAAGTGCGTCTTCACTGTATAGGCGGTAACAACTTTGACCATTCTCGCGCCTTCTAGCCGTCCTTTTGTATTGACCAATTCAATTGTACAACGGCTTGCGCTTGTCAAGTTGCTGCGCTGCTGCATCCAGGTGCCGGACCACTCTCTACTCATTGTTAGAGAGCGTTAGATCTGCATGAGGTCTTCAGCATCGATCTCGACGGCAACCGAGCGGAGGATCAAGTGCAAAGAAATGACAAAGCGCAGGCTATTTTTCTTTCGTAGCAAGATGCCTTCGAGTCCCTGAAACGGCCCGCTGCGGATGCGGGCGCGCCGGCCTACTCGGAGATAAGGATAGGGGTCGAGCTGCACTTTCCGCTTGAGGAAGTGCCGGATGGCTTCAATCTCCGTTTCCGGCAAGCTGGCCGGAACACCGCCAAAACTGACGATGCGAGCCACCCCACGGGTCTCCAGCGCCTCCCGCCGCTCATTGAGCCCTATCCTCACAAAGAGGTACCCGGGGAAGAGCGGCAGGGCCAATTCTTTCCGGCGATCTTTCCAGCGGCGCACCGAGTGATAAAGCGGCAAGAAGGATTCGATGGCTTTCTGCTCGAGTTGCGAGTGGACGACTTTCTCGTGGCGCGAGCGTGTTTCGAGCGCGTACCAGCGGCGTTGGGACTCGCCGGCCAGCACGACGGGCAGAACGGCGGCCGATGACAATTGCGGGGTGAGCCCGATTCCCGCCCCGGTCACGATTTCCGATTGCGCCCGTTCGGCCATGGTCTGTTCACGGCTCCGCCCTGTCACTCACAGGGGGATATGTGACCTAACCCCTTTATTAACAGCATTTTGCGTCCCTATTTGGGCCGCATCCGCTGTACGTCCGAACCGGCCTCGAGCCCGCCTTGGCCGGTTGCCGTGGCCAGCCCGGCGAGGCTAAAGAACCAAAACGCGTTCGCCGGGATGTGGAGGTTGAAGTCCACAAAGCTGTGGACGAAAATCCCGGCGCAACCCAGCAAGGCTCCGAGCCTCACACCGGCGCCGGCCTGGCGCGGCCAATCGGTTGAGCGAAGCATGCCCTTACGGAAGAGCGCGGCAAAGAACCAGATCAACAAGAGCGTCCCCGGCACACCCATCTCCGCCATCACCTGCGCGATGTCGTTGTGGGCGTAGTTCCAGAGGCGAAACATCGGGAAGCGACAATATTGCGGGAAGACGGCGGGGAAGGCGCCCAGGCCGACCCCGAGCGGGAGGTGATCAAGGAAGATGGCGAGCGTATCCAGGGTGGCCTGGGGACGCAGCTCCAACCCCACCTCGCCGGCAAGCGACTGGTTCATGAAGTGGGCGTAACGCCGGGAGATGTTGCCCGGATCGAGCCAAAGAAAACCGATCAAAATGACGGCGAGAAGCGGCACGGCAAACCACGCGCGCCCGATGCGGGCGCCTGTCGCAAGACGGCTCCCACGCAGCATCAGGCAGAAAAAGAAGATCACCTGAAAGAGAAAGGAAACCAGGCCGCCGCGCGAGCCGCTCAGAATCAGCGATACCGCCATCAAGACGCCGCAGAAAGCAACGAGCGGTTTGCGCTCTCTTGCGACGCCACGGTCGAGCAGCAGGCCGACAGTCAGCGCCAGCAGCATTTCCATCAGGCCGGCGTAGTGGTTGTGATTGACGTAAGGGCCGACAATATAGCCGCCAAATCGCGTCTCAAATATCCAGTAGATTTTGCCGTTGAAGGTCAGCAACTGCACGATGGCAAAAAGCGCCAGCAAGAATCCGAAGATAGCGGCTGCCTGGGCGTAACGCCGGAGCTGGCGAGGCGTCGCGAGAAGATTGGCGGCAAGGAAGAAAAAGATTCCGTAGCCGGTAAGCCGGACGAGATCCAATTCGGTGGCGCCCGGGTCCACGGAACGGCGGCTCAACCATTGAAAGGCGGCAAGCAAGCCGAAGAGCAGCGCCGGCGCATAGAGCGGGTTGGGGGCGATAGAAAGGCGGCCGCGAGCGATGGCGGGCACGAGCCAGACGAGCAGGAGCAGCAATCCTCCGAGGCTGACGGCGCCCCATGCCCAGCCTTCGACGGCGCCAAAAGCGAGCGACGCTGCCGCCGGGAGAAAGACCAGGAGCAACGGCGCATACCACTCTCGCCAATGCGAAAGGGGCGGCTCCGCCGTCCTCACCAGCGGCGATTCGGACGCAGGGTATGCAGCGGTCAAGATTGTTCTCAACCTACCTTTCGTCGTTCGAGAGAATCCGACCGCCCGGCGCCACGCCGCCGAGGCGGGACGGATTTGCCCGGAGCCGGGCCGAGCCCTGCACCGGATGGCACCGGGCCGAGCGATTCGAGACGCACGGAGTCCAGCCAAATGCGCCCGCTCATCTTGTTGTCAAACGTTCGGCTCGGCGGACGGTAAAGAACAACCTGGAGCAAGCGGGTGGCGGGGAGCGTGGGAAACTCGACGGAAACCTCTTTCCAATCCGTTGTGCCGAGCACGTCCGGTGTCATGACTCGCAGTTTGTCGGGCGAGTAGTAGTCGGTGACGAGCAAGCGCGGCCCGCTGTCGCTCGAAACGCCTTCGGCGCGCAAGAAACCGGTCAAACGATAGCGATGCAGCGGTTCTACCGGGGCCAGATGCGCGACCCCGGCGAAGTGAAAGTTTTCTTTCCTGGTGAACTCGACCTTGAGAGAAAAAGTTCCGGTGTGGGCGACCGGGCTCTCGAGATCGGCGGTGACATCCGGAGAGAGCATCACGCGCCAGTCAAAACCGCCGAGCAGCGGTGTTTCCTCGAAGTCACCGTTGTAGAGCAGGTTGCCCGCTGCCTGCCCCGGAGCGGATGGTGAGGGAGCCTGGCCGCGAGCCCCATCCGGGCGAGGCGGAATCAACCCCGCGTCGCGCAAGTGTTGCCAGACGGCGCGGGCAGCATCGGGTTGTCCCCGGCTGAGCAAAAGATCGAAATAAGAAAAAACCATGCGGGGGTCGTAGGGGTCCTTACGCGCGAAAATTTTCTCCCATTGACGGCTGGCGGCTTCCGGGTGGTTGTTGGCCACGAGAAACTGAAGGTACTCGAGCCAGACCTGGACCGAGGCCGGCAACAGGCGATTGAGGTCCGCCTCGGCGTTCTCGCTGGCCCGCCAGAGGATGGCAAAGGTCAGCCAGTTGTAGGCCGGTGTCAATTCGAGAAGCTGGCGGAAGTAGGGCAGGGAGCGGTCGATTTGGCGGGTGCGAAGAAAGTAGTTGCCGGCAGTCCACAGGGCGTCCACGCCGTGGGGCCGGAGGACCACCGCTCGTTCCATCGCCGCCGCCGCGTCGGGCGGGCGGTGTTGCATTTCGTAGGCCAGGGCCAGATCCATCCAATATTGGCCGGTACGCGGGCTGAGGCGGGTGGCCGCCTCCAACTGCTCGGTGGCCCTGTCCATTTCAAACACGGTGACGGAATAGATGAGCGCGCGCCCGAGACGATTGTGATAGTCGGCCTGGGCGGGGGCCAGCCGCACCGCCCACTCCAGCTTTTCGAGTTCACCGCCATCGGCAAGCGTATCCGCCGCAGCAAGCTGGAAGCACCGGTAGGCGAAAGCTGCGGCTAAAAGCGCGAGCCCGGCGAGCATGAGCACCCGTAGAGTCGGCGATTGCGTTCGAAGCTCCATTCCACTCTGCTGAGGCGGAGACACCGACCGATTCGCAGCCAGGCTACGTCGTCGTTCCTCCGCCCTCTTGAGGCGGATTCCCCGATTGCATCGGGGCGAGCGGAACCTCGGCGGAAGATTTTTCCTTCATCGGTTCCGCCGAATCGTAATAGTAGTAGTAACGGCCGCCATAATAGTAGGAATAATCGCTCGAACGAACATCTACATTGTTGAGCACGATGCCCAGCAACTTGCCGTTGACATGGTGAAGGATCTTGCGGGCGCGCTTCAGCGCCTCCCGGGTGGTCACCCCGCCCTGAGCAACCAGAATGACTCCGTCGCTCAACGAGGAGAGAATGACCGCGTCGGTAACGTGGATGATGGGCGGCGAATCGAGCAAGATGTGGGTGAAGCGCGGCCTCAATTGGGCGACCATCTCTTGCATAATGGTGGAAGAAAGCAATTCGGCTGGATTGGGCGGGAGCGGCCCGCAGGTCATTACCGAGAGGTGGGGGACGCTCTCGATGGGAACAATGGTCTGCTCAAGCTGATCGGTGCCGGTGAGATAGGTGCTGAGGCCGCGCTCATTGGACAGGCCAAAGATCTTGTGGATGCGCGGCTTGCGCATGTCGGAATCCACCAGGATGACCGGTCCGCCGAGCTGGGCCAAAAGCACCGCCAGGTTGGTGACCACAGTGGTCTTGCCCTCGGCCGGCTGGGGGCTGCTGACCAGCAGGACTTGCGGCGGACGGGCGGAGGCGGAGAGCAGAACGGCGGTGCGCAGCGAGCGGTAGGATTCGGCGATGGCTGATTTCGGGCTCTGCAATGAAACCAACTCCACCGGCTCAGCGGGCAGGGCCCATTCCTGCCGCCCGGCAGCGAGCCGGCGTCGCCTCCGGCGCGAGCCGTTCGGCGAAATCTGCGCGGGGATCAATCCGAGCGATGGGATGGCCGCAACCTGCTCGACTTCTTCCGGTGTCTTCACCGTGTTGTCCAGGTGCTCCTGAACCAAGGCCACCATCACCCCGAGCACGAGGCCGACGAGCAGGCTGAGGGCGAGGTTCAACGCCTTGCGCGGCCGGACCGGCTCGACGGGGATGCGGGCGGGATCGACCAGGTGGATGTTGCTCGCTCTCAGTCCGGCGGAAATTCCCGCCTCCTTCAATCGCTTAAGCAAGCCGTCGTAAAGCTGCTGGTTGGACTGAGCCTCGCGCTTGAGAATGTCATACTGGATGAGGAGTTCGCTCAGCCGGCTGGCTTCAGCCTTTTGCGCCTGTACCGCAGCCAGCAACAGTTGCTCGCGTTCGAGGGCTGCCCGGTAGTCTGCCTGGAGGGAATGCAGAACCTTGGTTTCTTCTTTCTCAATTAGATTGCGGAGCTCGGTGAGCTGGTTTTGGAGGCGGACGAACTTGGGATAGTTGGGCCCGAATTGGGTGTTGACCTCGCTCATCTGGGTGCTCAGCTCAATGTAGCGTTCGCTCAGGCGCTGGATGAGCTGGTTCTGGGCGACGGCGGAAACTTTTTGGAGATCGCCGCCCCGGGCCATCTTGTGAAGCGATTCTTTCTGGATACGATCGGCCTGAGCCAAAGTGAATTCGCGGCTCACGTCAACCATTCTCTGGGTGACCAGGTTCTGTTTCTCGTCCAGGTTCACGATCTGGTGCCGGCGTTCGTAGTCCACCAGCGCCTGCTGGGAGCGCTCCACCTTTGCCTTCAGCTCATCCAGTTGTTCGGTCATCCACTCCGAGGCCTTAGTGGTGGTTTGGTACTTGCGGCGAAAGTTGTAGTCAATATAGTTGCGCACCAAGGTGTTGGTCACGTCGGCGGCGAGCCGCGGATTGGGGCTTTCAAAACGGATTTCCACCAAACGACTGATGCGCAGCAACTCAACCTGCAGTCGGGAGTGGAACCGCTCCACCAAAATGGTCTCGGCCTTATCCCGGGAGGAACTGACCAACTGCCGCCAGCTCTTTCCCTGCGAAGCAAAATCAGGGTGTTTTTGCAACTGGAGATCTTCGATCGTCTTGAGCGCCAGGGTGTCACTCTGTAGAACCTTGATCTGGGTCCGCAGGAAGTACTCATCGGTGGGGTAATAGCGGAACATTTCATTGAGCGACTGCATGTCCGGCTGTTCCGGCGCAATCTCCACCTTGGCGGTGGCCGAATAGATAGGGGTCATGCGAAAAGTGGCGATGGTCACGAGCGTGGTCAGGACCAGGACGATGGTCAAAACCGTCCACCGTCGCTTGAACAGAATCCGGCAGTACTCCCGCAAGGGATGCTCGGGCCAAAGGGTTTGGATGGGCGGGCCATCGTAGTACGGCGTCGCCAGTTGCCGGGAATCGGCGCGCTCCACCGCTGCGGGATGGTAAGGGGCTAGTTGATTGTGCTCGCTCATTTGGTTTTTCCCTCGTTTGGTTCGGCTTCGCTCACCACAAGTCCCGAACTCCGGCTAACGCCGAAAGATGACGATGCCGGTGGTGATCTGAAGCGCGGCCTCCGCCGCCCGGCGCAGGGCTCGCTTTCCGCCGCTGTCGGGGACAAACAAAATGTCGTTGGCGTGAAGAACCGGGTTCGAACCTTTGGCGCCCAGGATCTTGCTGAGATCGACGGGGATTTCAGCGCTCTGGCCGGTGCGGAAGTCTTTGCGGACAATTACCGCTTTACTGCGCAGGGCGCTGGGCTTCAGATCCTCGGCCAGCGCTAATGCCTTTAACACGGTCATTTCCTCCCGGTCGTCTTTCAAAACAAAACCGCCGGGGCGGTTGACGGCTCCGACCACGTAAACGATTCCGGCGCGCGGCACGGCCACCGTGTCGCCACCCTCAACCGGAACGTTGAAGCGGGGATCGCCGGAGTCGAGCAGGTCTTTGAGTCGGATGACGGTGGTTTCGGGCGATCCCGCCTCGGTGGGACCGGGGTTGCCAGCCGTCCGGTCAGCCGGTGACCCGGCCAGCGGCCGGATGGCTGGGCGGGTGATGACGACGGTGCCGCCAGCGTCATCGGCCAATCCCTCGGCGTGGGCAAGCACTTCGAGGAGAGAAGTCCGGCCGACCGCCTGGTACACGGTTGGCCGGCGGACCGCCCCCACCACCGTGATGGGGTGGCTGCGGTACTCTTTCACGGCGACGCTTACCTGTGGCGAGTTGACTAGCCGGCTTGCCAGGAGGCTCTCCTCCAGGGCCGTCTCCAGTTCAGCAGCGGTCAGGCCGGCAGCGAGGATTTTTCCGGGCAAGAGCGGCAGAGAAAGCTGTCCGCGGGAACTGACCCGGTAGTCGCCTGAGATTTCCGGCACCTCGAACACGCTAATCCGGAGCACGTCATCCGGGCCAATGGTGTAGTCATGGGCTGCTCGGTCGAGGTGGAGCAGTCGAAAGAGTTGGGTGTTGACATCGGCGCTCTTCTGCAACTCTTGACCGCAAAGGGGCGCGCCCGGAAAGAAAAACAACAGCAGGAGACAAATGATCCTTGCCACGGTGATCCTCACTTGGGCGGATACGCTCCGCAAGGGAACAGCAAACGACAAACGGTTTTTTTGGAGGAAAATCGTTCTCAGGCTTGCCCGGCAGAAGCACTGCGGGGCTTGGGCGGGAAGGGGAGGAAGCCGCCTCAAAGTGTTTGCGGTTGCGTTCTTTGTATGCCTACACTAATTCTGCGGTCAGCGGCCGCCAGTGCCGCTAACTATCCTCAATCTGTCCCGAAGCTTCGGAAGTGACCGAAAGCAAACCTTTGAAAATCGCTCCACTACGCTCTTGCACGGCTCGGTGGCGCGAACGTGACCGCAGTTGGTACTCTATGGAGGTGTATCCAGAGTGTCAACAGCGTGTGTCCTCGATGACAACAGCCGAATCACGGAGGTTTTCTGATTGATGTCCGCCCCGCAGCCATGGCCCGAGCCAAAATGGGAACAGGATATGCGGCTTCTCCGCCTTGCGCTGTTGGGCGGCCCGGAGAAAGCTCCGGCCCGGTGGGATGACCCCTCCCTGGATTGGCCGCAGATTCTCCGGCGAGCCCGGCGACATCATCTTTTGCCCGCTGCCATCCGGGCCATTCAGGCGGGCCCGGGTGAGCCGCCGGTTGAAGCCGGCGACACAATCAAACTCTGGTGGCGGACACATGTGCTTGGTTGCGAATGGATGGAGCGGGAACTGCGTCTGGTTGTTGGCGCTGTCCGGAGCACCCGCGTGGAAGGAGCTCGCTACCCGGTTGGCTGAGTTTGACCTGGAGCAAATCCTCTACTGGGTGGGACGCCAGTGCCGGGAACTTCTGGGGGAACGATTCTATCCGAACGAGGGGAAAGCAGTGGCAGCGGGGCGCTGGCGGACGCGGATGACGGCCTGGTGGCTGCGCCGGAACGGAATCCCGCCCGATTATCGTCGGGACGGGGGCCCTTACGTTTCGCTTCTTTGGTGGTTGATGATGCGGCGGGTGTCGGACCAGTGGCGCGTAGCAAGAAGCATTCTCTTTCCGCCTCGAGCCGTTCTCAGCCAGATGTATGGATTGCACCATCTCTGGCAGGCCTATCCCTACTATATCGTTCGCGGCTGGCAGGGGATCGGCTTGCGCGAACGACACCGCCGGTAACTCGGACCCATCGCTCGCCTCCGAGGGCGACTGGGGGAATGGGCAGCATCGCACGGACGGCGCAAAGCCGAGTCAACAAACGACCGGGATGTGTTGCTCAACAAATTACGAGCTAACCTGGTGAGGCTGACAGCCTCCATGAACCGGCTATCGCGATGGCGGCGGTGACGCGGGCTCCCGCCAGCGAAGCAGCTTGTGATATAAGGCGGGACGGATAAGAGGCATCCACCAAGGGGTGCGCTGGCGACTGCCCACTGGCCGGGCACGCGGCAGCAGAAGGCATTGACTCTGACTCGTGCCGTTCCAACTATCTGCGCCAAATACAGAGATTGCGCAACAAATCGCCTATATGCGCTACGTTCCTGAAAAACCTATTCCGAAATAGTTGGAACGGCACTCGCTGAAGATCATGGCGAACCCGCGCGAGGGGATGGCTGAGCTCAGGCGCGAACTGGGGTTGCTCGACTCGACTCTGCTCAATGTGGGCACCATCCTGGCCTCCGGCATCTTCCTGGTGCCGGCCAGCATCGCGCTTCAACTCGATTCCTCCTTTCTCAACCTGGCGGTGTGGGTGGTAGCCGGAGTCTTCTCGCTCTTCGGCGCGCTCATCCTTGCCGAACTCGGAGCGGCCATGCCGGAAGCCGGGGGCATTTTTGTTTTTCTTAAAGAAGCTTTCTCGCCCATCTGGGGTTTTCTTTACGGCTGGTCGTTGTTCTGGGTCATCCAGACCGGGGCCATCGCCGCCGTGGGAGTCTTTTTTGCGACCTACCTCAGCTATTTCGTCCCCTTGGGTCCCTGGGGCATCAAACTGGTGGCCATGCTTTCGATTTTCATTCTTTCCGGGGTGAACTATCGCGGCGTGCGCCTTGGAGCTACCACTCAGAACGCGCTCACGCTTGCCAAGCTGGCGATTGTGGTTGGCCTGCTGGCGCTCAGCTTCCTGCCGGGAGTGAGCAAAGGCGAAAATTTTCATCCTCTTTTTCCGCAGGAGTGGTCAGGCGGGTTGGTGGGGAGCTTTGGCCTGGCTCTGGTGGCAGCGCTGTGGTGCTACGACGGCTGGGTGGACATCACCTACGTCGGCGGCGAGGTAAAGGATCCCGGCCGGACGATGCCGCGGGCGATCATTCTGTCCATGGTCATCATCTTCGTAATCTATGTGGCGCTGAACCTGGCTTTCATCTCGGTGCTTTCGGTGAGGCGAATGGCGGGAGCGCCGCTGGTGGCGACCGACCTGGCGCAGGCGGTGATCGGGAAGCATGGCGGGGCGTTGATCGCGGTCTTGATCTTGATTTCCACGCTGGGGGCCAACAACGGATTCATCCTCACCGGCACACGAGTCTATTTTGCCATGGCGCGCGAGCGACTCTTCTTCCGCCGCGCCGCGCAAGTCCACCCGCGCTATCTCACCCCGCACCTCTCCCTGCTCTTTCAGGCGATCTGGGCAAGTCTGCTGACGCTGAGCGGGCGCTACGAGCAGTTGTTCACTTACGTGATCTTCGCCGAGTGGATTTTTTACGGGCTGACCGGAGCGGCGGTGATCGCCCTGCGCCGTCGCCGGCCCGATTTGCCGCGCCCCTATCGCACCTGGGGCTATCCGGCGGTGCCAATCGTCTTTGTGCTCTTTACGGCGTTCTTGCTCACGAGCACGCTGGTTGCCGACCTGCGTGACTCCGCCATCGGGTTGGGTCTTGTCCTTACCGGCGTGCCTTTTTATTTCTTGTGGAAGAGGAAAAGCTCCCCGGCAACCAGGAATGGAGAAGCCCCCTGACGGCGATATCGTGCCGGCGTGATGCATCCTCAGGGCAGTCCGACTGGGGAAACCTGGCGCGCAGACGAGATGCACTATGGACGGCTGGATCATGCTACTTCGTCGGTTAAATAGGCCTGCTGGTCCTCACCCGAGCGGGCAGCGTGAGTTCTGAGGCGGAAATGATGTTGAAGCCAGGAGACCAGAAAGCCGCGAGGCTTGCCTTGCTTGGCCCATCGAATGACCAGGACGAGACCGATGGATGAACC
>Ga0209108_10001478_pt1 | contig 13629 bp, 15 predicted proteins | sample Rifsed10ft1_FD_184003 | JGI IMG/M metagenome (GOLD analysis project Ga0209108, IMG submission 184003) | Soil microbial communities from Rifle, Colorado, USA - sediment 10ft 1 (version 2) | ecosystem: Environmental > Terrestrial > Deep subsurface > Rock core/Sediment | place: Rifle, Colorado...
AAAAACAATTGCCCGCCATAAAACAAAAATTGTTCTGTCAATCAGTGAAGTATAAAGTGTCTTTAATATTCTTGGCGGTCGGTATGGTGGTAGTTCAAGGCTGAATGCTGAAGCTTCTCCTTTTAACATTGTTTTTGATAAAGCCAAAGAAACAATTAAGCTGAGTGCTATTCCAAGAACGGCAATAAAGACAACAGCAGCCGCTGAAACTAATCCAGCCAGGTATGCAGGAACAGTTCCTCCTATGAAAATTGTAGCAATTAAAATTTGTGTCGGCCATCTTCCATTGCACAAAGAAAAGTTATTTGTGATGATCGCAAGCAATCTTTCTCTGGGTGAATCGATCACACGAGTTGCAATTACTCCTGCTGCATTGCAGCCGAATCCCATAGCCATTGTAAGTGCCTGTTTACCATGAGCTCCAACGCGTTTGTAAAGTGGATCCATGTTGAACGCAACCCGAGGCAGATAACCAAAATCTTCAAGCAAAGTAAATACGGGAAAGAAAATTGCCATTGGCGGAAGCATAACACTTATGACCCACGCCATAGCAAGGTAAGCCCCATCAATTAAAACCCCATCTAACCAGAAAGGTAACCCGATTGATGCAGCAAATGCTTTTAATGCAGGATGAATTGTGTCAACTAAAAAAGAAGCAATCATTCCAGATGGAACATTAGCTCCCTCAATTGTTAACCAGAAAACCACCCCGAGGATTAAAAACATAATTGGAAAACCAAGATACTTGCTTGTAAGAATCCTGTCCAGGGTCCTGTCAAAACTAAATACTGGTTTTTTGTCAGGATATACAACTGCTTTATTAGCAATTACTGAAGCATTATCATAAATAGATTCGATCAAAGTATCGTGAAGATTTTCACCAACTTCCCAGCGAAGGTTGTTTGCTGTTGCAAGTATTGATTCACGTTTTACAGTGTTATTATTATTCATAATTTTATTTGAGTATTTATGTTGTTAGATAAATCAGTCTTGTGGTATTCAGAATGACTGAGTTAACTTACTTCTACTAATGTTTCTTCCTTTTTTAGATTACCAAGTTCACCGGAACGAATAGCATCAATTATACTCTGATCACCTTCCAGCAATCGTAATGCAACCCAGCGCGTATTTGGAAGATTAGGAAATTCTCCGGCTATTTCTCTGCTTAATTTTTCGACGGCAAAATTTAATTCTTTGGAAGACGTTTTTATCCTGTGTGGGTTGCAAATATATTTTCCTGCTGAAACTTCAAATATCATATTCAGTAGATCGTTCATTCCTTCTCCCTGCCTGGCGGCAGCAGGAATTACCGGTATACCGAGTTCTTTTGACAAAGTTCTTTCGTCAACTTGAATTCCGTTCCGTCTTACCTCATCGATTAAGTTAAGGCAGACAATTGCACGATCGGTTATTTCCAAAATCTGCAATACGAGATTTAAATTTCTTTCAACCCGCGTTGCATCAACAACGATCACAGTAACATCAGGCTGCCCGAATAAAATAAAATCACGCGCAACTTCTTCATCTGTGCTTGTTGATAAAAGTGAATATGTTCCGGGAAGATCAACGACTTTAAATTTCTTTTCACTGTATTCAAATCCACCTTCAGCACGGGTAACAGTTTTGCCGGGCCAGTTGCCAGTATGCTGCCTTAATCCCGTTAAATAGTTAAACACGGTGCTCTTACCAGTATTCGGATTTCCAGCAAGTGCAACCACAAAATCGAAGTTGCTCATGTTAATTCCCAGCTTCTTGAGATTACCGAGATTGTGAACCGGGCAGCTTGCGCAATTATTTAAATCTATTCCTGACATAAACTAATTTTCCTCATTCACTAAATAAATTTTATCTGTTTGATTTTTCCTGAGGGCAATGCTTGAACCACGAATACGGTATGCAACGGGATCGTCCCAGAATCCTTTCATTTCAACTTCCACTTCTGTTCCGGGAACAATACCGAGATCCATTAATCTCCTGCGCTGCTGACCTCTCAATGATTTTGCAATGCCTAGTACTTTTGCTTTTTCACCAATCTTTAATTCTGATAATGATCTGAATTTTCCTTCAATTGGCTTTTCAAATTTCAGCACTCCAACTGTTATACTTTTTGCAATCAATGGGGAAAGGATAGATTCTTCTCCATTTGCAATAAACTTAATTCTCTTATCGGATATCTCAAGCATCCTTACCTGCATTCCGGGATAAAGACCTTCGGCAACAATCTGACTGTATATTGCATGAGGTTCGTCTTCAACATGAATAATAGCTGCAAACTCACCCGGCTTCATCTCGGTTATAAGCTTCCCTCTTCTTTCAGGAATTTTTCCTGATGAAGATGGAATAGGATCGCCATGTGGATCAAACACCGGGTTACCGATTTGTGCAGCAAGTTGATCCGCTTGTTCAGGAGTTAGATGATGTTCAACTTCTTCAGCTTTCTGATGCCATTCCGTTTCCAGAACACTTGTTTCATCTGCAAGATATTTTTCCCACAATCGATGAACACGAATCACACGCAATGCATAAGATCTTCCTTCCGACGTAAGCAACAATGCATCGTGTAGTGCAGTTACCATCCCCATTGATTCCAGTCTCGAAATAATATCGGCAGCTTCATCTGCAGAAATAGAAAGGTTGCCCGCAATCCCTGTCAGCGTGCAGTTGATGTTATTGTATTCACAATTATATAAATACTTCAGAGCATCTTCAATCAGAACTTTTTTGCTTGCATAGTTTGATTTTTTCCATACCGCTATTATTCCCTTTTTAGGATTGAACAGAATAACGAAAAAAACCACGGCGATAATTCCGATAATTAAAAGTATTAATGGTTCATTCATATTTTATCTCACTAAACAATCTTTTCAACAAAAATATTTGAAGCAATGGCTTTGCTGATATTTACATCCTGGTTATTTATTGTAAGAAGCATTGAGCCGTCAAAGGCGAGTATGTCTTTTATCAGAATTACTTTCCCGAGTTCAATGCCTATCTTAGAAATATAACTTAATAATCCCTGGTTAGTGTCGTTAACACGAATTACCTCTGCCTTATCACTTTTGGTCAGTTCTGAAATCGCAACGGCAATTTTGTGCTTTGGAAGTTTTCCTTTTCTGTCTGGAATCGGATAACCGTGCGGATCAGATTCCGGAAAATCAAGGTATTCTTCAATTTTATTTATCAACTCATCCGATGACGAATGTTCAAGCTTTTCAGCTTCATCATGAACTTTGTCCCAGGATATTCCAAGAACACGGTTAAGAAAAGTTTCCCAAATCCTGTGACGTCTCACCATATTTTTCGCATAGTTTTCGCCTTCAACAGTAAGCTTAATACCCTTGTACTTTTTATAATCAACTAGTCCATCTGTCGATAATTTACGCAGCATATCAGTAACCGCTGCATTTGAAATTGCCAAAGTTTCAGCAATGAGGTTCGGTTTTATTTCACCATCCTCATCCCTGAATTTATAAATAGCACTTAGGTAATCTTCTTTTGAAATATTATTCATATTAAATTATTTTTCTCAGCGCTAATTTAGGTATGCTTAAAAATAAAGTCAAGGGACACTAAAAATATTTCACAAATATACTAAAGTCTAAATTAGTAAATTATTCAAAATTTTAAGAAAAGACAGGAATTCATTAATAATTGATACATTTATCCAATACATCAATCTGATACCTTCCTTAACTGTTGATGAATATGTAATAATTTGAAATCCTAATCTCAGAATCGTCCAAAAAAAATTCGTCTACAAATGCAAAAAAATATCATTTTTTAACTTCCCGGTTGAAAATGAAAATAATTTATTCTGGCATGACCGTTGACATTAACAACTCACCGCTGAAAATTCTCGTGATCTTATATGTAAGTTTTTTTAAGTCTGCCTTTTGGATATGATGGATGCAATTGCTAAAACTATTTCAAATTAAAATTGCAAATTGCCATAATATCGGAGGTAGTTATGAAAATCTTTTCATCATTGTTGATAGCAGCCGTTTTATTTCTTGCTGGCTGCGATACTGGTTTCGACCCGGTCTCTGAAACACAAAAAACAGAATTGCAAAAACCATCAGCCCCATCCATCGGATCAGGGAATTCTATAATAAACTATGAGTTAATTCCCTTACCAGCCCGGTCACCAATTTTTCTTGATAGTATTTTTACTATTACCAGGTCAATTGTTGGTGAACTTGGCGGACGACTTTTATTGGATAGAATTTATATAAGTGATAAAGGGCAGCTTGTAACTATGCTTGTTGATTTAGTAATCCCGCCAAATGCATTTTCAGGCGAAAGAACAATAACATTAACTGTTGATAAAGGTTTTGCTGTTGTACACTGTTCTCCTTCAATGGATTTCCAGATACCTCTGAATCTCATTCAAACATTTACTGGCTTGGATTTGTCTGATTACCAGAGTGAGGATATTGATTTTGTATTCGTTCATAAAAATGGACGAATTGAAGAGGTAGAACGCACTTCAATACTCGTAATAAAGGCGCTTGGTATAGTTACAGTTCTAAATGCTAAATTAAATCACTTTTCAAGATATGGATGGGTTCGCAAAGGCGAATAGTTAGATTATTATCTTTGTACCGAAACATTTGAAACGAAAGCATCTTAGAATTTCCAAAAGTAATTCTCAAGATTTAAGAGAAGAATATTATTTGATTTATTAGTAATTAATTTTTTGTGAAAATGAGCGGAATTCCTTTATGAAAATAAATCCTTTCACTTAGCGATGTAACCCAAGTAAGAGGATTTCCGTTTTCTTCAAATTTTTCTTTGACATTCAACTTGATTATGTGATGCCGTTCCTTCTGATCAATCACATTATTGCAAAAATCCTCAGGCGAGTAGCACTTTGAATCTTCAAGTTCAACCGATAAAGTTTTACTGCGCTTAATAAGCAATGATTTAGTAAACAGAAGTTCTTTATCTAAATCATCATAGGTAAGTTCAATTTCAAATTTTCTCACAGATCCAACCCTCCGTTTTAATTCGATCTGATTTTAATTGATTATAATATAATCATCAAAATTCTAATGGAAAAGAGAAATTTTAATTTAGTTGGATTTACTCCATAATATGCCTTTTTTACAATATTTTAATTGTTTTTATCATCTTAATTCGGTCATCACCAATCAAATGAGGAATTAAGATTCAATTCCTTTGCGTGATTTAATACCAGTCTGGTAGTAATGTTTTAATTCTTTCATCTCAGTAACAAGGTCCGCTTTTTCTATAAGATTATCTGGGCAGTATCTCCCGGTTAAAATTAATTCGATTTTATCCGGTTTTTGTTTCATAAAGGTGAGGATTTCCTCATCAGAAAAAAGTCCGAAATAAATTGACACACAAACTTCATCAAGAATAATTATATCAAATTTGCCGCTGAGCATTTTTAATTTAGCTTTAGCCAACCCGCGATGAGCATTGTCAATTTCAACTTTACCGGGAAGTTCTTTTTTATAGACAAAATCATCCCCGCAAAATTGGTCGACCGTAATCCATTCACTTAAGTGTTTTAAGCTGTTCAGTTCGTTGTAAGGATATTCTTTCATAAATTGTGCAATGTAAGTCTTTAAACCAAACCCGGCAGCACGCACTGCCTGCCCGATTGCAGCAGTTGATTTACCTTTTCCATTGCCAGTATATATTTGTATAAAACCTTGATTTAGTTCACTCAATATTAATCCCTGGTATTATTTTAAAAATAATTTGTTTGTATAAATTTTAAATTAAAATTTAATTACTCCACTTTGATTACGATTACTGAAGATGGAAACCAATCCATCTTCATTACTCTTTTCACCTGATTCAAATGCCTGGTATCATGATTGGATAATATTACTAAAGTGTCTCCTAAATTAATTCGCAATAACATATTTACCGACGAAACTAATTTTTATTTTTGATAGGTTTAACTTATTCATTTTTGAAACAAGTTTGCCTGTTTGCTTTTGCACTTCCAAAAAATCAGTAAATACATTCACAGTAAATCCAGAATAATGGGGTTCAAAAATTTTATACTTTTTTTGGGCACTGGGTTCAACCCCGGCTATTATCAAACTGCCAATAATCAAATGCTTGTATGGATATTCATCTTTTTCCTCTATAGTACTTTTTTCAACTGCATTTTTCATGTTGAGATTATATGCCTAATGGCTGGCTATTAAATGATTAAGACATTCACCAACACACCAAACACCAATCGATGGTTTCCAGTTTATTTGTTTTTCGCTAAGTAAATTGAGGTTTCAATTAACAAACGTCTCATTTTCAACGGAATTTTGAAGGAAATAATTTATTACTTCTTTCGTTGTTTCCATATTGCGATTGTGGTTAGAATTTCTTTAATTGATGTATAAAATAATGCTGATGTTACGATAATAAAGATTAATAACAATAATCACCAACAAAACTGGTTTTAAATATGGAATTTTTCGGATCGCTGACAGTGGCTGTGCTTGCTTCAATCTTTCTGGTTATTGTGGTTGGCGTTTACTTCTATCTTTATATGGAATAATAAAAAATCTCTGTAAACTTAAATCTTCAACGTAAACGTACCGCCAATGTCCTTCAACCCTATTTCTATTTTGTAATTCTTTCCTGGATCAACCAGCCAGTTTAATGGTTCTTCGATTGGTTCGCTTCCCTGTTTATATATTTTTGTATTAATCGGAATAAAATATTTTGCGTTCATATGTTCCGATGCCATTACCAGGGCTTCCTCCGGATTAGCATGATTTTTTCTCCGGGATTGATAGGCACCGATTGGCATAATTACAATATCAATATTTTCATTTTGAAGTGGTTTAAATAATTCGTGATATGCCGTGTCGTCTCCAAATAGAATCTTTCTCCCGTTTTTTTCAATCAGAACTACATTATAACTTCTTCTCATTTCCATGTAACCTTTTGAGCGATCCCATTCTCAGGAATATCTCCAGCCGAAATGTTTAACTTCGAGTGCACGGAATTTAATTTCCTGTAAAAGTATTTCTTCACCCCACTCAATTTCATTTAATGATTTCCATTTTAAATCTTCGATTATATCTTTTGTATGCATTGCAGTTATACAGTTTATCTGATCAGGAAATTTTAACGTAATTTCCTGAAGTGTATTATAATCCATGTGATCCATGTTAGCATGAGAAATAATTACAACATCGGGTTTGGGAATTTCTGAAATTTCAAGCGCTGGATATGTATATCTTTCCGGTCCAAATGTCAGTCCAAGAAAATTAACTCCAACCTGTGCCAGCATTGCAGGATCAGTCAGGATTACTTTACCGTAAAAATTAATTAATATAGTAGAATGACCAATCCATGCAATATTAATCTCTTCAGTTTTCCATACTGAAGGATTTGGTTTAAACTTTGGAACCTGTGGTTCTTTCTTTCCAATTATAGTGTTCCGGCTTAAAATAATTTCTGGAAAAACAAGAGAAGTAGGAACAGCGAGCATTCCGAATTTAATAAATCTTTTTCTATTCAAAATAATCCTGAGTGACTTAATCGTTTTTTGCAGTCTTAAATATAATTATTCAGGCTCAATTACAATGAAAAAATTGCTTCTTAAAAAAAGAAAAATTAGTTTACTATAGAATAAAAACGGGAATGTAGAATGTCCTTCTTAGATATTGTAATCTTACTTGTAATCGCTGGATTAACCGGCTCAATTGCCAGATCATTAGTGGGATTTGACAAAGGCGGCTGTTTACTTTCAGTCGCAGTTGGATTCATTGGTGCTTTGATTGGAACATGGTTGGCAAGAGAACTCAATTTCCCGGATATTTATTCTTTCGAAATCCGAGGGATTACCTATCCTGTTGTCTGGTCTTTAATCGGAGCTGTATTATTCACAGCACTACTAAGTTTAATCTCGCCCAAAAAACAAAAGTAACATTTTGAAGTTTACAAAAATTGTTTTGTTAATTTGGTCTGAAGATCATATGAATACATTTTTTACTTAGAATGAATAAAAAGCAAACAACTTTAAAGACATACTTGAAGCTAATCAGAGCTGCTGATTCTGTGAGATCAAGAATTTATGCGAGTCTTGCAAAATTTAATTTGAGCGAAAGCCAGATTGATGTTTTAGAAGCGTTAAAAAGTCTTGGACCATTAACACAAAAACAACTTGGTGATAAAATCCTAAAGAGCGGCGGAAATATTACAATGGTTATTGATAATTTAGAAAAACAGGACTTTGTGATCAGGAAAAGAGGAAAACCAGACAGGAGATTTTTTACAATTCATCTTACAGCTAAAGGAGAAGTTAAAGTAAATGAGATTTTTCCGGAACTGGTAACGGCTATTTCTGAAGAGATGAAAATTTTATCGAATAAAGACCTTGAAGATCTTCAAAGATTAACTAAAACAGTCGGACTAAAAAGAAAATAATTTAAGTTAACTTGGCAGATTTATATTCGTCTAATATTTTTGGTAGAATTTCTCCTGCTTTGCCAATGAAAGAATAGTCTGCAAATCCTGACAGATCTGTTTCCTCAATATTAATTTCAACGATAACAGAACCGCTGTATTTTGCTGTGTAAATCAATCCTGCAGCCGGATAAACAACCGCGGATGTTCCAACAACAAAAAATATATCACTCTTCACAGCAGCCATTTCGCTATTGGAAAACTGTTGTTCCGGTAACATTTCACCAAACCAAACAACATCGGGACGGATTAAACCTCCGCATTTACACTTTGGAATCCCGACGCTGAAATCCAGCTCTTCATTTATAAACTTTTTGCAATCAACACAAAAATTTCTTTCAATATTTCCATGCAATTCATAAACAATTTTACTTCCTGCTCTTCTGTGAAGATTATCGATATTCTGCGTAACGACGGTAACTTCATTAAAATAATTTTGCATTTCTGCAATGATCAAATGCCCGGCATTCGGTTGCGAATTGTGAATAATTTTTTTACGGTGATTGTACCATTCCCAAACCATTCCGGGATTCCGGATAAAGGCATCAAAGTTAGCGAGTTCTTCCGGTTTGAGTTTGTTCCAGATTCCATTTTTTCCCCTGAATGTAGGTATTCCACTTTCTGCCGAGATACCTGCCCCTGTAAAAAAAACAATGGATCTGGCTTTAGTTAACTTCTCAATAAATGATTGATCAATTTTCATTACTCGAGTTCTTCATTAACTATAAGAAGCAATGCTTTTGCTTCTTCGAGATATTCATCATCTTCTTCCAGGACGAACGGCGCTTTTTCTACCATCAAAAGGTTTTCTTTTGCAAGTTCATATTCATCTTCTTCAATATAAGCTTTAGCAAGTTCGAGATGATACATTCTGAAATTTGGTTTAAGCTTTATCGATATTTCGTATTCTCGGATTGCGATATCCATATCGCCCCAGCCAAGCCCGAGCGGGAGCCTTAATAAATATGGTTTTTCACAAACACTGGCATGAGTTTTTGCTAAAACATAATGTGCAAGCGATTGATAATAGCTCCCCCCGTTGTCAAGCTGGATAGCTCTTTCACAATCCTCCTTTGCTTTTTCAACAGTACCGATTGCAGAAAAAACGCCTTCAGACAGCGCTATTTTACCGTTTGCTATTGCTCTGCGAACGTATGAGATTGATTGATCAGGGGCTAACTTCACTGAGCTATCAGCATACTCAAATGATTTTTTATAGACCGCATCTTTGGCATCTTTTTCCTCATCACTATTATCCGGCATCTTATTTCCTAAATCGATATAAGACCGGCTGATTTTCCAGAGAACTTCCCAATTGCCTGGTGACAATTTATCAGCCTTCAAATAATTGTCTAAGGATTTCTGATGATTAAATTCTTTGTGGTATAGATCTCCCTGTTCTATCAATTCATCAACAGTTTGAGAAAAAATATTTTGAGTTAAGGTAAAACTGATTAAAGCAAAAAAAACATTAACAAGTTGTTTCATGTAAATCTGGTATTAATCAAATAAAGATTTTTTTATTTTTGCTTCAAGCTCCTCTGAAATTTCAAACTTGTATAAATCTGTTTGCGCAAGCGTGATAAATCGTGTCCATTTGCTGTCGCTTTTCATCTCGGACAGTAAAGCATTTTTGTATGCATTAACCTTTGCGCTTAATTCATCTGCCTGGTATAATGCGATTGCTTCAATTGTTTTTGGAACGACCGGTGAAGCATGTTCAAGTTTACCCTGGTGGCTCAATACCAAATGAAGCAGATTATTTTTAAGCTCCACAGGAAAATTTTTAATCTTTGATGATTCTTCTTCAATAATGATCGCGCCAATAACAATGTGTCCTATTAGCTTTCCTTTGTCAGTATAATCAAAAACAGAGTTGTAACTCAGCTCTGTTATCTTTCCCAAATCGTGAAGCATAGCACCACAAATGAGCAGATCTCTGTTAAGTTCAAAATGAAAATCACACATCAGATCGCAGATTTTTATTATCTCAAGTGTATGTTCCAGTAATCCATGAATATATCCGTGATGCCATGATTTTCCTGCAGGCGCTTTTATAAATTTTTGATATCTCTCTTCGTTAAAAATTTTTTGCAGCAGCTCGTTTAAATATTTATTGGAAATTAATTCACTCCGCCTGCGAAACTCTTCTTCCATTTGATTAATATCGCGTTTTGATCTTGGAAGAAAATCGGCTGGAAAAACATTATCAGACGGCACTGACGCCTTTATGGAGTTGATCCGGATTTGGGGTGTTCCTTGAAAATCATCAATCGAACCGGTTACTTTAACAACATCACCAACTTTAATTGTGTTTATAAAAATTTCAAAATTATCCCACAGGTTGGCTCCAAGAGAAGCTGATTGATCACCAAGTTCCAGTGAAAGGTAATCTTTCCCGGTTTTTGTCGCCCTTAATTCACTTTTTTTAACAAGAAGGAAGTGATTTAACGCGTCCCCTTTTATCAGCTCTTTTAATTCTCTCTGCTCATCCATAAAAGAAAAGTCAATTTATTGCTCGTCGAACATAAAGAATTCTAACACAAAATATTTGAAGATTTCGAACTCGAAAATATTTAGTAATCTCAACTAAGAAATTAACTCAGCACAGTTAAGAGTTTTTCTTCCAGTAATTTAAGTTCTAATGGATTTTTTCGGATAGTTTTTATACCGATTTCCATATAAGATTCCTTCACAGATTCAGAACTTGACTCTACAAGTGCAATGATGGGAATTTTAAAATTTTTATTCTCTTTCCAAACTGAATGTGCGAACTGAATTCCATTCATCAGCGGCATATCATGATCTATTATCACCAGAGATGGTGAATGTTTTATGATCATTCCCAATGCTTCGTAACCATTTTCCGCACAAATAATATGAGCTGAATGGAATTGCTCTTTTATATTTCCTATCAGTTCTTCTCTTTCAGACTGGTTAGGTTTCACAAGCAAAATCGTAACAGCAGATGCAGGAATAGTGCAATGGAACTCGCTGCCGATTCCTTCAGTAGTGTAGAACCAGATCTGACCATTATGTTTTTCAACTATCTGTTTCGATAGGACAAGACCAAGCCCTGTGCCTCTTTCACTTTTAGTTCCCTCGGTCGAAAATGTTTTTCCAATGTTGAAAAGCTTTCCCTTATTTATTTCAGATATACCAATTCCTTCATCTCTGACAATGAATTCAACTAAATCATCGTTAAAAATATATGCTGTCACATCAACTGAAGAATCCTCCTTCGAATATTTTATTGAGTTGCTGATCAGACTTGTTATTACATGGCTGAAAAGCCGTTCATCAGCATCGATGTAAATTGTATCCGGAATATCAACTTTTATTGTGACGTTTTTTCTCATTGCTGCACCGGTGAGGGACGAAACACAATTGAATACAATACTCTTTGCATGTAACCTGTGTCTTTCAATTTTCAATCTCCCCGTCTGAAGCCTTGACCAATCCAGCAGATAATTTATTAATTGCAACTGGTTGTATGAAGAATCATTTATATACTTCAGGTATTCTGCTTTTTCTTTATCGGAAAGTGATGATTCATTTACCAAAATTTCTGAGAATCCCAGGATGCTTGTAAATGGAGCTCTAAGGTCGTGTGAAAGCACAGAAATAAAATTATCTTTTGACGAATTGAGTTGGTTTATCTCTTCAATTTTCTCTTCGAGTTTTAATGAGCTAATTTTAGTTACCGTGATATTGCTGATGTGTCCGAACCACTGCGTGATGATTCCGTTTTTGTCACGTTGAACTTTAATGGATTCTTTTACCCAGATTTCATTTTTTGTTTTATTAAGAATCCGGTATTCGAATTGATCCTCTTTTTTGCGGGGATTGATCTTGAATTTATCCAGAAATTTTTTATAGTCCGGAAGGTCTTCGTTTGAGATAATATCCAAAAATCGGTTGGGTAGTTTGTTAATTTCGGCGGGTAAAAATCCTGTAACTGATAACACATTATCAGAAAAAAAAACGTCATCACTTTTTTTTGTGACTACAAATGTCCAATAGAACTCATCTTCAAACTTCCTGGCAATTTCTTCCCAATTCTTACCTTCACCGAATTTCATGGAATCTTTATTTTAATTAAGAATAATACTTTATTGTAACTAAAAATGGATTAATCAAACTAAATTTATTAAAAATCTATTTAAATAACTGATTGATTATCGATACCAACCCACAACAAGTTGTGCCAAAAGTCCTTAAACCACAAACACTTTAGCAATATCAATCAGCAAAGATGGTTGATTGAAAAGAGCCGTTGTAAATAATCTGCCGAGTGTTCTTTTTTCATAAGGAATTTTATTGAATGCATGGGCAATGTTGTTAAACTTCTCATCAGAAAAATTATAAATGCCCTCTTTAATTCTGTTAAATGTTTCGTGACGTTTACCTAATCTATCTGCCCAGGCTTTATCATAATTTAAAATGTCATCTAACTTATTCTCTTTTATTGCTTCGGCTGCAATAATTCCTGCTATTTTTCCGCCAATCATCCCTGAAGCAATTCCACCGCCGCTTAATGGATTAACCTGTCTTGCCGCATCACCTACCAGCATAATTCCTGGCGCTGAAATTTTTTTCAGAGTGATTGCACAAGGAACTCCTCCTGCAATAGTAGTTAGAACAGGAGCATTCGGATAAAACTTGTTCATAAAATCATTTAAGAAAGTCTGAGCAGATTTCTTCTTTCCAATTGACCCACTCACACCTAAACCGATATTTGCTTTGTTATGTCCTTTAGGAAAAACCCAGAAGTAACCATTTGGGGCTACATCTTTACCAAAGTAGAAGTAAAGTGTTTTCTGATCAACGGGAATGTTTGCAGCGGTAATCTGAACTGCACTTTCCATATCCCGGAAATCAATATGTGTTTCCAATCCAGCCCATCGACCAATACGTGATTCAACTCCGTCAGCAGCAATTACAAGCTTTGCTTTTACTTCTTTTTGTTCGCCGTGATATTCATACTTTGCTCCACTCACTTTTCCGTTATCAAAAAGTAAATTATTAACATAAGCTCTTGTTATTATTTCTACTCCGGCATCTGCTGCAGTACGGGCAAGTTCATAGTCAAATATTCTGCGTTCAAGTACGTAACCAGCTTCACCGAAATCAAGAATAACTTCTGTTCCATCAGGTGCATTGAATGAGAACTTG
>Ga0209108_10001479_pt1 | contig 13610 bp, 9 predicted proteins | sample Rifsed10ft1_FD_184003 | JGI IMG/M metagenome (GOLD analysis project Ga0209108, IMG submission 184003) | Soil microbial communities from Rifle, Colorado, USA - sediment 10ft 1 (version 2) | ecosystem: Environmental > Terrestrial > Deep subsurface > Rock core/Sediment | place: Rifle, Colorado...
GGACCACAAGGCCCGGGCACGCCCATCTGCCAGAAGTTGTCGTTGCCCCCGCGCTGTACCCGCTCAGGTGGGACACCGACGTCGTCGATCCAGATCTCGGCCGCCTCGTCGTCCGTTTCGTGGACGGTGTACCACAGGAACTCGGGATCGATGCCCAAACCTTCGGTGACCAGTTCGTAAGCCCACGGGATGGCGTCTTCTTTGAAGTATTCGCCGAAGCTGAAATTGCCGAGCATCTCAAAGAAGCTGGCGTGCCGGGCAGTCGTCCCGATGATGTCGATGTCGACGGTCCGCACACATTTCTGGGAGGAGGCCGCCCGCAAGTAGGGCGCTTGCTCTTCACCGAGAAAATAGGGCTTGAACGGCACCATGCCGGCGTTGGTGAGCAGCAGGGTCGGATCTACCGGGATCAGAGACGCCGAGGGTCGCACCGTGTGGGAGCGTTCCTCGAAGAACTTCAGGAAGGTGGAGCGAAGCTGATTGGAATCCATGGAGCCAACAGGTTAGTGGGCGGGAGACCTCAGCCCCGACCGTTTGGCGACCGCAACCGGGTACCTGCTCCCTCGAGCACATCCGCCACCGACAGGATCGCAAAGCGACGCAGGCTGGCAGGCGTCACCGCTTCCCGGGCCCGCACCACCCTGGCCATCACCCAGGCCGATCCGCCCATGCCCGCCGCCGTCCCGATCAAGAACCAGACAACACGCCTCAACATGGGGCCAAGCGTACCTGGTATCCGGTAGTTAGATCTCTTGGGGGAGAAGCCCCCAATTTCGTGACGGGTCCTATGCGGCTGGGCCGGGTCGGGCTCCTGTGATGTGAGTATCAGGGTGATTACTCAGTCCCGGCGCGGTTTTCCTAGCCTCTCGTCGGACACCTGCAGTCGTTCCGAGAGGTCGGTTTCCTCTCCCTGGTTGGTGGGACGGAACAGGATGGTCTCGGTGGCGCCATCGGGGAGATACTGCTGGCGGACGATGTGGCCGGGGTGGTCGTGCGGGTAGCGATATCCCTCTCCGTGGCCGAGCACGGCCGCGCCCTGGTAGCCCGCCTGGCGCAGGTGGATGGGAACCTGAGCGCCGGGGGTGTCGGCAACGGCCCGCCTAGCGGCCTCCATCGCCGACTTCACCGAGTCGGATTTCGGCGCCGCTGCCAGATAGACGGCCGCGTGGCTCAGCGAGTAAGCAGCTTCGGGCAGACCGACATAGGCGAGGGCCTGACCGGCCGCCACCGCCACCACCAGCGCCCTCGAATCGGCGAGGCCGACGTCCTCGGAGGCGAAGATGATCATCCTTCGGGCTATGAATTCGGGATCCTCGCCCGCTTCCAGCATGGTGTGGAGCCAGTAGAGCGACGCGTCGGGGTCGGAGCCGCGCAGGCTCTTGATGAAAGCCGAGATCACGTCGTAGTGCTGATCGCCGGCCTTGTCGTAACGGACGATGCGACGTTGGAGCGCCTCTTCAACATGTCCGAGCGTGATGTGCTGCTCGGCGGCGCGGGCCAGGAACGCCGCCATCTCCAGGGCATTCAGGGCCAGCCGGGCGTCTCCCCCGCACCGCTCGGCCAGGGCGCGGCGAGCGTCGTCGGCCATGGTCAGGTTGAACGCCCCCAGTCCCCGCTCAGGGTCGCCGAGGGCACGGTCGACCAGGTCGGCCACATCCGCCGGGTCCAGCCGTTCCAACCGAAACAGAGTGGAACGCGAGATGAGAGGCGAATTCACCTCGAAGAACGGGTTTTCCGTCGTAGCGCCGACCAGAACCAGCGTGCCGTCTTCCACCCCCGGGAGCAGGGCATCCTGCTGCGACTTGCTGAAGCGATGGATCTCATCGAGAAAGAGCACCGTGCGGCGATCCTCTTCTCCCAACCGGCGACGAGCCCCGGCCAGGACATCGCGCACGTCCTTGACGCCCGCCGAAGTAGCGGACAGTTGCTCGAAGTGGGCGCCGGATTGGGCGGCGACCAGTCGGGCCAGGGTGGTCTTCCCGGTCCCCGGCGGACCCCACAGGATCATCGAGACCGGTCGCCCCGCTTCAACCATGGTCCGGAAAGCGGCCCCCGATCCGACCAGGTGAGGCTGCCCGGCGATCTCGTCGAGACGGCGCGGCCGCATGCGGGTCGCCAGAGGGGCTATCTGCGCCCGGCGGGCTTCCCGGTGTGCGGCAAAGAGGTCATCCATCGTCCATATTCGGGTCCTCTTGGTCGAGCCCCGCCTTGAGTTCGACACCCAACTCGGCGAGTTGAGCCGGGTCCACCCGGGTCGGCGACCCGCTCATGGGATCGATCCCCGTTTGCGTCTTGGGAAAGGGGATGACATCCCTGATGCTCGTCTCCTGTTGCATGATTGCCAGCAATCGATCGACCCCCATCGCGAACCCGGCGTGAGGAGGTGTGCCGTAGCGCAGCGCTTTGACGAACCAACCGAAACGACTTTCCGCCTCCTCGCCGGAGATACCGAGAATCTCGAATACCTCCTGCTGGACCTCGGGATCATGGATCCGGACGGAGCCGGAACCCAGCTCGCTACCGTTCAGCACGAGGTCGTACGCTTTGGCAATGGCCTGGCGGGGCCGTTCCCGCATCTCGGTGAGGTCGACCGGGGCGGTGAACGGATGGTGGGAGGGAACCAGGTTCCCATCCTCGAGTTGGTCGAACACCGGGAAGTCGATCACCCACAGAAACTGCAGCTCGTCGTGTCCGGGTGGCTTACCGAGATCCAACCGCAGCTGACCGAGCACTTCGGCGGCGGTTGGGGCCGTGTCGGCTACCAGCAGCAGCAGATCACCGGGCACACCGTCGAGGGCCTTGATGAGGGCCTCCGTCTCGGTCCCGGACAGAAATTTGGCGGTTGGTGAACGCAGGGACCCGCCTTCCTGCACGACTGCCGAGACCAGCCCTTTGACCCCCAGTTCCTTGGCCCTGCTTGCCAAGCCGTCCAGCTGGGATCGCGACAACCCCTTGGGGCCGGCGTTGAGCCCGCGGATGACACCGCCGGCCTGGAGCGTAGCCGAGAACGCCCGGAACTCGGTGGCGCCAAAGACGTTGCCGACGTCCGAGATCTCCATCCCGAAACGAACATCGGGTTTGTCGGTTCCGTACCGGAGCAGAGCTTCGGCGTACGTCAGGCGTGGAAACGGTAGGGTCAGCGTAATCCCGCGCAGGCGCGCGACGACGGCTTGCACAACGGCTTCAAAGGTCTCCAGCACGCCATCCCTACCCCAGAATGCGCCTTCCACATCCAGCTGGGTGAATTCGAGCTGGCGATCGCTCCGGAAGTCCTCATCCCGGTAGCAGCGGGCAATCTGGTAATAGCGGTCCACGCCCCCCACCATCAGCAGCTGCTTGAACAGCTGGGGTGATTGCGGCAAGGCGTAGAAGCTTCCCCGTCTGAGCCTGCTCGGCACCAGCATGTCGCGGGCGCCCTCCGGTGTCGAGCGGATCAAGGTGGGGGTCTCGACCTCGAGGAAACCGCGCCCGTTGAGAACCTCCCGCATGGCGGCAGCAGCCAGAGACCGGGCCCGGAGGTTCTTCGCCATACGTGGTCGGCGCAGATCCAAAAACCGGTATTCCAGGCGCAAGCGCTCGTCGGCCTCCGCCCGCTCGTCGAGCATGAAGGGAAGCGGTGCGGACCTGCTGAGCACCTCGAGGTCATCGGCGGCCAGCTCTACGTTTCCGGTGGCCAGCTCGGGATTCTCCATCCCACCGGGGCGCGCCCGGACCGTACCTTCCACCGTGACGCAGTATTCCATGCGAAGGTCACGCGCGGCCGGTACCCGGGCGGGGTCGACAACGACCTGCACCAACCCCGACGAGTCGCGCAGGTCGAAGAAATACACGCCCCCCTGGTCGCGGCGTCTCGCCACCCATCCGGCCAACCGAACCCGTTCGCCTGCCTTCGCCTCGGACACATCGGCGGCGTAGGCAGTCCGATAGGGCCGCTCGCCCCCTACCGCCTGCGTGTCCATGCAGCTACCTCCCCTACGTCGATGACCTCTTGCCTGCCGGTGGTCAGATCCTTGGCGACCACCCGACCTTCCGTCCACTCATCACCCACCACGAGCACACCGGATGCCCCCCTCCGGTTGGCTGCTCGAAACTGCGCCTTCACCGAACGGTCCTCCAGATCGAGATCGGCTCTGATACCGAGTCGGCGCAGCTCGGAGGTGAACCGTAGTGCTTCTCGGCGCCGTTCTCCGGCAACGACCAGATATAGGTCGAGCGGATGGGGTTCCTCCACGTCGCCGAGGGTCAACATGAGGCGATCCAAACCCAGGGCAAAGCCCACCCCGGGCACCGGTTTGCCGCCCAGCAGTTCGGCCAGGCCGTCGTAGCGGCCCCCACCCCCCACTGCGTTCTGAGCTGCTTCCAGATCGGTTGCGACGTACTCGAAGGCGGTCCGTTCGTAGTAGTCGAGGCCCCGGACCAGGTGGGGCGCTTCCTCAAAAGGCACCCCCAGCTCTCCCAAAATGGCACGCACCTCGTCGAAGTGGGCCGCACAGGCGGCACAGAGGTGCTCGACCGGCGAGGGGGCGTCGGACAGCTTGGGAGCACACACTTTGCAGTCGAGGACCCGCATCGGGTTGGTTTCGAGCCGCAGCAGGCTGTCCTCGCACAGCACCTCCCGGTGACGGTCCAGATAGGCCCTCAAAACGTCGAGATATGCGGGGCGGCATTCGCGATCTCCGATGGAGTTGAGTTGCACACTCAAATCCGACATCCCCGCTTCCGTGAGAAATCGGTACCCCAACTCGATGACTTCCGCGTCGGCCGCGGCTTCCCGGGAACCGAGATACTCGACACCGACCTGATAGAACTGACGGCGGCGCCCGGCCTGGGGACGCTCGTACCGGAACATCGGGCCGGAGTAGGCCAATTTCATGATTCCGTTCGCGCCGGCTTCGAGGAATGCGCGGACGACCGGTGCGGTCCCTTCCGGACGGAGCGTGAGCGACCTTCCTCCCCCGTCTGTGAAGGTGTACATCTGTTTTTGGACTACTTCGGTGCCCTCCCCGACTCCCCGGGCGAACACCTCGGTCGCTTCGAATAGTGGAGTGAGCACGAGGTCGTATCCGTAGCGGGCCGCCCAGTCTTCCCAGGTCAGCAGCAGCCTGCGCCAGGCGCGTGAGGCAGGTGGGAGGATGTCGTCGGTTCCTTTTGGTGCGCGGAAGGTCATTCAGATCAACTCTTGGAGGAAGGGGTTGGTGCGCAGTTCGCGGGCCAGGGTAGTCGTGGGCCCATGCCCCGGATAGACCACGACCCGGTCATCGAGGGGGAGCACCTTGGTGCGCATGCTTTTCATCAGCGTGGCGTGGTCACCTCCCGGCAAGTCGGTCCGGCCGATCGAGCCGGCGAAGAGGTGATCGCCCGAGAACAGGATGCCTTCCCCGCGGATCAGAAAGCAGCAGTGCCCGGGGGTGTGCCCGGGGGTGTGGACGACCTCCAGGGCGACGCCGCCCAGGCGCAGGACCTGCCCATCGCCGAGTTGCTCGAGCCGGGCGGGGGGCGCAAAATCGCCCGGAGGAATCATGCCGAAAAGCATCCGCAGCTGGCCGAGCGGGTCGAGGGTGAGGAAATCGTCGTCCGGATGGACGTACGCATCGATCCCGGCTGCTCCCACCACGACGCCTGCTCCCCCGGTGTGATCGATGTGCCCATGGGTCAGCAGTAACGCCACCGGCGAAACCCGGTGCTCGGCCAGCAGACCGAGCACACCTTCGGGATCGGGCGGAGCATCGATGAGCACCCCGGGACCGCCCGCCTCGGGCGCCACCACCCAGCAGTTGGTCTCAGCCATCCACAACGACCTGCCGGCAATCAACACGGGCACTCCCCGATTCGGAACCGGGATCAGCGTAGTTCGGACGTTGCGATCTAGGGTTGCGCCCAGGCTGGGAGCGGCAACTCGGTCCAGTCCTCGTAGGACCAGTCATTGACCAGCAGCGGGAAAAAGGGCGGCCGCACGTAATTCAACCGCTCGTCGAACCCGTATTGAGCGAACGGGAAGGCGCCCGAGATGTCCCCGGTGTTGCGGGTGGCAATCGACCCCATGGTGATCAAGGTCGAACCGTTCGGGGTGAGACCATGCGCGATCCATCTGCTGAACTGACCGAGCAGAGCAGCGTTGATGTAGAACTTCTTGTCGGCGCCGGTGGCCTCTCCGTTGACGATGACCTCGTCGGAGGCGATCAACCCGAGGACGTCGAACGAGTTCGGATTGTCATACGTGGTGTCGGCATTGAGGACCACATTCTTCTTGTCGGTAACGGATCCCGCATAGATCGTCAGCGACCCTCTCAGGATCGCTTCGCTGAACCCGTCGCCCAGGATCCGGTCATTGTCGTATCCATCGGTGAAGGTCCGATCCCCGATAACAACATGCTGGTTGGCCCACACGGTTCCGTTGGTAGGGATGGGCTCCGTACGGCAGGTATTGAACTGCGACGATTGCCCGTTGGTCCACCACCAGATTTCGTTCTCATTGGTCGTGGACTTGCATACCCGCAGCTGCCCCTCGCCGGCGGCGGTCACGAAGGGGTGAATCCGCCATCCTTTGGCATCGGCGTCGTCCAGACACAATCCTCCGCCGGAGCAGGCCGCGGCTTGAAGGGTGTCGAGATCGTCCCAGAAGTCGTTGAAATCGAGCGGCTGGGCAAAGGCATCACGGATGTCGTTGTAGGTCCCGGTCGGGGTACTCTCCCACCCTTCGGCTCCGTCCAGCCAAACCGGCGAGCTGGTGATCTTGTCTTCTGCGAACACGTCAGCGTGTGCCTTGCCGTTGGCTCCGTAGCTGACGTGACCGCCCGAATAGACCTGGCCCCAGGTCTCGCGGTTCGCTCCGTAGTTGAGGTCGTTCTCAGTGACGCGGTAGAACTCCGAGAGCGCGGTCGCCTGTACGGTGGCGGAGATTGCACGTCGATGCACGAATTCGCCCCGCCGACCGACCACCAGTACCTCGAGCGGTTGACCGGCAGGCGGGTAGACCTCCATGAGCACGCCGATGTCGTCCCGAGTGGCAGCCAAAGCTCCGTCGAGAATGGGGTGCACGTACCAATCGGCATCGGGATTCCCGTCCCCGTCACGGTCGGGGTCCTGGTAGGTCCACTCTTCACAGTCGGGCCAGGGCCATGCGTTGCCCGGCTGGACGGCCGGCTGCCCGTACCCGGCGGAGGTGGGCGTTTCGCACACCCGGGCACGCTCGCCTTCGTCCACCCAGTGCATGAAGTAGAGGGGGTCGACGGTCAGTTTGGCTGCGTACCGCTCGAGCATGGCTTCGGCCCCGGCCACGACGATATCTTCGCGGGCCTGGAATTCCGACTGCTGGCGCTGCGTAACAGCCTCCCGCAGGAGAAGGGTGGTGAACATTGTCAGCAGGAGAATGGCCACCAGCACCGTTGCCAGCGCCAGGCCCGAATCGTCACGCAGGCGGCGCATTGCGCAACCTCACTTCTTCGTGAACCTCATAGTTGCCCGGGTTCTCGTTGACGCTGGGATCAACCCTCAGGTCGATGATCACCAGCGGGAACCTGCATCGGCTTATCGAGTCACACGAAGCCACTGTGGTTCGTGCCGCCGGGCTGCCCATCCACGCCACGCCGTGGAAGAGCGGGCCGGTGGTCAGGTAGGGATCTGCCAGCACCGAGGTGAGCACTATTTCCTGGCGCTCCACTGTGTTGTCGACGTAGGTGAAGGTCGGGGGCACCGAGGATATGTCGGCTTCGATCACGGTCCGCTGCAGGTCGCATATACCCCCGTCGGAGCCGTTGGTGCAGTTGACCAATTCGTAGATGTGCTTCTCGGGAACGCCGTCGAGGGGAAGCCGGTCGCTGTGGAACACCAGCTTGTTCCACGCCATCTCCAGCACCGGCTGTGCGGTAGCGGCCTCCGACGGCGGCACCGCCTGACGAACTTCGACCACCATCTCCCGGATGACCGGTCTCACCTCGCGCTCTGCGTCGCTCAATGCCAGCTGAACCCCGACGTTGTCGAAGAAACCGAGTAACAGCGAGGCGAAGGCGCCGAGGGCGATGGCCATGACCATCACCGTCACCGTCATCTCACTGAGGGTGAGACCTCGCTGGTCGCGGTGGAGGCAATTGAGGATCCGTCTCATGGTCGCGGGCAGTCTGAGCTGCTGGACCACACAACGTTGCCGCCCACACTCACGTTGATGGTCGCATTTACAGTCTGCGGGTTGCCCCTGCGCATCTTGACGCACACCTTCTGAACGTCCCAAGCACCGGCCTCGACGGTCACGGATGCTTCCCCGGAGGAGCCGATCGGGTAGACATCGGCCCAGTCGTCGGGGGCACCGCCATCGGGACGGTACCGGAAGTACTGCACATAACTGGGCCTGTCCTCATGAAAGGTGATCTCCCCGGTGTTGGCGGGTGAGGTGAGTGTGATGATCCGGGTGTTGATCCCCATGATGTTGCTGATGAAGTCACCGCCCGGATCGTGCCCGCTCGGCGAGGTGACATCTATCGTGACATCGAATCCGTCGTAGGCCCATGAGTAATCGACGTACCCGTCCGCATCAGTGATCAGCGTAAAGGGGGCCTCGAGTTCGGGAGTGATGGTGACGGTGGCCCCGGGGATCGGAGCTCCGGTGTCGTCGACGACCCGAACCACGAGGAACGCATTGGTCGATTGTTGTAGGTAGAAGGCCTCTTCGTGGACCAGGTCGGACGGGTAATCCTGGGGGACAACCACATCCGATCTGGTTTCCAGGCTGTATCCGAGGCCGGTGGCGGTGATGTTGTACGAACCGGGGATCACCGGGGCGCCGTTGATATTGGTGATGTGGAAGCCGGTGCCCGTCCACTCGGGGTCGGCTTCGGTGAAGGCATACAAAGTGCCCTCGTACTCGATCGTCACATCAACGTCGGTGACGATCGGGAGCAGCGTCGCGTCATCGAACAGCTCCACAACGATCTCGGCCGGCCGGAAGATCCGGAGAGGCACGGTGGCGGTCTCGGTCGGGCCCATGTGTACCCGGTCTGTCTCGATGTCGATGTCGGTCGGATGAATTCGCCATCCGTTGGCCTCGAAGGACGTGACGGTCGCTCCAAGCCGTGCGTAGTAGTAGAAATCGGTCACTCCGGACTCGTTGGCGGGCACTCCGACGAAGGCCTGGGACTGGGCCGGAGCCCCCGGGAAGGGGTAGAAGGCGGTGTCCTTGACAAGCACCACCTGGGGATAATCGACCGGGCTGGGCGGCTTGGTGGCCGGCTCGACCTTGACCAGCTCGACGATCACGTTGGACTGGCCATCGTGAGCGGCGATGTTGGGAGGCGCCACGATCGTTTGCATCATGACCGGTCGGACTGCGCCGGCGTGGTGGCTGACGGTGACGGTCACTTCCTTGAAGTCGATACCCATGTCGGGCAATCCTTCGACTCCGTCTCCGCCCTGGGGGATGACGTTTTCCCCTGCGTTGATGCTGCCGAAGTACTTGACGTCGGTCGTGATGATGAAGTCCACATTCTGCACGGTCACCGTTTCGCTGGCTTGCAGGATGCCCTCGGGCAGGCTGAGCGGGAATCCGATGTCCTGGTAGTCGAGCGAGCGAAGCTCCTCGACCCTCCCCTGAGCCAGGTTGGCAGCGATAGTTGCCAGCTTGGCCTGGTTGAGCACGTCGAAACCGGCCAGCACCGGAGTGACGGTGAGGACGATGGCTATGGTCAGCACCGTGAGAGCGACGAGGGATTCCGCCAGCGTGAAGCCGCCCTCATCACCGAAGCGATCGGAAACCTTCTTCATGGAGGATACATCGGCGTTTCGGGACCCAAACCGCATGCCTATCTGAAGACTTCCCGATTGACTAGTCATCCTCGGTCGAACGCGGATACTTGCCATGCTGATCCATCGGCCCAACAACCTCGATTCTTGACGGATTCCCTCGGTTGAACCTAGGTGGCGCGAGGCAACAACCGGTAGGCGTCGAACACCGAGTCCACGCCCCGCAGGGAGGCGAGGAGCGTGTTGACCTGGCCGGGATCGCCCAGTTCGATTTCGTACCGCAACCTGGCGACCAGATCGCGCCCCACCGACGAGGAGGAGGCCAGGATGTTGCCGCCGATGTCGGAGATGAGCGACGTCACGTCGCGGAGCAGTTTGGGTCGGTCCAGCGCTTCCACCTGAACCCACACCGAGAACCGGCCGACCCGTTCCGGAGCCCAGCCAACTTCGATCATCCGTTCGGTTCGGTCGCCCATCGCCTCGACGTTGGTGCAATCCGACCGGTGCACCGACACCCCCCTCCCCACCGTCACAAAGCCGACGATGTCGTCCCCCGGCACCGGCGCGCAACAGCGGGCGATGCGCACCCACACGTCGTCCAGGCCCTCGACAATCACCCCGGTACCGGTTGGGACTGCCCGCTCCGTTGGGAGTTCCGGTAGGACGTCTTCCTCCGGCTCGGTGTCCTCCGGTTGGGCGAGCCGGGCTACCCGCCCGGCGACGGTGACCGCTCCGATGGTCCCCTCGCCGACGGCTACGAACAGCGCTTCCAGGTCCTGCAATCCGAGTTGTTCGCCAACCTGGGCCAGGAAGGCGTCCCGCCCGGCGGCCGTGAGACCCAGACGCTCTTTGCGGAGGGCGGCCATCACCTGGTCTCGCCCGTCGCCCATCGCCGCTTCGCGCCGTTCCTTGGTGAACCACTGGCGGATCTTGGCCTTGGCCCGGGTCGTCCGGACGAAACTCAACCAGTCCTGGCTCGGTCCGGCAGCCGGGGCTTTCGAGGTCACGATCTCGACGATGTCGCCCGACTCGAGCCGGGTACCCAGGGTCACCAGGCGGCCGTTCACTTTGGCGCCAACACACCGGTGGCCTACCTCGGTGTGGACGGTGTACGCGAAGTCGACCGGGGTGGCGCCGCGCGGCAACGTCTTCACATCGCCGCCGGGGGTGAGCACGAACACCTCGTCCTGGTAGAGGTCGAGTTTCAGGCTGGCGAGGAACTCATTCGGGTCGGCGTACTCGTCCTGTAGGAAGCGAAGATCGGCCATCCACGGCGGGTCTTCGTCAGAAATACCCTCCTTGTAGCGCCAATGGGCGGCAATACCGAACTCGGCTCTTTGATGCATCTCTTCGGTGCGCATCTGCACCTCGAGGGGCTTACCGTCCGGCCCGATCACGGTGGTGTGCAGGCTCTGGTAGAGGTTGAATTTGGGCATGGCGATGTAGTCCTTGAACCGGCCGTGCACCGGTGGCCACACGGAGTGGATGAGCCCCAGGGCCGCGTAGCAATCGCGAACATCGTCGACGATGACTCGAATACCGATGAGATCGTGGATCTTCTCGAACGGCAACCCCGTGGTCACCATCTTGCGGTAGATCGAGTAGCGATGCTTCGGTCGGCCGGTCACGTCGGCCCGGATCGCCGCCCCGCGCAACAACCCTTCGACTTCCTCGATGGCGGTTCGTATCTGTGCGTCACGCTCGGGTGCCCGTTGCTGCAAGAGCGCGTCGATCTCGGCGTTTCGCTTCGGATAGAGGATGGCGAAACAGCGATCCTCCATTTCGTGCTTGATCTCCTGTACCCCGAGCCGGTGAGCGAGCGGCGCATACACCTCGAGGGTCTCACGGCCGATCCGTTCCTGTTTCTCCGCAGGCAAGGGAGCAATCGTTCGGAGGTTGTGCAACCGGTCGGCCAGCTTGATCAGCAGCACGCGGACGTCCTGGGCCATGGCGACGACCATCTTGCGGATCGTGGCTGCCTGCGCCTCTTCGCGAGTGCCAAAGCGGATCCGGTCCAGTTTGGTTACCCCGTCGATCATCTGGGCGACCGCCGGCCCGAACTCAGCTTCGACCTCCTCGAGGGTCACATCGGTGTCCTCAACCGTGTCGTGGAGGAGCGCCGCCCCCAACGTGTCGGCGTCGAGCCCGTAGTCGGCCAGGATTTGGGTAACGGCCAACGGATGCATGATATAGGGCTCCCCGGTCTTGCGAAACTGACCGAGATGCTGGCGCTGGGCCAAGGCGTAGGCCTTGTGGATGGTCCGATCCGGCGCCTCGGCATAGTGCGAGCGGAAGGCTGCCAGGATGGGCGCCAGTTCGGCGGCCACCGCGTCGTCGGGTCGGACAGCCGGCTCAGCCGCCGTCATAGTTCACCAGCGAATGCAACTCGACATCCGGCAGCGCCGACCGCCCATGGAGGAATCCCAGTTCGATGAAAACCGCAACGCCCACCACCTCCGCGCCGATGTGGCGCAGCAGTCGCACCGCGGCCGCCGCCGTTCCGCCGGTGGCGAGTACGTCGTCGACGACCAGCACCCGGTCGCCCGGTGCCACGGCATCTTGATGTATCTCGAGGGCGTCCTTGCCGTATTCGAGCTCGTACTCCTCCCGGACCACTTTCCATGGGAGTTTGCCGGGCTTGCGAATAGGAATGAACCCGGTGCGGAGCGCCTCGGCAACCGGCGTTGCCAGGATGAAGCCCCGCGCTTCAATCCCGGCCACCTTGTCGACCGCCCCGGCATATGGTTCGGCGAGAGCATCGATCAACCCGGTGAACGCCCGGCGATCGGCCAGCACCGGAGTGATGTCCTTGAACACGATTCCCGGCTCGGGGAAATCGGCAACGTCTCGCACCAGCTTTGCGTAATCGGGAATATCCACCGCCGGATTGTACATCGCCGGGCTCCAAGCCCCGGGATGGGTCCCGGCTCAGCGCCTGCGCTTCTTGGGCGGGCGGGGTGTGGCCCCGGTGGCCGGGCGAGGACGGGCATTTTCGAGCGTCGGCGTCACCCGGCCACTCGGCAGGGCGGCCTCGCCTGAAACCCGGTCGAGCCGACGACGAATGCGCGTCCACTCCTCTTCCCCTTCCTTCCAGACCGCCAGGAGCGGGGAGGCGACCGCAATCGACGAGTACGTCCCGGCCGCGATGCCAACGAAAAGCGCCAGGGCGAAATCGAGCAAGGTCCGGGCACCGAGGAGGAATGAGCCAACCAACAGCAAACTTCCCACGGGAAGCAGGCTGGTGAGCGAGGTGTTGACCGAGCGCATCAACACCTGGTTCATCGACTTGTTGACGAGGTCTGTGAAGGTCCCCCGGTCGGAGGCCTCCATGTTTTCCTTCACCTTGTCGAACACAACCACGGTGTCGTACAGGCTGTAGCCGAGGATCGTGAGTATGGCGATCACCGTCGCCGGGGTGACCTCGAATCCGGTGATCGAATAGACACCAAAAGTGATGATGAGGTCATGGAAGAGAGCGGTAATGCCGCTGAGCGCCATCTTCCATTCGAGCCGCCAGGTCATGAAGAGGACGACCGCCCCCAGGAATACGACCAGCGCCAGCAAGGCCCGCTCGGCGATCTGGGCTCCGAACGTCGGGCCTACCTCATCGACACTGGTCTCCGTCACGGACGTCCCTGCCACCTGCGCCACGGCCCGCACTAACTCATCGGCCCGGTCGGCATCGAGCGCTTCCGTCTGCACGCGCAACTCATCCCCGTCTGCCAGCAGCTGAATCCGAGCATTCGAGAGGCCGAGCGGCGCCAGGGCCCAGTTGAGGATCCCCTCCTCGGCCAGGATGAGCCGCCAGGAGTAGACCTTGATCAGATAGGACGCCCAGAGCGGGACGATGGCGGCCACGACCAGCAGGTTCCGGACAC
>Ga0209108_10001483_pt1 | contig 13586 bp, 7 predicted proteins | sample Rifsed10ft1_FD_184003 | JGI IMG/M metagenome (GOLD analysis project Ga0209108, IMG submission 184003) | Soil microbial communities from Rifle, Colorado, USA - sediment 10ft 1 (version 2) | ecosystem: Environmental > Terrestrial > Deep subsurface > Rock core/Sediment | place: Rifle, Colorado...
CCGCGTCGACAGGCGGCCCTGTCCTCGCCATGAGCCGGGCGAGCGGCGCTCGCGGTGGCTCCGCCGGCTTTCATCTGGGCTTGAGCGGGGCATTTCTCGACCAGCCGATGGTCGGCAGCGGCCAGTACGTCCGCAATCTGCTGAGGGAGTTGCTCAAGATCCACCGGGGCCGCCTCACGGTGTTCTGTCCGACTCGGTCTTCGTACGTGGCGGCCGACGAGCTCCTAGCGGGCGCGGGTAGAGACGTGGAAGGCGGGCGTATCTTCGTACCGTCCCTCCTGGGTGGGGCGCTGGGCAAGGTTTGGTTCGAGCTGTTCGGCTTGCCTGGCGCTGCCGGCAAGGCACGCTGCGACGTGCTTCACGTGCCATACCTTGGGCCACCCCTCGGCGCCTCCTCCCCAGTAGTGGTGACGGTACACGACCTTATCCCCGTGGTGGTGCCGGCACACCGAGGGTCGCTGCTGACGCAGGCGTACACAGGGCTTGCCTGCACCGGCGTCCGCCGCGCACGCCTCGACTCGCGCGACAAGGTGACCGGCGCCACCCGTTACGCCGCGGACGAACCGGACGCCGGGATCCTTCATGCCCGGCTCGTGCTGTCGCCTTACGCGCACGCCCGCATCGTCGGCGTCGACGGGTCGGCGGCGCTGGCCATCCCCGGCGTCGTGGCCGTGCTGACAGGGGCCGACATGCCGATCGCAAGCACGAAGGATCGCCGGATGGACGAGCCGCTGGCCAGGGGGGAGGCGGTCTTCGCCGGCCAGCCCGTCGCGATGGTCGTCGCCGTCAGCGAGGAGCTGGCGCAGGACGGTGCCGATCGTGTCCTGGTCGACTACGAGCCGCTGCCGGTCGTTCTCGACCCGATCGCCGCGATGGACCCGCTCTCCCCCCTGGCGCGACCCCGTCGGCGGCCGGTGGAGGAGGGGAGCATGTCGGCCCATGCGGCCGTCGGGGGCGAGTCGGAGGATCCGGCCACGTGGGACGAGTCGCGATCGGCGAACGTCAGCGGCCGCATCCGATATGCGTCGGGCGACGTCGAGGCGGCCATGGCGAACGTCGACGCGACGGTCTCCGGACGGTTCTCGACGTCGTGGGTCCACCAGGGCTACGTCGAGCCGATGGCCGCGACGGCCGCGTTCGAGCGGGACGGGACGCTCGTCGTCCGAACAGCCACCCAGGGGATCTTCTTCTCGAGGACGAAGCTCGCCGAGGTCTTCGGACTGCCCGTCGATCGGATCCGTGTCGAGGGCTCGCCGCTCGGCGGGGCCTTCGGCGCCAAGTCGATGGTCGTCGAGCCACTCGCCGTCGGCGCCGCCCTGGCCGTCGGGCGCGGCGTCCGCGTCGTGCTCACCCGCCGCGAGGACTTCGCGATGACGAACCCGGCTCAGTCCTCGACGATCGAGCTGGAGATCGGCGGCGGCCGCGATCGGGGGCTCACCGTCATCAGGGGCCGGATCGTCATGGACGCTGGAGCGTACGGCGAATGGTCGGCGGAGGAGATCGCCGCGATCCTGGCCGGCGGCGTCTATCGCTGGGATGCGTGGGACGTCCGGGCCTTCGCCGTCGAGACCAACCGCGTCGGCGTCGGCGCCTACCGTGGCCCCGGCGCTCCGCAGGCGCATTTCGCCCTCGAGCAGCTGGTCGACGAGCTGGCCGAGCGCCTCGACGTGGACCCGGTCGACCTGCGCCTCGTGTCGCTCGCCGCTCCAGGCGAGCCCATGCTCGACGACGAGGCGTGGCAGGCGATCGGGGTCGCCGAATGTCTCCACGCGGCGCGGGCCCACCCCCTCTGGCAGACGCGAGGTCATCTGCCCGCCCACGAAGGTGTCGGAATCGCCGCCGGCTACTGGCCCGGCGGCAACGAGCCCGCGGCCGCGCTCTGCCGGCTCGATCCCGACGGCGGGATCACCGTCATCACCGGCTCGGTCGACATGACAGGGACCGATACCGGGTTCGCGACGATCGCCGCGGCGACGTTCGGCGTCCCGATCGACATGGTCCGGGTCGCCTTTGCCGACACGGCGACCGCTCCCCAGGCGCCGATGTCGGGCGGCAGCGTCGTCACGTATTCCGTCGGCAGCGCCGTGCGTCGGGCGGCCGAGGACGCTCGGGACCAGCTGCTGGCGATCGCGGCGGTCGAGATGGAGATCGAGGCCGCCGATCTCGAGATCGTCGACGGCGTCGTCCGCCCGAAGGGCTCGCCCGACCGCGGCGTGCCCGTCCGTCGTTTCGCGAAGCGCCAGTACGACTGGGGGTTCGAGTACGCGCCGGTGTCCGGTCACGGAGGCCATCGACCGCCCGGGCTGGCCCCGTCGGCCGCCGTTCATCTCGTCCACGTCCGGGTAGATCCTGAGACCGGCGCCGTCGTGCCGCTCCGGCACGTCATCGCCCAGGACGTCGGGCGAGCGCTCAACCCCGCCCTCGTGGAGGGTCAGATGGCGGGCGGTGCCGCCCAGGCGATCGGCTGGGCCCTTCACGAGGCCCTACGGTTCGACGAGGGCGGCCAGCTGTTGACCGGCTCGTTCCTCGACTACTCGCTGCCGGGCGCGACCGATGTTCCAGCCATCGAGACCATCATCGTCGAGGTGCCGGCGCCCGACGGCCCGTTCGGCGCCCGCGGCATCGGCGAGGCTCCGGTCGTCGCCGGTCCGGCCGCGATCGCCAACGCGATCGGCGCGGCGACTGGCGTCCGGCTCCGCGATCTGCCGATGACGTCGGACCGGGTGTGGCGTGCGCTCCGTTCGCCCGCCTCCTGAGGTGAACTGACCCGAGCTCTCCCGATCCGTCGGCGTACCCGAGGCGCGTCGCCCACCGTGGGTGCAGATCGGCTCGCGGTCGGGGCGCATCGGCGGTCATCTGCCGAACCGATCGATCGCGCCTCGAGCAGGCGTGACGGGTGATCCAGATCGTCGCATCCGGGTTCCTGGCAGGCGCGGTCGGCCGTTCGTTGATCGGTCGAGCCGATGACGGAGCTGTGTCGCCACATCTCGGAGGCCGTTCAGGCCGGGGGCGACTCGCTGGTTGCTCAGGCCGGGGGCGACTCGATGGCTGTTCAGGCTAGGGCGACCGCCTCGAGTCGGGCCCAGGGAGAGCGTCCCACCGCCAGGGGTGCTCGACGCGACGGCCGCGCTCGCCGTCACAGCGGCCGGGTCGCCAGCAGCCGAACGAGCGATCGAGTTGATGGATCGACCAGCGATCGCGCTTCATCTCTGGCCGACCGCGTTGTGCCCAGGGCGCCGCGAATCCTCGCCGCGCGTCGATGCGGCCCCGGTCGGGCTGCTCCTCGCGATGCTTCCGCTCCTCCGCCCTGACGACCCGATCCGAGCCGCGATCGAGGGTCGCGGCGAAACCCGTGGCCAGCGGCAGGCCGACGAAGGCGACGAGTCCAAGCGCGATGAGGATCGTGAAGACCCATGACTGGTGGCGGTCCATACACGCAGCCTACACGTGGCAGACCACATCCGAGTCCACGCGTCCGCTACGCGCGGCGAACCCGGTGCGCCTCGGCACCGAGGCCGGGACCCCGGTCGCGCACGGACCGGATCGAACCACGCCGGGCCGTGACCTTCGGGCGAGCGCAGATCTTGGCGATGCCTCGTACAGTGTCGATCCCAGATGCGGCCTCGTCGTCGTATGCATCGACCTCGAGACGCGACACGCAGGTCCGACGCTCGGGGTCAGATGGCTCGACTAGGCAGGATCCGCTCCATCGGCGTTCCGCTCGTGACGACATTCGTGGCCGGTGCGCTCATCGGTGTGCTCGTGGTGTCCTCCTTCGGCCAGGCCCTCTCGAGCATCTCCGTCCTGACGGGTCCCCAGGAGTCGGAATCGGCCCGCAACCTGATGGTCGGCTTCATGTCCGGCGACCCGCGGGCGCGCGGCTACGTCATCTCCCATAGCGGCCAGGACTCACCGCGGTGGGCCCTCTTCGAGACGACGAACGCCGTCGGCAGCCGCACTCTCGAGCTCAAGATCGTGGAGTTGTCGAACCTGGCCCTGTCGGCCGAGACACTGACCCATCTCGGCGCGGGGACGGCAGGCCCCTACGGCACGGATCTGTATCTCGTCCAGCTGCGCGACGACAAGGGCGACCTCGTGTACCAGCCCTTCACCGTCTATACGGCCGAGGGTCGTGTCGTGGACGTCCGCTAGATGAAGAACGCCGCCATCCTCGTCGTCTTCCTCGGAGGCCTCGTCGTCGGCATCGTCGTGACCGCGGTCCAACCGCGGGCGCCTCAGGCGGAGTCCCCATACCCGGCGCTCGGCGCGGTGCCTGAGCCGCCGGTCGCGGCCGCCCTGGCCGCAGCGGTGGAGACGGGAGACGCTGGCGTCCTCGCCACGAACCTCGACGAGGAAGGGGTCCGCGGCCTTCGCCGAGCCATCGGCCAGGTGCCCATCATCGAGGAGGTCCGCTTCTCCGGCACCGCAGCTCTCGGCGACAGCGTCCTCGTCGGCTATCTTGTCATCGGTCAGGACGCCCAGGGCCCGTCGATCTCGGGTTTCACGGTCACGGTGGACCCGAGCGGTAAAGTGGTGGCCATCAGATGAGCGACGAGACGATCCAACCGCCGCCGACCGAGGGGTCGCAGACGCAGCCGACGCCCGACGAGCCCGTCGTGTCCGACCCCGAGGCGTCGGCACCGGATGTGTCGAGCGAGCCCGGCAGGTCTGCCGGCCAGGGGGACGTGGTTCCTCTCGAGGACGCCCCGGTCATGATGGACGACGGCAAGCCAGACCCACGGCGGCGCCTCGACGTCGTGCGGGCGACGGCCGACCACGCCGCCTACGTCGTCGACCGCAACCGCCGACGCCTCATCTTTGTCGGCGCGGCAATCCTCCTCGCCTTCGCACTATTCGGCGTGAGCGCCGTTGTCGGATCGGTCTTCAGCCTCATCCAGTTCGCGCCGCTGCTCCTCGTGCAGATCGGCATGGCCGTCATCTACATCGTCTTCTACTTCGGCGCGATCATGTGGTTCCTGTCACGGCCGCGGAAGTACGTCGTCACACCGGACGACCCCCAGATCGGCCTCGGCTTCGGGAACTACCGAGGGCAACCGGACCTTCTCGAGCACGCCCGGAGCACGGTCGCGATCCTCCAGGGAAGCAAGGAGTTCACGCAGCGCGGCGGCGAGATGCCTAAGGGCATGTTGCTCTCAGGCCAGCCGGGCACGGGCAAGACGTTCCTTGCGGCGTGCATCGCGTCGGAGGCGAAGCTGCCGTTCGTCTACGTGGATGCAAGCTCGCTCAGCAGCATGTGGATGGGTATGGGCTCGGTCATGGTCATGAAGCTCTTCCGCGACGCCCGCGGGCTCGGCAGGAAGTACGCACGCAAGGGCGGCGAGCGCGGCGCGTGCATCGTGTTCCTGGACGAGCTCGACTCGATCGGTCTCTCCCGTGGCGGCCAGGCCGGCGGGATGGGCGGGATGGGCATGATGGGCATGATGGGCGGTGGGGGAGGGTCCATCATCCTCAACACGCTTCTCAACCAGATGGACTCGCTTGGCGACCTCGTGGAGGATCGTTACCGCTACAAGATCCTGCGCTGGTTCGGCCTCGTCCGCGGACCCATCCATCCGAAGCCACTCGTCTTCATCATCGGTGCGACGAACCGGCCGCAGGTCCTCGATCCGGCACTCACCCGGCCCGGTCGCCTCGACCGCCTCCTCGAGGTCTACACGCCCGATGCCGATGGCCGCCGCGACATCATCCTCCACTACCTCAAGCAGAAGACACACGATCCGGACATGCCGATCGACTTCATGGTCGCGGACTCGATGGGCTGGACCCCGATCATGATCAAGACGATCATCAACGAGGCGCTCGTCGTCGCCTACGAGGATGGACGCGAGCAGCTCACGTACAAGGACTGGCTGGCGGCGGCCGACGTCCGCACGATGGGCCTCAAGCAGCCGATCCGCTCGATGCTGACCGAGGACCGTCGCGCTCTCGCCTACCACGAGGCCGGCCACGCCGTCGTCGCCCGCTACCTCAAGCCCGAGGACCGCATCCTCAAGGCATCGATCATCCGGGCGGGCGATGCGCTCGGCGTCGTCCAGCGCACGCAGCGCGAGGAGCGCTACACGCTCCATGCCCGCCAGATCGAGGTCGACATCATGATCTCGCTCGGGTCGCGGGCGGTCGAGGAGGTCGTCCTCGAGACGAAGATGACGGGGGCGTCCGGAGACCTCCAGAACGCGAGCGCGCGCGCTCTCGCCTACTGCGCGGGCTTCGGGATGGGCTCGACCCTCCTCGTCCTTCCGCCGACCGGACCGCTCCAGTACCCGATGCCGGTCGCCAAGATGGCCGACTCGCTGCTCGATTCGCTGATGGAGGAGACGAAGCGGCTCGTCCGGGAGAAGGAGTACGCGGTCCACGCGGTCGCCCAGGCCCTCATCGAGCGCGAGGAGCTCATCGGCCACGAGCTGGAGGAGGTCTTCCTCGCCGCCGACGCGATGAATGAAGAGGCATCCGGCGCATTCGAGCGCAAGATCATCAGCCTGCCGCGGCTGTTCGCCGAGCCCGGGGCCGCCACGAACGGGTCGTGGGCGGTCGAGACGGAGACGCCAGCCGCCGCGATCGAGCCGCCGGTCCAGGGTGCCGCTGCCGACGGGCCCAGCTGGTCTGACGGCTCGGGTCTCTCGTCCTGGACATCCTGACAGCGGGTCCGTAGCGGCGGCACACAGCCCCGGAGCAACGGCACCGCGTGTAGGCTAGGGCGCCGAGCCCTGATCACGGCTCATGCTGGGACGAGTCCATATGGCCGACAAGCTGTTGGTGACCGCGCGGTCGCGCGAGCAGGCGGACGCCGCGCGCGCGACCGGCGCCGAGGTCCTCGCCGAATACCCCGACGCCCTGCTGGTCAGGGCCACCGAGGATCAGGCGGCCGCCCTGTCCGAGGCCGGGCTGGAGACGGCCGCCTTGCCGGCGCTTCCGGTGCACACGGCGAGTGCCGTGTTCTCCTTCGAGGAGGCCGAGGCGGCTGACGCCGATGAGCCGGTGCCGCTCGACCCGCTGCGGACCGCCTACTTTTTGGTGCAGTTGGTCGGTCCCATCAAGGACGAATGGCTGGCGGCCATCGTCGGCATGGGCGGCAGGCTGCACGGCGCGCTGCCAGGCTTCAGAGCGCTGGCCGGGATGCTCCCGTCGGTCGCGGAGGAGGTCCGCGGCCTGAGCTACGTCGAAGGTGTCACGCCATACAGGGTGGCGATGAAGATCTCGCCGCATCTCCGACCGGACGTGCCGGGTCGGGAACTGGATGAGGCGTCGCTGCGCACCGTCCTGGCGATCGGCGTCACCGGAGTGCCGGTGCAGATCCAGGTGACCGTATTCGACGGCGAGAGCAGCGATGAGATCGCCGCCGCGGTCGGCGCCGCCGGCGGGACCGTCCTGGCCGTAGACGAGCACTCGGTCATCGCGGTGGTCGCTCCCGAGCACATCTCCGACCTCGCTCGCCGGCAGAGTGTCGAGTCGATCCTGCCGCACGACTTCCCGGTGCCGACCAACGACCGTGCCGCGCTCCTGATGGGGCTCCCCGTCGATCACATGTTCCAGGGCCTGACGCTCACCGGCGTTGGGCAGGTCGTCGGTGTCGTGGATACCGGCCTGGATTCCGGGGTAGCCGCGACCGTCCATCCCGACCTGTCGGGGCGGGTGACGATCGTGAGCTCGCCGAACCAGTACGGCACCTTGAGCACCGATCCGCCCCCGTTCGACGACGGGGCCGCCGATCCGCACGCTCATGGCACGCATGTCGCCGGGTCGGTGGCCGGGAATGCCGCGGCGGCCATCGCGTCCGGATCCCCGACGCGGCCGAGCGGCATCGCACCGGCGGCCCACGTCCATTTCACGGCCGTAGGGCAGAGGGTGACCTGGGGCCCCCTGGCCGCCACCTTTCCCGCCTGGGGTCTGTACGGCAAGCCGAACGACGCCGGGACGTTGTTCGAGGTGGCCTATGCCGCGGGCGCCCGCATCCACACCAACTCATGGAATTCGAAGAACAGGCCGGGCGCTCCGGCGGTCGAGGGCAGCTACGACGACGGGGCGCGCCTGGTCGACCAGTACATGTTCACGCGACGCGATGCCCTCGTCCTCTTCTCGGCCGGCAACAACGGCCGGGACATCGATGCCGATGTCCAGATCGACGCGGACTCGATCGGCCCGCCAGGCACCGCCAAGAGCGTCCTGACGGTCGGGGCGTCGGAGAACGATCGTCCCTCGGGCTCGATGCCGACCCCTGGCGTGAACGCCGATTGGAGCGCTGCCTTCCCACTGTTCCCGGCCTTCGCGGTCGCGGGTCACGTGTCGGACAACCCGGCCGGCATGGCTCTCTTCTCGTCACGCGGACCGACCGACGACGGTCGGCTCAAGCCGGAGGTGGTCGCCCCGGGCACGAATGTCCTGTCGATCCGGTCGACCGCGCGAGATGCCGTCTACGTCGGCGAGCCGGCGGGGACACAGCCACTGTGGGGCGATGTCTCGCCGGCCACGGACCCGCTCAACGGCGACTACTGCTGGAGCGGCGGCACGAGCATGGCGTGCCCGCTGGTGGCAGGCGCCGCGGCGCTCCTTCGGGAGCACCTGGTCACCCGGCTCGGCCACCACCAGGACGGCGTGACCCCGTCGGGCGCGCTGCTCAAGGCGTTCCTTGTCAATGGCGCGGCGGCGATCGCCGGTCAGTACGCCGGCGAGGTACCGGCTGGCGCGAACAACATCAGCGGATTCGGCCGCGTCGACATCGCCAACTCGCTCGCACCCGGCACCCTCGGACCGACGCTCTTCTCGGACGATCCGACGCTTGCCGTGAGCACCATGCAGACGCGATCGTTCACGGTCGGCGCCACCGATCTCGGGCGGCCGCTCAAGATCACGCTGTGCTGGACGGACGCGCCGAGCCCTGTCGGCGTCGGCGGGCTCCAGAACCAGCTCTATTTGCGCGTGGTGCCGCCGGGCGGCGGGTTGACGCTCGATGGAGATCTGACGGCCTTCCCGACCGCCACCAACCCGACCCAGCGAGTCGTGGTCCCCGCGCCCGTGGTCGGCGACTACGAGATCAACGTGATCGGCATAAGCGTGACCGCGCGCTCGGCTGGGGCGGGTGCTCCGGCGGGCGTCGTCCAGGACTTCGCCCTCGTCGCGTCGAACGCCACGGGCCTGCTCGCCAAGCCCGTCAGCTCGCCGCGAGGTACCGCATGACGATCGACGAGGTCATGGCCAGGCTCGAGGAGGCCGGGACCGAGCAGAACCGGACGATCTACCGGCGTCATGGTGCGAAAGACCCCCAGTTCGGGGTCGCCTTCTCGGTGCTTCGCCCGCTGGCGAAGTCGATCGGTCGCGACCACGAGCTGGCGCGCGCACTGTGGGCGACCGGCAACACCGATGCCCGTCTCCTCGCCTGCATGGTGGCGGACCCGAAGCAAACCACCGATGCTGAGCTCGACGCCTGGTTGGCGGAGATCGACTACTACCTCCTCGTCGACGAGTTCTCGCGCGTCGCCGGCCTGGCACCGGGTGTTCGGGCCCGGATGGAGCGCTGGACGGCCTCGGCGCGGGACTGGACGTCGCAGGCCGGCTGGGACCTCATGGGCTACCTGGCGTCGACCGATGCGTCGACCGATACCTCGCTCGATGACGCCTTCTTCCTGGCCGCCATCGAGCGGATCGAGCGCGAGATCGACACGGCCGGGAACCGCACCCGTCACACGATGAACGGCGCCCTCATCGCCATCGCCCTGCGCGACGACGCGCTCCGCGAGGCGGCGGTCGCCGCCGCCGGTCGCATCGGGCCAGTGACTGTCGACCACGGCGAGACGGGCTGCGTCACCCCGGGCGCGATCCCCTACATCGAGAAGTCGCTGGCCTACCGCGAGGCCCAGGCCGCGAAGCGCGCGGCGAAGTCCATGGCCTCGGCCGGCGCCTGACGAGTGCGGCGCCTGACGAGTGCGGCGCCTGACGGGCGACGCGGTCGTCAGCGCATCGCGGCCGATAGGCGTTCGAGCGCGGCGAGGGCGGGCCTGAGCGCGTCGCGCTCGGCTTGCAGGGACCGGCCTCGCTCCTCGAGATAGGCGACGAGCGGCCGGCAACCGAGTCGTCCACCCGCGGCGAGCATCTCGTCCATCCATCCGTCGAGCGTCGAGAAGCCCCATTCGAGACCCTCCGTGACGATCCAGTCCGAGACCGATCCGGCCGAACCCCGTCGCGCGTCCGCCTCCGAGAGGAAGTAGGTCGCCCGGCCCGCCTCGAGGTCGCGGTGCCAACCGCGGATGTCGTTGAGCATCTGGTGCCAGCAGCCGAGCAGGTCGATGAACGCGGACCATGGCTCCAGGAGCTCCGGGCGTCGGTAGCGATGACAGACGGCGGCGATCGGCACCTTCGCGCCGGCCGTCTTGCGGGCGCTGACGCGCATGAACGTGGTCCGATCGATCCGGGTCAGGGCAGCGTCGACGGACGCCATCTCGGCCGCGCCGAAGGACAGGCCGGCGAATGCCTCCCAGAACGGGTCGTCGCTCACGAAGTGACGCTGGTAGGCCAGCTGGAACTCGGTGTGGAGGACGATCAGGGCGGGCACGACGGCCGCATCGGGCGGACGCTCGCGGTCCATGATGTCGTCGACCATGCGTACGAAGTAGTAGCCGCTGATCGTCGAGTACACGACGTCGCCCTGGAAGGCCGGATCCGGAGCGCCGGCGATCTCGGTCTCGAGCCACCACGGCAGGACCAGCATCGGGAACGCCGCCTGGCTCGTGAAATAGGTCTCGGGAGGCGCTCCCGCCGAGAGCGACCGCATCCAGCCGCCGACATGGCGCCCAAGGATCGGCGCCTCCTCACGGAGCCGCCGTCGCAGGCGAGCGAAGGCGCGACGGATATGGGCGCGCAGGACGGGGTCGTACGCGTCGTCCAACGGGTCAGGCCGTCGGCCGGGCTGCGCCGGCGGCGTCCATCGCGGCCGCCAGCGCCGGCGCCGCATCGAGGCGTCGGAAGATGTCGATGGCCGCGGCGAGGTGGGTCGAGCGCTCGTCGTCGCCCGGCTCGAGGTGGCGGCCGATCTCATAGTGGGCGAGACCCCGCTCGTAGTCCATGGACAGCTCGGAGGCCGTGGCGAGCGCGTGCTTCCAGGACCTCAACGCCACAGTGCGCTTGCCGACCTGCCACTGGTAGCGACCCTCGAGCGTGGAACTCCGCGGTCGCCCGACCGGGAACACCGCTGCATAGCGCTTGAGCCGACCGATCGCCTCGCTCGTCCTGGCCCGTGGGTCGTGGAGTGGGTGTCCGGTCTCCAGGAGCTCGAGGTAGACCTCGGCCGGCCCGACATAGCCCAGGAAGGTCCCGAAATAGGTCGGGCGCTGGCCCGTGAGTCGCATGGCCTCCTCGCTCGCCGCCAGGGCCTGCTGTCGCTCGGCCCTCCCGAGATGGATGATCGCCGATAGCCCGAGGGACTTGATCCGCAGCTCGTCGGTGACGTCGACCTCGGCCGCGACCGACGCCTTCAGGGCGTCGAGAGCCTGAACCGCCCCGGCGACGTCGCCGAGCTGCCACTGGCAGTAGGCGGTTCCGAGGGATCCCTCGGCCCGGAACCGATGATCGTGCCGGGCACCGGCCGTTGCGACCAACTCCGACGCGATCTCGGCCGCCGCGTGGAACGAGCCACGGAGGTACTCGAGCTCCATCATGTTGGCGAGGGCATCCTCGAGACGCCGACGATCGCCAAGGCGCCGGGCGATCCGTCGCACCGACCGGAATCGCTCGCGCGCGATGTCCCACCGCCCCGACCCGATGTGGTAGAAGCCGACGACGATCTCCACGATCTCGCGGGTCGTCAGGTCCTCGACGTCGGCGAGTCGTTCCATGGCCCGGCCCAGGTACCACTCGGCGATCCTCGGCAATGGGACCAGCCCGAACAGGGCGCCGGTGCCGGCGAAGCCACGAGCGATCTCGGCCGGGATCCCCGATGCCTCCGCTTCGTTCGCGATCCTGATGACACAGTAGAGCGGCAGGATCGTCTCCGAGCCGTAGTAGGAGGCCTCGGCCAGGCGTTCGTAGGCCCGGAAGACGGCCACGAGGTCCGCGCGTCTCGCGGCGTCCGGTTCGTGCGCCCGCCCGAGACCGATCCGCCGCATCGACTGGCGCGTGAGCTCCACGAGCAGCCAGACGATCTGCTGGCGGTGCGTGGCGGGCGCCCCCTGGCCCATCAGTCGAAGTCCGATCTCGAGATGACCCCGACCCTCGCGGTAGCGGGAGAGATGGACGTAGGCCTCGCCGAGCGCGAGATGCCAGTGCGCGCGCCTCGATGCCGGGATGGCAAGGCCGGCCTCCGCCTCGAGACCGAGCGCCTGGTCGAAGAAGCCGATGGCCTCCTCGTTGGCGAACGTTCGCAACGCCTGATCCCCGGCCAGCTCGAGGTGATCGACGGCTCGCGACCCGAGCCCGGCCTTGACCCAGTGGTGGGCCAGGAATGCGTGGAAGGGTGACAGGTCGTCCGCGTAGTTCCGTTCATACCACTCGGCGAGGGACCGGTGGAGCTCGCGCGACTGGGCCGTCAGCATGACGTTGTAGGCGACCTCCTTGGCGATCACGTGCCGGAACTCGTAGGTCGGCTCTGGAGCGGCGGTCGTGGGCCCGACCAGATCGAGACGCGACAGCGTCAGGAGGTGGGCCAGGAGCTCATCCCGATCGGCATGGAGGGGATGGATGTCGCCAAGGGTCCGGAGCGTGAAGCGCTCGCCGATGACGCTCGCGACCTTGAGGGTCATGGCCTCGGCCGGCGGCAGCTGGTCGAGACGCGTCGTGATGACGCGCTGGATGGTGTTGGGGATGAAGGAGCTCTCGAGATGCTCCTCGTCGGACGCCGCCCGGACGGTGCCGTTGTCGACGACGATCCGGCCGGCATCGCGCATGGCGAACGTGAGCTGCTCGACGAAGAGCGGGTTGCCCTCGGCCCGCTTCTCCACGATCGCCGCCACCGACGCGGAGATGTCGGTCGCGCCCGTCCGGGCGCAGGCCAGCGCGAGCGCGTCGTCGCGCGACAGCGGGCCGAGCCGGATCGGCGTGGCATCGTCCCTGATGTCGGCCAGGGGATCGAGCTCGCCGCTCGGGCGCATCGTGACCACGAGCAGGAGTGACGCGATCTCGCGCCGCGCCCGGAGTACGAGAGACCATGACGCGGAGTCGAGCCAATGGGCGTCCTCGATGACGATCATGAGCGGTTGCCCGCCGGCCTCTCGGCCAAGGATCCGGATGAGCAGGTCGCGCGTGTTGTCCGCCCGGACCTCTCCGCTGAGCTGACCCGTCACCTCGTCGTCCGGGAGATCCAGGGACAGGATTGGATCGAGCAGCGGCGCGAGTCTGTGGACGTCCGGATCCGGCCCGAGCGGGCGCCACTCCGCCTCGCGCCCGAGCAGCCGGAAGTACTCGCGCGTGGCCTCGTCGGACGGGAACACGCTGGTGGTCAAGGTCAGCTCGGCGCCCATGTTGCAGATGGTAGCCCGCTGCGGCAGCGACAGGGTGGCCGCGCCGGGGCCGCCGTATTCGAAGATGCGCCCGTTGCCCCCGCGCACCGAGTAGCGCCGTAGCAGCTCCATGATCACGTCCTT
>Ga0209108_10001485_pt1 | contig 13573 bp, 7 predicted proteins | sample Rifsed10ft1_FD_184003 | JGI IMG/M metagenome (GOLD analysis project Ga0209108, IMG submission 184003) | Soil microbial communities from Rifle, Colorado, USA - sediment 10ft 1 (version 2) | ecosystem: Environmental > Terrestrial > Deep subsurface > Rock core/Sediment | place: Rifle, Colorado...
GCGCCCGCAGCAATTCACGCGGCGTGGGCGGCGGATCTTCGCCGCCGAGCACCGTGACGCCCGGCAGCGCCTCGAGCGATCGGTAGTCGCCTTCCGGGTCGAGCACGCACACGCAGTAGCCGTGGAGAATCAGCTGCTCGCAGAGCAGTCCGGCTATCCAAGACTTCCCGGATTTGGCGTCGCCGGCGACGAGGACGTTGCGTCCTTTCACGGCGAGTGAGAACTCGCGGCCGTCTTCGGTGTAGCCGAGACGGAGATACCGTCTCGCCCGCTTCGGCAGCGGCAGATGATCGGCCGCGGCCAGCGCGCGGATGTACCCGGCGGTGTCGCGCGGGCTCTCGCCGCCGATCTGTTGGGCCGTTGGGGGGAAGTCCTCGAGGCCGCGGGGGACGCCGTGGAAGCACGCCACCGCGACTGGCTGAAGAACCACGTTCGGCGAATCGTGCGCGGAACCCCGAAACCGACCCTTTCGTCCTTGCTGACCGAGGACGAGCAGGCAGGCGATTCGGAATTCATCCTCCGCCACGCGCGGCGAAAGGGCGTCGGAGCCGGGCGACTGGAGAGCATCGAGCGGCAACGAAGGATCATCGACCGGATCCTTTCCGCTATCGAGGAACCGTACGAACGGGACGAGAAAATCATCGTCTACGATCGCTTGACACGGCTCGGGCTCCTGACGGAAGCGCCCATGGCGCCGGGAAGGGACATTCTCTGGGACGCCGCCGTTCGGCGGACGGAGGAGAAGCTCAAGGCGAAGGGGAAGGACATCGACGAGTTCGCGGCGGTCGAGATGGGCGGCGGGGAGCCCGCGCTCCTGAGCTACTCCAGCGGCTCCACCGGCCAACCCAAGGGGATCATCTCCCTGGTCGGAGGAACCGTCGCCGGGGGCCAGACCATGTTCAACTCCTTCGGGCTGGCGCCCCACGAGATCCACCACACGTCCACGGACTACGGGTGGATCGTGGGTCCCGCCTACGCCCTGTGGTTTCCGATGATCGAGGGCAGAACCTTCCTCCTGCAGAGCTTCGTGCCCACTCCCCGCCGGCTGGCCCAGGTGGTCGAGGAGTTCGGGGCCTCGTTCCTGAAGGCCGGTTCTCCGATCTACGAGGCGATGTCGAAGGTCGACGGGCTCTTCGAACCCGACAAGGGGGGGTTCGACGTGCGGTCCCTGCAGCGGGAGGGGGCCCCGGGGACCTGCGGCTGCGCGGCCCCGTACTCCTACCCGGCCCACGCCCGGATCCAGGCGGTGCTGGGCGACGTGGCGATCAACTCGCTGTGGCGCACCGAGGATTTCGGGTCGCAGCACGCGACGTTCAAGCGCCGCCCTGGCGTCGAGCGGCGGTGCGTCGAGACGTACCGCGACGAGCTCCGGCGGCTCGCCGGATCCCGCGAGCCGGAAGGAGTGGTGGCGCGGGTGCGGACCCCGATCGAAATGGACCACGAGCACCCCGAGATCCTTCCGCTGCCGTGGGTGAACCCTGTGATCGCCGACCGGCTGGAGGACGAGGAGGGCAACCGGGTCGAATCGCCGCGCGAGGTGACCGAGGCCCTCATCACCGCTTCGGGACGTAGCCGAAAGGCGGTGATCGGGCAGCTGCTCTATCGGGGCGCCCAGCCCCACCGCATGGGGTGGCTGATGGGCAGCAACGAGGGCCGGCGGGGACCCGCCCGGCCCGACGCGAAACTCACCGCGGCCAAGTACTACGGCCACGCGTTCGCACCGGAATGGCCCGGGAAGGGACGGGAGGGCAGGCGCATCGCCCACGACGGCGGCGACTCGGCCTACTGGGTGCGGGTTCTCTACGACCCCGGGAGCCCGGAGGACGCGCTGATCCTCGACGGCCCGACGGATCCGGTCACCCCCAGGACCTTCTACGCGTCGGGGCGCTCCGGAAACATCGCCAACGTCTACGGCCACCTGGTCAACGAGACGATGTACGAGAACGCCCTGAACGAACACACCCGGTACTTCCGGAAGGTGGGGGTGACGTTCATTCAACATCCCACCAAGGACCGTACGCCGGTCGTCGTGGCGGCCCTGCAGCCCGGGGTACAGCCCAGCCGGGACCTGGTCGATCTCGTCCAGATGACGATCAACCAGAAGCTCAACCCCCAGGTCAAGCCGGACCCCCAGGACATCGTCTTCCTGGTGGCCGAGGCCGCGGGCTTCGAGGGGGAGGAGACCTTCCTTCCGATGACCCTGACGGCGAAGATCATGTACGAGATGGTCAAGTTCTACGCCGGAAAGCCCCTCGAGACCCTGCGGAAGATGCAGCAGGCATTACGGCCCGAAGAGGTCCGGGCCCGGATCCGCGGGGGAGACGTCGAGTTTTTCCGGGCCAGCCCGCTGTTCCAGGGAATGCCCAATACCGACGGGCTGAAGGTCAAGGGGACGCTCATCTATCTGCTCGACAGGATCATCGCCTCCCGTGAGGGGGACGAGGCGGTGGACGCCCCGTTCCGTCCCGACGAACCGGTGGCCGTTTCCCTCGCGGACGTTCCCGACCGGCTCGTCAAACGCCTCGGCACGCCGCCGCTGCGCCCCGGCATCGACCCGATCCCGCCCTACCAGGAGGCGTACGGGATCGTCCGCAACGAGGACGGGATGAGCATCGTGCACCGGGACCCGGCGCTGGGGTTCCGGAAGTTCGTGCGCGCCACCCCGACGCCCGCCGCCGGGCAGGCCCTGGTCCAGATCCTCTACGCCGGGGCCACCTACAACGTCATCAACGGGATCACGGCCGATCCGGTCGACGTCCTGGGCGACAAGGACCACCACGTGCTGGGCGACGCGGCCGTCGGGCAGGTCGTGGAGCTCTCCCCGGAGGCGGAGCAGGAAGGGCGCCTGGCCATCGGCCAATTGGTGCTCGTGGACCCGATGGTGTTCAACCGCCAGGCCCCCACGGTGACCCTGGACGCCCAGCGCGAGGGGCATATCGGGGGGTACCAGGGCGGGGGGGACCAGGCCACCCTGCAGGCGTTCGCGGCGTTCGACACGGGCAACCTCGTCGAGGTCCCGGTCGACATGCCGCTGCCCCAGGCGGCGACCCTCATCCTCAACGGCCCCACCGTGGAGCACGCCCTGTTCGGCCCAGGAAAGCTGAACCTTACCGCGGAGGACGTGCTCCTGGCCCACGGAGGCAGCGGCCACACCGGATCCATGGCGATCGACATGGCGACGACCCTGGGGATACCGGTCCTGACCTATGTCTTCGACCGGAAGGAGGCGGACCTCGTCCGCGGCCGTCATCCCCACGCGAACGTCGGCTTCATCCTGCGGGAGGAGCATCCGGAAGCCCTGCGGGCGGCCCCGGTCGACGACCCGGAAGAGCTGGCGAAGTGGCAGCGGGCGGTAGACCGCCTTGTGGCGTCGGTTCCAGCGAAGTTCCGGCCGACGAAAGTCATGCAGAACGCCGGACGGGGGCTTCAGGCGGCGGACTTCCGGCTGCTGCGGCCTTGTCCCCAAGGCAGCCGCACTTCCTGGTTCTCGGGGGCATTCGGCCTGTTCGGGACGTTCAACGGGTACGACGCCAGGCTTTCGGCCGCGGAGGCATTGGGCCCGGACGGTGCGGGGATACGGCTCGGGGAAAACGCGCTGGTGCACTACGGCGCCAACGCCGACGAGGAGGGCCGCGACGAGCTTGCCGCCTCGGCCATCGCGGAAGCCGCGCGCCTGGGGGCACGGGTCACGGTGCTGGCCGAAACCCAGGAGCAGCAGAACCGGTTGTTGCGAAACGAGGACATCGCCGCGCATTTCGGCAAGACCCGGATCCAGAACGTGGAGGCCCTGCGGGGCGGGGAAGGAAAGAAGAAGCTGCTCTGGCCCGATCACCTGCCCGACGTGGACGAGGGCCGCTTCGCGCCGGAGCGGGAGGCCCACCGGAGCTGGCCCGGGCGGGACGCCCAGACCCGTTTCGCAACCGAGACCGTGAGCGTGGTCAAGGAGGCCCTCGGCCCCTACAACACCAACCGCTCGGGCGCATGGGACGCGATATGGGACAGCGGCCGGCGGGACCACCTGGCGCTCAACATGGCGCTCCTGACCGAGCAGACCGGCCGCGTCGTGTACGGGGAGACCAGCGCGCGGCAGACGCTGACCTGGCACCTCGCGCAGGGCTGGATGCTGCAGCGGACCATCCTCGTTCCGGCCAATCCGGAAGATCTCGGAGAGAACGCGACGGCCCGGGAGAAGATCGTCCGGATGGCCGGCTCCCACATGTACGAGCCGCACGAGGCCCAGGCGTTCCGGGACAAGATCGACCGGGGGATCTATCACCTCCATGAACCGGACCGGGTCCTCGAGCCGGACCGGATCCCGTCCGGGTTCGGCGATCAACTGGGCGGCCGGGCGCCCGGTTCGACCGCCTACCGGATGGTGACCGACCTCGATCCCGTTCGCTCCGAGCGCGACCTGCTGCTGGCCCAGGGGATTCGAATCGCCGAGGAACTGTCGTTGATGCGGCTCCTGTTCCATCCCATCGGCCGGGATGCGTCGGTCGCCACGGTGGAGTTCAAGATCAACCGTCCCCTGGTGAGCAACACCCTGCGAAACTCGGACCTGCACTGGTTCCGGGGCGATGCGGTCAAGCAGCTCCGTTTCCTGTTCCACCGGATCCGGGAAGAGGGTTCCGCCAGGGCGGTCGTCCTCACCGCCGAGGGGACCCGGGCGTTCGTGCCGGGTCAGAACAGCGACGAGCTCGCCGTGCTATCCGACGAGCAGATCACCGAGCTCGCGGCTCTCGCCCAGGAGACGATGAGCCTGATCGAGGGATTCCGGATCCCGGTCGTCCTGAACCTGAACGGCCTGGCCCTGGGGGGCGGAGCGGAGCTCGTATCCGCCGCCCACTACGTGGTCGCCTCGCGGGTCGAGCGGATCTATCTCGGCCAGCCCGAGACGTACATCAACCTGATCCCCGGGTTCGGCGGCACCCAGCGCCTGGTCCGGCTTCTGGCCGAGAAGTCCCGGCTGGGCCGTCGCCGCGGGCTCCTCTTCGCGGTCGACACGATCCTGACCGGACAGCCGATGAGCGTCGAGGAGGCCTATGCGCACGGACTGATCTCGGAGCTCGTCCCCGCAAACTCCCTGTCCCGGGCGTACCGCCTCGCCGCGGACCACGCCCTGGGGACCGACGACACCCTCCGCCGGGCCATGGAGGAGCGTCACCGGGCCGTGGCGCGCTGGGAGGAGCCGTTGACCGACGAGGAGACGGGGCGCCCCCTCGACCCCTCGATCCTCGCCGAGGACGACCACGTCAAGAGGTACCTGCGACACGCCGAGACCGTCGGGAAGAGGGGAACGGTCCTGCGATATGCCCTGGACCTGATCGTCCGGAACGTCACCGAGGGGGTCCAGTACGGAGAGGAGGCCTACTACTTCGGACAGGCGGGGGCGAGCAGCGAGTTCCGGCAGTCGATCGCCCGCTTCCGGAACCGCGCGCCGCTCCCCCGGCCGCCGCGACGCCCGACGACGGAGAGGGAACGCGCGCGGATCCGGCAGTTGGCGGACGAATCCCTTGCCGCGGCGGGGGTGCGCGCCGCGGGTCGTTGACTATCCTGCAACAGGAACCGCATTGCGCCGTCCGGCATCCTGCCTCAGCCGACCCCCTTCCACCCGCGAGGTGCCGAGGATTTCCTCCAGTGTACTTCCGGGCCGGAAAACGCATCTTAATATCCAGCGAAAGGGAACGCCGGAGCCATGTGCGGCATCGTCGGATACACAGGCCGGAAACAGTGCGTGCAGGCCCTGCTGGAAGGCTTGGGGAAACTGGAGTACCGCGGGTACGATTCGGCGGGCATCGCCGTGCAGGACGGCGTCGGGCTCGCCGTCCGCAAGAAGGAGGGAAAGCTCGCCAGGCTTCTCGAGCTGGTCGCGCGGGAACCGGTCTCGGGGACCTGCGGCGTGGGACACACGCGCTGGGCCACCCACGGCCGCCCTTCCGATGAAAACGCCCACCCGCACCGCTCGGGGGCGGTTGCCGTCGTCCATAACGGGATCATCGAGAACCACCAGGCCCTGAGAAAGTGCCTGACCGAGGCGGGCCGGACGTTCCGCTCCGAGACCGACTCGGAGGCGATCGCCCACCTCCTCGACGCGTTCACCTCCGCGGGCCTCCCCCTGGAAGCGGCGGTGCGCCGGGCCGTGGCGGAACTGAAGGGCTCCTACGCGTTCCTGGCGATATCCGAGAAGGAGCCGGGGACGGTTGTCGGCGCCCGCATGAATTGCCCAATGGTGGTCGGCGTGGGGGACAAGGAGACGTTCTTCGCCTCGGATCTCCCTCCGCTGCTCTCCCACACCCGGCAGGCGCTCTTCCTGGAGGATCGGGAGATCGTCGTCGCCTGGCCGGAAGGGGTGCGGCTGACCGACTTCGCGGGGAACCTCAAGCACCGCACGCCGCAGACGATCGACTGGTCTCCCGTGATGGCGGAGAAGGGAGGATACCGGCACTTCATGCTGAAGGAGATCCACGAGCAGCCCCGGGCCGTCCTGGACACGCTCTCCGGCCGTATGCTGCCGAAGTCGGGGGAAGTCGTCTTCGAGACTCTCCCGTTTCCGGGCGAGCGGCTGCGCGGGCTGAAAAAAGTGCTCATCGTCGCCTGCGGCACCTCCTGGCACGCCGGGCTGGTCGGCAAGTTCATGATCGAGGGGTTGGCGCGGGTTCCGGTCGAGGTGGACCTGGGCTCGGAGTATCGTTACCGCGACCCGGTGGTGGACGAAGGGACCCTGTGCGTTCCCATCTCCCAATCGGGCGAGACGGCGGACACGCTGGCGGGCCTGCGCGAGGCGAGGGGAAAGGGGGCGATCGCGATCTCCATCTGCAACGTCGTCTCCTCCACGATCGCCCGGGAGGCGGACGGCGTAATCTATACGCGCGCCGGGCCCGAGATCGGGGTCGCGTCCACCAAGGCCTTTACGACCCAGCTCGCGGCGCTCCACCTCCTGGCGCTGCACCTTGCGGCGGCGCGCGGAACCCGCTCGGGACCGGAGGTTTCCACGCACCTCAGGGACCTCGAAGAATTGCCCCGGAAGATGGAGGAAGTCCTGAAGCTCGAGGCCGCGATCGCGGCGATCGCCCGGAAATACGAGGACACGAGGGGATTTCTCTTCCTGGGCCGGGGGCTCTCCTACCCGATCGCGCTGGAGGGGGCGTTGAAACTCAAGGAGATCTCCTACATCCACGCGGAAGGTTACCCGGCAGGCGAGATGAAGCACAGTCTGATCGCCCTGATCGACGAGCGGATGCCGGTGCTCGTCCTCTGCGCGAAGGGAGAGACCTACGAGAAGACCCTTTCCAACATGGAGGAGGCCCGCGCCCGCGGGGGGCGCGTGATCGCCGTGGGCACGGAGGGGGACGGCGTGCTGGCCGGAAAGGCGGAGGACGTCCTTTACCTCCCCCCCTGCGGCCGCTACACCCTTCCGTTCCTGGAGGTCGTCCCCCTCCAGTTTCTCGCGTACCACATGGCGGTGATCAAGGGCACCGACGTCGACCAGCCGAGGAATCTCGCCAAGAGCGTCACTGTTGAATAGAGACAAAACCGACGCGGCCCGACCGGCATCCTACATCTGCCCGGAAATCGCGGCGCCGCGCGGGAGTCGACGATGAAAGTCGGTTTTTACGGCCACGTACGCCAGTACCACAGCCTGAAGGCGGAACTGGATGCCGTCATCGGAGAGGTCCTCGAGAGCGGCGAGTACGTGATGGGGCCGACGCTGGCGCGGTTCGAGCGGGAGCTGGCGGCGTACTTCGGCATGAAGAACGCCATCGGCGTCAACTCCGGCACGGATGCCCTTTGGCTCGCGTTCCTGGCCTTGGGGGTAGGCCCGGGCGACGAGGTCATAACGACCGCCAACACGTTCTTCGCCACGGCCGAGGCGATCTGGATCACCGGCGCGAAAGCCGTTTTCGTGGAGATCGAGCCGGCCACGTGCAACATCGATCCGAACCGGATCGAGGCGGCCATCACCCCCCGCACCAAGGCCATCGTGCCGGTCCACCTCTACGGCCAGATGGCGGACATGCGGTCGGTCTCCGGGATTGCGAAACGCCATGGCCTGTTCGTGGTGGAGGATGGCGCGCAGGCGATCGGCGCGCGCGGCGACGGATTCGCCGCCGGCGAATTGAGCGACGCGGTCTGCACCAGCTTCATCGTCCAGAAAAACCTGGGTACGTTCGGCGACGGCGGCGCCGTGATCACGAACCGGGAGGACATCGTGCCCCGAATCCGGGCCTTGCGCAACCACGGATCGCTCAAGCGCTCCTATCACAGCATGGGGTACAACAGCCGCCTCGACGACCTGCACGCCGGAGTCCTTGGCGTGAAGCTCAAGAAGATCGATGAATGGAACGACCGGCGGCGCGAGATCGCCGCCATGTACACCGACGGGCTGAAAGAAACGGGCCTTGCGCTCCCTTTCGGGAAGCCCGGCTACCGGCACGTCTATCACCTGTATGTGATCGAGACGCCGAGGCGGGACGCCATGCTCGAATTCCTGAACGATTCTGGCGTCGACGCCAAGGTCCACTACCCGATCCCCATTCACCGGCAGGAAGGCTTCCCGTGGGGGAAGCCGGCCGACCTCGATGTCAGGCTGCCGCTGACCGAAAAATCGGCGGCGAGCGTGATCTCCCTGCCCATGTTCCCTGAAATGACGCGGGACGAGGTCGACCATGTCGTCGACACCTGCCGCGCCTGGGCGGCTCGATGAGCCGGGCGCCGGCGACCTATGCCGTGGCGGTGGCCGGCCTGGGCAAGCGCGGCATGCATCACGCGGAGGCCTTCGCCGACAACCCCCGCTTCCGGCTCGTCGGGCTTTGCAACCCCGGCTCCCAGCGGCTTGACGCCGCCAGGCAAAAATTCCCGGACGCATACGCGAGCACGGAAGTCGCCGACATGCTCGCCCGGACCCGTCCCGACGTCTTCGCCTTCTGCACGCCGCCCCATATCCGGCTCCCCCTTGTCCGGGCGGGGGTGGAGGCGGGCGTGAAGCTCATCGCCTACGAAAAACCGATGGCTACCTCCACCAACGAAGCCCTGGAAATATCCCGCCTGCTCCGCGAAGCAGGGGTCCAATCCGTAGTCAGCCACCAGCACCGCTACGGCGAGCATTATCGAAAAGTGAAGGAGATCATCGCCGGCGGGGCCATCGGGCGGGTTCAGACGGTCTACGGCCACGCTACGGGATGGATGATGCACATGATGACGCACCTCATCGAGTACGTCCGCTGGTACAACGACTACGCGGAGGCCGAGTGGGTGGCGGGGCAGGCGGCCGGACGGGAAAAATTCGCGGACGTCCACGCGTCCCCCGACTACATCGCCGCGGTGATCCAGTTCGCCAACGGTGTGCGGGGAGTGATCGAGTGCGGCGCCGGGGCGCCCGACGTGCCCGAAGTGGAGTACTGGTGGCGCAAGTGCCGAATCGGCGCGCAAGGCACGGAGGGTTTCGCCGAGGTCCTGACGGGCGGAGGCTGGCGGGCCGTCACGCGCGACTCGCAAGGCGTGATTTCCGGCCCCGGCAACATGGAGTACGGCCACGACATGCCGCCCTACGTTCAGGACATCGCCGCCTGGCTCGACGATCCGGCCCGGATCCATCCCTGCCACGGCGAGAGCGCCCTGAAAGGTTTCGAGATCATGATGGCGGCCTGCCGCTCGGCGGTGCGGCGCGGCAAGGTAACGTTGCCCCTCGGCCCGGGCGAACCGGAGCTTGCGGCCCTCGGGAACGCGCTGCCGTAGTTCGGGGCCCGGAGGCCAAGGAGGGCGAGCGAGGCCTGACGGCCCCGGACGCCGGTTCGACTTCTTTGCGATGGTGGAGGCGGTCGCAAAGAATTCGAACCGGGGGGGAGATGGCCTTTGAAGTCGCCATTATGGATGTCCCCGAGGAGCCTCTTTATCAACGGATAGCCGAAAAGGTTTTACATTTACACTGGTTGGGTCTCAACAATCTGCGCATCGGAAGACATCTTGATGTCGATGACAAGACCGTTGCGAAGTCTCTCCGGTGGGTTGCAAGACTGGAAGGCGGGGATATTCTACGGACCATGAACAACTAGCCTCTTCCCCACCGCGCTTGGATGTAGCCAACCCCGTCCTGAGACTCGACCGGACCGCCGCTCAAGAAATGAGAATGGCTTCGTCGCTCAATAACACGCGGCGTTCCCGCCCGTGCAGTCGGTCCCGTCCGGCGCCTCGCCCACGTTCCGTAGACGACCTCCTTCGCTCTCGTCGTCGCCACGTAGAGGAGCCGGCGTTCCTCAGCAAAGTCAGCGTTTGGCCGCGGCATGATACCCTCATCGAGCGCGCCAATGATCGTCGCCCTGACGGTTAGGCCCTTAGCTGCGGCCATACTCATGATGCGGACACCTTCGCTTTCATTCGCCGCGCGGTCTTTTCCTAGCGGTGCGATCTGGCTAAGGTATCGTCCGAGGGTGACATCGGGCTCCGCGAGGTCGTCGAGAGCGGTGAGGAGTTCGCGGAGATCCTCGCTTGGAGGAGGAACGACCTCGCCTCCCGCCGTCTCGACGATCCACTGGCCCCACCCAATCTCGCATTCCTCTGGGCCCGGGTGAGCGTTAAGCCATGTGAGCACGGACTCGATCAGCTCCCGCGCCCTTCTGGCGGCTGCAACAGGCGCGGCTGGAAAGTCCTCCTCGTAGGCCGCCAGCAATGCCTGACCGAACTGACGGCGCAGGCTTCGTGCCCGCTCGTAGATATAGTCGGAGAAACCATCGCCGATCCCCGAAGTCATTTTTAAAAGGGCGGCCCAAGCGAGAGAGTCCTGTCGATGCACGACTAGACGAAAGATCTCCAGCAGCCGCCGGTTATTTGGCTCAGCGAGCATCCGTTCGACGACATCAGGATCCGAATGCGGGATCCCGACACGATTTAACTCCACTTTGATCGGTCTACTGAAGTTGCCACGGTAATCTGTACGCAGCAGGACGAGAATTTCCGCCGGAGGGATCCCTTCGGCATCAACGAGTTTCTGGATGAGTCTCGCGATGCCGCGTGCCTCCGAGACTTGTCCGGCAAACGAAAGAAAAGCAACTTCTCCTGGTGGCGAACCGGGCGCCGGCTCAAGGCGGGGCCGAGGTGGTCGGTCAGGGTCGCCCTCGATTATGTGGCTCGCCCATTCAATGATCCTGCTTCCGCAGCGCTGGGTGATGGAGAGCGGGTAGTCGGCGGCGCCGGGGTAATCGTCCGGAAATCGTCGGATTCCCTCTGGCGCAGCTTTGCGGAATGAGTAGATCGACTGGTCGTCGTCTCCAGCGCCGATTATGGAGCAGCCCCGCTCACTAATAAGTCTGATGACGTCGAGGTCGCAGGCGTTGAGGTCTTGATACTCATCAACAATTAGGAGGTCGTAGCCGACGCCAGCGAGGTCTGGGTGGTCCCGGAGGGCCTTCCGCAGTGCGTATGGGAGTTCATGGAGCAAAGTGTAGGCGTAAATTGTATGGTGTTCTCCCCAGGCCCCGTGAAAGCGACTCCTCTCCTCCGGCGTGACTCTCGGGTCTTCCTCTGTGAGAAGCGACTCCCAGTTCGCGGCCATCTCGCGCACCAGCTGGTCGAGCCTGTTCACCGTAACCCGTGCACGGCGAGCGAGGGTCGGACGAACGATCTCCTCGTACTCCCAATCGTCGGCGATCCGGAGGGGCTCCGGGAGGTCGCCGGAACCGGGATTACGGACGAGGACTGAGATCGCAAATGAGTGAATTGTGCTCGGTCGCTCGGCGACGGTTGCCGGGTGGGCGGAGACCTTCTTTGCGAGTTCTCCGGTGGCTGCACGAGTGAATGTGAGGAGGCGGATTCTTGGCGGGTCTGTGCCGGAAAGCATCTGGTCGATCAGGGCCACAAGTGTCGCACTCTTTCCCGTCCCGGGGCCAGCAAGGACACGTGCGTGGCAATCGAGGCTATGGGCGAGAATCGATTGTTGCTGTAGTGTAGGAATGAACGGAGCCATCTACGGATCTCAAAACTCCTTCATTGGTGTCTGGAATTATAGGACGGGATTTGCATCCACTCTTTCCCCTCGAGTAAATGCCCCGCGCCCTTCTTCCTCAATCCCTGCCATTTGATGGACAAACTATCTTGTAATGCTGCCGATGTTCAAGTCCCGAATCAGTTTTTCCAGGGTTAGATTTGCGTTTTCGGCCCCTATCCTATCCCGCAATTCCCACACTTTGGGTCTGTGGCACTTCCGAAAGATCGTGCTGCGTCCGCAGGGGCATGGCCAGTGCCCCTTATAAAATCGACCAGCAATAAGAGCAAGGAATAACGACACGATCATGGGTTCCGTCGGAATTTCAAGCATCTCGCCATACGCTTCCAAGATGCCCATGGAGCCGTGACTACGTTGTCCAAACGGCCAATTACCGGTCCGTTCAAAAACGCTCTGGCTTATAAAAAAGTTCCGTACAGGACCTTCTAGAAAATCGCGAAGCGTGGCACCCTGGGGGAAATACCGCCATCTCTCGTCCGGAACGAAGAGGCACGCCTTTCCATCCCCATCAACATGCCTTTCTGCAACCCAAGGGATGCGCCCCCCAACTTCCCAGACTATTGGCAGATCCTTGGGAAAATTATTTGGGACCCTGACCTCGATGCTGTAGCGGTCGAGGATGCTCCTGCCTTCCACGATTGGGAAGCTTCCGTGTATGACAACCCGTTCCTCCTCGATCGAAAAGTGAAGGTCGGGATATGCGGTCTTGACCTCGCCCTTAATTTGATCGAACACATCGGGATAGGCGAGGTGCCACGGCAGCGTCATTCACTCCGCCACGGCTTGCTCGGGTTGGGAACCGATACAGCAACACGCCCGAGTGCCGCCGTCTTCTCGTCCTCGTCCATGGTGTCCACTGGACCAAAAACACTTTCCCATTCCTGGTCCTCGATCCGCTGGAGCGTGCCGCGGGCGACCTCTGAAAGCCCAGCGCGTACCGAAGTGCTGAGCAGTTCCGAAAGGTCGTTCCCGGTAGGGTTAGCAGGATCCTCAATTACAATTTCGTCGACACGGTCTCGGAGTTCCGTCCAGACGTGCTTGAGCCGAGTTGCCATCCCAGCTGATTTCTTTCTCTTTAACAGGTCGATCGTGAAAAGCTCGAGGGCGAAGTGCTTCACGCTCACGCTATTGCGCACGCGCCACAGCTTGAGCAGACGGATCGCGTCGGTGACGTCGCTGTCCTTTACGTGGCTGATGTGGGTGTCAAGGTTGGTCTTCATCCGTTCCTTGTCGCCCGATGGTTTGTAGAGATACGCGTCCGTCTTCGAGTCGTCCGTAAAGCGGCCTGGAACCACGTCGATGTGGAAGTCGACGCGGAGGTTCTCCTTCTGCCCACCGCCGATGCGCAGAGCCACTCCCTTCGGCTCCACGAAATATTTCTCCTGAAGGGCCGTCCGGGTCTCCTCGTAGATCTCCTTCAACGATTTGCCCGCTTCGTCGTCCTCGCGGGGGAAGTAGCAGATGACGTCCAGGTCGTAGGCTTCGCGGATCATGGTTCCCTTCGCTTTGGACCCGCCGTAGCGGATCGTCGGGTTTGAACCATCGAAGTATTGACGGAGGAGCTTTTCTACCTCC
>Ga0209108_10001486_pt1 | contig 13568 bp, 11 predicted proteins | sample Rifsed10ft1_FD_184003 | JGI IMG/M metagenome (GOLD analysis project Ga0209108, IMG submission 184003) | Soil microbial communities from Rifle, Colorado, USA - sediment 10ft 1 (version 2) | ecosystem: Environmental > Terrestrial > Deep subsurface > Rock core/Sediment | place: Rifle, Colorado...
CCGGTCTCTGGCCCCTGCTAGCAATGTCCGCTTTGGGTGGCGGGTTCAATCGGTCAATGCAACACCTCTCTTAGTTTATCTGCCGGCGCTTCGAAGCCCAAGGTCTTGCGCGGTCGTTGGTTAAGCCGCAAGGCGATCCTATTGAGATGCACCTGCGAGTAGCCCGATAGATCTGTGCCGCGCGGGAAGTACTGGCGCAACAACCCGTTTGTGTTCTCGTTGCTGCCGCGCTGCCAGGGGCTGCGAGGGTCACAGAAGTACACCTGCACATCGGTCGCCACTGTGAACTTCTGGTGGTCGGCCATCTCCTTGCCGCGATCCCAGGTAAGCGAGCGGCGCAGCTCCTGGGGCAGTTTGCGGATCTGTTTGCCGAGAGCATCCACGACGGTCGCTGTCTCACGCCCGGAAACCTTGATCAGCATGGCAAAGCGCGTGTGTCGCTCGACCAGAGTGGCGATGTACGAATTCTTGGAGCCGCACAGGAGATCGCCTTCCCAGTGGCCGGGCACGGCGCGATCTTCGGCCTCTGCTGGTCGCTCCCGGATGGACACGGCATCGACGATGCTCCCCAGCCCGACCTTCGCCGTGCCGCCCTTGGGAGACCTGATGTTGCGGCCGGTGCGTAAGTGCGCGATGAGCTCCTTCTTGAGCACGCCGCGGGTCTGAACAAACAGGCTGCGATAGATGGTCTCGTGCGACACCTGCAAGCCTTTGTTGCGGGGATGCGTCCGCTTCAGCCACCCGGAAATCTGCTCGGGCGACCACTCGAGCGCAAGCTTCTGCGCGACGACCAATCGTAGCGCGGGATGCGTAGCCAGGCGGCACGGCTTCGGACGATGCGCCCGCTCCCATGCCGAAGAATCGGCATCGCTGGCCCTGTACGTGTCACGATCGCCGTTGCGATTGACCTCGCGGCTCACGGTGGAAGGCGCTCGCCGAAGCCTGGCCGCGATCGCGCGAATTGACGTACCGGCCGCAATGCCTCGAGAGATCTCCTCGCGCTCCTCAAGCGTCAGGGCGATTACTGAGCGTCTTCGGGGAGATGGCCTGATGCCCCCATTCATTGCGAGGACGCGATAGACCCCGCTCTTGTTCCGTCGCTCGAGCCCTCGGGCGATATCGGCAACGCACTGCCCCTGGCGCCACCGCTCCCACAGCTCAGTCCTCTGCTTGGCGGTAAACCGCTTACGCGAGATCGACTCCATGGAACACCCCCCAATCTGCGAAGATTAGAGGTGTTGCATCGATCAGTTGAACTCGCCACCCAAAGCGGACATTCGTGCAGCAACGGCAGGCTAGGCGTGCCCGCATTAGGGCTTGCGTTACTGACAATCTCCCAAACGTCCTTCCACTCTCTCTGAAATTCGGGTAACTGGCGAAAATGCCGCCGGCACTGATCCTCGGTGATGGATCTGTACTCCTTCTCTGCCGTGCTCTCTAACCTGGGGCGCAAGCTACAGCGCAAAGTAGACTAAATGAACCCAGACGCTGGTGTGTCAGGAAAAACCCTACGAATTGGTCCGGAGAAACCTTACGAATTATTTGTTAGATTTGCCCGTCGAGTGCGCTGGCCACGATATGAACTAAAAATCTCCCAATTTGTGAGGTTTGCCGCCGAGCCAGCGGGAAGAGAGATATGCGCTCTGGGAAATGGATTACTCCGAAGGGAAACCGCCAGCTAGAATGGCAAAGTAAAGCTGGACAGGAAGATGACAAGCCGAGAATTGCATGTCTTGATGCTGGAGGATGTTGCTGCAGACGCTGAACTGTGCGAGCGCGAGCTGCGCCGCGCCGGCCTCAAGTTCATGGCGCAACGGGTCGACACGCGCGCGGCATTTGAACGCGCCCTCCAAGAGTTCAGGCCCGATCTCATCATCTCTGATTTCAGCTTTCCGACAGCGTTTGACGGATTGACCGCGCTCGAGGTGGCACGCAACACGCGGCCGGAAGTTCCATTCATCTTCGTCTCCGGCACGATCGGCGAGGACCGCGCGGCGGAGGCCATGAAACGCGGCGCCGCTGATTATGTATTGAAGGGTCGCCTTGCGCGTCTGCCGGAGGCGGTGACGCAGGCCTTGGAGAGAAAACAGCTGCGTGAAGAACAGCGACACGCCAACCACGCATTGCGCCAAAGCGAAGCCCACTTGTTAGAGTTCATGAAATCCAGCCCATCATTGATGTTCACCAAGGACATTAACGGGTGCTATCTCATTGTGAATCGGGAATTTTGCCGGCGATTCGGTATCTCCGAACCCGATATTATCGGGAAAACAGATGAGGAAGTGTTTGCTCCTGACCAAGCCGCCGCATTTCGCGCAAACGACAGGCTGGTTGTTGCCACCCGCGCTCCCCTCGAGTTCGAAGAGCGCGCCCACTACGTCGATGGAGAGCACGTTAGCATCGTATACAAGTTTCCTCTGTTTGGTTCCGGAAACGAGATCGTAGGTATCGGTGGCGTCGTGACGGACGTTACAGAGCGCGTGAAGGCGCAGCGCCTGGGCGTGCAGCATGCGGTTGCACGCGTGCTTGCGGAGACAGTTACCTACGAGGAAACAGCGGCCAAATTGCTGCAGGTGACGTGCGAGAATATGAACTTCACGATCGGCGCGTTGTGGGAGATTGACGGAAAAGCCGGCGTGATGCGCTGTGCAGAAATCTGGCACGCCCCTTCTCCAGCACTTGAACAGTTCGCCGCCAAGACCCGGGAAATCGCGCTGCGTCCCGGGGCGGGCATTGCTGGCCGGGCGTGGCAGAACGGCACGCCGATATGGATACCCGACGCGACCGCTAACCCGCGCAGTCCGCGCGCGCCGTACGCCGCCCAAGCGGACCTGCACGAGAACCTGGCGTTTCCGATAACGGTGCGGGGGGAGATTACCGGCGTGGTGGATTTCTTCGGCCCCGAGATGCGCGAACCGGGGCCCGAGCTGCTCGAGGTATTCGCTACCATCGGCACGCAAATCGGCCAGTTCATGGAGCGCAAGAGCCAGCAGCAGAAGATCGCTCGGCTCAACCGCATCTATGCCGTTCTGAGCAGTATCAACGCGGCTATCCTGCGTATCCGGAATCGGCAGGAGCTCCTGGCTGAAGCCTGCCGTATCGCGGTGGAGCACGGCAGCTTTGGAATTGCGTGGATCGGCACCTTCGACCCAGCCTCGCATGAGGTGACGCCGGTCGCATGGGCCGGGTTCGGTGCAGAGCAGCTGGTGGTCGTCGGCAGCAGGGCCAGCGCGCGCAGCGAAATTCCGGCGGGGCAAGGCGTCCTGGGCCATGCGGTACGGGAGAAGAAACCCGTCTTTAGCAACGACATCGCTGCCGAGCCCAATGTCGGCGGAAAGCGACGTCAGGAAGCGATCAGGCGTGGCTATCGCTCGCTCATCGTGCTGCCTCTGATGGTGGAGGACGCGGTGACCGGAATCCTCGCGCTGTTCGCCAGGGAAGCCGGCTTTTTCACGGAGGAAGAGGTGGTGCTTCTGACCGGGCTCGCGGGCGACATTTCCTTCGCCCTGGATTTCATCGAGAAGAAGGACAAGCTCCAATACCTCGCGTATTACGATGTCCTGACGGGGCTGCCCAATCGCGATCTCTTCCTGGACCGGCTCCAACACCTTGTGCAGAACGCAATCCGCGAGAAAGACCGGGCGGCGGTGTTGGTGATTGACCTGGAACGCTTCAGCCTGGTGAACGACAGCTTCGGGCGGCACGTCGGTGACGCGGTGCTCAAAGAGGTTGCCACGCGCCTCTCTGACGTCATCCGGCATGTCGACACCGCCGGGGCCATCAGCGCGGAAGATGTGGCCCGCATCAGTCACGTCCGTTTCGCTGCCGCCCTGGGCGGTCTCAAAGAGGGAGCCGACATCGCGCATATTCTTGAGGATAGGTTGCTCGCTTCGCTCAGTCGGCCGTTCGCAGTAGTCGGAAACGAAGTGATGATTTCCATAAGAGTCGGCATTGCGGTGTATCCGGAAGATGGAGACGATGCGGACATGCTGATCAAGAATGCGGAGGCCGCCCTCAGAGATGCCAAGGCGTCGAACACGAAATACGCCTTTTACGCCCCCGCGATGAACGCGCGAATCGCGGAAACCCTGCTGCTCGAACAAAAGCTGCGCAAGGCGCTTGAGCGGCAAGAGTTCGTTCTCTATTACCAGCCCAAGGTGGATCTCAAGACCGGTGCTATCGTCGGGCTGGAAGCACTGATCCGCTGGAATGACCCGGACTCCGGTCTGGTGCCGCCCGTCAGGTTTATTCCGGCCCTTGAGGCAAGCGGGATGATCCTGGAGGTGGGACGGTGGGCGCTCGGGAGGGCGGCGGAGGATTTTCGGGAGTGGCGCGAGAGGGGTCTGCACCCACCGCGAATCGCAGTCAATGTGTCCCCGATACAGCTCCGACAGAAGCGTTTTGTTGACGAAGTGCGTGAGGCGATAGCTGGCAGCGGGGCCGAACTCGACTTGGAAATCACCGAAAGCGTCATCATGCAGAATATTGACGAAAACGTCGCGAAGCTGAAAGCCCTTCGGGCACTCGGCATGGGCGTTGCCATTGACGACTTCGGCACCGGTTATTCGTCCCTCGCCTATCTTGCGCGGTTACCGATCACGGCACTCAAGATCGATCGATTGTTTATCGCAACGCTGGTAAGCAGCGCCGATAACACGGCCATCGTGTCCACGATTATTTCCCTCGCCCACGGACTGAATCTGAGGGTCGTTGCCGAGGGCGTGGAAACCGATGAACAGGCGAAACTTCTTCGGCTGCTCATGTGCGATGAAATGCAGGGCTATTTGTTCAGCAAACCGCTGCCTCCGCGCGAACTCGTTGAGCTGCTCCGGAAGGGTGAAGCGGTTTCTTAATTTCAGGTTCGTCGCGCGCGAGTTTGTGGTGCCGTGAGGACGTAAGCGCCCCTCCGTCCATGGTCTACGTACCAACGGGTCGAACCACGCTATGTCTCTGCCATCTCAACGTTTTCCGCCCATGGGATAGAGTTTTCCGGCCTTAGCGCATCATTTTCGCCAGCGGAATCGTGCGCGTAAGAGTCTCTCGATTCCCGTACATCAGAGCATTGATGCTTAGTCGCTTGCCGGCAGGCTGGCTACGGCAGGCGATTCATCACCACGGCAGCGCCCAAAGCCGACACCACGGCCGCTTTTTCTCTTACCTCTCCCGCTCTGCCTCGTGGGCAACCTTCTGCACCGGCGAGAGGAGATACTCCAGGACGCTCCTCGTGCCGAGGTGGATCTCGGCGTTGACCTGCATGCCGGGGACGAGGCGTTGTTACAAGCAGTCGCTGCGCAAGGCGCCGCTTTCGACCCAAAGGAACTGTTCAACGTTATGCTGTGCGGCGAGTCTGGGCGGTGATCAAAATGGAGCGAGTCTTTCGGCCCGTCCGTAGCAGATTGATGTTGAACGTCGAGCGGCACTTCCAGGTCGTCTTCACTCCACGACCACCGTTACGCGCTGGACACCGTTGTTGCCATAGCCTCCGAAATTCCACTCCTGCTCCATTGGTTGAACATTGCCGTTCGAGTCGGTCGCGCGTACACAAAGCGTGTGCGTGCCGGGCGTAGCCCTCCAGAGGAACGTCCACGTCCTCCAGGCGTGTGGTGAGACTTGTTCACCCAGTTCGGCGTCGGACCAGGTCGAGCCACCGTCCACACTTACTTCCACGCGCGAAACCATCAGTCGCCCGGCCCATGCTTTACCCGTGAGCGTGGCCGTGCCCGTGTCGAGCAGCCGGGTTCTCGTCATGAAATCCGGGATTCCGGGCGGGATTATCAACGCGCGCACTCTCATCAAGGTCACCGGTTCTCCCGGTTCGTCCGCCGTCCGCGAGTACCGGTAAACCCTTGCCATCTGAAATCCTTGGAAGGGATCCGCCACGGCTTCGATCCGCCCCAACCACTTCACGCTCGTCATGCCGTACCAGCCAGGCACCAGCAGGCGCAGGGGGTAGCCGTGCTGAGGCTGCAGGGGCTCGCCATTCATCTCGTAGGCGAGCAGGACCTCATCCCTGAGCGCTTCGCTGACAGTCAGGCTGCGCTGGTAGTACTGGATCTCGCCTCCCTCGACACCTCTGTCGAGGCCCGTGAACACGATTTCGACCGCGTCGCTGCGTATTCCAGCTTCGTCCAGGATTCCACGCAGGGGCGTGCCGGTCCATTCAGCGGTCCCGATCGCTTCGTAGTGCCACGGCTGGCTGATGCGCCGGGGAGCGAGAAGCGCGCGGCCGTTTCCCGCGCACTCCATGGTCACCGCGAAGGTTTGGGCCGGACGCTTTCTAATCTCTTCGAGAGACAGGCTCACAGGCTTGGATACCAGGCCTTCGAGTTTCAGGCGCCACTCGCTAACGTTCACCTCCGGTATGTCGTAGTGGATCAGAAGATAGTGCATGCCGGTCGGCGTAACGGGGTAGCGCAGCCCTTCCAGCGGCATTCCCCTGTTGCGCAGAGCCAACAGTAGTTCCTCCTTGAAGACGCGATCGGTGTCAGCGAACCCGCTGCCGTCACCGATGGTCGGAAAGCGCGCTGTGGCCCTCTGCTGTTCCATGATGGGATTCCTCAGCCGTTGAGAACAACGGGGTCAGAATACCGTAGAAATACCGGGATCAGAGCGAATTGCTCTGATTAAGCCTGAACGGCTACCGCTCCCGCCCGGCCTCGTGAGCAACTTTTTGAACCGGCGAGAGGAGATACTCGAGGACGCTGCGGGTGCCGAGGTGGATCTCGGCGTTGACTTGCATGCCCGGAACGAGGCGAAAGATAGTCGTTGCCGCCGCCAAGACGCCGGTGCAATAATGGCGTGGCTCATCCGCGCGTCCGCTGAATCAGGAGGAAACGCACCGTGAACAGGCGCCTTACCACGTGGGTCTACCATCTCGCCCTCCTTCTTGCCGCATTGACTCCTAGTCTCGCTGCGGCGCAGGACTACCCCCGGAAGTCGATTCGGTTCGTCGTGCCGTTCCCACCTGGCGGCGCTACCGATGCGCTCGCGCGGATCCTCGGTGAGCGGATGACCGACGCATGGAAACAATCGGTCGTGATTGACAATCGCGGAGGCGCGGGCGGCAACATTGCCGCGGAAATTGCCGCAAAGTCCTTGCCCGACGGCTACACCATCATCATCGTCGGAGTGTCGCATGCGGCAAATCTTAGTCTTTACTCCAAGCTCGCCTACCACCCGGTGAGGGATTTCACTCCCGTCACGCAAGCGGTCACCATGCACATGTACCTCGTCGTGCATCCGTCGGTGCCGGTGAAATCGGTCAAGGAATTGATCGCGCTCGCCAAAGCGAAACCCGGCGCGCTGAACTATGCGTCGGGCGGCAACGGCAGCACGCCGCACATGGCCATGGAGCTGTTCAAGAGCCTCGCGAACGTCGATTTCGTGCACGTCCCATACAAAGGCACGCAATCGGTGATCGGCTTGTTGCGCGGCGAGACAGCGCTGCTGTTTGAAAATCTCATTTCGGTCGGCGCCCACGTCCACTCCGGCAGGCTGCGCGTGCTCGCGGTTGGTGCATCGAAGCGCGCGAACGCGCTGCCGGAAGTGCCAACGGTGGCGGAAGCCGGCGTGCCCGGGTACGAGATGGCAGCGTGGTTCGGGATACTGGCACCGGCAGGCACGCCCAGGACCGTCGTCGTCACCCTGCAGCGGCAGATGGCGAGCACACTGAAGCTGCCGGAGGTGAGCGAACGGCTCGCGAAACTCGGCGCCGAGCCAGTCGGCAGCACGCCACAACAGTTCGATGCGTTCATCAAGTCCGAAATCGCCAAGTGGGCAAAGGTCGTGAAGGAAAAAGGGCTCAAAGTCGACTGACGGCGCTCAGTGCGAGGTGTAGCCGCCGTCCACGCAGATGTCTTCGCCTTGGAGATAGGTCGCGCTGGTGGTCGCGAGGAACAGCGCGACATCGGCGATCTCGTCCGGCTCGCCCAGCCGCCCCAGCGGCACGTAGGTTTTCAGCCGCCGCGCTGCCTCTTCGGGTTCACCGGCACTCCGGTCAATGATGAACTGGGTCCTCACCGGTCCCGGGCTGATCGAGTTGACCATGATGCCATCGCGTCCTAGCTCGTACGCCATCGATTTCGTGAGGTGGATCAACGCCGCCTTGGTTAGGCCGTAGAGGGCGCGTTTGGCGTAGGTTACGTGACCAAGCTGGCTTGCGATGTGGATGATGCGGCCCCCGCCTTGGCGGCGCATGATTGGCAACACTGCCTGGCTTGCAAAGAACGGCGCAGCAAGGTTGACGCCGACGACCCGGTCGAACATGGTGCGCGTGTACTCGCCGAAGTGGTACGGCGCCCGGATCCCGGCGTTGTTGACCAGCACGTCAATGCGCGCGAAGCGCCGCGCCGCCTCCTCGATCATGCGCTCGGCGGCACCGCTCTCCGAGAGATCGAAGACGCCATAGTCGATGCGTCCCGCTTCGGCGCAGCTCCTGCACTCGTCCCGGACCTTCTCGAGCTGTTCGACCGTGCCTTCCGCCACCAGGAAAACCGACGCCCCTTCCCGCGCAAACCGCCTGGCGATTGCACTTCCGATACCGAGTTCCGTAGACGCGCCGGTGATGACCACGACCTTCCCGGTGAGCTGCCTCATGTTTATCTCCGTAACTTAACAGTGTCTAACAAAACGACTTGCCGGGCTTGTATACATTTGGCTTCACTTCCGTACCGTGGCACCGTGAAAAAACAGGGTTAGCTCAGGCTTGGCTAATTGCATTAACGCGGCCGCCTGCCGTTCCCTCCCCGCCTCGTGGGCGACGCGCTGGATCGGGGAAAGCAGGTATTCGAGCACAGTTCGCGTACCGAGGTGGATCTCGGCGTTGACCTGCATGCCGGGGACGAGCACGAAGCAAAAAGGGACAGCCTACGCTGTCCCTTAGTGAAGTGCCCGTACAGTCCAGGTTGGCTCAGTTCCGGATTATCCGTGCCGTGCTACACCCGGAGGATCCCTCTGCCATTCTCTCAGGGTTGGACCTTGGGTGCTTCGGCGGGAGCCGGGTTCCTGGCAAGGGGCCCTAAGGCAATATTCACGGCCGCCGCAATGCGTTTTTCGTCAGCGAAGAGTTGACTGCGTGGCACTGGAACGAATTTGCCTCCCGAAAGTTTTGAGATTAGTTGGATGCCACCCCCATTCACGTATGCGTCAACCCCATGAATGTTTTCAATGGTGACGATCAACGACAGCGCTCCGGTAGTACCCTGAAATTGACCCACCATAAGCATTCCCATGAACCCTTCGGTGGGTGAGAGCGACTCTGAGGCTCCATCCCAATTTGCCTGGCCACCGGCGAATCTTGCCGTTCCAGCGCGGATGTTGGGATAGAGCACCGCGTCGGCCTTGAATTTCGTGCTCAATTCTCGCAGGGCATGCTCCCGAACAGTCTTAAACTTTGTTTCGTCGCGCTTACCGGTGACCGGATCGAACATCCCACCGAGCTGTTTGTTCAACTTCTCGAAGATCTCAGCAGATTCTCGCGACGGCACCACGGAGAACCCGGCTTCACGCAGCTTCGCCTCAATGAGCGGCTCGAACTTGGCCTTGACCGGATCGGGGTTTTCGAGATCCCTCGGAACGCCAACAGGAGCCAGGGCGATCGTCTTGATCTTGCCGTAGAACTCTTCTTGGGTGACCTTGAAGGGATTGTATGGGGGTGTAGTTGCGCAGCCCCCGACGATCAAGGTGGTTGCGAGAGCGGCCGCCAGCAGCGATTGGCGCAGCATGATCTCCCCCTTTCTCAGTTTAGTCATTCCAATGGTCGGTTACCCCCGACGTTTTGAGTCAGTCTACGCTCTTTCTGCCGTGGGTTGTCTCCCCTCATGGCTTCTCCAGTTCTTTCAGATAGCCTTGGACTATGAGGGCATCCGTAGCCTTTGGGCTCAGGGTGAGATATCGCTCGAACTCGGTCCGGGCCTGATCGTGGGACCCCCGTGCCCGGTAAAGAAACCCCAGTTCCCGACGGGGATTGGCATAGGTCGGATCCTGCCGCGCAGCTTCCTGGTACGCTGCTATGGCTGATTGAATGTACGGCTCTCCGGGCCCGGATCGCCGATGTACCTCCCCCATCAGAAAGTGGGCACGAGGGGCCTGGGGGTGCCGTTTCAAGTGCTTCTCGATCGCGGTGCGAGCGGTTTTGAGGCGCCCGAGGTTGATGTCCAAGACCGCGTTGTCCAAAAGGAGCTGATCAGTGCGGCTCAGGAAGTCTTCCGCGTTGGTCATTCGCGCTACGTCCTTCGCCTGGGTGGCATACTGCGTGTCGAGGAGCCTGCGGAAATTGCCGATCCGCTCCTCGAGGCGGGGATGGGTTCCGAAGAAAAACCGCTCTTCGACCACTTTCTCACCCAAGTCCTGCTGGAGAAGTTCGATGAGTACGGGGGCTTGCTTTGGATCATAGCCAGCCGCGACCATCGCCCGCAGTCCCTGCTCGTCTGCCTCCGTCTCCAACTCCCGTGAATACCCGCTCGTGGAAGCCAGAGTCCAGAGTGACCCGAGCGGGCCAGTGACTCCCTCCATGCCAGGGAGCATTATTTGAAATATCCGAACCAACGTGATCTCGTTTTGTGCGCTGCGCGTCTGCTTCACCGCATGCCGATGGGTGAAGTGCGTTAACTCGTGACCGAGTAGGGCGCTCAGCTGGGCCTCATTGTCCATACGGGCCAATATCCCCGTGTGAACGTAGATTGCCCCGTTAGGCAACGCAAAGGCGTTCAGGAGAGGATGTTGAATGACCTTGACTCGAGGTCCAATGCCCGGAACCTGAGCTTCCGGCGGCAGGAGCTTCTGCGCGACGGCGGTCAGATACGCGTCGAGTTCTGGATTCTTGTACCGTCCGCCGCTATTGTCTATGCGCTGCTCGAGCTGCTCGGCGGTTTGCCAGAGCTGCTTCTCATCCTTTTCCCTTTCCGTTGCCGTCCCCCCCGCGCCGAACGGAGAAAGATTTGTGGTCGCACACGACACAAGTGCGAGGCAAATGGCCATCCGCGGAAGACCCGAGAGACCAGTGGAAGCTCGCCAACCGAGGATCACCGCCCCTCCATTGCGACACTTCGCGCATCAGCGTGGCTGAGTATTGGTAAGCATGACGAACTTCTGGGAGGCGGTGATCCGCTCTTGCGCAAACCCACGGAATCCTCGCGCTTCATCGGCGCGGGCGTGATGCCGGGCTTGCCGAACGGCTCGCGCACTTCCGCTCCCTGCACGATCGCGTTCACCTGTAGCAATAGGAGAATCAATCCCTTGATCTCCACTTCCCGCCGTTCAAGCCCCAGGTAGCTCGCGGTGTTTGGGGCGCCTAGTCAGGCGTACCGTGCTACGCGACTTGGCTCACATCGAGCGCCAATGGTAATTCTTGCTCCGATCTCCACGTGCGCCACCCTACGTCATGGTAAATGATAGTCACGCCCCACGAGCCGGGTCAATGCGGGGCATTTCTCGCGCGCAGCCTAGCGAAGTTGCGTACGAAGATAGATGGGATCAGTGTGACTTTCCCAGCGATTAACGCTCCCGCCCCGCCTCGTGCGCAACCTTCTGGACCGGTGACAGGAGATACTCTAAGACGGTCCTCGTGCCGAGGTGGATCTCGGCACTGATCTGCATGCCGGGGACGCCGTTAAGGTGTCAGGACCCTTTCTGGCGGACGGATAAGGTTCCTGACACCTTTTCCTTCACCCGCTCAGGGTAGCCCAAACGGTCAGGATGGAAATAATCCTCCAGAACATCGCGCCCTCATGGAAGCGACAAAAGCCAATCTTACTCGGGATGGGCTCCGGTCATGATGAATGCCGCACCCAGGGTTCGACTTCGTGATCGAGGTTGACGATCCAAGGGCGGTAGGGAGGATTGTCTTCGTTGGCCTCGTTCTTTTTTCGCTTCAGCACGCTTTGATGGATAACGGGTTTGTCGGAGCGGCCGGAAGGCCAGCTGCGCGCCTCGCGGCGGTAGAGCTTGGTGATCACGCTGCCCCGTGAATCGTGCATGCCGCCGTCGGCGTCCTCGCGGATCTCGACTTTGTGGTGCGGATAAATGAGCAGACCGTGGTCGACCGCTCTCTGCGTCATCCACGCCAAGGGAATATCCGACAGGTCTTGTTCCTCATAGCCGCCGCCGACATCGGTGTGCATGCCCGCGAACCAGACTTGGCGGATTTTCTGATAGTCCTTGGCCTGCGCATCCCACAGAATCGGGTGAAAGGTCTTGCGCTCATCATCGATGGCGAGGGCTTGATAGGCGTTCTCGACGCTCTCGCTCAAGGTGAAGTTGTGAAACTTGTGCTGAAGGCCCGGAATGCTGTTGAGAAGAGTGCTCACGGCCTTGAACGGAGAGCCCAGGGCCGCCACCGTGTCGTAGCAACCGAGGAATTTGATGCGCGTCCACATGTTGTGGTGTCGATCGACGAATTCCCCGGCCTTTGCTTTTCGCTCCTCCGCGTCGTCGATTTTGTAAATCTTGTAAGCCCGCTCGATCAGCTCCGGCCGCGATTTCGGGAGGATGCCGAAATAGTGTATGAAGCCCGACAAGCTGCGTACCGTGGCCGCACCGCGGCTGAATCCCATCAGGAATATCCGATCGCCGGATTCGAAGTGTTCGAATATGAACTCGTAGCACTCAAGGATATTCGTCGAGATCCCCGCGCCGGCAACGCTGCCGGTGAACTTGCGCCATCCGGTGCCGAGCCCGGCATCGTAGAACGCCACCTGCTTGGCCGACCGGTCATCGATCATGTTGAAGAGCTTATAGACGTTCGTGTTGTTCCCTTCGCCCCCCTCCTGGCCGGTCCCGTCCGAGAAGACGACGATATTCTTCGGCATCGAATTTCTCCTGGGAAAGTAATACGAACGACAGGAATTTTAATCCGGCCGCGATCTCGCCTTGCCGAGCCGAGACGCCAGGACCGGGCGTGCAGGAAGTTCCGGACTGCGCATAACGGGCCTCATGTTCACGCTGGCTTCCTCCTCCCCGGGAGATGGCCCCGATCAGGGCGGGTCATGAGCGTGATCAGCGGTCAATTACCAAGCAATCTATTCCAACCGCGAAAGCGCGGCAAGCACTATCCCGCATCCCGGCTGTTTCCAGCGGGATTTTTTGCGTACGGCGGATCAGGCGACGTCGGAAACTAGTTGATAGGTCAGTGGCAGTCTGGCATGCCAGGGCCAACTCGCGGGAACGGGCGAAGATCCGCTTCTGGCCGATCGCTGCCAGATTGATAACACTGACTGAATCAGCGCTCCCGCCCCGCCTCCATCCAGTTCTCGCGGAATTGGCCGACAAGCCAATGCCGCGCCGTACATTTCCCCTCTCCTTTCGGGAGAGGGGGAAGGGGTGAGGGATCAGGCGACCCTCTGCACCGGCGAGAGGAGATATTCGAGGACGCTGCGAGTGCCGAGATGGATCTCAGCGTTGACCTGCATGCTGGGGACGAGCCGCAAAGCAATAGAGGACAGTCCGACCTGTCCTCTACTCCAGCGGGTGTCCCGGTGAAGCCGATAAACTATGCGACCTCGAATTTCATTTCTTTGAGGCTCGCTTCCGGAACCCGCTTTTTGACGTTCAGGATTTCAACACCCACGACT